>ERZ791909.7-NODE-7-length-325669-cov-15.598872_pt1 | contig 325669 bp, 315 predicted proteins | sample MGYA00510143_ERZ791909 | MGnify/ENA primary metagenome ERZ791909 (study PRJEB30046, sample SAMN00792093) | human gut metagenome | study: EMG produced TPA metagenomics assembly of the A metagenome-wide association study of gut microbiota in type 2... | reverse complement strand
TTTCGGCGACTTGTATATAATAGCATTCCCCGTTACTTCTGTCAACACCTTTTTTACAACTTTTTTATGTTTTTTTCAAGAAAAAATCCGCACCGAAAAATACGGTGCGGATTTATACTCTTTTTACTTTTATTGTACTTTATGACGCATATGCGGGAAGAATATAACGTCGCGGATACTGCTGCTGTCTGTCAGGAACATAACCAGGCGGTCGATCCCGATGCCCAGCCCTCCTGTAGGCGGCAGACCATATTCCAGCGCGGTTACGAAGTCATCATCCATCATATGAGCTTCATCATCGCCGGCAGCGCGGTCTTCTACCTGTTTCTGGAAGCGTTCACGCTGGTCGATAGGATCGTTGAGCTCGGAGAAGCCATTGCAGATCTCTCGCGCATAAATGAAGCCTTCAAAACGGTCTGTAATTTCAGGATCTGCTTCACTGCTTTTGGCCAGCGGTGAAATTTCTTTCGGATGTCCTGTGATAAACGTAGGTTGGATCAGTTTCTCTTCTACGTGTTCTTCAAAGCAGGCATTGATGATTTTACCGATGCCGAAAGTTTTTTCGTAAGGCACATTGATAGCATCTGCCATTTTACGCGCTTCGTCGAGGTCTTTGATACCTGAAAAATCCTGTCCGGTATATTTAGCTACGGCCTCGATCATAGTCATTCTATTCCAGGGAGGAGTCAGATCGATCTCCTGGCCTTCGTAACTGATCTTCATCGTGCCGAGCACTTTCTGTGCAGTCTGTGAAACAATGGTTTCAGTCAAATGCATCAGATCATTATAGTCAGCATAGGCCTGGTAGATCTCGACCATGGTAAACTCAGGATTATGTTTGATATCAATACCTTCATTGCGGAATACGCGCCCTAATTCATAAACACGTTCCATCCCGCCGACGATCAGACGCTTCAGATACAGTTCCGGCGCGATACGCATATAAAGCTGCATATCCAGCGCGTTATGATAGGTGATAAACGGACGTGCGGCTGCGCCGCCGGCAATAGAATGCATGATCGGCGTTTCGACTTCCAGAAAGTCTCTGCCGTCTAAAATCTCGCGAACACTTTTAATGATCTGGCTGCGCAGAACAAAAGTACGGCGGACTTCAGGATTAACGATCAGGTCAACATAACGCTGACGATAACGCATTTCGACATCTTTCAAGCCATGCCATTTTTCCGGCAGAGGCCGCAGAGATTTGGAAAGCAGTTCCAAAGCAACCGCTTTTACAGACAATTCGCCCATATGCGTACGGAAAACTGTGCCGGCTACACCGATAATATCGCCGATATCCATCAGTTTGATCAAGGTATAGTTTTCTTCGCCCAAGGCATCCTTACGTACATAAAGCTGAATACGGCCTGTTTTATCCATCAGATCGATAAAGCAGGTTTTGCCATGACCGCGGATAGCCATAACGCGGCCGGACAGACGGACAACAGTTTCATTAGCCGTTAATTCTTCAAATTGGTCGGCAATATCCTGAGCATGGTGGGTCCATTCAAATTTATGGCCGAAAGGTTTCCAGCCCTTTTCTTCGATTTGGTGCATTTTATTGATGCGCACCTGCATTTGTTCATTGATTTCTGTTTCTGTTAAAGCTTCCGGTTCGGCAGCTTGTTGATTTTTAATTTCTTCCGACATATTTCTCGCTCCTAAAAAATCAGATCTATTTAATTTTTACTATTTTATATGAAAGCTCGCCTACAGGAGTATGCACCTGTACGACAGTGTTTACTTTCTGTCCCAAAATCGCAGCGCCGACCGGTGATTCATTGGAGATGCGGTTCTGCGAAGGATCAGCTTCAGTAGTGCCGACAACGGTATAGGTTTCTTCGTCTCCAAATTCCATATCTTTAACGATAACGGTAGAACCGAGAATAACTGTGCCTTTTTTCTTTTTCGCAGTTTCGTCAATGAGCGTAGCCGTGCTGATCATCTGCTCCAGCTCGATAATACGCCCTTCGATAAAGGCCTGCTCATTTTTGGCATCGTCATATTCGGAATTCTCGCTTATATCGCCATAAGAAATGGCTACTTTAATACGCTCGGCAACTTCCTGACGTTTTACAGAACGAAGATTTTCTAATTCGTCCTCCAGTTTTCTTAAACCTTCGGCCGTTAAAATAGTTTCTTTAGCACCCATGGTATTACTCCTTTAAAATCATATTTTTCCGCCGCCTCACAATACAAACAGTGCCAAGCAGCAATGCCTGACACTGGGATCAACGGATAAATAATATAATGTACTAGGTTAAATTATAATTTTTTGTTGGTTTATTGTCAACCTCAGATATTACGCATTGCCAGTTCCTGTTCGACAAAACCCTGGATATGCGCGATTTCTTCATCTGTAACGGCCCGTTCAAAATTGCGGAAGCCAGCCAGACTGAAATCGTGTTTACGGGCTAATTGCGAGATCGTATCGATCTGTTCGATAGTCAGTTTCCGTCCCAGAGTAAAATTTTCATAACGCTTTTCCAGTGCCAAAATCATTGTTTCTGCCATACAGGCAAAAGAAGTCTGCGGCGGGAAGCCAAAATCGAAATGGAAATCGACATTACCCGGTACCTTGATCACACCGCCTTCTATGACCAGCACATCTTTGCGTTTGGAAGCTACCTCACGCGAAACGTTACGCGGTCTTGCCACATCGCAGACGATGGCCCCGGCCTTGAGATCCTCAGGTTCGATCAGAAAATCTACAGCGCTGGTAACTGCGATCACAACATCGGCATCCTTCAGGCTGTGTTTGATGTCGTTGGAAACCGTCAATTTGCCGGCAACACTGCCCGAAAGCTCTTGCGCCAGTTCTTCCAACGGCTGCAGATGCCTTGCGACCATTGTAATATCCTTTGCTTCGCGTGCCAGAATCCTTGTACAGGCCGCACCGATCGAACCGCTGGCACCGACAATAGTCACATGCGCAGTTGCCAGATCTTTTCCCATCAGCCTTACTGCTTCACGGGTTCCCTCCAGTGCTGTTGCAACTGTGTAGCTGTTGCCCGATGTCACAGCTATATCTAAATTTTTCGCCACTGTGATGCCTGCATCGCCAACGATAGAGGTGAATGCGCCCAGGCCTACCACTTTAGCGCCCAGTTCCTGAGCGATCTTCCCTGATTCTATGATCCTGTCCATAACAAATTCTTCCGGCAGTTCAACCATTTGCTTCGATGTCAGGGGACAGCCGATAAACCAGCCTTCCGCTTCTGCGTAAGGGCTCTTGATACCTGTGATATGTGAAACCTGAAAAGGTTTTTTCAGCTTCAGAGCACTTTCCAGCCAGCTGTCAGGAATAAATTTCAAAACAGGCGATACGTGAGCCATATCATGAATCGACAGCGGATGTATGATAAATGCAAACTTTTCCATTAAATGTGCTCCTCCTCTCCGTTCAGATATTCTAACCCGGATTCTATCTTATATTCTTCCAGTAATTTTTCGTAGACAGCCGCATCAAGCTGTTTATCAGCACCGCTGGCTGCCACCAGCAGGCCTTCCATCACATTGGTACCATAGCTGCGTCCGTCCAAAGACGGCGTCGTTGTGATCAGACAGCGTACTCCGGCATTGCGTAGCAGCTTGCGGTCACCGGCTGTAACAGTATTGGTAATAATAGTCTTGCCTGCCAGCTTATCCGGCATAAACCGCCTGATAAAATGAAAATCACCGGCAATAATATCGTTCTCTAAAAAATAGCCCTGGTGCTGCGGTTTTCTCTGGCTTTGTTTGGCGCCCATCGGATAGAACCACCTTACGGGCAGCTTTGTCAGAAGCGGCGCCAGCAATTTTGCAAAACTATCCAGAGTCTGCAGCGATTTGATCGGATGATCCCAGTTCAGCCCAAAAATCAAATCACCAAAAGTAACGTCAGCGCCATTGGCTACCAACGCTTCGGCCATACCAAAACGATCTACACCGCAGACCATAAGCACTTTTTTCCCTTGAAAGTCTATGATTTTATCAGCAGCAAGGCGATTGATCAGAATACGTTCCAAAGAATTTTTCAACCCGCTGCCATCCAGCACAGGGGTGTTTTTGACATTTTCGATCAGCTTGGCCGATTCACGAAAAGTATACCGCCGACCGCCGGCATATACATAAAGATCGGTCCCTCCCAATCCCAGCGCGTCTACCCGGCCATCCAGTTCTTCCAGAAGCTGCCGGGCTTTCTGCAGATTTCCGTCAGTGCCCAGCCGTTCTATTATAAAGGTCTGCCCCTTAAGCTGCAAAGTACTTTTAGCATTGCGCTCAGAAGATCCCAAACTTACACTTACGATATGTTTACAGCTGCATTCAGTTGTCTGAGAGGCAATCATTGTTCTACTTCTTTCTCTAAAAAACTTGTCCCTGATGACATATCATTTTAGCATATTTAAAGTGTTCCTACAATATTTGCTATTAGATTTAGTATTATCTTATTTATTTTAACCGTTTTCAGGCGCCGAATTTCTCTGCGACCTCGATATATTCTGCCAGCAGTTTTTTAAAATCGGCGTAGGTTTCTGTCTGATGGAACCTGCCGCGATATTCGGCAGCTTTAGGCATACCCTTGAGATAGGCGCCGATATGCCGACGCATCTCTTTAACAGCAACAGATTCATTTTTATATTCTATCAGCATCTCCAGATGCCGCAATGCCAGAGCAAGTTTTTCTTTTAAGGGCGGTTCCTGCGGCACAGGCAGTCCCGACAAGGCAGCCTGCAATCTGCTGAACAGCCAGGGATTGCCGTCGGCACCGCGCCCCAGCATCAATCCGTCGCAGCCTGTTTCTGCAAGCATCCTCTGTCCGTCAGATACTGTCAAGATATCACCGTTACCGATGACCGGTATTTTTACAGCCGCTTTGACTCTGGCGATAACCTGCCAGTCTGCCCTGCCATTATAAAACTGTTCCCTTGTCCTGCCGTGTACTGCTACGGCTGCTACGCCCGCCTTTTCTGCCAGTACAGCTATTTCTTCCGCATTGATATGTTCAGAATCCCAGCCGGCACGAAATTTCACAGTAACCGGAACAGATACAGCGTCTGTCATCCGCGCCAGAATTTCGTAGGCCAGCTGCGGATTTTTCATCAAAGCCGAGCCTTCGCCATTATTGACGACCTTAGGCACCGGGCAGCCCATATTAAAGTCGATCACATCTGCACCGTTCCCGGCGACTATCCTTGCGGCTTCAGCCAGTTCTGCCGGAACAGAACCAAAAAGCTGGATCGCCGTAGGTCTTTCACCCGGATCGATGCGCAGCATATCAAAAGTTTTGACATTTTTATAAAGCAGCCCCTTGGCGCTGACCATTTCCGAAACAGTCATACCGCAGCCAAGTTCTCTGCAAATGACCCGAAAGGGCAGATCTGTGATTCCGGCCATAGGCGCCAGCAACAAAGGTACATCTAATTTTAAAGTGCCGATCTGCATAATCCACTCCCAATTTTGAAATACTATAGAAATAAGACCCGCCAGACAGCGGGTCTTTGCTTATTTAGAATTTTTCTCGTGCAGAATTCGTAATCCGTCTAAGGTTAAAAACGGCTCTACTACGTCAATAGAATCGGACTCGGCCGCCATCGTATTGGCAAACCCGCCAGTAGCGACAACAAAAGCATTACCGCCTAATTCTTCCTTCATATGTCTGACAATGCCGTCCATCTGACCGACAAAACCGTAAATAACGCCCGCCTGCATTGCATTTACAGTATTGCGCGAGATAACGTTTTTAGGTTTGATAAGCTCGATACGCGGCAGTTTTGCCGTTCTCTGGAACAAAGCCTCCGTAGAAATACCGATACCAGGGGCGATAGCGCCGCCTAAATATTCGCCTGTCGGCAGCAGGGCGCAAAATGTAGTCGCGGTGCCGAAATCAACGATGATCATCGGCATACCTTTTTTGCTGTATTTGTCAAACGCGGCAACCGCATTAACTATACGGTCTGCACCGACTTCTCTGGGGTTGTCGTAGCGCAGTGAGATACCGCTTTTAATACCGGGGCCTACGACCATAGGCGTCAGCTCAAAATAACGCTCGCACATATGGCAGAGCGGTACGATCAGCGGCGGTACAACGCTGGAAATAATGATTGCCTTAATCTGATCCATAGGCATCCGCGTATAATTGAACATACTGCGTAATAAAATACCATATTCGTCGGCAGTTTTACTGCGATCTGTGGAAAAGCGCCAATGGCAGACCAGTTCTTTATCGTCAAAAACACCTGCTACAATGTTGGTATTACCTACATCAATTACTAATAACATTCATGTTCCTCCTCAAGGAGCTTATTTAGTCCGCTCAAGCAGACCTGCCAGGAGTAAAGCCTTGCGCACTTTAGCGCCAATAAGCGCAGCCGCTGCAGCCTTTATTATATCAAATGGAAGAAATGGCGCAACTGCTAAAAGTATGGCATTGTCCCAACTCATGGGCTTTTGCAGAAAGTACTGGAAGCTGAGCTTGAAGCCGATGAGGCCTATCGCATAGCATACCAGCATTCCCACGCACATATACATAAGATTTTTTAAATAACTTGCTTCCAGGTCACGTTCTGTAAGATAACCAACAAGCCAGGCCGTAATAATAAATGCAATGATAAAGCCTCCGGTAGGTCCGACCAGCATCACAGCTCCGCCCTGTCCCTGATTGAATACAGGCAGTCCCACGCAGCCGAGCATCACCCACACGCATATGCTGACCGCGCTTAAGCGGCTTCCCAGAAGCATACCGGCCAAAAGCACGACCAAAGGCTGCATCGTAATGGGAACAGGCCCAATAGGAACTATGATATATGCACTGATGATCATCATCGTGACAAAAGTTCCGGCCAGAAGCATCTCTCTGATCTTCATTACGCGTATTCCCCCTGCTTGGCCTGGGCAGGCCGGATCGAAACATCACCGGCAATGACTTTTTCGATTCTGCCGTCTTCGCGTTTTACCATTAAAAGACCGTCTTCGTCTATATCGACAGCTTCACCGAAATAAGTCTGGTCAGGTGCAATAACTTTGACCTGCTGACCTAAAGTCGAAGAATATTTTTTCCATTCCTCAAGCACCGGTTTAAAACCTTCATGCAAAACTTTTTCATACAGTTCTTCCATATAGCCCAACACATCAGCCAGCAGTTCGACTCTGCTGATAGGCTCACGGGCAACATCAGCGAGCGATACAGCTGTTGCTCGCAGTTCTTCCGGCACCATCTCTTTGGGTACGTTGACGTTGATACCGGTGCCGATAACAATATAATTTATCCGTCCAAATTCAGCGCTCATTTCTGTCAAAATGCCCACCAGTTTTTTGCCGTCCAGTAAAACGTCGTTAGGCCATTTGATAGATGCCTGTACGCCTTTATACTTATTTACGGCTTTCACGACGGCAATCGCTGCCAGCAGCGTACACTTCGACGCTTCCTGCGGCATGAACGGCGGCTTTAAGACAACCGAAAACCATACTCCACGGGCAAACGGAGAAAACCAGCCGCGTGACAAACGCCCCTTGCCGGAGTTCTGCTCTTCCGCGATCACCACCAGGCCATCTTCGCAGCCTTCACCGGCAAGACGTTTAGCCAGTTCGTTTGTAGACGTCGTCAGCTCACAGTAGTGTATATGATGTCCGAGCCATTTCGTTTTCAGATTAGCGACAACTTCTGCAGGCTTCAATCTGTCAGGTACTTCTTTCAGGATGTAGCCTTTTTTAGGTACGGATTCTATAGTATAGCCTTCATTTTTTAAAGCCTGGATATGCTTCCAAATCGCCGTACGCGATACTGCCAGTTCCTGAGAAAGCACTTCCCCTGAAACAGGAGCAGGCATTTTACTGCGCAATATTTCTAAAATGCGTTCCCGCATATCATCACACTCCCACACAATGTTATCCTTAGATTAGCACTGGGTTAACCAAAAGTCAAGTCACAGAAAAACCGTCCCCGAAATTCAAGGGACGGTCTTAGATTACAGACTATTGCTCGCTGGGAGCTGCAGAAGATTCTGCGGGCTGCACCTCTGCCGGCTCCGGAGTTCCGATCTCAGAAGTATTCTCTTCTTTAGATAAAATTTTACCGTATTTCATCAACTGATCGATTTCTTCGCCTTCCAAAGTTTCTCTTTCAATAAGTGCATCCGCAATCAAATGCAGTTTATCCATATTTTCATTCAGCAGACTTTCCGTTTTCTGGTAAGCCTCATCAATAAATTTACGGATTTCTTTATCGATCTTGGCAGCGACTTCTTCACTGTAGTCTTTATCTCTGCCAATATCACGTCCCAGGAAAACCTGGTCCTGACGATGACCAAACGTCATCGGACCCAATTCAGGGCTCATACCGTATTCACAGATCATCTGACGGGCCAGAGATGTAGCACGCTGCAGGTCATTGCTGGCACCGCTGGAAATTTCTTTCAGTACCAGAGCTTCAGCAACACGGCCGCCTAAAAGCACCTTCAATTCGTCCAGCATTTCACTGCGGGTCGCATAGTAACGGTCCTCTTTCGGCAGGCTCAATGTATAACCGCCGGCACGCCCACGCGGAATAATAGTTACTTTATGAACCGGATCAGTATTATCGAGCAGCATACCTACCAGAGTATGGCCGCCTTCATGATAGGCAGTCAGACGTTTTTCTTTATCACTGATCACGCGGCTGCGGCGCTCGGGACCCATAATAACACGCTCCGCCGCTTCTTCCATTTCCGGCATATCGATTTTATTCTTATTTTTACGGGCAGCCATCAACGCAGCTTCATTGACCAGATTGCTCAGATCCGCGCCGGTAAAACCAGGAGTTCTGCGGGCAATAACGCCAAGCTCGACTTCAGGACTGATAGGCTTACCTTTAATATGGACTTTTAAAATTTCCTGACGACCTTTGATATCAGGACGATCAACGACGATCTGTCTGTCAAAACGTCCCGGGCGCAGAAGTGCCGGATCAAGGATATCGGGACGGTTGGTTGCAGCAATCATAATGATGCCCTCATTAGCTCCGAAACCATCCATTTCGACCAGCAGCTGGTTCAAGGTCTGTTCTCGCTCATCATGACCGCCGCCTAAGCCTGCACCACGCTGACGGCCGACAGCGTCGATCTCATCAATGAAAACGATACAGGGAGCGCTCTTTTTAGCCTGTTCAAACAAATCTCGGACACGGGAAGCGCCTACGCCGACAAACATTTCTACGAAATCTGAACCGGAAATACTGAAAAACGGTACGCCAGCTTCACCAGCGACAGCCTTGGCCAGAAGTGTCTTGCCTGTACCAGGCGGCCCGTAGAGTAAAACACCTTTCGGTATTTTGGCACCGAGATCATTATATTTCTTCGGATGCTTCAGGAACTCGACAACTTCTTCCAGTTCCTGCTTCGCTTCATCAGCACCAGCGACATCTTTAAAAGTAATCTTAATATTGTCTTCGTCATAACGACGGGCACGGCTCTTGCCGAAATTCATAACCCGGCCTCCGCCCCCCTGGCTTTGCTGCATCAGCATAAACCAAATACCGACGATCAACAGCATCGGCAAAAGCGAGCTTAAGATAGTCGTCCACCAAGGCGGCTGCGGCGGCAGCTCGGCTTTAATTTCAATATCACGGGCACGTAAAGTCGGGATCAGGCTGTCATCACTGGGAGCCACAGTTGAGAAATCTTTACCATCTTTCAGCTTACCGCTGATGACATTATCAACTATCGTTACCTGTTTGACCTCATCTTGCTGCACGTGCTTCATAAACGCACTATAAGTGATGTCTGTTTTGCTGACCGTGCTGGCCGAATAATAATCGATCATCCAGATTGCCACGATGATAATCAGCAAATAGAACGTCACGTTCTTAAAAAATCTATTCAAGGAATTGCTCCTCCTTCCACTGCGATCGTCTACCAAATTACAGTAACGTCATTTTTTTATTATAATATAGATGCGGAAATTCTACAACCATTAGTCGATAAAATCATGTACGCGCATAAACACAAGGCTTTAAAACACCGATATAAGGTAAGTTACGATAGTTACCGGCGTAATCCAATCCATAGCCTACAGCAAACTCGTCAGGAATACAGAAGCCTACATAATCCGCACTTTTACCATTGACGCGCCTGTCGGCCTTATCGCACATTACCGCTGTTTTGATAGAAGCCGGCTTGTGCTGCTGCAGCATACAGCAAACAGCTTCAAGGGTCAGCCCTGTGTCAATGATATCATCGACCAGAATCACATGCCGTCCCGCCAGTTCCTCAGCCACATCAAGCTTAACGCTGACATTACCGCAGCTATTAGTGCTGTTGCCATAAGAAGACGCGACCATAAAATCGATCTTAACAGGCATATCCATTGCCAAAGTCAGATCAGTAGCAAAATAAGCGGCGCCTTTTAAAAGTGCTATTACTACTACTTCTTTGCCTGCATAATCTTGTTTCAGCTGGGCTCCCAATTCCCGAACCCGCGCTTTTATTTCTTCCTCTGTCAGTAAGATTTTACCAATATCTTCATGCATATCCACTACTTGTCATCTCCCAGACTGAAATATTTAATATCCAACGTCAGCCATGCTTCGCAGCCCTGCTCCTGTTCATGCCAGCCTGCAGCTTTCCCTCCCACCAGCCATAAGACCTGCTGTCCGCAGGTTACTAAAAGCTGACTGTTTCTCTGCTCCGGAGGTACTTTAGCGTCGTTAAAATATTTTTTTAATTTTTTGCTGCCTAAAGACCCGGCCGGAAAAAATATGTCGCCGTCCTGCCTCTGCCTCACTTCCAGCTGCCTGTCCTGCAGCAAATGCCAGGGATATATTGCTGCATGCCCCAAGGGACTTGCTGATCCCTTAAAGTAACCCAAACTTAAAATACCGTTTGGGAGCTCAACTTGCAGCCTGCCAGCTTTCTGCAGCTCAGCCAAATCAAAAACATAATTCTGCGCTGCTATCGCTGACGGTGTTTCAGCTGCAGCAACTGTAAGCTTGCCATAGCTGTATACAGCACAGGTCCCGCCAGGCAGCATAAGCCTTTTATTGCTGCTGCCTTTATGCACCAAGCCGATCACCTGCTGCGTCTGCTGAAAGGTAAGCAGACCTGCAGCTCCAAGCTTTTTCCACATCATCCTGATGATACGCGAACACAGCGCGGCAGGCAGCGAAAGCAGCCAGGCTGTATCACAGCTGCAGGAATGATCGTCCTGCAGCACATACTGCAAAAACTTCTCTTCTGCCAGCTCATTCAAACAATCAGCATCCTCAGCAATCAACGTCGCAGTCTGTGCTAAAGCCTGTTTGATATTAGGATTGAATTCCCGTTCCAGCAAAGGCAGCAATATATGCCGCACTTTATTCCGCGTATAGTACAAATCCATATTACTGCTGTCAGTACGATAATCCAAGCTACGCATTGCGCAATATGCTTCCAGCATCCGACGGCTCACCTGCAAAAAGGGCCGTACGATACTGTTATTGTGACAGCGCATTCCCCCAAGCCCTTCCGCACCGCTGCCTCGCAGCAAATGCAGCAGCAGGGTTTCTGCCTGATCGTCACGGTGGTGTGCTGTCACAATATACTCAGACTTGTGTTTACTGAGAATCTCAAATAAAACAGTATAGCGTAATTTACGAGCCGCGTCCTCTACAGAAAGTTTACTCTCCGCAGCAAATTTTTTAGCGTCAACACGCAGAACTTCACAGGCAACCTGACGCATCCGGCAGAATTCCACAACAAAATCAGCATCAGCCAAAGCTTCGCTGCCACGCAAACCATGCTCTACATGACAAACTACCAGCTGATACTTCCGTTTTTCCTGCAGCAGCAGCAGTGCATCAGCCAAAGCAATTGAATCGGCCCCACCGCTGCAGGCAACAATTATTTTACTGCCGACCGGCAGATGTTCCTCTACCTGATCGAGAATTTCAGTAATTTGCCTGTGTTCTTTCATCGTTTCACCTTATTATCCTACAACCCAAATAAAAAAGGCACCTCTGCTGGAAGTGCCTTTTTAGACATTATCTGTCGCGGCTGGCGCCACGGCCGCCGCGCTTAGACTCCGTATTGCGTTTCAGATCTAATAATCTGTCATCGCTGTCTTTTAAAAAGCGCGATAATTTATCTTCAAAGGAAACAGGAGGTGCCACTTTAGGTGCACGACGTTCCTGACTTACCGGACGCTGCGGTTTCGGAGGTGCCGGAGGCGGCGGTGTCAACTGCTTAATGGACAGACCTATCTTACCGCGTTCGTCAATAGACAACACTTTGACCTTGACCTTATCTTTTTCCTTTAAAAAATCATGTACATCTTTTACATATACATTGGAGACTTCGGAAATATGTATAAGACCAACTTTTCCTTCAGGCAATTGCACAAACGCTCCAAAATTTGTGATACCAGTAACTTCACCTTCAACGATTGCACCAACTTCGAGTGACATAAAGCGGATAATCCCCCTTAAAAAATCTTTATACAGTAAGTATTATACCCTTCTTTTAAAATCAGTGTCAACTGCATTGTACAAATATATGAAAAAAGATAAAAAATAACAGCTGTACGCCAGTAAAATCGACTGTACAGCTGTTATTTTTTCTTTTCCTCAGCTTCTGTTTCCTGTTTTTGCTGCTTTTCCTGTTCATCAACTATAAACAGCGGTACTTCGTTCTTGCCAACCATATTATGGTCTTCACGCGCCAGTTTTTCAATATATTTCAAATCGTCCAAACGTTTGCGTTCAGCTTCAAGCTCAGCCTGAACTTTTTTTAATTCGTCGACACGCTGCTGAGTGGCTGACATTTCCTTATTGATCTGGTAGATCTTGTACTCCTGCCTGCCCAATACGCCCAAGCAGATGATCAGTAAAATAATCAGGACCCATAAAAAGTCATTAGAGCTGCGGCGTTTTTTTCTGCGCATCTCAGCCATTTTGAGCTCCTTCCTGTTAATTAATCAGACAAAAATACCGGGCTGTTTGGCCCGGCATTCTTGAAACCCAAGATTATTTTTTGTGTTTTTTTGCAGGAGCAGCGTTAACAGCGTCTTTGAAAGCTTTACCAGCTTTGAAAGCGGGAACGGTTGCTGCCGGAATTTTGATGGGTTCGTTAGTACGAGGATTTTTACCGGTACGAGCGTTACGAGTACGAGCTTCAAAAGTACCGAAACCAATCAGTTGTACTTTGCCCTTTTTAGCAACTTCACCTTTTACGGTTTCGAGTAAAGCAGCTACTGCTTTCTCTACATCTTTTTTGGTGAGGCCAGCTTTTTCTGCTACTGCAGCAATAAGTTCAGTTTTGTTCACAATAAATCCCCCTTAAATTTTGTATGCGCCAGTTTAGGCGAAAACCGCTTAAACACAACGACTAAGGTTATTCACTAAAACTCTAATTCGCTATCAAAAGCAATATTCCTGCTAACATTTCATCTTTTTTTTATTTTTTTCTTAATTTTTGTGTAAAAAACGCCTTTTTTTAATTATTTTTCTCAAAATCCTTTGCCAACTCCCAAAAAGCGTCTAATTCAGCCAATGAAAAGTCCTGCCATGTTTTCTTTGAAACCTGTACTTTTTTCTCTACATAACCGAATCTTTTTATGAAACGGTTATTCGCAGCATTCAAAGCTGTTTCCGGTTCCAATCCGATATGTCTGGCATAACCGGACAAAATAAAAAGCAAATCTCCCAGCTCATGCTCCATTTCCTTCAGGCTGCCTCCGGCTACTGCCTCTTCAAGTTCGTGCAGTTCTTCCAGAACCTTCTCCCAGACGCCTGCGGTATCCGGCCAGTCAAAACCTACTTTGGAAGCCTTGCTGTGCAGCTTGTAAGCACGCATCAGCGCCGGCAGTCCCGGAGAAATTCCATCAAGAACATGCGTCCGTTCCTTTTTTTCTTCCAATTTAATGGCTTCCCAGTTTTTTATTACTTCATCACTGCCTGAAACTTTACGTGAACCAAATACATGCGGGTGCCTGCGGGTAAGCTTCTCAGTCACTCCATCAATAACATCCTGCAAAGAGAACAGATTTGCGTCAGCTGCCATATGCGCATGGAAAACAACCTGCATCAGAATATCGCCAAGTTCTTCTTCCATACCTTTAAAATCGTGATTATCAACAGCTTCTAAAAATTCATAGACTTCTTCTATCATATTACGGCGAATACTGCTGTGCGTTTGTTCGCGATCCCAGGGACAGCCGCCTGGCTCACGCAGCTTACGCATAACTTCTGTCAGCGGAAGCAGTTCAGCATCATAGCGGAAATCCTCGATATCACAGTAAAAATCATCATCGTCATCAAAACACAGCGTTTTTTCTTCCTGCAAAGCATTGACATGCTGCACAACAGTCTGCTCCTGTGCCGGAATAAAGACACTGGTAAGATGATCGATATGCGGCTGCCGGTCCAGCTCATAGAGCTTCAGCGGCAGACATTCTTCATCAGGCAGGCCTAAATTACGTAAAAAGTACAGCTGCGCTTCATCAGCGAGTACTTCCATCAAATTGATTTTCACATCCGACGCCACCAGCTGACTATAGACCTGCGTGATCATCAGCGGATATTTACCCGCATCTGCCAGCGCATCAAAATCATGGGCATCAACAATACGCAACCCGGCAATAGGATCAATGCCTAAATCGACATATGCAAGATCCAAAAAGCTCATCGCCGGTAAAATTTTCAGAGGCACTCCGGCCGCTGCAGCCTGTTCCCTCAGCAGCACCACAGTTCGTTCAGCAACCAAAGGACTGCCTGGAACAGCATAAACTACCTCCTGCTCTTTCGCATCCTGTAAAATGGAAGCAACAATTTTTTGATAGACGTCTTCAAAAGACGCTTCCTGTTCATAAACAGCGTCGCAGGACGTAAATTTTATACCAGACCGCTCAAGTTCCTTTACAGTTGGGTGTACAGCCGTACGCAGAATAACCTTGCCGCCGCTTTTCAGCACTGCCATTGTTTCCAGCGACAAATGCCCGGCGCTGCCAGGCCCCAATCCTACAACAGTAATTCCTTTTTCCATCTTACCATCCCTTTACTTGAATCTGGAACCTATCACAGGCAGTTTCTGCAATTCTTTCCTGCCGATCGTTCCGCTTGCTATCAAAGTCAATAGATAAACGATGCCAGCTGCAAAAATCGTTACCGCCGTCGCAAAAGTATTGCCCCAATAAACTATTAAATAATTGTATAAAAGCATACTGACTGCTGCCATCAAAACTGCCGCCAGTAATATTTTCCCCAAAGCGTACACTTTAAAAGTGATGCCGCTGCGAATCAAAAAGAAGATGTTTAGAGCGGCTGCCAAGCCAAAATTAATGTTAGAGGCCCAGGCGGCACCGACAATATTGCATGGCAGCGCCGTAAGATACCAAACAGCAGCAGCTTTGACCAACGCGCTGAGCAGCATATTCCACATAGGAATAATAGTCTGTCCCATTCCCTGCAGCATACCTGTGGTTATCTGGTGGATACCAAGCAGGCAAATAGAGGGAGCAAGGTTTCTGATTGCCTCGCCCGCAAGAGGCGTGCCATACAGTAATTTTGAAATAGGCTGAGCCAAAGCCCACATTCCTGCAGCGGCAGGAAAAGTCAGTAAACAGCATAATTTCATGGCCATATTTGTTTTCTGGTCGATACTGTTCCTATCGCCCAGAGTAAATGCTTCTGAAACAGCAGGCACCAGGCTTGCTGTAAGGGAAAGCGTCGGAATAGTAGCCATCATGACCAAAGGCATACCCATCCCTGTAAGGTAACCGAACAGGGTCGTAGCCTCTTCGACCGAAAAACCTGATTCCACTAAGCGATTAGGCACCAGCAGCATGTCAATACTGCTCGTCACAGGCACCATAATATTAGCGCAGGAAACAGGCAGTGCCAGCAATACCAGCCGTTTGGCTATCTTCCTGATACTTTCGGGTTCTTCAGTGATCTGCCTGCTGATTTCCTGCTGCCAGCGCAATTTGTTCTTCAGATAAAAAAAGCTCAGTACGATAAGTCCGGTAATAGAACCCGGCACAGCACCGAAAGCAGCCCCGGCCGCCGCATATTCCAATCCGTACGGAAGCAGATAATAGGCCAGTACGACCATCGTCACAACACGTACAAACTGCTCCAGAATCTGTGAGACCGCAGGCGGAGTCATCATTTGATACCCCTGAAAATAACCACGGAAGCTGGCCAGGATCGTAGCAAAAAACACCGCCGGAGTTAAGGCTACCAATCCATAATAAGCCCGCGGATCGCGTACCAGTCCGCTATCGACCAGCCAGCCGGCCGCACAATATAGCCCGGCAGCAAACACGAGCCCCGTTGCGGCCATCAGCCCCAGCGAGACCCTGAATACCCTGCCGGCGCTGGCAAAATCTCCTTTTGCCACTTTTTCGGCTACAATGATCGAAATCGCAATCGGGATACCGGCCGAAGATACGGACAGCATCAAAAGATAAACGGGATATGCCATTTGATAAAGCCCGATACCTTCGCCGCCAAGCAGTCTGGATAACAGTATTCTGTTGACCGAGCCAATGATCTTGACCATCAGCCCAGCCAGCGTCAATATCATGGCGCCACGTAAAAACTTATCCTTGGTCATACCCTCGTCCTTCCCTTGATTTCTTCATTTAATTAATTATAATCAACTTTATTGTCTCTGTATAGCTTAATCAAAAGCCAGCCGCGGCAGATTTTTTTCCAGCCAGGTCAAACTGTCAGTTTTTAATTTGACTGTGCGGAAAATAAGCTGGGCCTGCACGCCGCTTTTGAAATTCATATATTGCTGCTGCTCACTGATAAGCTTCATCAGGGCAGTCGGATCGATAGCAGCATTTTCAGCAAAGGTAATACGCAGCTCGCCCGGTTTGACACTGATACCGCGAATATGCAGCAGTCGGCACAAAGCCCGCAGACAGGCCACACGCCATAAAACTTCCACCTCTTCCGGAGGTTCTCCAAACCGGTCGATAATTTCGTCAAGCAGATCGTCTTTTTCTCCATAGTCCAAGCCGGCAAAGCGTCTGTACAGCTCAAGTTTGTAACGAGGGTCAGCTATATAGTCATCGGGAATATATCCGTCAACGCTGATCTCAAGAACCGGATCCGGTTCAGGGATACCGTCTTCAACGCCATCCTTCAGCTTACGGATCGTACGCTCCAGCATATCGCAATAGGCAGCAAAACCCACACCTGCAATATGTCCATGCTGCTGCGCCCCCAGCAGATTACCGGCACCACGGATCTCTAGATCACGCATCGCGATCTTAAACCCGGCGCCCAGCTCTGTAAAATCACGAATCGCCTGCAAACGTTTTTCTGCGACCTCGCTCAAAGCACGATTACGTTTATAAACGAAATAGGCATAAGCCAGACGAGAGGAGCGCCCTACCCGGCCGCGCATCTGATACAGCTGCGATAAACCAAAATTTTCGGCTCCGTCGATAATAATAGTATTGGCCAAGGGCACATCCAAACCATTTTCGATGATCGAAGTCGACAGCAGCACATCACAGCTGCCTTCATAAAAAGCAATCATTGCATCTTCCAGCATATCCTCTGACATCTGACCGTGAGCGATCCTGATATTGATCCCCGGCACCAGACTGCGCAGATCGGCAGCAATATTTTCGAGACCAAGAACCCTGTTATGCACATAATAAATCCTGCCGCCGCGGCGCATTTCACGTTCCAGCGCTTCTTTGATCATTCCAGGATTATATTCGGCCACATAAGTTTCTACCGGCAGCCGTTCCTCCGGCGGTGATTCGATCACACTCATATCGCGTCCGTTGACAAGCGCCAAATGTAAAGTACGCGGAATCGGCGTCGCCGACAAGGTCAACACATCAACGCCTGTTTTCCAACGTTTGATTTTTTCTTTCTGAGCCACACCAAAACGCTGTTCTTCGTCGATGACAAGTAATCCCAGATCGGGGAACAGCACATCCTGCTGTAATAAACGGTGTGTCCCAATCAGAACGTCCACCTGACCATTTTCCAGATCATTCAGGATTCGTTTTTGTTCCCTGGGAGTGCAGAAGCGGCTTACCATCTCTACTTTGACCCCAAAAGGCTGCATTCGTTCTTTGAAGGTCATAAAATGCTGCTGCGCCAAAACAGTCGTCGGCACCATTACTGCTACCTGTTTACCATCCATAACTGCCTTAAAAGCAGCGCGGATAGCAACTTCTGTTTTACCATAACCGACATCACCGCACAACAATCTGTCCATCGGCTCAGGTTTTTCCATATCAGCCTTGATCTCTGCGATCGCTTTAAGCTGATCCGGAGTTTCTTCATAAGGGAAGCGCTCTTCAAAGTCACGCTGCCATTCGGTATCCTCAGCGAAAGCATGACCAGGGACGATCTTCCGCTGCGCGTATAATCGCAGCAGTTCTTCAGCCAGCTCGGTAATCGCGGCACGGGCTTTACTCTGCACACGTTTCCAGTCGGCTCCGCCCATTTTAGAAAGCCTTGGAGCCTGCCCTTCGTTACCGACATATTTATGCAGCATGCCAACCTGTTCCACGGGGACATACAGTTTGTCGTCACCGGCATACGCCAGCAGCAGATAATCACGATGCACGCCGTCAACAAGGACATTCTCCACGCCGATATAACGTCCAATACCGTGAACTGAATGGACTACATAATCTCCAGCCTTGATTTCCGAGAAATACTGCAGCTGAGCACCGCTGTTTTTGGTATGCAGCCGTCTTTTTTTCTGCATACCAAAAATATCATTTTCTGTCAGCAGCAGCCAGTTTTCATTCCAGAACCGAAACCCTGCCGTCAGCTCGCCGCTGATGACAGTGATGCGTCCCGGTCTAAGCAGTGCGCCCTCTTTTACAAAAGCAGCGTTTAAATTACGGCTTTGCAGACTGTCAGCAAGCCCGCGCGCTTTAATATCGCTGCTCATCATCACCACAGGCACCTGCCCGTCAGCCAGCCAGCCCTGCAGATCGCCTGTCAGCAATTCCAGATTTCTATTATACGGCGCTACAGACCGCACAGGCACATTGATATCCTTAAACAGCTGCAAACGGCTGTGTCCCAGCGCTGCTACGACCCAGGCTCTTTTCTGAGCGCAAAAACCTTCCAGCTCGGCAGGCGACCATAATTCATCGGCATAACCAGAACTTTCAATGTACAGTTTCTGTAAAATTTCAAATAAACGTGATGGCTCATCTACTACCAAGCGCGTCGAAGCAGCTAAATAATCAAGTACCGAAGCTGAAAAATCTTCGCCGGACTCAATTTGCAGCGGCACGATTTTAACAGCACTCAAAGATTCAATACTGCGCTGATTATCCAGGTCAAAACTGCGCATCGCATCAATAGTATCATCAAACCATTCGATCCTGGCAGGATACTGACTATTGATCGGGAAAATATCAAGAATATCACCGCGCAGACAAAACTGACCGATGGCATCTACCTGAGTAGTACGCTCGTATCCCAGTTCGATCAGACGTTCCAGCAGCTCCTGTTGCTCAAGCTGCTGCCCCAATGTTACGACAACGCCGCTTCCCAAAACCTTCTGCGGTATCGGCAGCTTCTGCAGCAATGCTTCCGCAGTCACAAAAACGATACCCCGTTCTTCCCCCTGCAAGATACGCATCGCCGCCACGCGCCCAGCCTGAATCTCACGATTCCGCGAATCAGCCTGCACCAGCGGCAAATCGACAGGATACAATTCCTGCATCAGCAAATCCGAATAAAAACAATTCAAAGTCCTGCGGTATTCACGAATATCGTCCCTGCCGCTAAGCAGAAACACTAAAGAGCCCTGTTCCGGCAAAAGCCGGTCCAGAGCTGCCAAAAATACTGTTTTTGCGGCTCCGCTGAGACCAGTCAGCGAACACCCCTGACCCTGCTGCCACAACCCGGCAGCGGTACGGGCTTCCGTTATTTCACCAATAGCGTCCAATAATTGCAATTTCATCAGTTTACCCTTGAAAACAAAAGGGTTCTAGCCTGAGCTAAAACCCTTGAAGATTGTAAAACTTACAGTTTAACGGCAAAATCTTTGCGGTCAAAGCTGTGTACTGCGTCAACAAAACGTACTGTACCGGTTTTATAACGCATGGAAACAGTATGTGTACGTACACCGCCGCCGAAATAACGCAGACCGCTGAGCAAATTGCTTTCGGTGATAGCCGTCGCAGTGAACATGCAGTCGTCGCCTTTGACCATATCGTCCAAGCTCAAAACCTGCTGGCAATCGCAGATGCCCATTTCCAGGCAGCGTTTGACCTGTTCATCATCTTCAGGGCACAACCGTGCCTGCATATCACCGCCGAGACATTTGATAGCGGCAGCAGCCAGTACGCCTTCAGGAGCACCGCCCTTACCGATATACATATGCACGCCGGTACCTTCAATGCCGGCATTGACGATCGGGTTAACGTCGCCGTCAGTAATCAACTGAATACGTGCTCCGGCACGGCGAATCTCATCCATAATACCATAGTGACGTTCACGGTCCAGCAATACGACGGTCAGGTCAGAAACCTTCCGTTCTAAGGCTTTAGCCACGCGTTCCAGGTTTTCACTGACCGGCGCATCAATATCGATGCAGCCTTTAGCTCGAGGACCGACAGCGATCTTATCCATATACATGTCAGGAGCATGCAGCAGGCAGCCTTTCGGTGCGATGGCAATAACCGCGATTGCGCCAGGCTGACCTTTAGCTACCAGATTCGTACCTTCAACAGGGTCAACGGCAATATCGACTTCGGCACCGCCGCCGCCGACTTTCTCACCGATATACAGCATCGGCGCTTCATCCATCTCACCTTCACCGATAACTACTGTACCGCTGATATTTACCGTATCGAATGCCTTGCGCATAGCGTCGACCGCCAGCTGATCGGCACCGTTTTTATCACCACGTCCTACACTGCGGCCGCAGGCAATTGCTGCAGCTTCGGTAACACGTACGAACTCCATGGATAATTCTCTGTTCATTCCTCAACCATCTCCTTTATTGATACGATCATATAAAATCATATTAATTATATCACTTTCTGCCGTAACTTGCAGAGTAAAATAAAAATTACTTTATTTTAAGTTAAATTTATCAACTTATCTTAAGCATCAGCAATTCAAACACGATCTGCAGCGGCAGCACAAAAGCGATATACAGCAGCAACAAGCTGAATGCTACAGTTGCCAGCGACCGTTTAAAATCTATCAGGTAAACCACCTGTAAGGCTCTGATCAGCAGGTACAGCATCCACAGCTTCGCTGTAATACAGGCCCCCACTACTACCAGCATCCCCGGCAGGCCCAGTTTTGTCCCCAGCAAAGCTACCGGAGTCATGACCAGAAACGGTAAAGTCGTATAACCCAGCAGACAGATCAATCCCACAGCATCACCGGCCATGGCTCCTAAAGTTTCCAAAATCCCGTGCAGCAAAAAACCATACATCGACAAAACTACGCCGGCAATGGAAACAGCGGCCGCAATAACAGCAAACCGTACCGACAGCGCCTGATCTAAAAACAACTGATTTGTTACAACGCCGCTGAACAGACCCACGCTTAAGGCAAAATACCACAAGCTGCGCCACATGCAGCGCTCCTGTACCAACAAACGCATGCCATCTCTGGTTTCAAACAAAACGTCAAAGGTTTTACGCCTCATAAGGCATCACCTCGCCGCCTGCGGTGAAGACATTCCAGCCGCGTCTTTTTGCAGCAGCATTTCCAATTGCCCCAGCATCATTTTAGATAACTGGGCACTGAAAAATACTTCCCAGGGTTTTTGACGCTTGTTTTCTTTAATTTCCGGTATTCCATCTACTCCGATGGCTTTACCTGCTGCCTCCAAAGCGTCATAATAATTGCCAAGTTCATCGACAAGCCCGACTGCCTGAGCCTGCTGACCGGTATAAACACGTCCGTCCGCCAAAGCTTTTACTTTAGCGATATCCATTTTACGCCCTTCAGCGATCACGGCGACAAAATTCTCAAACATCTGATTGACCATATTTTGTAATATCTGCTGTTCTTCCGGAGTCATCGGTCTGTCAGCGGACATAATATCCTTGTACTGACCGCTTTTGATTTTAGTAGTATAGATACCGATTTTTTTGAAAAGTTCCTGCGTATTCATATAGGGCATATAGACCCCGATACTGCCTGTCAAAGTAGACGGATTGGCATAAATGGTATCGCTGTAAGCAGCCAGCCAATAAGCTGCCGAAGCAGCACTGTCGCCCATCGAAGTAATGATCGGTTTATCAGTAGTTTCTTTAAAACGTTTCAGTTCACGGCCAACTTCTTCTGCTGCGGTAACACTGCCGCCTGGGGAATTGATCCGCAGCACCAGTGCTTTTACACTGCTGTCGGCAGCCGCCTCACGGATCTCACGCATCAGACGGCCTGAAGAAGCGCCAGTAGTTTCACCCCAGATATTCTCGCCCGGTTCACCGCTGACGATAGTCCCTTCGATATTGATGACTGCTACCCTGTCTGCCGGGGCAGCAATAACCTTTTCATCATTATTTTTACCTGAAAGCAGCGACACTACAAAAGACAGGACAGCGATCAATAAAATCGCACTGATAAAAATTTTTTTCAGCATACTTTCTACTCCTTTTACAAAAAAAGCAGACTGACTCGCAGTCTGCTTTTGGGTTTTTCTTCAGAGTCTTATTTTTGTTCCCGCAAAGCAGCGGCAATGAAATCTCTAAATAATGGGTGCGGATTAGTGGGGCGGGATTTAAACTCCGGATGGAACTGTGCACCCAGGAACCATGGATGTCTGTCCTCCGGGATCTCAACGATCTCAACCAGACGTCCGTTAGGCAAAGTGCCGCCGATTCTCAGACCGCCGTCAACTATCTGCTCACGCAAAGCGTTGTTTACTTCATAACGGTGACGATGACGTTCGTAAACAAGTTCTTCCTTGTAAGCCTTCTCAGTCAAAGTACCGGGATAAACTTTACAAGGATAAAGACCTAAACGCATCGTACCGCCTTTATCTTCTACACTTACCTGTTCCGGCATAAGATCAATGACAGGATACTTACAGTCAGCTACAAATTCGGCACTGTTAGCATTTTCCAAACCGCAGACATTACGAGCATATTCGATAACAGCACACTGCATACCCAGACAGATACCAAAGAACGGGACCTTGTTCTCACGGGCATACTGCACAGCTTTGATTTTTCCTTCTATGCCACGGTCGCCAAAACCACCAGGCACCAAAATACCATCTACACCTTCCATAATTTTCTGCATATCAGTTTCAGGCGCTTCGATATTCTCGGCGTTTACCCATTTTATTTTCAGTTCGCTTTCATTAGCAACAGCGGCATGTTTCAATGCTTCTGTAATACTGATGTAAGCATCCTGTAATTCAACATATTTACCAACTACGGCAATCGTTACTTTGCGGTCATAATGCTTCAGTATACGCTCTACCATTTCATGCCAGTAAGTCATATCTTTTGGTTTATCAGGCATATCCAATTTTTTGAGCACGATGGAATCCATACCCTGTTCTTCCATCAGCATCGGAACCTGGTAAATACTTGCCGCGGTCAGATTCTGAATTACAGCTTCCGGATCAACGTCGCAGAACATAGCCATTTTTTCGCACATATCTTTGGAAATAGGACGTTCACTGCGGCAGACAATGATATCCGGGGAAATGCCGATGCTGCGCAGCTCTTTAACGCTGTGCTGGGTCGGCTTGGTTTTGAGCTCACCTGCAGCAGCTATATAAGGAACAAGTGTTACATGGATATACAAGACGTCGTTACGGTCAACTTCTTTTTTTACCTGACGGATAGCTTCAAGGAACGGCAAGCTTTCAATATCGCCGACGGTACCGCCGATCTCTGTAATAACAAAATCAGCATTATCATCACGGCCAACGCGGTAAACGCGCTCTTTGATTTCATTAGTAATGTGAGGGATTACCTGCACTGTACGTCCCAGATAATCGCCCCGGCGTTCTTTATTGATAACGGACAAATAGATCTTGCCCGCGGTCACATTGGAACTCTTTGACAAATTAATATCAATAAAGCGCTCATAATGACCCAGATCAAGGTCGGTCTCAGCACCGTCATCGGTGACAAAAACTTCGCCGTGCTGATAAGGGCTCATTGTCCCCGGATCAACATTGATATAAGGATCAAATTTCTGGATCGTTACCTTATAGCCGCGGCTTTTCAGCAAACGTCCAAGCGAAGCCGCTGTGATCCCTTTCCCCAGCGAAGAAACTACACCGCCTGTTACAAAAATATATTTCGTCATGATTGTCCTCCCGTTCCTCATAAAATGGCTTTTTATCTCCAAAAATTACATTCTTTCCGGTGCCGATACGCCCAAAATATTCAAAGCATGTTTAATAGTATGGCGGGTCGCCTGTACCAGCTTGATCCGTGCCTGCTGCACTTCCGGGTCCACACCCAGGATACGGCACTGATTATAGAAGGAATGGAACAGTCCGGCCAGATCGTGCACATAATGCGCCACACGGTGTACCGCGCGTTCTTTAGCCGCAAGCTCCAGCATTTCCTGATATTCGCCCAGTTTTTTGATCAGTTCCAGCTCTGTCGCATCTGTCAGCAGATTATAATCGGCAGCAGCCGCTTCAACAACATTCTCCTCAGCCAGCTGACGCATGATACTGCAAATGCGGGCATGTGCATATTGAATATAATACACAGGATTTTCATTAGATTTTTCAGTAGCCAGGGTCAGATCAAAATCCAGCTGGCTGTCGATCGAACGCATAGCAAAAAAGAATCTGGCAGCATCAGTACCGACTTCTTCGATCAGCTCGTTCAAAGTGACGCTCTGACCCGTACGCTTCGACATCTTGACCAGCTCACCGTTGCGGTACAGACTGACCATCTGCAGGATCAAAACTTCCAGCTGCTCGGGATCATACCCTAAAGCGCCTACAGCTGCCTTCATTCTGGCGATATACCCATGGTGATCAGCGCCCCACAGGTTGATGACACGGTCAAAGCCGCGGCTGAATTTATTCCAGTGATAAGCAATATCAGCAGCCAAATAAGTAGGCACACCGTTATCACGGATCACGACGCGGTCCTTATCATCACCGTAAGCAGTAGCTTTCAGCCACAATGCTCCGTCTTTTTCATACATATAGCCGCGTTCCGTCAAAAGTTCGCAGGCTTCGTTGATCTTATCTGCATCATGCAGTGTCTGCTCGCTGAACCAGACATCAAATGTGACGTTAAAGGCTTCCAAATCTTCCTTTAGAGCAGCAAGCTTTTCTTTTAAGGCAATCGTACGGAATTCGTGCAAACGTTCCTGCTCATCCATATGCAGGAATTTATCGCCGTAGATCTTGACGATGCGTTTGGCAGTTTCCACAATGTCGTAACCATGATAACCGTTTTCCGGGAACTCCACATCCACACCAAGCTCTTCCAGATAACGGGCATTGACCGAAGCAGCCAGATTATTGATTTGATTGCCGGCATCATTGATATAGTATTCACGGGTAACATCATAGCCTGCCGCTTTCAGAAGATTGGCAAGTGAACTGCCTACCGCAGCACCACGGCCATGGCCGACATGCAGCGGTCCGGTAGGATTGGCGCTCACATATTCCAATTGGATCTTTTCGCCGCCTCTGGCAGGCAGATTGCCGTAATCAGCACCTGCTGCTACGATACTTGCCAAAAGTTCGGCTGTCCAATTTTGTTTCAGATAAAAATTAATAAACCCCGGTCCCGCGATCTCAGCCTTTGCAACATAAGGGCAGTCCAGATTGTCGATCACAGCCTGAGCCACTAAACGCGGATTACATTTTAAGCCGCGGGCTGACTGCATGGCAAAATTGGTGGCAAAATCACCAAATTCCTTTTGCGGCGGCACCTCTAATAATACCTCCGGCAAGTCTCCCTCTTTGATCGTACCGGCGGCAATCGCTTTAACCGCGGCAGCTTTAATGGCAGCAGCCAGTGCTTCCTTCATATTCACGCTTGACATCCTCCTCGATTTCCATCTTCAGCTTAAATCTGCTGCGTGTCTGTCCTTCCAGTTCTAAAACATATTCCAAATCGATATGCCAGACTTTGTCGCGGCAGTAAACATATAAATACTCTGTCGTCAGCCGCATCGGCAAAGCCAGATATGGAGTCCGGTACATACTTTCACTGACCAGACCTCCGGCAAATTCCTGCCTGCAATCCACCGTGCCGCTGCGTAGAATAATGACTCTCTCATAATCCCACTTGATAGTAGTTTTAGTGCCTGCCAGACCTGCTGCTTCAGATTCATCATAAAAAACATAATATTTATTATTTTTTTCTGCCAGTCTCCCGTAAGCTGTGGTCTCGATATTTTCCGTCCCTGCGCTGCTGTGTGACTGGCTGTAAATATGTATTTTCACAGGCTGCATAACACTTTTCACTCCATAAAAAACGACTAGAGCTTACTCCCTTTCGCCGCGTTAACCTATGTTCGAAACGGAGCAAGCCCCTCAATGCCTGCACCTTCCTTTCAATAAATAAAAGGAACGGTCTACAAAACTTCTTCAAATATTATATATCAGTGGCCGTATTCAGTCAAGGAAAGGCTGACTCTTGCACCTGCGGTTAAAAAAAGTGTATAATATTTATACTGTTTTTGTTGAATTAAAGAGGAGGGGTCGCGATGCAGCAAGATTGGGGCATCATTTTTGCATTTGGATTGTATTTTTTAGCACTGTTCGGCATAGGGATTTTCCATATGAAAAAAGAACAGGATCTGGCCGGCTATGTTTTAGGCGGACGTAAGGTAGGGCCATGGGTCTCGGCAATGAGTGCCGAAGCCTCAGATATGAGCGGCTGGATGCTGATGGGATTGCCGGGCTATGCGTATGTAGCAGGTGTCAGCGCATTCTGGATCGCTATCGGCTTGGCAATCGGAACCTGGCTGAACTGGCTGTTTGTGGCTAAGCGGCTGCGTGTTTATACCAAAATAGCCAACGATTCGATCACTTTACCGGATTTTTTTGAAAACCGGTTCCGCGATAAAACAAAAATCCTGCGTGTCGTTTCGGCAATTTTTATTTTTATTTTCTTTCTTATCTATACAGCTTCCGGTTTCGTTGCCGGCGGACGCTTATTCAATACTGTTTTTGGACTGCCTTATTTTGAATCACTGCTCATCACGGCAGGCATTGTAGTTTTTTACACCTTTACCGGCGGTTATGTAGCGGTCTGCCGCACCGACTTCTTCCAGGGCTGCCTGATGTTCTTTGCGATCATCATCGTTCCTGTAACCGGTATTTTTAAAGCCGGTGGTCCGGTAACAGCCTTTGAAAAACTTTATAATATGAACGCCAACTATTTCAGCTTTTTTACCGACGCTACCGGCGTCACACTAAGCGCTACGGCAATTATTTCTCTGCTGGCCTGGGGCCTGGGTTACTTCGGCCAGCCGCATATCCTAGTACGCTTTATGGGCATCAGCTCTGCCAAAGAGATCCCTCAGGCAACCCGTATCGCTATGGTCTGGGTAATCTTTTCGCTATTCTTCGCAGTTACGGTCGGACTTGTAGGACGCGTGTTGTTGGGCGATACGCTGACAGGCGTCAATGCCGAAACTGTTTTTATGGTTCTTAACAATGAATTCTTCGTTTCCTTCCTGGCCGGCATCATCATTTCCGCTATTTTGGGCGCGATCATGAGTACTTCTTCCAGCCAGCTGCTGGTAACAGCTTCAGCAATCTCCACCGACTTTTACCAAGCGCTGCTGCGTAAAAATGCCGGTGAAAAAGAACTGGTTTTTGTCAGCCGTTTATCTGTAATTTTAGTGGCCTGCTGCTCATTAGCGCTGGCTTCCAACCCCAACAACTATATCCTGGAGCTGGTAGCATATGCCTGGGCAGGCTTCGGCGCCTCTTTTGGCCCGCTTGTACTGTTCAGCCTTTTCTGGCGCCGCACTACTATCAAAGGCGCTATTGCAGGCGTTTTCTTCGGTGGCAGTACAGTGCTTATCTGGAAAGAATTTTTTGCTTACACCGGTATTTACGAAATCGTTCCCGGTTTCATCATTTCAGCTCTGGCTATTTATGTTGTCAGCCTGCTGGATAAAAAACCCGATGCTTCTATAGTCAAAGACTTTGACGTAGCTGAAGCCCATATTCAGGATATGTAAAAACTGCTTAAAAGAATCCGCAGATTTATCTGCGGGTTCTTTTTTATATCCTCTAAGGCATAAATATCATAAAAAATAACGCCTGCATTTTCGCAGACGTTATTTTAAATTTTCTTTTTACAAAATATTTTACTTTCCCCTACCGCGCATATTTGCTTTGACCAAAGCTACAACATCACCTGAAAGCAGCAGTCCTGTCATCGTCAACAGCATACCGAAGGCGATAACCGCTGTGATTTTCTCATCCAGAACAATAACAGAGGTAATCACAGTAACTACAGGTGCCAGATAAATATAGGCACTGGTCTTAATAGCTCCCAGCAGCTTGACTGCCATATTCCAGGTCACGAAGCACATCGCCGACGCTCCGACACCTAAAAACAACAAATTAAACAGATTGACAGGATCAGCCAGCCGCTCAAAACCCCAGCGGAAATCCATAAACAGCAGTGCCGGCAGCATAAATACCAAACCATACATGAAAGTATGCCGTGTGCTTTGGATGGCATTGTAACCAAATGAACTGATTTTTTTAGACAATACAGCATAAACTGCCCATGTAGCAGCTGCCGCTAAAGCCAGAAAATCTCCTAAAGGATTAATCTGCAGCTGTGTAGCACTGTTGAAACTGATCATGGCGATACCGGCAATCGCCAGTACAAACCCGACTATAAATTTTTTCTGCAGAGCTTCGCCTGCCAAAAAACGACAGGCCAGTAATGCTGTAAAAAATGGTGCTGTGGCCGTAATAACTCCCACGTTAGACGCAGGAGCATACACAAGCGCAATATTTTCAAACAGATAATACAAAGTAATACCGCTTAATCCGGCACCGGCAAAGATCCATTCCTGTTTTTTATCAGTCACCTTCAACCGATACGGATAGATCAGAAACAAAACTATCAGCCCCATAATAAAGCGGAAAAACAAAATCTCTATCGGAGTAAAGCTGCGCAGCAATACTTTAGTTGAAATGAATGTCGTACCCCAGAGCAAGATCGTTACAAGAGCAAAAAGATGCCCCATCAAAATTTTATTCTGCATAGCTTCTCCTATTGTTTTACTTTAAAAATATTACGGTATTGCCCTGGTGTCAGGCCAATGACCTCTTTGAAAAATTTACTGAAATGGCTTTGATCACTAAAACCGGTCATCAATGCAACCTCAGCAGGCTCCAGGTCCTGAGCAAGCAGTTCCTTAGCTTTGCCGATCCTTATTGTTTCCAGGTAACGATAAGGCGTGATACCTTCCGTTTTCGTAAACAGCCGCAGCAGGGAATATTTGTTCATACAAGCCACAGCTGCCAGTTCTTCCAGCGTCACTTTTTCTGTATAATGCCCCAGCAGATGTTCTGTTACTCTGCGTACAGGCGGGGCTTTCGCCTCGATAGAGGTTTTACTGATACCGGCAGCAACAAGCTGTTCCAGCAAAAAATAAAAAGTTTCTTCCTTCGCCAGGTCTTCCCGTTCCTGCATAATCATTTGATGCAGTTCACGCAGGAGTGATCCAGACAATTCGTCACCGCGTAAAACAGGGCTGGCAAACAGCGGCACTTCCTCACTGCCTGTCAATTCCTGCATAAACTGACTCATAATCTCCGGTTTAATATTCAGGCAGCGCAGATCAAGCAGATCATTATCCATTGGTTCGCAGTTATGCGGCACGCAGGGATTGAACAGCAGCACATCACCGGCAGTTATATAATAATCCACATTATCGTAGCACATATGACGCAGGCCACTCTTCTCAACAAACCCGAGCACATAATATTCGTGAAAATGCTGCGGGAATTTCTGCAGGATTCCCTGAAACCAATAGGCTTCTATCTGCAGTTCTTTATCATATTTTACAAAACGTTTTTCATTTTTCACAGCAGGCTCCTTTTTCTTATCCTACCAAAAATCTACCGTGCCATCTTGTATAATATTGACTGCAATTATAAAAGAACCTGCGTAAAACGCAGGTTCTGGCAATCAACGCATATTTTCGATAAAATCTTCAAAATTATTGATGAGAATCGGATGACCTACGACCTTTAAATCACGCAGGTGCGTACCATAAGATTCATAAATATTTTCAGCAAGCTCCATTTTCAGACCTTCTTTAACATATTCTTCCATCATTTTAACGATAAAGCGGTTGATCTCTCCTGTTTCCGGTTTAACATTGAGCGGAATGATACGTTCTTCGGGTTCGTAGCTTTCGACAGTCACATCCCAGCCTCCGGGAATAGGCGGCAGCCGTTTTGCCAAAATCATATACTCAGGCGAAAACCCTACATACGCATCTAATTTATTTTGTAATTTTGCTTTCGTAACAGGATAACCGTTAGCATTGCCCCATTTAACTATTTCATCACAAACTTCGTTGTTGTGAATAACACTGGAAAATGTAGTTTTTGCTAAAACTTCAGCCATAATCATACCTCCCATATGGTAAAATTCTAACTTCTATTGTACTTTATCTTGCCGATAAATTCAACTCATTCGCTTTTACCTCTGTAAATTTAGTAAAGTGGTCAAAGAAAAAGCACTGGCCAAAGGCCAGTGCCTGAAAATACTGCTGATTAAATCTGTCCCAGTGCCTTCAAGATAGTCTGCGCAATAATCGCGCTGCCGATATAAGTGCCTGTAAAAACTACACAGGCAACTACAACGATCCGCCAGCCGCTCTTGGCAAAAGCATCAAGGTCTTTGCCGATAGCGATACCGGCATAAGCGAGAATCGGAGTACAAAGCTGTAAAAAGCCTACTTTTTTAACAGCTTCATTGATCACGTCACTGCCGGGCATAGTCGGATAAGTCAGGATACAGCCCAAAGTTACGATATAAGCAACAGCAGGGATACGTCCCGGCAAATATTTTGCCAGAACAACACCGGCAATTGCCAAAAATATTAAAAATAGCAGACCGGGAATTGCTTCCACGATAGTATATTTGGTGCCAATAGCGTTGGCGACAAGAGACATGGCGCCGACAATAAATAATACGATCAGTGTATCTTTGATTTTCATTTTGCAGCATCCTTTCCTGTCGGTTCAACACCGTATTTTAAGCGGTAGATTTTCTTATACAGCCACTCTGTCAGCGGCAAAGCCATCCATATGCACATATACAGGCCGTCAAGACCGGAGAGCATATTGCTGGCTGCACCAAAAGCAGCGATCTGATCCGCCATCTGCGGATACATAACGCTTAAAGATCCTACAGCAGCAGTCATCATACTGGCAGAGCCGACACCGGCTGCCATTGCCAGCGCATAAGGATGGAAAGGCAGGTACGCAGCTGCAAAACTGGCCATAACACCAAAGAAAATAGTCCCAAAAACCGTACCGGCAATATACACTCCCATAACTCCGCGCCCTTCAGCAGAGTCAAGACCATAACGCTCGCCGATCAAAGCTACGTTAGGTTCACGGGCAATGGAGTGAGCCGCACCGATAGTTTCACGTTTGAGGCCCAAATAAATAGCCACAGGCACACCGATGAAAACAGTGCCCAGATTACCAAACTCCTGCAGTATCAAAGCCGGAGAAGCCGCCAGAATTTTAGGCAGCGTCGGCCCAACCAAAGTACCGTAACGTGCCATCAGCAGCATCAGTGTAATGCCGATCAGCGAGCTTGCATCCAGCATATCCTTTTGATTAACTACCTTTAAGAATTTAGGTGCCATAAAAATACCCATAATCAGGGCATACAGCATCGGCAGCAGTACAATAGTACCTACGCCGATCTTGAAAGAAACGTTACCAATCATTTCCGCAATGATGATCAATGCTAAAACGATGGCATGAACTTTAATGTTTTTCACAAAATCCACCTTCCCTTTTCCATCATTTTCCTGTTGCAGCTTATAATTACTGAAAATATTTATCAAGCTTGGCGATGTATTCTTCTTTTGTCAGCAGCGGGTGGTGCTCCGCTTTGATCTGACGCGCCAATTCGGCATCGTCGGCCAGCAAATCAACGATCATCATCGCAAAAGCCTTAGCAGGCAACAATACAGCATGCTTAAAATCGACTACATGAAAATCTGCCGTATGCAAAAAGCCGTCGACCCCGCCAATAAAGGGATGAATAACCGGCAGTAAATGCGATACGTCACCCATATCAGTTGAAGCACTGAAATGTCCGGCGTCTTTAACTGCTACATTGGGTTCGGCAATTTTAGCATTGGTTACGAACAACTCGTTCAGCCTGTTATTGCAGGCCAAAGGCAACTGCCCCGGCATCGTGGCAATAACCGTCTGTGCTCCTACGGCATCGCCGCCGGCTTTCAATGCGGTATCCACCTTTTTATGAGTCGCTTCGATCGCTTCCATGGTTTTAGCGCGTACATAGGTCTCGATCCTGACATCGGCAGGAACAGAGTTTACTAAGTCGCCGCCTTTAGTAATGATCGGATGAACACGAACAACGTCTGCTTCACGAAAAGTTTCACGCAAAGCGTTGATTCCCATCAGTCCCAGCATAGCCGCATTGAGAGCATTAATACCTTGATCAGGCGCATCGGCTGCATGAGCTGTTTTACCTACATACTGAATTGTCTTACCAATAAAGCCGTTGCTGCTTTCACCAATGGATACAGTTGCTGCCGGCATATTTTTATCAGCATGCATCTGCATCGCCATATCGATATCGTCAAAAGCGCCTTCATAAATAAGTTGCCCCTTGCCGGTAAGAAAATGCAGTTTGCCTTCTTTGATCAATTTGTTGCGGTAAGCAAGTTCTACATATTCTTCAGCAGGAACGCCAAAAAATACGGCATCGCCTGATAATTCACTCAAAACACCAGACTGCGTAATCCCGCAGGCTACAGCAGCCATTGTTGCAACCTGTAAATTATGGCCGCAGGCATGCGCCGCACCGGTCAGAGGATCTGCTTTACAACTGTCCGGACACCCTATCGCATCCAGTTCGCCCAACACTGCCACAGTAGGTCCGGGACGTCCGCTTACAACGCGGGCTTTGACACCCGTCAGGGCCAAACCAGTCTGAGGTGTCAAACCTAATTGCTGTAAAAAAGCAGTGACTTTAGCTGCTGTTTTAGTTTCTTTAAAGCCAAGTTCCGGTTCCCTTTCGATATCCTGCGCTAAAGCTTCGACTTTAGCGGCCCAGGCATCAATAGCGGCGCATACTTTTGCTTTCATCACATCTTTGTCCGTAATAAACACCTCGCTTTGAAATAGTATACACTTTATTCTTGTAAATCGTTTTTAATTATAGCATAAATACTATCAGTGGTACAGGTTTAATTCTCAGCATTTTGTTTGATTATGAACTTTTATTTCTTTAAACTTTACCACAACTTACAAAATTTTACAATTCCATTATATTTTGTATACTTTATTCATATTTTTAACTTTCTGCGATAATGTCTGTCATTGCAATAATTTGCATTGGAAAATACCCTGTGCTAAAATATATAAGTTAGGAAGTCACTTTAAAACTGTTTACGAAAGGAGTCTGTCATGTTAGACCAAATTAAAACCGACATTGATGCAGTTATGCACCGCGATCCTGCAGCCAAAACCAGGCTGGAGGCAGCACTTTGTTATCCCGGTCTGCATGCTATCTGGCTCCACCGTTTAGCGCATAAATTATACTTAAAAGGCTGGGTACTGATTCCCCGGCTGCTTAATACATTTTCCAGATTTCTGACCGGTATCGATATCCACCCCGGAGCAACTCTTGGACCCGGACTTTTTATCGACCATGGTATGGGCCTTGTTATTGGCGAAACCGCAGAACTTGGTTCTAATGTCACGCTCTATCAGGGAGTAACCCTCGGTGGTACCGGCAAGGAAAAAGGCAAACGTCATCCTACGATCGGCGATAACGTAGTCGTTTCCAGCGGTGCTAAAGTGCTGGGCTCCTTTACAGTCGGCTCCAATTCCAAGATCGGTGCCGGTTCGGTAGTATTAAAGGAAGTACCGCCAAACTCGGTAGTAGTAGGTGTTCCCGGCCGTATCGTTACCAAAGATGGAGTCCGCATTGCCGCCAGCGATATGAGCAGCCCTGACAGCATGATCGATCTGAACCATAACCAGCTTCCCGATCCAGTTGCCGATTATGAAGACCGTCTGGCAGATTATATGGTACGTATGGACAGCAGACTGGAAGAACTGGAAGAAATCATCAAAAAACATCGCGAGCAAAATGAAAAGCGAGGTAACAACGAATGAGCAGAACAATGACCATGTCGGAAGCTATTAATGAAGCGCGCCGCTGTTTGAATTGTGCACGTCCCACCTGCCGCACCGGCTGCCCGATAGCCAACAATATCCCGCAGTTTATCCGCGCACTCAGTGAAGGCAATATCGGTCTGGCCTACGAAACAATTGCCGAACGCAGCAACCTGCCCGCTATCTGCGGACGTGTATGCCCGCATGAACGTCAATGCGAAGCTCACTGCGTTTTAACTAAAAATAAACACGGAATCGAAATCGGCAGTTTAGAAATGTTTATCGCTGATTTCGCTCACGAAAATAATCTGAAGCCACTTCCTCCTTCTACCGGCAAACGCGGAAAAGTTGCCGTTATCGGCAGCGGACCTGCAGGTCTGACGGTGGCAGGCGATCTGGCTAAAATGAATTTCGCCGTCACTATTCTTGAGGGACAATCAGAACCTGGTGGCATTCTGCTGTTCGGCATCCCGGAATTTCGTCTGCAAAAAGACGTTGTCCGCCGCGAGATCACTGAACTGCTGCATTTAGGCGTAGAAATCAAGACCAACATGCTGGTCGGGCCGGACTTTACAGTTGATGATTTATTCGAACAGGGCTATGATGCTGTTTTTATGGGTACAGGCACTTCTCTGCCACGTACTTTAGATATCCCAGGTAAAGAACTGTCCGGTATTCTGACTGCCACATATTTTCTGCGTATGGTAGTACTTTCAGATTCCGGAAAATTAGACGAAAGTGAAACACTGCTGCATGACGGCGATAACGTAGTAGTTATCGGTGCCGGCAACGTGGCTATGGACGCCGCTCGTACGGCAATACGCCGCGGTGCAGAAAACGTGACTATCGTCTATCATAAAACCGAAGCCGAAATTTCCAGCTTCCCATCTGAATACGAAGCGGCAGTTAAAGAAGGCGTACAATTCAATTTTCTGAAGCAGCCCATCGCTTATCTGAACAAAAAGCAGATGCGTGCTTTAAACAATATCCGCCGCAAACCGGCAGAATCTGACGAAACAGATCTGGCTGGACTTTTAGTACAAAACATCACCAAAACTGATGACGGTCAGTTCGTAACCGAAGGCGGTCAGGAAGTCATTCCCTGTGATTGTGTTATCCTGGCTATCGGACAGCGACCTGCCGCCCGTATCGTTTCTACTACCAAAGGTATCCAGGTCGACGACCGTGGTTTTGTTATTACCCGTGAACGCCCTTACGGTATGACTACCAGAGCCGGGGTTTTCAGCAGCGGTGATGTAGTACACGGCCCTGCAACCGTAGTTTTGGCAATGAAGGAATCTAAAAAAGTAGCGGCAGGTATTGCTCAATATATCGATGCAAAAAAACTGCTGGAAGACTGCTGTGAAGATTAACAAATAACTAAAGCCCCTGCTTAAATAAGCAGGGGCTTTACTTTTTTCACAAAAAACTTCTGCCGCAATAGGCGGCAGGAGTTTAATTTTAATATTCTACTTTTGGCAGCGTAGCAAAGCCTTTTGCCAAATCTTCATCAGCAGGAACATAATCTACCATAGTTCCCTGATTATAAGCCTGATAAGCGGCTAAATCAAAATAGCCAGTACCAGTCAAACCAAAAACAATAACTTTTTTCTCGCCGGTCTCACGACATTTAATTGCTTCGTCCATCGCTACACGAATAGCATGTGAACTTTCAGGAGCAGGCAATGTACCTTCACAGCGGCAGAACATCGTAGCTGCTTCAAACACTTTTGTCTGTTCCACGCTGCGCGCTTCCATCATCCCATCATGATAAAGTTTAGAGACGATCGGCGACATACCATGATAACGGAGTCCACCGGAATGGTTAGGTGAAGGCATAAATCCACTGCCTAAAGTATACATCCGCATCAGCGGTGTAGTTTGTCCGGTATCACCGAAATCAAAAGCATATCTGCCGCGGGTCAAGGAAGGGCAGGAAGCCGGTTCAACGGCAATAAAATGAATATTATTTTTTCCTTCAAGCTTATCTGCCATAAACGGCGTAATCAACCCGCCAAGGTTCGAACCGCCACCGGCACAGCCGATGACTATATCCGGCTGAACACCGTATTTATCAAGTCCGATCTTAGTTTCCAGGCCGATGATACTTTGGTGCAGCACTACATGATTAAGTACACTGCCTAATACATAGCGGCAGTTATCTGTTTTCATAGATACTTCCATTGCTTCTGAGATAGCACAGCCCAAGGATCCGCCTGTACCAGGGTTTTCTGCCAAAATCCTGCGTCCTACTTCAGTAGTATCCGAAGGTGAAGGAATAACTCTGGCACCATAAGTTTCCATAACGGCCTTACGATAAGGTTTTTGCTCGGCTGAAACCTTAACCATATATACGGAAAGATCAATGCCAAAATAGCCGCAGGCCATCGAAAGAGCAGTCCCCCATTGTCCGGCACCTGTTTCCGTAGTCAGGTGAGTCAGTCCTTGCTGCTTAGCATAATAAACCTGAGCAACAGCAGAATTGAGTTTATGCGAACCGGAAGTATTAGTGCCTTCGAATTTGTAGTAAATTTCTGCCGGCGTACCCAACGCTTTTTCCAAATTATAGGCTCTGGTCAATGGTGATGGACGATACATTTTATAAAAATCACGGATTTCTTCCGGAATTTCAATAAATTTATTGGTATTATCCAGCTCCTGCTCAATCAGCTCGTCACAGAAAACAGGGCGCAGATCATCAGCAGTACAAGGCTTAAAGGTCACCGGATTGATAAACGGGTCCGGAGCCTCCTGCATATAAGGGCGAATATTCTGCCAATATTTCGGCAGCTCATCTTCGGATAAATTGATTTTATATGGTATTTTTGTCATAAGTCACCGTCCTTTCTATTCTGCTTTAGCGGCCTTCAGCGCTGCATATGCTTCTTTGAGCAGTAAAACAGTCAGTACCAGCAAAACAGTAGAAATTCCTGATACGATATAGTTATTCAAATTAGCGGCAATCATCTGTACCAAAGCCACAATAGTAGTTATCAGCATAAAAGCCATCGGGTACATAATGAATCCGGCGCTTTTTTTCAGAGAACGAATTACCCAAACACCCATTGCCAAAAGCGCAATCGCAGCAACCAGCTGGTTAGTAGCGCCGAAAACAGGCCAGATCATCTGCCATGCAGCAACTTTACCGGTCTTAACAAAAATAAGAGCTAAGGCCACGCCAACACTTATAGCTGTAGCAAGATATTTGTTCAAGCTCATGCCTGTAAATTCCTGCAGCTGATAACGCGCCAAACGGGTAGCCGTATCAAGCGAGGTAAGAATAAAGGAGTTGAGAGCCAGTAAGCCAAGTGCAGTACCAACGCGCGGAGAAATACCCAGCAGCGAAGCAAACTGGCCTAAGCCGTTGCCATACACAACAGTCGGACCGCCTTGCAGCATTTCGCCGCTCATCATAATCGTACCCAACGCAATAACGCCAACAACACCTTCCAGCAGCATAGCACCATAACCAACAGGAACAGCATCAGTTTCGCGCTTCAGCTGTTTGGACGTAGTGCCGGAAGCAACCAGAGAATGGAAGCCTGAAATAGCACCGCAGGCTACTGTAATAAAAAGCAGAGGCCAGAGCCAGTCTCCGGAAGCAGTAACAAACCCCTTAAATGCAGGTAATTTTACTTCATAGCTGGCACCGCCAAAAATCATGCCCACACCGCCGATAAACACGGAAAAATATAACATATACGAGGCCAGATAATCGCGAGGCTGCAGAAGCAGCCAAACAGGCAATACTGAAGCGGCAAAGATATACACGATCAAAGCCATACGCCAGGTATCAAGGCTCAGAGCAAAGGTTGACTGCACCCAGGAGCTTTCTATACCAAATATCAGCGAACCGAATAAAATCGGCAGCATAATAATCGTACTGACTTTTAAAGATATACCATAGTGATAAATAGCGACACCAAAAACCATCGCCAGAAAAATATACAGGGTCGCTGTGAAAGCGACAGCGGGGTCAGCAGCAAAGGTCTGTGCTGCTAATTCCAAAAATACAGCAATTACCAGTGTTAAACTGAGCCAGGTAAAAGCAAGAAATAACTTGTGGCCGCGGGCACCGATCCATTGACGGACAACTTCGCCGATCGACATACCTTTATGACGAATAGACGCAACCAAAGCACCCATGTCGTGTACACCACCAAAAAAAATACAACCGATAATAATCCAAAGTAATGTTGGCAGCCAGCCAAGTGCTGCCGCTGCCGCAATGGGACCTACAACAGGTCCGGCACCAGCAATCGAGGCAAAATGATGCCCCATCAAAACCGCCGGATGAGCAGGGCAATAATCAATATCGTCCTGTAATTCAGTAGCCGGAGTTTTACGATTTGGGTCTAAATCGTAAAAACGGCTTTGAAAGCCGCCATAAAATTTGTAAGCGACAGCAAAACAAAGAATCGTAATTACAAAAATGGTCAGTAACATAAAATATCCCCTTCGCGAACTTATTGCAGAATTACTCTGCCGCAGCGCCGTTGCTGCGCTAAATAGATCAAATCATCAAAACGCTTTTCCGCATCCCCCTCCTTATACTGCAATATTTCCAACCAGCCGCGTATACCAAGCCAAAAAACTTTTTTTGTCAATCTGGTCTCATGGCAGTCCAACAGCAGAAACCTGTGCGTCATAACGTCTTCCCTGCTCTGCCAATTTTCCCGCAGCCAATTTACTGATCTATCGCCTTCATGACGGATTACTATATAATCATCCGCATAATAGCGGGCAATTTCACCTGCCAGACAATCCTTGACAAATGCAGTCTGACGATACCATCCCTGCATCCCGCCAGCTGACCAGGGCACAAAGCCATAACCTTTTAAAAAATCTTCCCACTCTTTCATACAGCGCTCCTGTCTACAAGTTTGCTTTACGCCAGGCGTTCAACGCGCCACAGAAATCTTCCCACAACTGGGGCAGCATTTCTACCGCCGCCTCTGCTTTAGCGCGTTCCCATCCGGCAAACAGCCCTGCCTCATAGCGCAGCTGCACATTACCAGCATCCTCGAGAAAACACTGCACTAACTTAGCGTTGATAAAATCATCATGTAAAAAGCCCAGCATATCCTGCAGTCTTTTCAACCGCCGCAGCAGATTACTGTCGCGCGGTACTTCCGGCAAGGTCTGCAGCGCATAACGAAAACGTTTGATCTTAATCCTGATCTGGTGCAGTTCCAGCATATTATGAAAATCCGGATATTTTCTATCAATAGTTTCCAGTTTTTCACTCCACTCATTCAAACGTCTGCTGATAAATTTCCTGATTTTTTTATCAGCCAGATTTGAAGCCAGTGGCCTCTCATGCAACCAAATACTGAACTGCGCCAGCGTTTTGGTCATGATGCTAAGGTCCGCCTTCTGCAGACATGCTGCAGTTTCCTCCACACGCAGCTTCTGCAGGAGCTCTTCCACCTGAGTTGGTACTGTCAGCTTACCGCCTGAAGCAGCTGCCTGCAACTTTATTTTTTCACAGGTCATTAAAGCCACATCCAGCTCACGCAGCCGTGACAGTATTTCACCCTGCTGCCGCAGGGTATTTTGCCAGGCAACTGTACTGTTTTTTTGCAGCACCGGTTTAAAAAAACTCAAAGTCGAACGCAGCCGGCGCAATTTTACCCGCAGCTGTCTGACAAAAACCTTTTCTTCCGGCTGCTGCAGAAATTGCTGCCAGGCTTTACTGACCACATAAATCTGCCAAGGAAGATGGCAAACGGCCATCGCCTGCAGACTGCCATTTTTATAGGCAGGCAGCTTCCTAAAATCATAGGTTCCGTTCTCCTGGGCCAAACGCTGCTTCAGATCCGGTTCGGCTATAATCAGCGACATCCGGCAGCAAAGTTTTTCGATAACCGTACTCAGCTTCGTTAGCTCTTTACTGGTATAAACAACAGTCATCTCGCGAAGAGGAAGCAGCTTGGCCGCCATGATTACGATGCCTTCTTTCGCAATAAGCCTTAATTCACTGTTTTTTACCGGCGGCTGCAACTCCGTTTCGCGGCATCTCAATACTGCCTCTTCCCCGTCGATCTCAAACCGCCGTTCACATTCTTCAGTTCTGCAGGCTTTCCAGCCGGTAATGATACGCAGGCGTTCAGCCAAATCGACTTCGCTCACACCTGATACATCTTGCAGGCATAACATTTTCTTCACTGCTCCCCCTCCTTTCTTCTGGTCTGTTTTACTTGTCAGTCTTTTATTTGCACCTGCGCCGGTAAGGGGTCCCCTGCCAAACCTGCCAAAATATTCGCAGCTGCCAGCTTCGCCATGGCATCACGTGTTTCCACCGTTGATGCGGCAATGTGCGGGGTTACCGTAATATTGGAGAGTGTCAGCAGCGGATGATCACCGGGCAATGGTTCCGGTTCAACCACATCAATCGCCGCATAAGCGATCTGCCCGCTTCGCAGAGCTTCATAAAGTGCCTGCGTCTCGACGACTCTGCCGCGAGAAATATTGATAAAACGCGCCGTTGGTTTCATTTTAGCAAAAGCTTCTTCATTGAACATTCCAGCCGTTGCCGGTGTTAAATTAACTGTTACCAAAACAAAATCCGCCGTTTGCAGCAAATCGTCAAATCCAGCATAACTGATGCCCAGCGCTGCTTCATCAGCACGCCGGTGCCTGTTATGATAAATAACCTTCATTTTACTGGCCTGGGCCCTGGGCACTACGGCACTGCCAATGTCACCCAACCCGACAATTCCCAGAGTTTTTCCAGCCAGATCAACGCCGAAGCCAAGGCCCTTCCGTTCGCCCCATTTGCCGCTTTCAACGTGCCGCCAGCCACGGGCAATACTTCTGGCACTATCTAAAATCAGCCCGTACGCAAGATCGGCAACAGCATCCACCAGTACGCCCGGCGTATTACCTACTGCAATTCCGTGTGCGCTGCAGGCAGCGATATCAATATTATCATATCCAACCGATGCCTGAGCAATTACCTTCAGCTTCGGTGCTTTGGCCAGGAAAGCTTCATCAACCTTAATATTGCCAATAGAATAAAGTCCTTCAGCTTCTGCAAGCCAGCTGTCAAATTGTTCCTGCGGCACTTTGCCGCCCTGCTGCCATGACAGCAGTCTAGTCTGTTCATTCAATATATCATAGGCCACCTGCCGCAGTTTACCACTGGCAGCCACAGTCATTTTTTTCAGATCGGTCATTACTGTCACCTCTCTTTAAAAATTAATGTTTGGGAATAATTTCCAGCCAATAATTATCAGGATCAGCAATAAAATAAATACCCATCGCTGGATTTTCATACACGATACAGCCCATTTCCTGATGTTTTTTATGGGCAGCAGAATAGTCTTCAGCTTCAAATGCAAGATGGAACTCATTCTCGCCCAAATTATACGGTTCCTTACGGTCACACAGCCAGGTCAATTCCAACTGATGCGGAGTCTGTCCGTCGCCTAAATAAACCAAAATAAAACTGCCGTCACCTGCTACTTTACGGCGGACCTCTTTTAATCCCAAAGCGTCCTCATAAAATTTCAGGCTTTTTTCCAAGTTAAGCACATTAAAATTGTTGTGTAAAAATTTAAATACCATTTTTTACCCTCCTTTAATATTGTACTGTTTCAATTATTCAAAAAAATCTGCTTAAAAAGCAGCAGCGCCATCGCAAACGATGCGACGATTTTGCCAAGCATGGCAACAAACTGTGTCTGTGCTGCCTTCCATGCCAGCGCGAACGCATTCTCCTTATTCCTGGTACGCATAAACTCGTAACCGAAGGCAACGATATACGAACCAACTGCGCCGCCCAAAACAGAGCCCAGCACCGGGAAAAAGCCTGTACCGATGACAGCGCCTATAAAAGTACCGACAGCAATCAGAAATACCGCACCCCACGATACTTTATGCCGCCGAATTCCAAAAAACGATACGATAAATTCCCAGATCTCACCAAAAGCATAAACCAGCACCAGCGCCGATAAAAGACGTCCATCAAAGTATCTGGCTTCATCAAAAAAAGCATAACCTATGCCTGCAGCTAACATAATTGTATTGCCCGGCAGGTCGAGCAGCGTCAGCAACGGACCTACAACCACTATCAAGGCTCCGAATGCCCACTCTACTAAAAATTCCACACAAAGTCCTCCTTAACGAAGATTAAAATATATTATAACATATTTATGATAAATAGTTAGATAATTGTATGACTCTTATGTGAATTATTGTTTTTTGTTTACGCAAATGTTACAATATCTACAAATATCTTTTAGAGGAGTAACTACAATGGATCTGGACGCTCTTTTTATTCTTCTGCAGCCCTGGCTCAGACCTTTTCTGGCGTTTGTTTTTTTTACATTTTTACGTTATTTTTACAGAGCCGTATTACTGCGTGTACTGCATCGTTTTAACAGCAAAACATCCTTTGAATACGGAGAAGACCTGCTGAACGCTTTTGAAAAGCCAGTGCATTTTTTCCTATTTATTTTTGCTATTTATGCAGCGCTTAATTGCTCGCCTTTGACCTTTATAGCTGACCATCCTTCTATCGATCAGCTTCTGCGCAGCTTTTTCATCATCTGTTTCATCTGGGGCCTTTACAACCTCAGCGACACCACGCATGGTATCGCCATGAAGGTACTCCTTAAAGCAGGCGTTGAATTTGATCTGGCGCTATCCAATGTGGTTTCCACAACCTTACGCATCCTGCTTATCATTTTGGGTTTTGTCATGATCGCCAAAGAATGGAATTACGATATTACCGGGTTTATCGCCAGTTTGAGTATTGGCTCACTGGCTGTCGCCCTAGCCGCTAAAGATTCTCTGGCCAACGTATTCGGCAGTCTGGTCATCATCATTGACAAACCTTTTGTGATCGGCGACTGGATCTCGGCTAACGGCATCGAAGGCACTGTAGAAAAAATCACCTTCCGCAGCACTTGTCTGCGTACTTTTCCACAGGAACTTGTCTATATCCCCAACTCCCTGCTCTCCAACACGGCCATCACCAATTTCAGTAAACGTGAAAAAAGACGGCTTGATTTTGTATTGGGATTGACCTACGACACGACCTATCAGCAAATGGAAAAATTTGTCGGCCGCCTGCGCGAATATCTCATGCATCATGATGGTGTTTATGACGACGGCATCACCGTCAATTTTCAGGATTTCGGTGGCAGCAGCCTGGACATCAGAATAATCTGCTATACTAAGGCCAGCGCTTACGCCAGTTTTATGGATGTCCGCCAGCAAATCAACATCGATATCATGAAAATGTTAGAAGAAGAAAATCTTGGCTGTGCATTCCCAAGTACCAGCGTTTATTTTGAAACACCGCTGGTCCAAAAGCAAGCCGCTCCACCAACAGATGCCCCTAAAACTGAAGTACAAGCCTGAAACAAAAAACGCTCCTTAAAAAAGGAGCGTTTTTTTATATTTTATTCCCATAGATCAACAATTGCGAATTTACCAACATCGACCAAGCCTTTATCGCTGAGCCTCAAACTGGGAATAACCGGTAACGCCAGAAATGAAAGGCAATTAAAAGCATTCACATTTTCCGGCACTCCCAGTTCAGCAGTCCAAAAGTTCAGCTGCTGCAGCTTATGCTGCACAAATTCAGTATTCTGATCACTCATCAGACCGGCAAGAGGCAGAGGCAGCATAGCTTTTACTTCTCCATCTGCCACCACTGCCAGGCCACCGCCGGCTTCCTGCAAAGCAACTGCAGCCGTCAGCATGTCCTGATCGTCAACCCCGACCACAATCAGATTATGCGAATCATGCGCTACAGTCGAAGCCAAAGCACCGCGCTGCAAACCAAAGCCCCGTACCAGGCCTACACCTGTATTCCCATTACTACCATGTCTTTCCCAAACTGCCAGTTTTAGAATATCACGCTCAGTATCACTCACAACGAAACCAGCTTCTGCTTTAGGCTGCACATATTCTGTTTCAGTCAAAATCTGCTCTGGAACAATGCGAATAACACGGGCCTTTCTGCCATTCATTACCGGCAAGCGCAGCTGCTGTTCACGCACATCTTCCAAGTGCATGGTATTCTCAGGAGCTTTTAGCAGCGGCGGTGACTGCCAGAGCAGTTTTTGTTTATTTACAATAACGACACCGTTTTTTAGGACCAGCTGTGGCTGAAAATTTACCAGATTATTAAAAACACAGATATCCGCCTTATAACCGGGTGCTAATGCACCTCTGTCATACAGTCGAAACCTTTCTGCTGTATTCAAGGTCGCCATCTGTAATAACTGTTCAACAGGATAACCATGCGCTGTACCAATCTCAATCAAATAATTGATGCTGCCTTCACTCACAAGCTCATCTAAATGCCTGTCATCTGTTGCCAGACAGCAGCGACGGCAATTAAGCGGCGTTACTGCCGGCAGTAACGCTAACAAATTATGGGCCCCAGAAGCCTCTCTCAGCATCAGATAAGCACCTCGGCGCAGTTTCTCCATTGCTTCATCCGCCGTTGTTGCTTCGTGGTCAGAACTGATCCCTGCGGCCAGATAAGCATTGAGAGCTTTACCGCTTACACCTGGAGCATGCCCGTCGCACAGGCTGCAGCCAGCCAACGCAAGTTTATCAAGCACTGCTGCCGCAGCATTGATCGTCCCCGGATAATTCATCATCTCACCCAATCCCAGTACTCTTGGATGACTGACCAGCGGCTCCAGCTTTGCAGCTGTAAGCACGGTACCACTGGTCTCCATTTCAGTAGCAGGCACACAAGAAGGCAGCATAAAGAAAACGTCTAAAGGTATTGCCTCTGTTTCTGTAAGCATCAATTCAATCCCTGCTGTTCCAAGGACATTAGCAATTTCATGAGGATCGGCAAAAATCGTCGTTACTCCATTCAAAAGTAAAATTTTTGCCAGCTCACGCGGAGCAACCATTGTACTTTCAATATGAAGATGAGAGTCCATCAAACCGGGAGTCACATATTTACCGGTAACATCAATTTCTTTTTTACCGCTGTAGCTGCCAATACCGGCAATAGTTTCTCCAACTATAGCTACATCGCCAATTTCCCATTCACCTGTAAAACTATTGAAAATACAACCGCCTTTTAACACTATGTCAGCAGGGACTTCGCCTCTGGCAGCAGCCAAGACCTCTGTCAAATCTATATTCTTCATCACAATTCACAACCTTTACCAAAAGTTCTCTGCTTTTATTGTCAGCTATACACAGTAAAAACGCAAGCTTTATTTTATTTATTTCTTCACTCTCAGACCTGGTTTTGTATTTTACATCCCCATCTTTAAAAAGGTATAAAAATAACAGGCGCCACCGAAACTGGTGACGCCTGTTATCAAGGGGAAAGGGTATCTATATGAACGGTAGCTGACCGTTATTTTTTCAAAACGGTAACGTAATATTTACCATTTTCTACTTCTACGCCATGGGAATCATGTTCAAAAGCAGGGAATTGTCTGTCAAAGCCTTCTAAGGCTTTCAGATAACCAAGTGCAGGGCCGTCGGCAGGACCGGCATTTTCACCAGGCATGATCAGCGGAATTCCAGGCGGATAAGGAACAATACCTGTAGCTAAGGTACGCTCAGCAACACCGTCAAGATCTACTTTTTCAACATTATCAAGCACCAGTTGTTCATAAGCTGCTGCCGGGCTCATATCAGGATGCGGCAATACAGCGAAACCTTCGGACATAAATTCTGTCGTTTTGAGCTCTTTCATTGCTGCAAACATTTCCTCGCACAAGTCGCGCAGGCCCATACCTGCATAACGCTGCGGAGCTGCTTTAACAACATCAGGCAATACTTCTTCCAAAGCAGTGTTGTTGTCATAGTCTTCTTTAAATTTGATCAAGGTATCGATCAAAGTGCCCCATTTACCTTTAGTAATACCGATAGAAAACAGCATCAGAACAGTAAAGTCAGTTGTCTTCTCAGGAATGATGCCATTGGCAGTAAGATAAGCGGACAAAATGGAAGCAGGTACGCCCATTTTACCCAACCCGTCAGGACCGATGCCCGGAGTGGTGATAGATACTTTGATCGGGTCTAACATGCAGTATCCGTCTTCGATATCACCGAAGCCGTGCCATGCGTCATTAGGATGCAGGACCCAGCATTCCGGTTCGGTAGCCAGGTATTCGGGGTTGGCCAGACGAAAAGCAATTTTCTTGCCTTCAGCGTCTTTAACAAAATCAGGCTGCCAGCAGTTAAAGAACCATTCGCCCTGATCGGCAAAGTCTGCATTCAGTTTTGCCATCAATTGACGGAAGGCTACTGCTTCATGGATCGATTCGTCAGTCAGCGCTTTACCGCCTTTACCATCCATCATTGCTGCTGTGATATCGTTAGAAGCAATAATCGGATAGTTCGGGGAGGTAGATGCCTGCATCATAAAGGATTCATTAAAACGGCTGTGATCGACATTCTTTTTACCTTCACGGATATGAATGAAGGAAGCCTGAGAAAGAGCAGCCAGTAATTTATGGGTGGATTGAGTTGCAAAAACCGTCATATCAGTTGGTTTGTGGTCGGCAGGATTGCCGTACATGGCAAAGCGGTCTTTATAAATAGGATTGAAGCGGGCATAGCCATACCATGCTTCGTCAAAATGCATGCGGTCAACGCTTTGTCCAAGTAATTCTTCAACACGACGGGCATTGTAACACAAACCATCATAGGTGGAGTTGGTAACGATTGCATGTACAGGAGTAGAATCTATATCTTTAGTAATCAAGGAGTTTTCAGAAATAGTTTTCTTGATTGCTTCAGCCTGCAAAGCTTGCGGCGGGATAGGACCGATAATACCGTAGAAGTTACGCAGCGGCATCATATAGTTAGGGATAGCGCCGCTCATGGTCATCGCCTGTTCTATGGATTTATGGCAGTTACGGTCACACAATGCAACCTGATTATGAGTTACGCAAGCCATAAAGATTACTCTGTTAGAGGTAGAAGAACCGTTGGTAACATGATAGGTACGATGAGCGCCGAATACTTTAGCGGCATATTTTTCACTGGCACCGATCGGTCCGGAATGATCAAGCAAAGAACCAAGCTCGCCGACAGAGATCGATAAATCGCTGCGGAACAGATTTTCGCCAAAGAAATCAAAATAAGCACGTCCTGCAGGTGCTTTCATAAAAGCAGTACCGCCGGTATGACCCGGAGTATGCCAGGAATATTCATGCACCTGAGAGAATTTAGCCAAAGCCTTAAACATCGGCGGCAGCAGATTTTTCAAATAAGTATCAATCGCTGCTTCGATACGGCCGGCAATAAAGTTAGCAGTATCTTCATACAACCAGATGAAGTCACTGGTTTCTTTCAATACTTCCAGAGGAATATCAGCAACGTCGGCACGATCTGCAAATAAAAATACAGGTACGTTTTCGGCACGGCTGCGCAGTTTGTTTAAAACATCTTTAGCAGCCTGATGTGTATTGTCTTCTGCCAGATCCCAGTCCAGAAGTATTGCTTGGATCATCGGGTCAGCGACAATCATCATTTCGGCATCGAATGCTGTTGTAGCGGTGAGCACTTCAATTTCATGTTCTCCTAAAACATTACTCAGTTTATCGAGAGCACTTTCATCCAGGGTATTATGATCGCAAAGGTCATGTACCAACAAAATTCTTTTGCCTTTTGTTTTGGAAATAATCATTTTTTTCACTCCTTAATTAATTTTTTAGTTATCTATGCTAACAGATTGAGTAGTAGTAGAACCTACCTTATCCGGAGCTTGTGTAGTAGTCGTTATGTTAGTACGATGTTTGAGTTCCATATTTTTATCGATACCGACAGAGTACCAGAACGTACCGACCAAGGTAAGGATCGTAATAGCCAGGGAAGTGTAACGAACCCATCTCGGCGAGAATCCGCCAGGAGTTTCGTGCAGCTCTTCCAGCTCATGTTTTCTGGTAACAGCGCCGGAGAAGAATACGATCGTAGCGATAACGAAGATCAGTGACCACCGTGTCTGGTTACCATTGGATGTTACAAGTGCAGCCATACTGTAGACAGCTGCTATCAAACCGATGATACATGATTTATTGTAATCTTTCGGTGATAACTTTCCGTAACCTAAAACCTTGATAGAAATACTGGAATAAATATAAGGCAGTAAAGTCAGGATAACGGCTATTGATGCGATCTTACCAAATTGCTGACTGGCAGACGGCGACATGGTTGCCAAAACCTGTATTGTCATGATACCAGCAACAATAGCCAAGCCTGCAGAAGGCACGCCTTTAGAGTTGGTACGGGCAAAAACATTACCGAACAAACCGTCATCAGCAGCAGCTTTAGCACTTTGTCCAACCAGCAGCGTCCAGCCTGCCAGCGAACCCAGGCAGCCTAAAGCCGCACAGATAGCTACGCCGTTACCAGCGATTTCACCGAAGGCCAGTCTTGCGGCATCAGCAAAAGGTGCCGATGAATTTGCAAGTGCATGGTTCGGAATCATGCCCATAATAACAGAAGAACTTAAAACATAGCAGACAGCGGCTAAAATTACACCGCCAATAGTTGCAATTGGAACATTCTTTTTAGGATTTTTAACAACGCCGGCAGATACAGAAGCACTCTCGACGCCAATAAAAGCCCACAAAGTAAAGTTCAATGTCATACCAATAGCACTGACAGTGCTTTTACCTGTTACGTTCCATGCATCCATGTAGGTTTTGCCGTCAAACCAGAACCAGCCTAAGATTGCGGTACCGATAATAGGAATCAATGCCAGAGTAGTGGTTACTGATTGAATACGCCCGACCAGTTTAGGGCCGATCATATTAGCGTAAGCAAACAGCCAGATAACGCAGATCTGCGCCAGAGCAAAAGCAAATGGATTTTTTAAAGCCGGGAAAAAACTGATCAGATAACCGATACCTACAACTGCCAGACCAACGTTACCAATAACATTTGCCAGCCAGTAAATGAGGTTTGTCTGATACCCCATATAATCGCCGAAGGCTTGACGCGTATAAGCGTAAGGACCGCCGGCAGCAGGATCAATAGAAGATAACTTTGCAAATGTAAGTGCCAGAGCAATAGCACCTATACAGGTAACTATCCAGCCGAATACTGCAACGCCTCCTATTGCCGCCAAATTCGCAGGCAACATAAATACGCCGGAACCCATCATATTACCGGCAACCATCAATGTTGCAGCAACGACACCTATTTTATTACTGTTGTCGTCTTGATTCATAATAAAACCTCTCCTTTCGATTATTTGCCGTCAGCAGCGGATGGGAATCTTGGCTTTCGGCAAATCATACATAAAGCCAGCTTTGCAGCATTTTTCTTTATGCGGTTTCTTGCTTCGGATAAATCTTACACCCGTTACAAACAAAATATCCAAGCAAGAAATTTTCATTTACTTTTTAATATGTTTTTTTAAAAAAGTTAGAGTAAAACGCCAGAACTTCTATCGTAACAATCCCGCCTGCATGGGCTTGCCGCCAACATATAATTTTCTACGGAGAAATAATCTCCAAATCATTTTTACGTCTTACTGATCTGAGTTATTTTTTTACTTTGCTTAATTTACTAAAGTATTTTCCAGACAAAAATAAACTGTGCGCTAATACAGCAGTAGCTTAAGCCTCAAGCAACCCCTGGCAGCTTTTTATATTGTAAATAAACCAATTGTTGCATATTCTCACAGCTAAAAAACAAAAAAGCCCTGCCTTATAAGGTAGGGCTTTTTTGTTTTGATTATTATTCAGTTATTTTTTCTCTACTGCTTTGCAAGTCAATTATTCCATATTAATCTGAACTAAAATAAAATTTCATGAGTTTCATATCCTTAGTACTAAAATGCATATCCACATTTTTCCAATAATAGTTTTGCCAACAAAAAAACGCGCCTGCCGAATCGGCAAACGCGTGTGTTTACTGGTGTCCTGGAAGGGAATCGAACCCCCGACCTATCGCTTAGGAGGCGATCGCTCTATCCTACTGAGCTACCAAGACGTAAATGTTCTATTGTTTTCAGAACCCTTTTACTATAACACAAATAGAGAAAGCGTTCAATCACAAATTTTCTGTCATTCCCGGAGGCATACTCCATTCCACCAATACGTCCGTATTGAACCAAAGTCTTGTCAGGCAAATTTTAAAATTATCAAGGTTTTCCAACGGATCCAGTGTTTTAGTAACAAATTGCCGGACCGTATCGCCTTCCTGCACATCCAAAGTCAGCTTTTCATTTAAAAATTTTTCTACTTTGGCTTTTGCTTCAGCAACGCCTAAAACAATTTCTGCTTTTTTATTTTCGCTATCATATTCAACATAGCCATAATTGCCATGATAGTTCAAGGTTACAGCAAATTTGCTCATTCTTTTTCCTCCTCAAAACTTCTGCATACATTATAGCAACTCGCAGCAAATTCTACAATAAGCAGTATTACTTACGCGATTAAATTACTCTTTACTGTCTTTGCTGTACATGGGCCGCAGTCTTACTTCCATCGGAATTTTATCAGCAGCGGCCGCCAAAAGCGCTTCCTCATATAAGGAGCTCTGAGCGCTTACAGGCGTTGCTTTATTGGTGACACGTCTGTAGGTCCCGTTAGACTGCATCATATGCGCACCGACATTATCCCGCAGATACAAGTCAAGAATCTCTTTGATACGCTTAATATGCTCTTCGCTCTCGACCGGGAAAAACAGTTCCACACGATCATTGAGATTTCTGGGCATCCAATCGGCACTGGACAGATACAGCTGCTGTTCCCCGCCGTTAGCAAACCAGAAGATGCGGCTATGCTCCAGTTGCCTGCCTACAATACTGCGAACAGTGATGTTTTCGCTGATACCTTCCACTCCTGCCCGCAATCCGCAAATACCGCGTACAATCAATTCTACCTGTACGCCTCCGATCGAAGCTTCATATAATTTTTGAATGACCTGCTGATCGATCAAAGAATTCATTTTTACAATGATGTGTCCCTTGTTGCCAGCTTTGACCTGCGCTATTTCATTATCAATAAGCTCATAAATTTTATCGCGCAGCCCTAAAGGCGCCATTACCAGTTTATTCCATAATGGCGGCTGCGAATAACCTGACAGCAGATTAAAAAACGCCGAGGCGTCGCTGCCGAACTGATCGTTAGCGGTTAAAAGTCCCATATCTGTATACAGCTTGGCTGTATTGTCGTTATAATTGCCAGTGCCAAGATGAACATAACGTTTAATGCCATCGGCTTCCTTACGTACGATAAGAATGATCTTAGCATGAGTTTTCAGCCCTACAAGTCCGTAAATAACATGGCATCCGGCTTGTTCCAGACGTCTGGCCCAGATAATATTATTTTCTTCATCAAACCGTGCCTTAAGCTCTACTAATACCGTGACCTGCTTTCCATTCTCAGCAGCACGCGCCAGTGCGGCTACGATAGGTGAATTACCGCTGACACGGTATAAAGTCTGCTTAATCGCCAGAACCTTGGGGTCTGAGGCGGCATCACTAACCAGCTTTACAACAGGATCAAAGCTTTCATAGGGATGGTGCAGTAAAATATCTTTTTTCCTGATAGCGCTAAATAAATCGCTGTCATCCGGCAATTCTAAAGGACGCTGCGGCACAAAAGGCTCATAGAGCCACGGCCACATACCAGACAGACTGGCAAATTTAAAGAAACAGGTCGCATCAAGCGGTCCGTTAATTTCAAAAATTTCCTGTTCTGATAAATCAAGATTGTCACTGAGGAATTTTTTGATACGCAGATTAGCTGTTTTATTTAATTCCAAACGCACTGCTGCGCCGCGTTTTCGTTTACGCAGAGATTTCTCTACTTCCTTCAGCAAATTATCTATATCGTCTTCATCAACGTCAAGATCAGAGTCACGCGTAAGTCTAAACGGCACTACATCCAAAATTTGGCAGCCGTTAAAAAGATCATGGCAATTTTCAATGATAATATCTTCCAAAAATACAAAGGTCCGCTTGCCTTCACCCTCTACCTCGACGAGCCGCGGCAATACTGAAGGGACCTGTACCAAACCCATGCTTTGCTCTTCGTCCTGATTAATGATCTCTACCGCCAAATTCAGTGTCTTATTCGCCAAAAACGGAAACGGTCTGGAAGCATCAACAGCCATAGGCGTCAAAACCGGATAAACAACCTCACGGTAATATTCATCCAGCCAGCCGCGTCCTTTTTCACTGATCTTACTTACACGGCAGATCCTGATACCATTACTTTCCAGCTCTTTAAGAATCGACAGCATATATTTATACTGGAGCTTGACCTGTTCATGCGCAGAAGCGCTGATTTCATCCAATTGTTCCTTGACTGTAAGTCCGGAAGCATCGCGCTGATTGATTCCATCTTCCCACTTATCCCATAGTCCGGCTACACGCACCATAAAAAACTCATCCAGATTAGATGCGGTAATCGCAACAAACTTCAAGCGTTCCAGCAGCGGCGTAGTTTTGACCGCGGCTTCCTTCAGCACGCGCAGGTTAAATTTCAGCCAACTCAATTCACGGTTAAAAAAATATTCAGGTTTGTTTAAATCTATGCTTTTCATCTATTCACTCACCCGTTCTAAAATTGCTTTCAAGCCGTAAACTTCTTCAAAAAATATCGCTTTGCCGGCGAAAGTCCATTCTTCCAAAGTCAAATCGACCTTGCTTTTGGCTTCTATCAGCATCGTACCATCTTTAACACTGACTTTACAAACTTTGATTTTTTGCTGATAGCTGCGGTCCATAGCATCAGCTAAACGTACTAAGGCAGCTATTTTCGCCACTAACGGCGTCAGTTCTTTTTCCATTTCCGGACTGCCGGCCTTGTTTTCAAAAAGCTGATTGGCATGATAATAGCTTGCCAGGGCTACGATCTTTTTGTCATCATCACTGAAACCTAAAATGTCTGTTGACATAATCAGCTTATAGGTATAAAGCGAATGACTGCGCATGGAAATATATTTGCCGATATCATGCAGCAGCGCCGTAGCCTGCACTAAAGTGCGGCAGCGCCCATCCATACCATGGCTTTTACTTAATTTATCAAACATTGCCAGCGCCAGCCGTTCAACCTGTTTGGCGTGCTTAACGTCATAATTATAATGTTCGCCGATATTATGGATCAGGCTCAATTGCTCTTTTTCCAGTTCGGCGGCATACTCTTTATCTGTCTTCGGTCCTATATGCAGCAGTTGAATGCCGTCGATAAAACGGTCGGCAGTAATAATTATCTCTTTTGTCGGCACTAGAGCCAGCAGCTGTTCATATAAAAGGATCGTAGGCAGTACCAATTCTGCCACACTTTCCTTTATCTTGAATACTTTTATGATCTGCGGCAGATTTAGTTTATGGACTTTATGAAAAAGTTCCATAAACTCCTCGGCTTTAATCCTCGTTACCTTAGCCTGAGTATCCAGTCCCAGCATCTGTAAAAGCAATTCGGTTTCCGTACCGGAAAGGATCAAATAGCGGATATTAGCATCTTTCAGCGCTTCGCGCACAGGCCCCATCGTACTGGCCAAAAACTCTGTCAATGCCAGATTGAACTGCATGCCATTGCGCTGATTACGGTTAAAACTTTCTTTAATCCTGATGATGCCCACATGAAAATTCTGCTGATATTTAATTTTTTCATCATCAACAAAAGTGATACCCAAGCCGCCCGAAGAAATATCCATCAGCAGCATACCATAATCTTTGCCGTTAATGCCTTCACTGCGCAAAGTCTGCCTGATCGCCGTATACTTGGTATAAATTTCCTGGGGCATATCAACAACTTTTACTTTCAAACCAGTTTTGATATAAATCTGATCCAGCAAAAACACCTGGTTCAACGCTTCACGCACAGCGGTCGTTGCCTGCACACTGCATTCTTCCACACCATATTCGGACATCAGGCGTTTGTAGCCCTGCAGCAGTTCACAGATTTCGCTGACCATACTGAAAGGGATAATTTTATTTTTAAAAGTTTCTTCGCCCAATTTGACTCTGTGGTTGCATTGTTCGATTACTTTTACCTTATTCATATTGCGGTATTCAACTATTTGCATGCTGATCATCTCTGATCCGAGATGTATCGCGGCAAAGGTTGTATAGCTTTTCTTTTTCACAAACAAACCTCCTCCATTTTATATTAAATTCGACATCAGACCTCTAAATCCTTGCACAAACGTTACTTTTTACAATTCTTTACGTAAAATTTTACAAAATCACTTAAATTACGCAGGATTTTTTTAATCTGTGAGTAATATATAAAATATATCTTTTTAATCGAGGAACGTTTTCTATTTACTGGGAGTGAAAAATATGCAGCGTATCGCAATCATCGATATCGGTTCTAACTCAGCCCGTCTTGTAATCAGCCATATTTATAAAAATGGCGCTTACAACATGGTTTATAATCAAAAAGAAGCATTGCGGCTCAGTCAGAAGCTTGATAAAACCGGTCGTTTAACAGAAGAAGCTTTCGCTTCAACCCTGGAAACGATGAAAAGCTTCGCTTATATGTGCCGGCTTTATAATGCCGACAAAACCATTGCCGTGGCTACAGCCGCTATCCGCTCAGCTCCAAACGGCCCTGAACTGACGCGTCTTGTAGAAGCAGAAACAGGTATTACCCTGCATATCATTACAGGTAATACCGAGGCCTACATCAGTTATCTGGGCGTTATCAATACGCTGCCGGTTAAAGATGGTATTATCTTTGACCTGGGCGGCGGCAGTACCGAATTGATCCTCTTTAAAAACAGGCAGATCGTTGAGTCTGTTTCTCTGCCCTTCGGCGCAGTAAACACTACCGATATGTTCAATACACGCGGTACTATGTCACCTAATGTTTACAGCGATATGAGCTTTTTCCTGCTCAGCCGTCTTTCACAGCATCCCTGGCTCAAACAAAACAGGCTGCCGCTTATAGGCGTCGGCGGTACGGCGCGTACACTTGGCAAAATGCAGCAGAAGCGCAGTAAATACCCGTCTTCAAAAATCCATAACTACAAATTTTCAGCACAGGCTTTCCATGATATTTTCAGCCAGCTGCGCAGCACAACTTTAGAACAGCGCCGTAAAATAGCCGGCCTCAGCAGCGAACGTGCCGATATTATTTTAGCCGGTGCCGGTATCATTAATTGTTTACTGGAAACAACCGGTTGTAAACAAATGATCATTTCCGGCTGCGGTTTACGTGAAGGATTATTTTTCGATTACTATTCCAAATCCGAAAATATGCCCCTGATCGCGCCCGATATCCTGGATCGCAGTACGCAGAATATTTTAACTCTCTATACCCCTGACACTACGCACAGCAAACATATCACCGAGCTTGCACTGACTATGTTTGACGCCTGGAAAGATTTACATAAGCTGGACAAGGATTATCGAAAGCTGCTGAAAACAGCGGCTCTGCTGCATGATATCGGTATCACCATCAACTTCTACAGCCACGCTCGGCACAGTGCGTATATGATCCAAAACGCTCAGATTTTTGGGCTTTCACATCGTGAACAGCTGATAACTTCCGCTATCGCCGGCTGGCATAACGGCATCTCCAAAAATTATTTTCGGGATCGAAACTACAAAGAATTGTTAAACGAAAATCACTGGCAGGCTATCAATAAATTATCTTTATTGCTGGCGCTGGCGGAAAGCCTTGATTATTCACAAACCAATCAGATACGCGGCATTCAGCCACGTATCGAAAAAAAACATGCTGTACTGACATTACATGCCGAAGGTATACCCAGCATCGAGATGCATCAGATCAAACAGCATATCCGTTGGTTTGCCAAAGTTTTCGGTGTCGAGCTCAGCGTGCAGCTGGGATAAAAAAATACCTGTTATTTAAACATAATCAACGTTTAGATAACAGGTATTTTTATTTTTTATTTTGCCGCAGCCTGCAGAATTCCGTAAACCATCAGCACACTGTTATAAAGATCTTCTTCCAGTATAAATTCATCGACCGTATGCACTTCACTCATACCAGTGCCTAAAATGACACAGGGCACACCATAAGCATTAATAAAGTTTGCATCACTGCCGCCGCCAGTCACCGTAACATCCGGTGTAAAACCGTTTGCCTTGCAGGACTCCAGTGCCAGCGTCACAACGTCAGAATCATGACTAAGGTCAAAAGGCTGATACTTATGAATGATCTCCACATCCACCTTACCGCCATTAGCAACAACACCTGCAGTGACAGTATTAACCAGATAATCACGCTGAGCAGCCAGTTTATCCAGATTACGGCTGCGAACGTCGCTTTGGATCTCTACCAGATCAGGAACAATATTAGTAGCTAACCCGCCATGGATAACGCCGATATTACAAGTCGTTTCTTCATCAATCCTGGCATATTTTTCAACACCGGCTAAAGCTTTAGCTGCAACCAGAATCGCATTGATGCCTTTTTCAGGAGCAAGTCCGCCGTGGGCAGTTTTACCGTGCACTTTAAAATGTACCCTGTCCTGTCCAGGAGCAGCCGTAACGATTTCTCCCGGATGGCCCTCACTATCCAGAGCATAGCCAACATCGGCATGCAACAGGCTCTTGTCCATACAGCGTGATCCGTTAACACCGCCTTCTTCAGCAATCGTGAACAAAACCTGGATATCACCGTGTTCAGCCTTTGTTTCCTGCAGCATCCGCACTGCTTCCAGAATAGCCACTACACCGGATTTATCATCACTGCCTAAAATAGTAGTCCCATCTGACAGGATCTTACCATCTTTTTTAACGACCTTGATGCCTTCGCATGGTTCCACGCAATCCATATGCGCGGTCAGCAGCACACGTTTCGCTCCGACTTTGTTCCCCGGCAACCATCCCCATAAATTGCCGCATTCGCCGCCTAATTCTTTACCTGCATCATCTTCCTGTGTCACAAAACCCAGATCTTTCAGCTTCTGCTGCAGAAGTTCAAAAACCTGCCTTTCTTTCAGAGTATGACAGGGAACAGAAACCAATTCCACAAATTCATCAAAAATTCTTTCTTTGTTTGCTTCTGCCATTGTCAACACTACCTTTCAAAATTATAAATTACAGCCAGCCGGTATGTTCCAAAAGAATCTTCGTCCCAATAATGATAAGGACACAGCCGCCCACTAACGTAGCTCTGCTGCCGATCCTCTCTCCTAACCTGAAGCCAGCCAAACCACCTACCATAGAAAAAATAAAAGTTACCAGACCGATCAGCCCGGCCGCAGTCCAGATATCCACATCTAAAAAAGCAAAACTCACACCAACCGCTAAAGCATCGATGCTGGTAGCTACAGCCAATGTCAGCATTTCCCTGATATTATAATGCTGCTTTAAATTACAGCTGTCAGCAGCATCGGCCTCACGCAGCATGTTGATTCCCAAATAGATCAAAAGAATGAAAGCTATCCAATGATCATAGGTTTCAATATAAGATCTGAACCTTATTGCGCAGAAAAAACCAACAACAGGCATCAGTGCCTGAAAAAATCCAAACCAGATGCCAAAACGCAAGGCTCCACTAAAACGCGAAGCCGGAGCTAAAGCCAAGCTACCGCAGATAGAAACTGCAAAAGCATCCATCGCCAGACCTACGGCTAAAAGCAATAACTCTAGTAAACCCAAATCTAACCCTCCACAACAAGTTTAGTCTAATTCACTGGCAGCATCAGTCCCAAAAATATCTTCAATAAAATGCTTAGATTTTTCTTTAACTTCTGCATCCACATATCCCTGAACCTGCAATAAAGCATAAGTAATAGCCACAAAATCATCACTATAACCTAAAACAGGCGTCAAATCGGGAATAAAATCCAAGGGCGCAATCAAATAGCCGATAGCTCCCGTAATAAGTGCTTTCTGTTTCAACGGCACATCAGGTTTCTGTAAAACATACCACAGCTGCAGCACTTTATAAACTGCCCCTACACCAATTATTTTGGCATATTTCCGCAGTTTTTCCTTAAAACTGTACTCGCTGTAATCCTGTTTATATTTCTGCAGTTCCTGTGTATTGATTTTAGAACTGTCAAAGCTTTTCTCATCCTGCTTTTTATCTGTCATCTTCTATCGCCTCAGCAAACGTCCTTACCATGATACTTGATTAAAAATCTTCTGTCTTTCCTGATCTTCAGAACACGAAATAAACTGGAAACCAGCATCACACCAACGGCTATAGCGCACGAATCGGTTATTGCCGTCAGCAGAATCGACATACCGCCATTATAATCATTATTGATTACGGCAAACATCCCTTTATAGATACCTAACCCAGGAACCAACGGAATAATACCGGGAATGACAAAAACAGTTGCCGGCTGTTTAAAAATCCGTGCTGAAAGCTCACTCAAAAGCGCCAAAGCAAGCGTCCCGAAAAAGTTGGCATAAAACGAACTGTAACCCATCTGATCACGCAGACTTATAAAAACCACCCAGCCAACAGCTCCAATCAAACCATCTGTCAGCAAGATTTTTTTAGGTGACTGAAATAATACCGCAAAAGCCATTGTTGCAATAAATGCAAAAATAAAGGAAGTGATTATTTCCATAAATCCCACCCCCACAATACCCAGGCACGCAGCGCGAAGGCGATACCAATAGCAATAGATGCAGCAAAGAGCAGAGCCTCTGCTATCCTCGCATTGCCGGAGAGCAAATCTCCTGCCATATAATCACGCAGCCCATTAGTAAAAGCCACACCAGGTACAAACGGCATCAAAGCACCAACAATGATTTTTTCCATTGTGCATTGCACGCTTACAGCACAGCAAATGAGCGCTACGACACCAATTGCCACACCAGCCAGCGCATTCTCCCAAAACGCACTTGGGCGATAGCCTGCAATCTGTTTCAAAACCAGCATGGCAATACCGCCAGTTATAAAAGCAGCAATAAAATCATGGCTGTTGCCGCCCAGCATCGCCGAAAAAGAAGCTGATGCTATAGCAGAAGCCAGACAAACCTTCCATTTGCCATAAGGCACCTGTGCTTTCAGTTTTTCTTCCAGCCAGGCCATCGTTCCACGATAGCTCATTGGCCAGCGCTCAAATTTATAAGACATATCATTCATTTCACTGATCATGCCTAAATTGGTGGTACGATAACGAATTCGGCTGACACAGTTAAAACTGTCAACCTGTTCGTTACCCAAAATTATTACCGTCGGGGTTACAAAAATATCAACTTCATAGCCATTAGCAATACAAAAGCGGTTAATAGTATCCTCTACACGATACGTTTCCGCACCGCTTTTGAGTAAAATTTTACCTACCATCAATGCTACTTTTAAGGTTTCGTCACGCGTCATTTTATTTTCATGCGCTTGTTCCATAATCATTCCCCGTTAGTAAACAGCTGTGCAACTGCAGCCTTAAAACGATTGGCGCCTCCCATGGATGGATGCGGAACGCAAGCTACGCATTCAACTCCATAACGCTGCAGTGTCCCTGCTGATTTTTGACCAATAGCAACTATTTTTAAAGTTGGCACTAAAGCCAACAGCATTTTTGCATATTCTATACCCGCATCCAGCTCCTCATTCGTAGGAGTTCGATTAGTAAGCATATCATCTTTTTTATGCGGATGAAAGGGAAAAATATTCCATAAAATGGTATCAAAAGCTGACAATTCATGTCTTGCCAAAGTATTCCACATTACTGTAGCCGTAGGCTCATTAAAACCGCTTTGTTTTTGTGTACTTTTAAGCAGTTCACTTTCAGGGTTACTGGTTCTGCGGTAATCCCATTCACCTAAAACTGCCTCAGGCTTTATATCAGGATGCAGGCCCAGTAAAATCCGTTCGGAAGTCATCGCCATTCCCGAGAAATGTCCGCCCTGATAACCAAGACCTTCCGCAATAAATAAATAATGCGCCTTTTGACGCAGCTGTAAATATCTGGTCAAATTAGCCGCACGGATAACAGGAGCATCACTGCTTATATCACATTTGGGGTCGTAATCACGCCAAGGATTGAAAACCAAAGGACTTCGATATTCTTTTAATGCCTGCATGAAATTCTCAATTTTCACATTATCCCTCCGACGTTTATTATATCATAAAAAAATGTTAAGCATAGTGCTGCAGAACGCAGATTTTTTGCAAAATACAGTATTGTAAATAAATAAATAGAAAAACGCCCGCAGCAAAAGCGGGCGTTCCTTGCTAAAATCAGAACAGCAGAATGACCATGCCTGCCAGCAAGGCCAGAGTAATACCCAAAGCATTACGTTTGCAAACTTCCATCGGATCGACACCGGCAATACCGGCGCAGATAATGGTCGCACCTGCAATCGGAGACATTGTCCGTCCCAAGGTTCCACCCAAGGCAGCCATGGAACCCATATCAATAGCCTGCAATCCAAACTGTGCCGCATGCGGAGTAACAGCTTCGTTAAAAGCTACAGTTGCAGCATCGCCGGAACCGGAGATCATTGCCAGAATAAACGGGCCAAAGGTTGCAGCGATCTTAACGATGCCGGTAGATTCAAGCATCCAGTTGATCAGGGCTTTGACCAGCCCCAGAGACTGCATTCCGGAAACGAAAACGCCAACAGAAATGATGATACCAATAATATTGGCATAAGCATCCCCCATGCCATCAAAGAAAGATTTCGTCAGCTTGGTAGGGTTACTGCGAGTCACAGCCAAGCTCAGCAAAGCGCCGATCAACATAGCCTGAGGAACACCCATTTTCAGAATCGGTGCCATACCTGTAGAACCGACCAGTAAAATAATTACCGGCAGCAGCGGCATCAGAGCATACAGCGGATTAATCTTTAAATCCTCAGCCACCGCATCGTTACCGCCTTCCGGCAGATAACCTTTATTTTCTTTCAGGAAAATAGCAAGGATAGTCAATGTGGTTGCAGCGATAATAACACCAACGATATCAGCCATCATATGGTGAGTAATAACTTCGGTGATTTCAACATTAGACAATTTGGCAATAACGCCGTTATGTACCAGGCCGGGATTCAGCATGCTCCCATAAGTACCTGATTTTACGGCAGCTGCCGCCATCGCCGGGTGGATACCGGCAGACATCAGAATAGGAATAAAAATAACACCGACAGCAGCACTGCAGCCTGCCGCGCTTGGAATTGCGATATTAATGATAAAAGTCGCAATAGTAGCACCAGGTATGAGCATAAAGCCCATTTTTTTCAGCACTTTACCAATAGCGACAACCAAATGTTTATCACAGCCGGTATATTTCATAACCATAGCAAAACCCATGCAGGAACATACGGAAGTAATAAGTCCGGCATTTGTCATACTTTTAGCAAATGCATCCAATGCTGCCATAGGTTTACCAGCAATAACAGCCATTAAAATACCTGCAGCAATCAGCACCATTCTTGATTCATGTCTTTTCAACAGCAGATAAATGACGCCGATAACAATAATTGCACCAATAATTACCATCATAAATAACCCCTCCCAAAAAATTAATACAAGGTATTATAGCATTGCTGCGATGTAAAATTCCAGCATTTATGTATATGTATACAAAATACATTCACTATGTGCTGAATATTTTTATTGATTTTTAAGCTGACGTTCGGAATATTCATGAATTATATAATTTGTCAGCGCATCTTCATATTCTGTAGCCGGCGAAGGATTATCCATCTGGTCTTCAAAAGACAGGTCAGCAGAATAATAGAATGCCTTTCCGCCAAAATATCCTAAAGCAAACGGCGTTTCGACACTTTCCAGCAAATTACGTCCCATAAAATCTTCCGGAGCCTTAAGACCAGCCAGATATAGTAAGGTCGGAGCCAAATCGATCTGAGAAGCATAATCTTTCGTCATTAAATTATTCAACGGCTGTAAATTTTTAGATACGAAAAGCAAAGGGATAGGGGCAATACTTTTCCTGTCATTCTCATTAGTTACGATTTTTGTATATTCTCCACCTGAATGAGGATTATGATCAGCTGTAATTATAAAGAGAGTCCTGTCATCCATCAAACCTTTGGCTTCAGCTTCCTCAAAAAAGTTTTTCAGTGTCTGATCGACCCAATACATGCCTCGAATCGTCACCAGCTCGTGATCGCGTACTGCCGGTGGCATATTCTCCCAGCTGATACCATAGTAAGGATATGGCTGATGCATATCCAGCGTTTTGGTTACCAGCAGCATTTTATCTTTACGTCCGGCTTCTAAAAGCCGCAGCGTTTCCTTATACAACACATCATTATGATAGCCCCAGCCGCTGGCGCCGCTGTATCCCAGATCCTGCAGGTATTCTTTGGCATAATACTCCTGCATGCCAAACTGCTGCGGATATTCGCGCACTTCATTACTATAATACTGACTGGACGCATTCATAAAAATACCGCGCCAGCCTGCTTCCTGTACGGATCTGAACAGGGATCCCTGCTTTGCACCGTTGATCTCTTCATCAAAAATCAGATGTGAACGAAAAGTCGCATTCAAGCCTTGCGTTGTCGGGATCGCTGAAGAATAGTAATTATCCAGACGAGGATATTTTGCCAGCAAGCTGTCTAAAAACGGTGTCGTTTCCTGCGGAATATTTTTATTATAAAAACCTATATAATCACGATGAACTGATTCCAAAACCAGCAATACAATTTTATCATATTGCGCTTCCAACGGCTGCAGCACCTGCTGAGTCCTTAAAATCCCCAGTTCTTTCAGCACACGTTCGTCTTTTGCTGTCAGAGGGCGCTGCTCAATATGTTTACGTCTGGCGATCTTATCCGTATCAAACAACATTTTGCTGGCAAAATTAATATTGACAGGCGTCGTCAATAAATTACGATAATCACTGCGGATCATTTCACTGGTTTCGTCGCCCCAAACACAAACATATTCCGTCAAAATATATTTATTGACCTGCACCATTGACCAATATGAAAGATTCAAGCCCAGAAAAAATACGGATACGCACAACAGCGACCAGGCAAAATTCGGTTTACGTTTTTGAGGCTTCGTCACCCGGAACAACAATAAAACAGCAGCAACAGCAAAACCTATCCCTGCAAGCTGTATTGCCGTCATACCTGATAAAACACCCTGAACAGCATAAATATTTAAATTTTTGAACAAAACACTTTCGACATGCATCGAAGTCTGCCAAAAATAAAACGCATCAAAAATCATTGTCAGCGCAGTTATAAAATACACAGCAAAATAAACTGACTTCATTAGCATAGAAGGCCATTTATGGTAACACATTGCCGCCAAAAGTACTAAAACAATATTATTGTTTAAACCTGTAAGGACAGCTAATACCGTTAAAAACCCTTTATCAAGGCTCAGCTGATTGACCATAAAGCCAGCAATCAGCAAATACAGCACACCGATAACAACTACCGGGAAATAACGTTTCGTACGGTCAGCAAGACGATTTCTCCTGAAATACAATAAGCCCGCTACACCAGCTAAAAGCAGGTCCCGCAGGCAATTATTAACGACCGTCATCCACCATTCGTCTTCAGGAAACGGTACTATTTCAATATAAAATTGACGCGCAAAAAATGCTTCAGCCGCAAAAAGCAGCAAAAGAATTACCAAGATAATACTGCGCCTATACATATTTTCACATCCGCTTACTTATGCTAAAAAGTTGATTGGAACAGGATGCAGCTCTATCTGCAGCGGTGCTGAAGTAATAGCATCCCCATCAAGCTCAGCAGCGAAATCTTCCACATTACAACGAATCTCTATTTTCTGCGCGTGCCTGATGATGATACTTTTATCAAGCTGCAGCGCTTCCATCGCAATGACTGCTGCATAGCGCATAAAGTCAGCCCTGGTATCACCAGTAAAAATAGCTACATGCAGCTGCGGCACACATAATGAAGCCCCATTGAACAAGCTGTAACGGCCTGCATAATAACGGCTTTTACCAACGATTACAGACGAAGCCTCATACCATTCTTCCTCATCATCTAACCGCACCTGAAACTTATAGCGCCAGTTACTATAGACAAATTCTTTCCGCATCATCTCTGTTCCCTGCCAAACATAAGCCAGCTTTGACAGCAATTTCTTCTCCAGTTCAGATACGTTATCGACTACCAGCGAATCGAACCCGATCCCTGCTACCGTTAAAAAAATATGACCGTTGGCTTTACCCAGCTGCACAGGCGAAACAATTCCTTTGCTAACGCGTTTGACCCATTTTGCTGGATCATTGCTCATTAAAAGTTCTTTTGCTACCAAATTAACTGTCCCTGCAGGAAAAACACTGACATACGGCATATGCTCATGTTTGGCAAAAACATCGATTATTGCACGCAAAGTGCCATCACCGCCTGCAACAATTATCCAGTCATATTTTTCCTGACAAATACGAGCTGCCAGACCTTCAACCTGCTCGAAAGACTTAATTTCAACAATTTCCAAGCTTTTCGGATCAATGACCTGTTTCAATCTTTTTTTTACTTCATTTACTCTTGCCAGCATACTTGCAAACAACTGCTTGCCAGAGTTCCGATTATAAACGATCATTACTTTTTGAAAAGCTGCAATGTCGACACGATTCGGCATATTCTAATCTCCTATTTCATCAATCCAGCAAATACAACTGGCCTTACTTCATCGTTATAGCACAATCTACCCGATATTACCGGCAGATACGCGCTGTCAAAAAATCCACTTTTTACGTGCTAGATAATTCCAAATGACTACAATGCAGCTGGCCAATACTTTGGCAAACATCGGCTGCAATAACATCATTCCTACAAAAATATACATTAAAATCAAATTAAAAGCAAGACCCATAATACTAACGGCAAAGACTAAAGACAGTTCTTTACCTTTTTCGTATCTGGCACCGCTGGTAAAAACCAAAATATTACCCAGGAAATAATGATACAGCGTTGCCAGACAGAACGCTGCAGCCGTCGCCAGCATATACTCCATACCCATCCCCTGGTTAAAGCCGTAAAAAAACGCCCACTCTACCAGCGCCGCCGTCCCGCCAACAAACAAATATAAAATTATCTTGATCCATTCTTTGTCAGTATAATCGACACCGAACAACGTTTTTTTAGACATGTAACACTCCCTAATTAAGTAAAAACAAATATTATATTAAATATAATAGTCAATATTTTTATGGCTTTTTAATCTTCCCAGCAATTCCCACCATTTTTCTTCTGTACTGATGTCCAGATAAAGATTGCTGTAAAAAAAGAGTACCACTAAACCATAATACCATAAAAATAATCTTCTCATTTTCATGTTCACTGCTAACTGCTTTTATACCTTGGTTTATGATATCATAAAGTTCATGTATTGCACCCTTACTATTTAATGTTTCAATAAGGTCACTATGATAAATGCAGTAATCATATACTCCAAACAAAAATATGGGTATTAACATAATAAGAAGATATGTAAGAACTATAATTAACTTACGTTCCCAATTATTTTCTGCACTCAACACTAATACTTTCATAGGATATAAAGTTATTATATAATAATTGACTACAAAAAATATAATTAACTTAAAAATATGTTTATCTGACAACATTTCAACATAAAAACTCGCCAAATATATTAGCAAAAAAGGAAAAAGCATAAGTATTCCAACCAATAAAATTATCCACCTAAAGCACTTCCCACAACTAAACAGCAATGATAATTGATATAAGTAGCTACCCCAAACCCAATTTAATGCAAAAATAAAAAGCAATATTGAATAAAAATTTTTGATTTCGAAAAGCACAAAAACGATATATACAATACTCAAAGCAACTATAGAGTAACCAAAAGTACAATTCGACCAAAACCAATGAATTAAACTTTTATTTTTTATTGAATCTAACATAACATCACCAGTAATAATATTTAAACATTTTTATCAGCTTCTACGCTAACGTAGTCTCTTTTATATAATGCAAATGCGCTTATGAAAAATACTAATACAGCTAAATAGATTCTTAAAATTTTAGTAAACGCAAAAGCAGAATCTACCATTTGACTAATTACGAATGATAATAAAAAGAAAAATGCATATTTTGCAATTACTGAAAACGCTTCTTCTCCCAGCATATTTTTTATAAAATATAGAAATGGACACATAAAGAATATAAAAAATCCAACAAAACCTAAAATACCAGTTTCCGATAAATAAAACAACAGTAGATTATGAGGATGCGGAATATGTTTTTCTTTTGCTGCAGAAAGCATATATTGATTATCATAAAGTTCTCTAAACCGCTCTCCTCCTATACCTATACCAGACCAAACATTATCCTTAAACATATTTAATGAAGATTGCCAAATATAAATACGTTCCACTGTATAATTTTCTGTATAATTAACAGTATGATTTATCCGACTTATAATATAATTGCTATTTCCTATTATAATTATCAATGCACACATTATAATTATAGAATATCTTTTTACTGTCAGTAAATATGGTCTTCCATTAACTAAAAAAGCGATTATCAGAGCCAGACCAAGTCCTAGCCAAGAACCTCTTGACTCAGTCATTAGCAATGCAACCCCACTTAATAAAAAAACGCCAAGATTTAATATACTTAAGTACTTAAAATTTGTGAAATATCTTCTAGCTACCAAACATATTGGCATTAACATCAAAATTTGTACGCTAACAAGATTAGGACCACCAATAAGTCCAGGAACTCTACCCATATTAATCATGCTCGCATATATATACTGAATTGCAATAATTAAAAGCGCTATTATATTTGCACTCCCAAAAACTATTATTCTCTTTTTGTCTGATAATAAAAAACAAAGCATTCCACCTATAACAAAACATTCAATAAGTCTTCTAAGAGATGAAATATCTTCAGGATTACAACCATTCAAAACTACCGTAAGCGTTACCAAAAACATAAAAATTATTGTTGGAAGATAATATATTCTTTTAATGACTTGACTTATAGCTAGTTTATTTACTACAAAATACTCATAGAAAAATAGGCAAATTATCAATATATTCATTACCCTAAATAACATCAATGTATTGATTGACATTATATATAAAAATAAAAATATATTTACAATTAACTCTCGTTTTGTCATTTTCTCACCTTAAATGCAGCCTTTAGTTTTAAGTATTTTAAATAATATTTGATTCCATTTGAAATATTATTTTTACAAAAATAATATTTAGAAACCTCTTTTATAAGTCTATAATTTTGAGGTATCGCAATTGGTTCTTCCATTGGAATATCTGCCCATAAAGAATTCTGAGAATATTTTTCCCAAACATCCCTTGACGCGACTTTACATAATTTCCAAGGTTTCTTCTTTCCAATGTAGTGTCTGATAACAACATTTCTCAATGTATAAAGAATATTCTTCGGCCAAAAATTAAATTTTTCCTTTATATATTTTGTCCGGCCATCTAATACAATATTCAATATACCCTGATCCCAATCATCTATATAACTAGCATCTTTTATTAAGATTTTTAGACATCTTTCCTTAACATTTTCTTTTTTCCATGTATTAACGTCAATAAACATTACTCCTGCATTGAAATATTTTCCATCTTTTAGATTATAAAGCTTATTTCTACGTTTCGATTCAGACGGATGCCTATCATCTACAACTGCAACAAATTCTTCTTTTGTAAAATTTATTTCATAAAATTCATTTAACGAATTAAGGCATATAATGTCAGCATCCAAATAAAGACATCTATCCACATCTAATTCATCAATCATACATAACCTAAAATATACGCTTTCACTAACCCCACTATTAGGAGGAAATTTCTCAAAAAAACTACTATCCAAATAATATATCTTAATACTTTGCTTATATTTTTCAGACAACTTTTCAAATTTGTTTAAATCAATATTTTCGAAATAGTCGGTAAATATATGTAATTGTAAATGCAAATCTCTATTATTTTCAAAAATAGATGTAATCGCTACACCTAAAGGTCTGCAAAATTTACAATTAACTCCAAAACAAATATGTTTTACATTGTCATGTTTCAAATTATCATTAAATTCTATCGTTTTCTTTACAAGACTATTATGGTTCATACTCTTATACCACCACTTTCTAGAATTATTTGTAATTCTTTGATAACATCACAAGGATTAATATCAAACAAGCAATCCCTCCCGAATGGACAAACGGTAAGTTGACAGCCACGGCATTCATGGTTGACTCTAATAATCTTATTTTTATTTCCATAAGGACCAAATTGTACTGGATCCGTAGGCCCCATTAATGCTATAACAAATCTACCTAATGAATAAGCCATATGCATGGGTCCACTGTCACCGCTTACAACAACTGTTGATCTACTTATAACAATAGCCATCTGTCTCAAGTCTGTCAATCCTACTAAATTAACATATCTATCTTTACTTATAATTTTATCCAGTTCCTCAATATATTTATTTTCATTCATTCCACCAATAATTACCACACAAATATCTTTTTCATATAAATAGTTTACTATTTTAGCCCAATGAACAACAGGATAGTTCTTTGTATCCCATGTAGTTCCAATTGCCATAACAATATACCTATCACCTTTTATAATCCCATGTTCTTTTAAGAATTCATCAACGTACATTAACTCTTCATCTGAGAAATTCCATCCAAAATTTATTTTATTACCAGAATATCCTAAAAATCTAACTACATCTAAATAACTCTCTACTCTTTGCTTAGAAATAAAATCCGTATTTATTTTAGTTGAAAATCGTTCTACACCATTATTAATAAAACTTGGAATTAACCTGTACTTTGCATTACACATCATGCTAATAACACTACTTTCAATACTACCTTGTAAATCTAACACTAGATCAAATCTATAACCTCTTAATATTTTTATAGAAGGAAGCTTAGAAAAAATTTTTTGTATACATGATGAGATAAATTTCTGGTTTGTATGAAAATTCTTATTATAATTTCTAAAAATTTCTTTTAATAATCGAAAATACGTACTTTTAATATCCTCAAAACAAATTATTTTATCAATAAATTCATTATTTTCCAACAAACACATATGACACTTTTTGGTGATCCAGGTTATTTCACATCCATCTTTATACAATTCTTTAAGAGCTGCAGCAACAGGCAAACTTTCAACAACATCTCCAATTGCCGAAAATTTAATTATCAATATTTTTCTCATTTACGATAACTCCAAATCAGTGTTATATTTCTTGATAATGAATTAATAATTTTCCGGTGCAATATTTTATATCAAAATTTTTTAGCACCTTTTTCTTGCCATTAAAAGCCACGGCTTTTCTCAATTCTAAATTCATATATAATATCTTCAACTTCTCAAATAGCTTTTCCACATCACCTGCTGAAACAATAATACCATCTTGACCATTTTCGATAATTTCTTCCTGTGCGCCACTGTTTGTTGTAACAACCGGTACGCCACAGTACATTGCTTCACATAAAACTAAACCAAACGCTTCCCTAACTACTGAAGGTAAAACAAAAACATCCAGACTTTTATAAAACTTTTCCATATCCTTTTCTACGCCGCCATAACAGACAACTTTATTTAACCCGAGTTTATTCACAAGATCACAGAGCTGATTTAAATAACCATTCTCATCAGCACCGACTATTTTTAATCTTGTATTTTTATATTTAGCATGCAATAAAGCAAAAGAATTAATTAAAATATCAATCCCTTTATTAGGTGCCAACCTTCCCGCATAACCAATTACAAATTCAGCACCAGCTTTATGCAGATTAGAATATTTATTGAACTTCTCTAAATCAATACCATTATACACCAAGTAGAACTTCTTTTTTTCGTTTTCATTCAATCCTTCTGTTTGTAATTTCCAAACAAGTTTTGAAACGCAAATAACCGCATCAGTATTTTTTCTAAGCCATTGATGATATAAATCATGTTTTGCTGGCAATGCGTTATGCTTAAATAATATCATCTTTCGCCCAGTTAAAAATTTCAAAACTAAACAAAAAATTACTCCATGTCCGCTATGACAGTTTATAATATCAATGTTATTATTTAATATTTCATTTTTGATTCTATTAACGCTAAACAACCCCGCAGCACAATACAAATTTGCTGTTACTACCGTTGCAACTTCTGCATAACGCTGCTGCAACAAACAATTGCTTTTATCAACCAAAACAAATACACTATGTCCCTGACGCTGCATTTCTTTAGAAACATCATAAACATATTGCTCGCCCCCCCCCCAGACTTTGGCCATAACAACATGCAATATTTTGAATTTTTTCATCAATATCCCCTTATACCAAATTGTGTTTATTGTCTTTGACTCATTTTTGTTACTAATTTAGCATAAATTTCTTGAAATTCCTCAACAGTTTTAGGTAAAAAAACACTTCCAGGATATCTAGATTGAAATTTTTCAAAAAATTCATCGTCCTCTCTGAAATCCATTTTGTCTTTATAAACTATTTTATATAAAAAAACCATTGGAATATCTTCCAAGTGATTACAAAATGCTGTTTTATAGGTGCACAACGCAGTTGAACTTACTGTTATCCAAATATTGTTCTTAAAAGAACAATTATCCATAAAAACTTCCCATGGAACCTTTAAATTTTTAGCCATTGAACATTCACTTATTTTATAATCCTCTACAAAATCATCTGGACTTCTAGGATGTAATTTTACCATTACCTCATTATTCAAACAATTATTAGCAACAATACGAAACATTTCCATTTTCGCGTCGTAAAAACGGCTTTCTTTCTTGTGTTTTTTATACGGCTTGTGAAGTAAAAACCGTAACACTGACGGCAGATGGTCAAAATATTTTGGCATAGGATCCCAATTTTGATCAAAAAATATTATCTTATTCTTTACTTCCAATAATTTATTCCCATTTTTTTCTAATTCAACAAATTCAAATACGTAATTTATTATTTTGCGAAACTTTTGATCTTTCCAATCAATTTTCGGGATTACTTTAAACCGCTCACACCAATTCTTATCATAATAATAATTTGCTAAATTTGGTTGATAAAGATAAATGTCGTCTATTGGAAAATGTGTTTCCAATATTGAACGCCAATAAGTACTTGTTCCTTCATCTAATAAACTTATTTTACACTTTCCATTTGTCTTTTTTTTAACAGCATTAACAACATCTACAACAATTTGCCTTTTATCTAAACAAAAGATTCTATCGTAAATACTAAAATCAATCTCTTTACCAAAAATAACTTTTTTATTTACTTTGTATTCTAGTCCATATATCTTAGAACATATTTTATAAAAAACTTCTCTTGCAGATTCAGTGAAGGCAGAAATAAAACTATTTTTATACTTTTTTTCAGTTAGATTTCTAAAATATCTATGTAATCCTGATATTTTAGAATTATTAAATAAATAAACATTTTTAAATATTTTAGTCGCCTGCAATCGTGCTGCTAATTCTTCATTCCCCTGCTTATTAGTAACAAAGAATATATCCGCATCTTCGTTATTCTCATTGTTCACTTGTAAATTTAAAGCATTTAAAATCTGAAAATCTGTCAAACAAATAAACAATTTTTTCACTTATGCCATCTCCCCATTATCACTATACCAAAATTATTAATATATTTTATTATACCACAAATACTTTCTCAATCTTCTCCTTTACAGCAAACATTATTAACTTTATAATAGTTCAAGAGGTGCTTATAATGATAGATTACATTACTGTTGTATTAGTTTTATATTTTATTTCTTATTTTTACTATCTTTATATTTCGCAGGGAATTGGAAAGAATGCCCAATTTTTACAGTTAAGGCGTTTTTTTCCATGTGCGTTGCTTGCTATTTTTCCCTCCGCAATTGCTCAACTGAATCTTTCAAATCAATTATTTATTTCAAGCTTATTCGTTGGAGCAATGTGGATCATAACCTATCCATTACTATATTATTTTACCTACCATAAGAATTCTACTGACTTCGGGTTCCATTTCGATATCGTATTTGGTCTATATATTATAGGCTGGCTATCTGCCTTAAAAATCCTTGTACTGCACTTCAATGTTTTTTCAGCTTTTCTTTTGACTTTTTTAGTAACAGTAGAATTTTTAATTTTGCTTATTCCAATTTCACAGTGGATTTTTTATTTTTTATATAAATCATGCATTGACGAAAACAGCATGATGATGCTACAGGAAACACACTACAACGAAATACTAGAATTTTTCAAATCGTTTTCCATACCTGTTAATTTATTAATTTTCGTTATTCCAACTTCAGTTTACGGTATTTTTATTTATTTAAACATAGATGCCTCCGTAAGTACGTCAATTTCTATAAATATTTACCAGCTTATAACACTGTTGGCAATCGTTGCTTTCCTCACAATCTATTTATGGAAAAAAGGTAAAGGCGTATTTGTACGCACAGGTATTGTTGAATTATATTTAGATGTCAAGGAATACTTTGAAACAACTAAATTATATACTCAAAACATGAAAGAGAGATTAAAAGATCTTCAGGTTACACCACAAAAACCAGTATTTGATAAACCTTCTACTATTTTGCTGATCATCGGTGAATCAGAATCGCGTGATTATATGAGCGCCTTCAGCGAATGTGAATATGATACCACACCCTGGTTAAAAGCCAAAAAAGAAGATCCACATTTTTTACTTTTTCCAAACAGCTACTCCTGCATCGCTCATACAGTTTCCTGTCTAGAACGCGCATTAACAGAATTTAATCAATATAATGACAAACAGTTTTATACATCTTGTTCTATTATTGATATTGCGCATAAGGCAGGTTATACAACATCCTGGTATAGTAACCAGGGTCATTTAGGCTGTGCCGATACTCCTGTAACATTAGTTGCCAACACTTCTCAGACTGCAAAATGGACCAAGCAAAATTTAAATCAGGTACAATATGATGAAGCGCTGCTGGAGTATCTTGAAGAAGTAAATCCACAAAAAAATAATTTCGTTGTTATTCATTTAAAAGGCAATCATTTTAATTTTATCAATCGTTATCCATCTCAATTCACAAAATGGGGTACTCCTGGCAAATATGACCTAATTTTAAATTATCTGAATTCCATCGCCTATACTGACTCTATTTTAGAAAAAATCTACAACTACGCTTCTGCGAAGCTTAATCTGCAAGCCATACTTTATTTCTCTGACCACGGAACCCTGCCTGATAAAAGACGGTCGCCTAATTTTGACGGATTCGGCACTGTACGTATACCAATGTTTGCTTATTTTTCAGATGAATATATACAAAAGAATAAAGAAATTTATCAAACTTTATCAGATAATCAAAATAAATATTTTACCAATGATTTATCTTACGAATTGATGTGCAGTATTTTTAATATAAAATCTAATCATTTTGATGAAACAAACAGCTTAGCCTCACCAAAATATAAATTTACTCGTGAAATGTTAACTACCGATCTTGGGAAAATGTACATTAAAGATGACACTACAAAATAAATAATGGCGGACCATTTAGTCCGCCATTATTTATTTTTTTGCTGTAATTCATATAACTTCCAATATTTTAGCAGAGTGTAGAAAAAATGCTGTAAACTTGAATAAAGTCCTGCCCAACCATCTAAAAACCCCAATTGTAAAAAATAAGCTCGGATAAAGCCATAAATTCCATGAGTAAAAGCAGCACTTTTCCCTACGCGTTTTCCTTTACTGAAATTATCTTCAGCCCAGATAGAAGTATACTGACCAGCTTTATCAAGCCATTGCTGCCAGGAATCATAAGTATAATGCATAAGAATTCCAGAAAGCTTCTGTTTAGGCAATTTGCAAACTGGCCGCTCATGTACTTTATGTTCCCATTTTACTTCCAGTCTGGGAAAAAGTCTTATTACTTCATCCGGTGCAAAAATTCCATGATTATATCCAAAATCAAAAGCTTCAATTTTCCGCATAAAACTATATTGCTTGGCTTCGCATTTATCCACAGCATTTTTTACCGACTCAATCAGTTCAAATGACAGTCTTTCGTCAGCATCTATATATAAAATATAATCAGCATCAGTTTTATCTAAAACAAAATTGCGCTGAGCTGAAAAATCATTATCCCATTTACGGTAAAGAACCCTTGCGCCATGTAAATTAGCCAATCCAACAGTTGCATCATCACTTCCGGAATCAATAATAATTATTTCGTCGGTAATCTTACGGACATTTTCTATAACTGCAACTATATTTTTCTCTTCATTTTTTGTTAAAATGACCACAGCAATTTTTTTCATAAAAGCCTCCATGACATCTTTATTTTATTATAACATATAAACACACCAAGTATCCCTTGTAATCGTCGGAAGTTTATTCTATAATTATTATGAATTTATTTAATCAATCATCCGTATATTTGAAAGGACAATATAAATAATGGATTTCAGCTATTCCAGTTACGAAAAATTGATTTCTCTATTAAAACAATATAATTATTCTATCACTGATTATAATAACTACAAAAAATATGAAAAATCAGTAATTTTACGACATGATATAGATTTTTCAATCAAAGACAGTTATAAATTTTCTCTTTTTGAAGAATCTTTAGGTATTAAGTCAAATTATTTCGTTCTACTATCTACAGGTTTTTACAATCCTATGGAAAAACGTGTTCGAAAAATGCTTAGAGATATGCATAACCGAGGTTTTACTATTGGTCTGCATTTTGATACAACAGCTTATGATAATACTGATCTGAACAAACCTATCCAGTCTGAGAAGCATATATTAGAAGAAATTTTAGAAGCTCCGGTTAATTTGATTGCATTCCATCGACCAGCACCAACAGTATTAGCAAACAATTTAAAATTTCCTGGACTGATAAACGTTTATTCAAAAGAATTTTTCCATGACTGTAAATACTGTTCTGATTCCAGATTTTTTTGGCGTGATAACCCATATGAGTTAATTACCAGCCAAAAATATGACCGCCTTCAGATTTTAACGCATGCGTTCTGTTGGGCTGAATCAGACAGATGTCCAGCTCATGTTTATAAATCTTTCATCTCGCAGGCAAGTTGGGAACGTTACAAATATTTAACTGAAAATATCAGAAATCCTGAAGAATTTATTTCAGAAGAAGAAGCCAGAAAACTTTGGCTTAACAAATAGGAGTCAATAATGCAGAACTTTAAAAATCTTATTGAAAAAAGAACCTCTCTTGCTGTAATAGGATTGGGTTATGTTGGTATGCCTTTGGCTATTGCATTTGCAGACCATATAAACGTAACCGGTTTTGATTTGAACAAAGAAAAAATTTCCTTATATAAATCCGGTATAGATCCAACCAACGAAGTAGGAAATGAAAAAATACAAAAAACTACTATAAATTTCACAACAGACGAACAGCAGTTGCAATATGCAAGCTTTCATATCATTGCTGTTCCAACGCCTATAAATCAGGATAAAACTCCCGATTTTGGTCCTATTATCGGAGCCAGCACTATTTTAGGCCGCAATCTTGCGCCTGGTTCTATCATCGTTTACGAATCAACTGTTTATCCGGGGGTTACAGAAGATATCTGTATTCCAATCTTGGAAAAAGAGTCTGGTTTAACGTGCGGTATTGATTTCAAAGTCGGATATTCTCCTGAAAGAATAAACCCTGGTGATAAAATCCATCGTTTAGAAAATATAAAAAAAATAGTATCCGGCATGGATCAGGAAACACTAAACGAAATAGCATCAGTTTATGAACTTATAATAAAAGCAGGAGTATATCGTGCTTCCAGCATTAAAGTTGCTGAAGCAGCCAAAGTTGCTGAAAACAGCCAGCGTGATATCAACATAGCTTTTATGAACGAATTGGCAATGGCTTTCGATAAAATGAACATAGATACAAACGAAGTTGTTGATGCTATGAACACGAAATGGAATGCTCTCGGTTTCCGTCCAGGCTTAGTTGGTGGCCACTGTATTGGCGTAGATCCATATTATTTTGTTTATGAAGCGGAAAAACTTGGTTACCACAGTCAGATAATACTTTCTGGCCGACAAATAAATGACGGCATGGGCACTTTTATTGCAGATGCCATTATTAAACAGCTGGTACTGGCAGGTAAAAAAGTTATTGATGCAAAAGTAGCAATTTTGGGAATCACCTTTAAAGAAAATTGCCCTGACGTTCGAAACTCAAAAGTTATTGACATTGTCAAAAGGCTCAAAGAATATGGAATTTCCCCAGACATTACAGATCCCTGGGCAGATATCATAGAAGTAAAAAATGAATATAATATTGACCTAAAGCAGCTAAACGATATAAAAAATGTTGACTGTCTTGTTTTAGCTGTGGCACATGATGAATTTAAAATTATGAATTTACTTGATATGGATAATCTATTTAAGCCATTGCCAAATTCAGAAAAAGTTTTTATTGATCTAAAAAATATCTGTTCTCTATCTGAGCTTACATCTTCTGGTTATAATTTTTGGAGATTATAAAATAAAGCCGTAAACACAAGTGTTTACGGCTTTATTTTTATGATTTTATTTTCAGCCTGACTTTTAAAATAGCATACCATAAATAACATTTTAAAGCATTCTGCCAATTATGATGTTTTCTAAAAAATTTCCCGGCTTGTTTAAAATTGTGATAATTTTCCGGCTTTCGTTCTGGCAGTGGATCATCAACACTATCCCAAAAAGATATATCTAAATATCGTCTCCACATTTTATCATATTCTGTTAATGCTAAATTCCAAGGCTTTTCTCTGCCAAAAAAATGATAAATTATACATCTTTCAGGTACTTTGCTACCATCACACCCCAAATGATTAAATTTTTCGTCAATAAACTTTATATCACCATCCATAACCAGATTCAATACATCCTGATCATGGCACGTAAAGCTTTTGGGATCGCGTCCTTGATAACTGAATGCTTTTTCAGTTATGGAATTCTCTTCCCATTTTTCAGTATCAATCCATAGAACACCCGAATTAAAATATTTACCACTTTTGAGCCCTAAAAAATCACTTCTAGTCTTTACCGCCTCAGGCAAATCTGAAACAGCTGCTAATACTTTCCCTTCTAAATCTATTTTTTTAAATGCTTCCATACTGTTGATACATATCAAATCAGCATCAATATATATAAAATATCTTGTTATTTTTTTCAATACCTTGGGCATGTATAGTCTAAAATAACTAACTTTTTTGAATCGTGGATGTTTAATATGAAAATTAGCAAATGGAGCCATATCCATTAAATAAACATAGCAACTTTGTTTATATTTAACGGTAGTTTTTTCTAAAGCTTCCAAATCTTTTTTACTTACAGCATCAGTAAAAATATGAAATGCAAATTTCATATTTGAGTTATTCTCTAATATAGATGTAATTGTGACTCCTGTAGGTCTGAAAAAATTAATATCTATATTAAAACAAATATGCATTACATCATTTTGATCTTCTATACATTGCAAGTTTTCAAAACTATATATTTTCTTTACAAATTCATTCTTTTCAAAATACTCCCGATCAAACATTAGCATCCCTCAATAGTCTCATATTTTCTAACATTTCGTAAAATCAACAACAATATATTTTACTACTGGTTGATTTTATTTTTCTAACATTTTCTCCGCTGCTGCCACAACCTGTTCTACCGTCATCCTGGACATACACTGCAAATCATCGCAGCTGTGTTTCATTCCGTCTGCACATCCCTGACAAGGCGGTTGTGCCGTAACTATTACAGCATCCTTTGTATAAGGACCATAAAGCTTCGGATTTGACGGTCCATACATAGCAACGATAGGCACCTTCTGGCTGATAGCCACATGCATAGGACCGCTGTCATTAGTAATAATCAAACAACAACGGCGCATTGCAGCGGCCAGCCCGCCAATAGCAAAATGTCCTGTTGCAATAATCGGCCGCGTTTGCATATAACCTGTTGCTTCCGCAACCATCTCTTCATCCATTGGCCCGCCAAAAAATACTGTTTTATACCCCTTGGCCGCAAAAATATCTGCAACCTCAGCAAAACGTTCCGGCGGCCAGCGTTTAGTCGGTACGGCGCTGCCAATATTAAAGCCAATCAGTTTATCCTGATCAGTAATATTTTGTTCCTGCCAGAAAAGCTCTGCTTCTAAAAAATGTTCTTCCCCCGGAAAAATTTCCAGACCGTTATTACTCAGATCCTGCACACCTAACTGCTGCAATACATCAAGATACATATCAGCAGCATGCATAGACCTATCCAGCGGCGTAAAAACATCCCAAAACCACTTAAATATTTTATGCGTCGTACCTGTACGCAGTTTAACACTTGTCATCGCATCAATAAAAGAACAGCGCTCGTTAGGATGCAAATTAATGAGCACATCAAAATCAAGTTTACTTAAATGCCTGGAACAGGCCCATAGAGACAAAATACTGTTGTCACGTCCTTTTTTATCTATCGTGACAACTTCATCAAGGTACGGATTAAAAAGCACCACATCTTTTAGTTTTTCATCTACCAGCATAGTAATATGTGCATCAGGTGCAGCTTTACGCAGAGCATGGATAAAAGGCGTCGTTAAAGTCAAATCACCCAAGTGCATTAAAAACGTTACCAGTATCTTCTTGCCATTGAGTTCAACCATTACAGCCTCCTGCTTTTCTCGATATAAACCGCATATACCATCTCAGGTGTGATGTCATACATACAATGCCAGTCGTCACATTCTTTTTTTAAACAACCGGCACATGCCGCCGTACTCAAAATAACCGTCGCGTCATCAGAGCCATACGGGCCGGTCCGATCAGCTTTAGTCGGTCCATACATAGCAATCAAAGGTTTCTTCAACGCTGCTGCAAAATGCAGCGGCCCTGTATCCGCGCTGATAAAAAGCTTACAGCCTTTAATAAGCGCTGCTAATTCGCGCAGACTGGTCTGTCCGATCAAATTTATAAGCTGCATAGTTTTTCCAGCCAACTCCGTAATTTTTTCTCCTTTAGCAGTATCATCAGGTCCACCTGCCAAAACAACACTGCAGCCATCAGCAATGATCATTTTGATCAAACTGGCATAATGCTCTGCCGGCCACTCTTTTGTTTTCCACCTTGCCCCGGGAACAACAACTATATATTCACCCTGCAGCTCATTTTTCTGTAATTTTTCCTGCACAGAAACAGTCTCTTTGGACAAATCAGGCAACGGGAAAACAATTTGCTCTGCCGAAGCGCCTAAATAACGTGCCACATCAAGATAACGCTCAATAACATGGTCATTACTGTGACTGCCGCAAATCGCTTTACTGACCAACCCGCTGCCTTCACGCATTTCACAATATCCAATGCGATCAGAACAGCCGCTGATAGCTGCAAGCACCGCACTTTTAAACAACCCCTGCATATCTATTACCAGATCAAATTTTTTAGAATGCAATAATCGGCGCATTTCCTGGAAATACGCCAATTTAGCCAGTAAATTCATTTTATTGAACTTTACCTTATCAAAATAAATTATCTCATCAATAACAGGCGGATCAGGTACAAAACCGGCAAACTGCGGATGCACCAGCCATGTTATTTTCGCTTTGGGAAAACGCTGCCGCAAAGCTGCCGCAAAAGGCAGCGTGTGCAAAATATCACCCAATGAACTCATTTTGATCAGTAAAATATTTTTATATTCCATGTATGCCTCTAATAACACTTATTTAAGGAATTATCAGCTTGATAAAGTCCAATAAATTTCCCTTTTCAAACAAATACCCTTTGATCCCGGCGGCCTCTGCCGCTTCTACATCACGTCTCTTATCACCAATCAGAAAAGATTTATCCTGATCGATATCATATTCTGCCATAGCCTGTAAAATAAGTCCCGGTTTCGGTTTGCGGCACTCGCAGTCAACAGCATACTCAGCAACGCTGCCAGACGGTAGATGCGGACAATAATAAAACTTTTCTATCTTCCCGCCGCTGTTAAAAACAATATCTGACATATACTGATGTAGTTTTTCCATTTCAGCGACCGTATAATAACCTCGTGCTATCCCGCTTTGATTAGTCACGACAAAAACAAGGTACCCGGACTGTGTTAAATAGGTTATTGCCTCCAGCGCGCCTTCTATCCACTCCAGTTCATCGATCTTATATAAATAAGCTTTATCGATATTCAGCACACCGTCGCGGTCAAAAAAGACTGCCTTATGCGCCATGAGTATAATAACCGCCGCTCTTGTCCAGGATAGCGCAGTATTCAGCAACAGCTTCATTCACGTCAGTAAAACCACCATCATACCCAGCCGCCAAAAGATTCTTCGCGTCTGCCTGAGTATAGCTCTGATATTTACCTTTTAATACTTCTGGGAACGGCACATATTCCAATTCGCCGCTGCCAAAATGTTTCAGTACACCTTGGGCCAAAGTATTAAAAGTATGGGCATGCCCTGTTCCGCAGTTAAAGACCCCGCTGATTTCAGGATGATCCCAGAAGAAGAAATTAACTTTAACAACGTCTTTTACATAAATAAAATCTCTTGTCTGTTCACCGGCACCATAATCTCCGTAAGCATCAAATAATTTAACCTTTTTCTCTGCCAGCCATTGATTATACATCTGGAACACCATAGATGCCATTTTACCCTTATGATTTTCCTGCGGACCATAAACATTGAAATAGCGCAGGCCGACTAACTGACTGTTGGTCTTGCCAAAATAACGACGGGCATAATTATCAAAAAACAATTTGGAAAACGCATAAACATTTAAAGCTTCCTCACAGGCGGGCTCTTCACGAAATCCGTTTGTACCGCTGCCGTAAGTGGAAGCCGACGACGCATAAATCATTTGTATCTTACGGTCAACTGCAAAATGCATCAGATTTTTCGTATATTCAAAGTTATTCTGCATCATATATTTGCCATTATATTCCATCGTATCAGAGCAGGCGCCTTCGTGGAAAATAGCATCAACATTCTCATGCGCAAATTTACCAGCCTTTAAAGCCTCAGAAAAATCCATTTTATCCATATAATCCATGACCTTCAGTCCCTGGATGTTTTTAAATTTGACCATATTAGTCAGATTATCCACAACTAAAATATCATCGCGTCCGCGATCATTTAAGCCTTTAACGATATTACTGCCGATAAAACCTGCACCGCCAGTTACAATAATCATAGTTTGCCCTCCTTCACAAATTGAGCTATCTGCTCCACAATACCAGTCGTCGAATAGCCATCTTCAAAATCAATGATCCTGACTTCGCCTGCATATTCCCTTCCGGCAACTTCCTCAGGTTTATAATCACCGCCCTTGACTAAAATATCAGGACGTATTTTTTCAATCAATTCCGTCGGTGTGTCCTGTTCAAACAATACCACTGCGTCAACACAAGCCAGTGCCGCTAAAACGCGCGCACGGTCAAGCTCATGTACTAAAGGTCTGACATCACCTTTCAGTTTCCGTACCGAAGTATCAGAATTCAACCCAACGACTAAATGCCTGCCAAGCCTGGCCGCTTTTTCCAAATAGCTGACATGCCCTACATGCAGAATGTCAAAACACCCATTGGTAAAAACTATTTTTTCCCCGCAGGATCTCCAGGTTTTAGCCAAAGATTCTATCTCGGACCAGCTCAAAGTTCTATAACCGCGGCCCTGTTTACGCTCTTCCGTCAGCAGATCCTTTAAAAGTTCCTCCCGATGCACAGGATACGTACCAACTTTTGCTACAACTATACCTGCAGCACGATTAGCCATAAATACTGCATCCTGTAAGGCAAGCTTCCCGGCAGCGCCTGCCAAAAGCGTCGCCGCTACGGTGTCACCGGCACCTGAAACATCGAATACCTCTTGTGCCGTAGCCGGGTCATTAATCACCAGGCCATCCAAACCGGCTAAAGTCATCCCCCGCTCACTGCGGGTGACCACAACATTTTTGATTTCATATTTTTCCCGGGCATTTTGGGCCAGACGCAGAACCTCTTCATCCTCATTAGGAACAAATTCTCCAGCCGCCTCGCACATCTCCTTTAAATTTGGAGTAATGAAATCACAGCCCCGATATTTATTCCAGTCAGCCCCCTTAGGGTCAATAAGCACCGGCACCTGATACTGATGCGCAGCCGCGATCACCCACTGCACAAAATTATCCGAACAGACACCTTTGGCATAATCAGAAACAATCACACCGTCCAATCCGGCTTCCAGTAAATTCTGGAGCCATAATGATAAGGCCTCTGTTTCTTCCGGAAACAAATCTCCTGTTTCTTCAAAATCCAGGCGCAGCATCTGCTGCTGCGCTCCCAAGATACGCATCTTCGTGATCGTTTCACGCTGCTGCGACTTGATCAAACCACTGTAATCGATACCTTTTTCGGCCATCATCTCTTCCAGTACTTCTCTGTTGTTATCGGCCCCGGTAACGCCACCCATAAAAACCCTGCATTCTAAATGTGCCAGGTTTGCAGCTACATTTGCGGCACCGCCCAAAACAGACTTTATGCGTTTGACCTTATTAACAGGCACAGGAGCCTCCGGAGAAATACGCTTGACCTCTCCATAAAAATAACGGTCGAGCATAACGTCCCCAATCACAGCAATTTTTAAATTTTGGATATGTTCAGCTAAAAAAGCAGTACATGACAAATTCGTCACTTTATTCACCATCCACCAATTCGCACAGAATATGTCCAATCAAAATATGTATTTCCTGCGCCCGAGCCGTAACCGGGCAGGGAACAGCCATGCAGATATCACAGACCTCTGCCATCTTGCCACCCCCCTGAGCCGTCATTCCGATGCACTGTATCCCTTTAGCTTTGGCAACATCAATAGCTGCCAATACATTTTTACTGTTACCCGAAGTTGATAATCCGACCAAGACATCACCGGCACTTCCTAATGCCTGCACCTGCCTTGCAAAAACAGTATCGTAACCATAGTCGTTAGCTACCGCGGTCAAAATAGAAGTATCTACGGTCAAAGCTATAGCCGGCAGACCGTTGCGCTCCTTTTGAAAGCGTCCTACGAATTCAGCCGCCAAATGCTGACTGTCGGCAGCACTACCGCCGTTGCCGCAAAACAAAACCTTCTTGCCGTTTTGCAAGGCACGTCGAATAATTTCCGCACTTTCTGCAACCTGCTCTAAAATTCTGCTTTCTGCAACCTGCTGTGCCAAAGTAATATGTTCAGCAAAACGCTGTTTAATGATTTCCATATTTCACCTGCTTCACCAATTAAGTAAATTATAACGTACCCTAAAGGTATTATTTTTATTAGACTCATGATTCTGCTCATATTCAAATTCAATAGCCCAGCAGCAGAACCGGTGCGTCCATCTGTAATTTGTTTCATAATTACTGTGTTTGCCCAAATCATAACGGTTGACAATCGTAAAAGTGTTTTTATCATCCAGTTTAAAGCTCAGTCCGTTGCGCAACTCCCTGCCCATGTCAGGCTGTCCATAATCATAAAGATTACTGGTAATATCTTCACGATAATAACCGACCCAAGTATCCCATTTCGGAGCCAGTTTTTGCCCTAATGTCGCATAATACATCATTGTAGATTTTGTTTCATCTGTATAGCTTTCTGTTACCCACTTTTTACCTACAGCCAGATCAAGGAAGGTATTTTTACTGTTGAACAGATAAATACGGTCATGATTCAAGTAAGCAGCATACTCTGTATGCCAGCTTTTGATACTGCTCTTTTCGTTACGCCATAAACCATGAGTAATATACGCACTGTATGTCAACGGCAAATTATCGATCAAACGATGGTTTTTATAATATAAGCCGATATCTCTTTCTTTGCGGATCCATTCGTCATCTTCTTCATCCCAGCCGTCCTGAAACTTTATATTAAAGTTACGCTCATCGTGATTGATGCCGTACATGGGCTTATAACCGGCCTTAGAATAATAAGCCAGATCGGCATAAAAATCTGTTTTCGGGCCTAAATTATAATCGACCTGCAGCTTAGCATACATTCCGTTATCGCTGCCGTCATACCCGATACGCGGCATGATTCTATTTTCACTCTCACCATCTAATCTATTGACCCATAAATCACGCGAGTAGATATGCTTGCCTTTGGCATAAACCTTAACATCTCTGGCGACCATTTTTTCTTTGGGATAAATCTCAAAAGTTTTTGCCGTTATCAGCAGACAAGGATCATGCTCCACCGCAGGACAGCGTGTTGTCTGTCCACCCTCGTCCACAACTATTTTATCCGGATAAATCGTTGCATGAGGTGCTTTAAAATAGTCTTTGGCACCTTTGCCGTCAATTTGCTTGATCTCACCGGTCTTAGAATTAAAATTATAATGGACCCATTCCCCATTCATGGTAGTATCCGGCTCCTGCAGTGTTCCGCCCTGCTTGAGCCAGACATCCCCGGTCTTCATATTGCCTTCAGCCCTGGTAGTCAGAATAGTTTCATCCCCCTGCACTATCTTGACATTACCTTCAGCAAAAAAGTCTCCGCTGCCCTGGTCATATGTAGCACTGTCACTCCATAAGGTTATCGGCATCGGCTCAGCAGACTCCGCCTGTTTCTTCTTCTTGCTCTTATCTTTAATTACACCAGCTTCCCGCTCCTGCTTCTGTTCCTGAAAATCAGGCGCAGCATAACGCGAATCACCAGTAACATAGTCGTCGGCAAAAGCTGCCTGTGATACTGCTAAACTCATTAAGCAAGCAGTTGCTAAGACTTTCTTCTTCATGCTTTCTCTCCTCAGTCAAATTTATCATTTATAAAAAAGCATACAAATATCCACTACATATTATATCACAATTTTAAATAAAAAACCCGCCACTAAGGCGGGTTTTACTGATAATTCAAATTTTATTTTCCCTGATAAACCATACCCTGGATAGTAGTATCTTCCATAGTCTGTACATAAGTAGTAGAACCAACGGGAATGACAACTGCTTTACCGGTAACAAAGGCACCGCCTAAAGCACCGATAGGCCCTAAAACGATCATGCCGCCGATTGCCGCGCCTGCTGCACCGGCTGCAGTCTTAGCCTCCTGTTTAGCCAAATCGCCGATATAGACCGGAACCTTAGTTCCGTCAAGAGCATAAACATGAGTAAAATCTACGTCAATACGGGCATCACGGCCAAAGCTGCGCGGCTGTACAACCTTTTTGATAGTACCTTCTCCTAAAGCACCTTTAGGAAGTACCAGCACATCATTCACATAAACATTGTCAGCAATTTTAAAATGCACAGGTTCACCTGCTTTGTCTTCTCTGCTGCTCAGTTCCTCAGTAAATTCTACTTTAATCACAGAATCCTTCGGCAAAGTAACGCTTTCAACAGAAATCACACCATCGGTAAAAGCGATATTCGCCAAAGCTTCCAATCTGGAAGAAAGAGAGCCTTCATCAATTTTGCCGTTAAGCATCATTTCCACTGCCTCGATACGGGTCTTGGCAGGACCACCGGACATACTTTCATTAAACTGCCATTCAATAGCGTTGAGTTTAGTTAAAAACCCGGCTTCATTACTGGCAGGGCTGCCTTTAAGATAATCATACAGGTTATCAATACGATCTAAAATAGCGTCGCTGGTAACAGTACCATAAACATCATCTTCCAAACTATCCATACGGCCGACCAATGCGCCTGCCTGCTCAGTACCATATAACATCTTTTCCATCGCGGAAATTTTATCAGTAGCAGACATTTGTGTCACTGCTGACGCAGCCGGCACAGCACCGCCCAAATCATCAGCATTCATGGCAAAACCAGGCGCAACTGATGTTACACAGAAAACCAAAGTCAAAAGCAAAGTAAGGAGTCGTCTTTTCATTACAATACCTCCGTTATTTATTATTTTTATGAAGCTATTATACCATATAAAGTGCGTAAAAAAAATAGGCGACCACAAGATAATGTGGTCACGCCTTTATTTTTTATAATTATTTAACACTTCTGTCACAGATTCAGTTATTTCATCCATTTTCGCAAACCTTCTTCTATGCTGAGCACGCTTAGACGGCTTCAGCTCTTCCATAGACTTGCGGTATTCTTCTATCGGCATTTCAAAAAAACGCTGATCTTTACATGCCTGCCCTTCGCATTCCTGCCAGAAATCATCCAGCGAGGTTTTTAATTTACGGTCAATGCGCACATGGTTCATTGCATAATATCCGGCATTAGAAACCGCATATAAATGCTTACAGCCCAATCCTGCCGCTACATTCCTGATACCATAGAAAATCAGATTTTTAGTACGGTAACCAAAAAAAGCTTTGGTCAGACCTTTTATGATCTCACTGCCGTTAGGCGTTCCCTGTAACGCGCCTATCCACAGCGACATTTCATTATCTTCCGGTGACGGCGCCAGCCAAAACATAATTTGGTACAGCTCGTCTGCACCCAACGAAAGCACCAGCGAAAGGCACCCTTCCTTACGCTGTCCTCCATGAAACCACAGCTCCATTACCAACGGCTGCTCTTCATATGTATCTTCCCACAACCTGATACGTTCGCCATTAACATATAATTTTGCTATAGCTTCATCGTTAAATATATTTTCCATATATTCAATATGATTCTTTACAATGGCAATACGCTCATCCCAGGTAGAACCCTTATAAAAAAACGCACGGGTAGTTTGTTCCACAAAGGAAGTTGTATGTTTGAGCATCTCTCTACGCAAAGGAGTCGTTTGAAAAAAATCCAATAAAGCTCCAATCTGACTTTTATGTAAACCACATCTTATTCTAAAAACAATATATCTTTTTCTTTCTTTAAGCTTTTTTACATTGTATAGATCATGCCCAATATATTTTAAAAATTTTTTATCCATTACTACCTCTCCAGTTATATCGTTGAACATATTATATCACAGTTTTCAGTAAATCAGAAAAAGCATTCTGCAATATTTCTATTACAATGCCATTATCAAATTACTATTATTACAGTCAATCATAAAAAAACGACCGCCAAAGCGGTCGTTTTTAGAGCTCTTAAATTTAGAAAGTAAAGGTCACGTCAGTCCACAGCCTTTTATCTTTCAAGCTGCTGCCTTCACTGGTAACAGTTTTGGCTTTGGTATCATAATAGGCCAAAGTAGCAACGATGTTTTTAGCAACAGCATAGTTTGCGCCTACTGCATAACCTTTAAAGCCTGTATTCCAGAAAGTATTGGCATCGGTAGTATGTTCCCAATAAGTACCTTCGCCCTGATCATAGTAACGGGCAAAAATACCATAAGACCCGGCATCAGATGCCTGAGCGCCTTTATAATTCAAACCAACAGTCCAGCCGTCGTCGTCAGAATTTCTTTCACCGTCCCAGTTAGAATTGAGGTACATACCGGAAAGTGTCAGATCATTATTAAAGTTATATGCTGCACCAACATGCCAGATCCCGTCATCTTTACCAGAATCTCTGCCCATAACATCCTGGAACTTCACATAACCGGCAGCCAGGTTCAGCGAATCGCCAAGATTACCGGAAACCTCACCGCCGTAATATCTGTTAGCGATTGTTTTAGTTGCAATAACATTATTGACATCGAAATCAGTATCGTCGGAAGCCTTACCCATATAAGCTTTAACTTTAATACGGTCGCCATAGGTAGCAACCAGGCCGTCAGCCTGGGCATCCATAATATTGCCGTCTGCCAGGAAGGCATCGATACGTCCTGCCTGCAAGCCAACGCCACCAACGCGGCCATTGACATAAGCACGTTTAAAATCTGTACCCTCATCACCCTGATCATTGCTGAAGTCCTGAATATTCTGGATCATAGCCGTGTAAGTCCAGTCATCATTGATCTGACCATTCAGCCACAAACGGCTACGCAAGTCAGAATCATATTTGCTGCCCTGATTAGCTTTTGCTTTTTGGTCAACGTAGCGGGCACGAATTTCACCAGTGATTTTTACATTATCTGATTTCTTTTCAAGACCAGCAACACGCACGCCTAAAGAATCAAGCTCATCGGCAAATTCAGCTGCCAGACGATCTACATTAGCGCCTTTAGCCATAGCTTTGGCTACGATCTGTGCCATTTCATAACGGGTCATCAAACGATCGCCGCCGAAAGTTCCATTAGGATAACCGTCAATAATACCTTCTGCCGCCAGTTTATTGACAGCATCATAAGCCCAGCTGTTTGCCGGCACATCAGAAAACGGATTAGCTGCGTAAGCCGAAGCAGTTACGCCTAAAGCCATCGCCATACCTAAAACTACAGATTTGTTCATTTTCTATTCCTCCTCAGGAAAGATATTTTCTGCAGTCCGTAAATTCCAAACAGAAATCAACAACATTTCGGACAAGTCACCTTGTTACCTCTTCCGTCTGCTACCGCCTGCTCCTGAAATCTATCGGCTACGTCACCTATCTTAAACCCCGTCAACCCCAGATGCAAATTAGCTTAATTGCAAAAAAGTTTAACTTTAAACAAGTTAATGGAATAAAAAAATTTAAGAAAGCTTTATTGAAACAAATTCAGGCAACAGATCATCTTCAACCAATCTCAGCATAAAATAAAAGAAAGCGGACGCATACGCGTCCGCTTAAGTCTCTAAGTTAATCTTAGAAAGTAACGATCAATTGAGACCACAAGGTTTTCATTTTGTCGTCAGAATAGGTTTGTTTCAGATCATAGTATTCGATACCGGCGATCATGTTTTTAGCAACAGTATAGTAACCAGCTACGCTGTAACCTTTGAAGCCTTCACCTGAATAGGTCGGTCCATATTCACCGTTCATGGTGTGTTGGATAGCAGTACCTGCAGCTTGTTGATAGTATTTAGCAACTAAGCCCACAGAACCCGGTTTGGAAGCTTTAGCGCCGCCCAAAGTACCGGTAACTACAAAGCCGTCTTTATCGCCGTCAAGATCTTCAACATCAGATCTCAAGTACATAACGCCCAGGGATGCTTTATCGCTGAAGTTATAAGTTGCGCCAACGTTCCAGATGCTGTCGTCGTCGCTGGTGATAGGAGTAGCATCACCTTCAAATTTAGTCCAGCCGGCTTCTGCATTTAAAGCGCCGATTTTACCATTAACGCGTGCGCCATAAATTTTATCGAAGCCCCAGTTTTTGAAAGAGTTGGTCGGTTTGCCATAGAAGGCTTCCAATTTCACTTCTTTACCGAAAGTCAGGTTTACACCATCATAACGGGTATCATAGATATTACCATCTGCAAGGTTCAGGTTCTGACGACCTGCAGAAACGCCTACAGCACCGATTTTACCTACAACGTAAGCACGTTGGAATTCAGTGCCTTCATTGCCGATATCATCTGCTAAATTCTCGTCATTTTGCAGCATGCCAACATATTTCCAGTCGTCATTGATTTGACCGTTGATGGAAATACGGGAACGCAGTTTGGAACGATAACCGTCGATATCGCCGGAATAATCAGTGTAGTCATAACGTACCTGACCAGTGATTCTAACGTTATCAGATTTTTTCTCCAAAGCTGCAACGCGTACGCCAAGGCTGTCCAGCTCGTCAGCAAATTCAGCTGCCAAACGGTCTACGTTAGCGCCTTTTGCCATTGCTTTTGCTACGATTTGAGCCATTTCGTAACGGGTCATCAGGCGATCGCCACCAAAAGTGCCGTTGCCATAACCGTCAACGATACCAGCTGCCGCCAGCTTGTTTACGGAATCATACGCCCAATGGCCTGCCGGCACATCGGAGAAGGGATTTGCAGCATAGGCAGAAGCAGTTACGCCCAATGCCATTGCCATTGCAAGTACTAAAGATTTTTTCATATTTCTTTCCTCCTCGGAAATTTATTAAGCCAAGTTTTTCAGCTCATAACAATTTCCTAAGGAATGCGCCATACGAGTTACCTAGTTTCCTCTACGGCCATCCGCTTTTCAATTATTATAAACTTTAAAAACTATAAGCTTTAGTTTATTTTAGCGTGCGTTTCTAGTTTTTGCAATACTATTTTATATTTATCTAATTTAACTAAAAATCAGTAAATTCCACTTTTCTTTTGCTTTTGATAATAATAAATCGCCTATATTTTAAAATCCATTTTTTCTGCTTTATGTATTCTCTTGAAAAAAATTTTCTTACTTGTTCCAAAGTATACAAAAACGGCCGCATATGCGGCCGTTTTTAGTTCAGATTATTTAATTAACTGCAAAAATCTGTCTTAGAAAGTGATCGTCAGATCAGTCCACATGATTTTGTCTTTATCACTGGTATCAAATTTAGATTTAGTATCATAGTAAGCAGCAGTTAAAACCATATTTTTAGCAACAGTATAATTTGCACCTACACCATAACCTTTAAAACCTTGTCCGTCAAAGGTATTAGCATCAGTAGTATGAGCAATATAGGTTTGTCCGCCTAAATCATAATAGTTGGCAAACAGGCCCCAGGAACCTTTTTTAGCCGCTTCCGCACCCTTGAATGTCAACCCTACAGTCCAGCCGTCATCATCAAGGCCGTCAAGATCAACATCATGATAGCTCATATCGCCTTTAAGGTACATGGCATTCAAAGCAAAATCGCCAAACTCAGTACCGGCACCTACGAACCAGATTGCATTATCAAGTTTACTGTTTTTAGCTAAAATGTCTTTAAAGTTATAGTAACCTGCAGATGCGTTGAATTTACCGAAATCAGCAACTACAGCGCCGCCGGCATAGCTGCCGCCGGTAGTTCCGGAAACGCCCAGCTTATCGAGATCGTCAGTTGCCTTACCAGCGGCACCAATGATCTTGATTTTATCGCCGTAAGAAACTTCCACGCCATCAGCACGATTATCATAAATATTGCCATCTGCAAAGAAAGCATTATAACGGCCGGCAGTTACATCCATACCGCCGAGTCGGCCTTCCAGATAGGCACGTTGGAAATCAGTGCTTTCGTCACCGGAATCAGTAGACAGATCCTGCGTGTTCTGCAGCATACCGGTATATTTCCAGCCGTCATTGATCTGACCTGTGATCCAGATACGGGAACGCAAAGTGCTTTCATAATCGTTGGAAATGCTGCCTTTACCTTCATGGTTAGCATACAAAGCACGGAACTCACCTGTAATTTTAACATTATCAGATTTTTTCTCCAAAGCTGCAACACGTACGCCAAGGCTGTCCAGTTCGTCAGCAAATTCAGCTGCCAAACGATCTACGTTAGCGCCTTTGGCCATTGCTTTTGCTACGATTTGTGCCATTTCATAACGGGTCATCAGGCGATCGCCACCAAAAGTGCCGTTGCCATAACCGTCAACGATACCAGCTGCCGCCAGCTTGTTTACGGAATCATACGCCCAATGGCCTGCCGGCACATCGGAGAAGGGATTTGCAGCATAGGCAGAAGCAGTTACGCCCAATGCCATTGCCATTGCAAGTACTAAAGATTTTTTCATGTTTCTTTCCTCCTCGGAAATTTATTAAGCTTATAAAAACTTTGCGCTCAAATAAATAATTCCGAATCTCCTTTAGTGCGAGTTGCCTTGTTTCCTCTACTTACGGAAATCCATTTCATTATTTTTTTGATCTAAAAGTATAAGCTTTTATATATTCTAAACACTGGCCTTCATTTTTGCAAGGTTAATTACTATTTATTTATTTTAACTAAAAATCAGTAAATTCATCATTTTATAAGCTTTTAATTATTTTTTCTGCCAATATCCTATAATTTTATTTTTTAAAATTGCATTATTACACCAAAAATTATTTTCACCTATCCTATCTCTATTCTTATAAAATAAGGAGATTGTATATAACAAATGAATTATGTTAGAATAAGTAAATTACGAATATAAAGGAGGCCCTTAAATGAAAAAAACGCTACTTACAACAGGTATCATCCTGGCAGCCTGCCTGCCTTCATTCAGCTCCGAAGCCTCAACTAATATTATTCCGACACCCTCTCGAAACAGCTGTTATCAAAACGTCAGCAGTTATACGAACATAACCCTGGGCATGGCCGATAGGGAACGCAAAGAACAGGAAGCCTGGGACCGTGAAAAGAAACGGCGCGACAAAGAATATGAATCCGACAAGCAAGAGCGCCGGGACCGTGAACGCTGGGAACGTCAGGAAGAGAAAAAACGCACAGAGGAAAACCGTCACCATAAAAAAGACAAAAAACGTAAGAATGACAGTGATTTTGAACGTCAGCGCAAATGGAAATTCGACCCTTCTCAATCGGGAGGAGAAGGTGACTGACAGCAGGAACCAAAAAAGGGGCAGCTGATCTATGATCAGCTGCCCCTTTCAATAATAAACCTATTTAAATTGAGTCACCTTTTTCAAATAACTGCGTACAGTCTTGGCAAATTCTTCGCTCTTCCAATCACTGCGTACAGTCAAAATCTCTTCAATTTCCATATCGTCAGAATACTTTTTAACATAATATCTGCCGGTAACTTTGTTCAAAAATGCAAACTCACCGCTCATATCCAGCTTCAAAGTAGGCTCGCGACGGGGAAACAAAGCTTTGTCATCCAGTTTATCAAGCGACATGGCAATAACGATATCCGCACCGCTTTCACGGGCAATACGTTCCAGGTTGGCTTTACTGAAATCAGAAATATTCCTGCTGCCTACTGCCTTATCCACAACATCCTCGGCAATCATATCAAACTCAGGAAACTTAAACGTATCCATGATCTCTTCCATGTAAATCATACTTGCAGTAGTGTTATCTTCTACATGGTTAGCCAGCGGGACAACAGCCAATTTTGCGGCTTCAGCCTTACCTGCTGCCGGCAGTACAAAACAAACAGCCAAAACAGCCATTAGTACAAAATTCATAATTTTTTTCATTAAAGAGCCTCCTCTATACCAGATTAGATGTCTACTCTGAACATCTTAGCACATTTTAACTGTAAAAAACAAGAGGAGATACAAATTTGCTTTTTTCACAAGAACCTTTGTTAAATTTTATTACGTTTCCTTTAAAAATATAAATGATAAAAAATAACGTCAGCCTTAATGACTGACGTTATTTTTATAAAACTACGGATTATTTTCCCGCAACCTTTTTAAAGGCATTACGCACTACATTCTGCAATACTTCATGTTCCCAGTCACCGCGCACCGTAACGGCTTCCTCGATCGTTCTGGTATCACGCAGGTCTTTATAATAATAAGCACCGCTAACAGTATTCAGCGAAGCAAATTTGCCGCGCAGATCCATTTTCAAAGTTGCTTCTTTACGCTGCGGCATCCGCTTAGCATCCAGTTTGTCCAGCTGCATGGCCACTACAATGTCAGCGCCGGTAGCCTGAGCGACCTTCTCTAAAGCGGCTTTGCTGTAATCAGCAAGGCCATTTTCACTGCCGATAGCTTCCAGCACTACATCCTCACCCAAAAGGTCAAATTCAGGATAACGGAACAGCGCCAAAGCTTCCTGCATGTAAATGGTACCGGCCAGTTCATCACCGGCAACATGATTAGCCAGCGGCACAACGGCTACTTTAGCCGCTTCGGCCTTACCGCCCAATGGCAGAGCAAAGCAAATCGTGACTAACGCCAAAAGCACATAATTAAAGAATTTTTTCATTATTTACCTCCTTCAGTAAAAAGCATCTGAAGATATCTTAACACATTTCCTAAAAATCAAAAACTGTTTTGTTGAAAAAAGCGGCTGCCTAAGCAGCCGCTTTTAAATTTACAATATCTAATTCAGTTAAATTAGAAAGTGAAAGTCAGGTCAGTCCAGATGATTTTGTCTTTAGCAGACTCACCAAATTTGTCAGCCAATTTAGATTTTGTATCATAGTAAGCTGCAGTAAATACCATATTTTTAGCAACAGTATAATTAGCACCTACACCATAACCTTTAAAACCAGTCATACCAAAAGTATTGGCATCAGTAGTATGGGCAACATAGGTTTGTGCGCCCTGGTCATAGTAATTAGCAAACAGACCATAGGAACCAGCTTTATCAGCTTCTGCACCCTTCCAAGTCAAGCCAACAGTCCAACCATCATCATCAAGGGCTTTATCAATATCACTGCTGCTAACTCCTTCAGCACTTGCATCACCTTTCAGGTACATAGCATTCAAACCGAAATCACCGAAAGAAGTACCGGCACCAACAAACCAAATAGCGTTATCAATATTGCTGTTTTTCTCACCCATATCTTTGAAATTATAATAACCAGCAGTAGCATTTACAGCACCAAAGTCAGCTGTGATTTCACCACCGGCATAATTCCCACCAGTTTTCACATCATAACTATCAGGACGTCCTTTGAAACCAGGAACTACTGTAATGTCATCAGTTGCTTTACCAGCAGCTAACATTACCTTTACTTTATCACCATAGGCAAGTTCAACACCATCAGCACGGGTATCATAAATATTACCGTTAGCAAAGAAAGCATTGTAACGACCAGCAGTTACAGCCATACCGCCTAATTTACCCTGTACATAAGCGCGTTGGAAAGAAGTATCTTCGTTGCCTTCGTCGTCAGAAAAGTCTTGTGTGTTTTGGATCATGCCAGTATATTTCCAGTCTTCGTTAACCTGACCAGTAATCCAGATACGGGAACGCAGATCAGAGTCATAAGAATGACCAAGCAATCCACTACCATCATGATCTGCGTAACGGAAACGAGCTTCACCGGTGATTTTAACGTTGTCAGATTTTTTCTCCAAAGCTGCAACGCGAACACCAAGGCTATCCAGTTCATCAGCAAATTCAGCTGCCAAACGATCTACGTTAGCGCCTTTGGCCATTGCTTTAGCAACGATTTGAGCCATTTCGTAACGGGTCATCAGACGATCGCCGCCGAAAGTGCCGTTGCCATAACCGTCAACGATACCAGCTGCTGCCAGTTTGTTTACGGAATCATATGCCCAATGACCTGCAGGTACATCGGAGAAGGGGTTTGCAGCATAGGCAGAAGCAGTTACGCCCAAAGCCATAGCCATTGCTAATACTAAAGATTTTTTCATTGTTATTCCTCCTCAGGAAATTATTAAGTTTATAATTTTGCTGTTTTAGAATAACTTCTTTAGCAAGCATTGCGGCGAGTTGCCTTGTTTCCTCTGCAAATCCAACTATAAAGATTATTCCTTAATCAACTGATTATAAACTTAGTTTATTTTACCGTATTTTCACTAATTTGACAAGTATTTTTTATTTTTATGCAGCAAAAATGTAATCCGATTTTCTTTTCATCTTTTATTATGCAATTTTATAAATTATAATTATAAATCGAACTTATAAATATAATAATTAAAACCGACAATCATAAAGATTGCCGGTTTTAGAAATACTATTAAATTTTAGCAACTTTTTTCAATTCGCGAATCACATGGTTACGGAATTCATTGTGTTCATAATCAGTACGAGCGATAACTGGATATTCGACCAGTTCCTCATCATTAACACGGTCTTTTGTGACCTTACCGGTAATACCGTTGATATACATGATACGGGCTTTGATTTTAAATTTATAATAATCTTCGATCATACCCATCTGAGGCTCCAGGCTCAGTTCATCCAAGCTCATCATCAAGGCCATATCAGCGCCTGTTTTAGCCATGATACGTTTGAGCATGGCTTCATCAGGACCATTTTTACCAACTACAGCATAATTTTCTTCCTTCAAAGCTTTGTCAAGCACAGCATCATCAACCATATCAAATTCGGGGAATTTGAAATAATCCATACATTCATTAAAGAAAACCTGACCGGAAAGCTCATCATCCGCTACATTATTTGCCAACGGCAGAACAGCTATTTTAGCAGCTTCAGCTTTACCAAAAACGGGAACAGTAAAACCAACCACAACTAAAGCCAGCAATAAATAACGCAGAATATTTTTCATTAAATATAACCTCCTTCAAATAACTATTAATTATAAGTTATTTTATCATAAAACAAACAAAAAAAACAGAGTCAAAGCAGATAATACGACAATTATTATAATAAATATAGAATAATACATTAAATAATTTTGATTCTAATGATATAAAAAAGGGCGATCATAAGATCGCCCTTGGAGAAGCAGATTCACTAAAATTAGAAAGTGAAGACAACTTCAGACCAGATAGTTTTGTCGCTAGGTTTGCTACCAGAGTAGTTGTCTTTAGCGTCGAAATCAGAATATTCAACAGCAGCTACAATGTTTTTAGCAAAAGTGTAATTAACACCAAGCATGTACCCTTTGAAACCATATTTACCGAAGTCATTAGCCAAATCGGTGTTCATACCATGATGGATGTAGGTGCCAGCGCCCTGATCATAGTATTTAGCATAAACGCCATAAGAACCAACTTTAGCAGCTTTAGCGCCTTTATAAGTCAACCCGATTACATAACCATCATCGTCAACTTTTACATCTTTAATCTTATCAACATCAGAGCTCAAATATGTAGCGTCAACTGTGAAGTCACCGAATTTGTAGTCAGCGCCAACATACCAGATTTTATCATCTTGAGCCAATTTAACAACATCATCAGCTTTGACATAACCAGCGTTCAAACCGAGTTTGCCGATTTCGCCACCAGCTGTAACAGCCATGTATTTGTCTGCTTTTTTACCGGATTTAAAATTAGTACCATCCCAAGTTTCATGACCGCTGGAAATTTTACCATATTGGAAGCCCAATTTCAGGTCTTTACCGAAGCCCAGTTTTACAGCATCGGTACGATTGCTGAGAATGTTACCTACTCCCAATCCCAAAGCAGTGTTATTACGACCAGCTTCTACTTTAACGCCACCGATACGACCGGTAACGAAAGCGCGTTGAAAATCAGTGCTTTCATCGCCTTCATCGTTAATAAGGTCTTGTTCGTTTTGCAACATACCAACATATTTCCAGTCTTCGTTGATCTGGCCGTTGATCCAGATACGGGAACGCAATTTGCTGGTAGCATTAGTTTTCTTATTCCACTCGCCGCTATGACCTTTATCATAGGATTGATAATGAGCACGGATCTGAGCATTGATTTTAACGTTGTCGGATTTTTTCTCCAAAGCTGCAACGCGAACACCAAGGCTGTCCAGCTCGTCAGCAAATTCAGCTGCCAAACGGTCTACGTTAGCGCCTTTTGCCATTGCTTTTGCTACGATTTGAGCCATTTCGTAACGGGTCATCAGGCGATCGCCACCAAAAGTGCCGTTGCCATAACCGTCAACGATACCAGCTGCTGCCAGTTTGTTTACGGAATCATATGCCCAATGACCTGCAGGTACATCGGAGAAGGGGTTTGCAGCATAGGCAGAAGCAGTTACGCCCAATGCCATAGCCATTGCTAATACTAAAGATTTTTTCATTGTTATTTCCTCCTTCGGAAATGTTTTATTTTTATAAAACGTCCCGGAAAGGAATCTGTGCGCATCAGTTTGCTTCATGCGAGTTACCTAGTTTCCTCTACTCGGCGCACTGCTTTGCTTAGATACTTTCTTCAACGCATTATAAACAGGTTAAAAAACAATTATTATCCTATATATAATTCATTGTTTGGACATATTTTACATTATTTTCAGAATTATTGCAAGTTATTTTGTTAAAAATATAACTAATGATTGTATTTTTCTTTATTTTCGGATAATTCGCTGTTTTTACCAAAGCATTGCCGCGTCCTGTTTACCAACGAAAAATTATTTTTACAGGCTATGCTTTTATAAATTACTTATTTGCAGCTGTACTGCCGTATCTGCAGGCTATTTTCAACATATTTAAAAAGTTTTTAAATCTAATTGCTACTGCTATTTTCCGCAGAAATAGGTTAAACTATAGATACAGAAACTTATCTGCACAGGGTGAATTTTTTAAACTTCTCCCGGGTAAATACCTGTACTAAAAAACCTTTTAATAAGGAGGGATATTGTATGAAAAAACAAGAATTATCGTGGAAGGCCGGCGGCCAGCAGGGCGAAGGCTTAGAGAGCCTGGGTGAGATTTTCGCCGCAGCTTTATGCTCTCTAGGCTATGACGTGTATGGTTACCGTCAGTTTTCGTCCCGGATCAAGGGCGGCCACACCAGCTATAAGCTGCGTATCGCCAACCATCCGGTAGCTACGATCGCCAGCAGCTGCAATCTGCTGATCGCGATGGACCCGGACACACTGGAGGTGGATGCGCCTGAACTGACGGCCGAAGGCATTTTAGTTACCGATGCTGCCTGGCTGGAAGGTAAAAAACCAAAGGTACGCACTGTTGCTCTATCCTGGAACGAACTGAGCAAAGCAGACGGTACAACACTGCCGAAAAACATTCTGGCTTTAGGCATCACCGCCGCTTTACTGGGCATCGATACTGCCAAACTGCTGCCGCTGCTAGAAAAACAATACGGCCGCAAAGGCGCCGAGGTCATGGAGACAAACCGCCTGGCGCTGGAAACAGGCTACGAATATATTAAAAATAATTATTATGATCTGCTGGCAGCCTTTACGATGCCGGAGCTGGAAAATCCACAGCCGAAGCTGTTTATGCTGGGCAATGAAGCAGTAGCTCTGGGGGCTTTGACCTCGGGCGCCAAATTCATGTCGGCCTATCCGATAACTCCCTCTTCAGAAATTATGGAATATATGGTAAAATACGCACCTGCCGAAGGCGGCGTGATGCTGCAGACGGAAGACGAGATATCGGCCTGCACGATGGCGATCGGCGCAGCTCATGCCGGCGCCCGCGCTTTTACTGCGACAGCAGGCCCAGGCTTATCGCTGATGGCGGAAGCAATCGGCCTGGCGGAAATGACGGAGACCCCGCTGGTCGTGATTGATACACAAAGAGGCGGCCCCAGTACCGGCCTGCCGACCAAGCATGAGCAGTCGGACCTGATGGCAGCGATCTATAATACACACGGCGACACTGCCAAAATCGTTATTTCGCCTTCTTCTATAGAAGAATCTTTTTACGACACTTTTGAAGCCTTTAATCTGGCTGAAGAATATCAATGTCCGGTCATCGTGCTTTCTGACCTGCAGCTGTCTTTAGGCAAACAGTCCGTAACCAGCCTTGATTACGGCAAACTGCAGGTGCGGCGCGGCAAGCTGGTCAAGGACGGATTGCCGGAAATCAAATCGCCGGAGTATTTTAAACGCTATGATCTGGAAGCAGAAGGCAGCATTTCCATGCGAGTCCTGCCCGGCACGCCAAACGGCATCAGCCTCGGCACCGGCCTGGAGCATGATGAAGTTGGCCGGCCTTCCGAAAACAGGGCCATGCGTACAGCACAGTCCGATAAACGCCTGCGCAAGGTCCGCAGCGTTGTTGATACATTTGAAAGCCCGCTTTATGAGGACGCTCCCTATCCGCAAAGCGATCTGCTGATCATTGGTATGGCAGGCACCCGCGCCGTCATCAGCGAAGTTGCTGAGGAGCTGCGCGAAAAAGGCCTGCGCGTCAATCATGTCCAGATTCGGCTGTTATCACCCTTCCCGGTCTGCGCTCTCAACCATTATCTGCAGGAAGCGAAAAAAATCGTCGTCGTCGAGCACAATGCCACGGCACAGCTGGCACGGCTGATAAAAATGAATGTACCGCCCTGTCCGGAGCTGCATTCTATCTTAAAATACAACGGTGATATTTTCTATAAAGAAGAATTGCTGGCCAAATGCAAGGAGGTGCTGTAAGATGTCGAATTTAGCTAGTTTTCAAAATCAGGTAAAACCCAACTGGTGTCCTGGCTGCGGTGATTACGCCGTTCAAATGGCTCTGCAGCAGGCAGCAGTAAAACTAAATCTGGAACCGCATCAGCTGGCACTGGTTTCCGGCATTGGCTGCAGCGGCCGTATCGGCGGTTATCTATACGCCTACGGCATGCATACAACTCATGGCCGTGCTCTGCCTTTTGCCCAGGGCGTTAAGCTGGCAAACCCTGAATTGACCGTTATCGCCTGCGGCGGCGACGGCGACGGCTTTGCCATTGGCACAGCGCATACTATCCATGCTATGCGCCGCAACGTCAATATCACTTATATCCTGATGGATAATCATGTCTATGGCCTTACCAAAGGTCAGACATCTCCCCGCAGTGATGTTGGCTTTAAAACCAAGACCACGCCGGCAGGCAATATCGAGACCCCGATCGCTGCTTTGGAACTGGCTTTAGCTTCCGGAGCAACTTTTGTAGCGCAGGGCTTTTCAGCCCAGCTGCCGCAGCTGGTAGATCTGATCGTCGCAGCCGTACGTCACGAGGGTTTTTCCTTCGTGAATGTGTTCAGCCCCTGCGTAACTTTTAACCATACCAATACTTATGAATGGTTCCGCGAGCATCTGAGCGACGTCAAAGATATTGCCGGCTACGACCCGCATGATAAAGGTGCGGCCGCACGGCATATTATGGAAAAAGAAGGTATGCTGACCGGGCTGCTGTATGAAAACGACCGCGCTTCTTACGAACAGGCCAGCGGCCTTGCCGGTTTCAACACTATTAAAAACGTTGAAAAAATGCCGCAGGCAAACTTTAACAAACTGCTGGAAGGTTTTAAGTAAAAAGAAAATAAGCAAAATAAAAAAATACCACCCAAAAGCGGTGCAACTTAGGGATTTACGAAAACAAGTAAATTTTGAGCGACACCTTCAAGCGGGTGCAAAGAAAAATCCTACATCTTAGGGACATTCCCTCGGATGTAGGATTTTTTGCATTATGCTACTGCACTGTAGCGAGTATATACATATTCGTAAATCTGTTGGCGATAACCAGAGATTGCCATTTCGTCATAGCACTCTGGTAACTCTGCCCAAAGTGTATCGCGAATCAAATTATCAATTTCTGCTTTTGTTTCCTGCTTGTCAGTCCAGTGGTCAAGTTCTGCGACCTTTGCTTTAACCTTTTGCAACAAATCAGATGCAACCTCTTTTAATTTCTTAATGTCATTTTTGCTCAAATCGTCTCTAAAAAGCATATCGTAAAGAGATAACTCTTCATCACTTGTAAAACCTTCTCGAGCATATCTTTGTTCTTCTTGATTCATCTGGTTTGCTAAATCCATTAAATCCATAAAGGTCTTTTCAATATTAGCACGGTCTTGTTCGCTATTATAATCTGTGATGATTTGCTGATAACGCTCATAGTAATTAATTCGATTAGGATTAGAGAACAGCATCTTATCCAACTTCTGCTGAATTACTTCCTCCAGGTCTTTCATCACGAGATTTTTCTTGTGTACCTTAGCGAATTCTTTTCTTAACAAATCAAAATCAATAGCACTAATATCAAATCTACGTGGTTCTTCACGCACCATCATAGGCGTATGTTGTATTTCTACATAGTCACTTATGATTTTATTAATTTCAATCATAAGGTCAGTGGTATTCGTGTGCTTACGCTTCTTCTGCAATTCAAAGAATATCGCTACTATCGCTTCATATTCTTTTCTGGTGGCACCTGTTACATCATCACGGTCTGTATATTTCATCAGACGAATAAGTTCTGATGCATATGTACTGAAGGTCTTTTTATCCTCTACAGTTCCGCAGACAGCATTGGCAACCTCTTGCAAATATGACAACTTCATAAAGTCATAAGCATCAATCAATAGCTGCAGGTCAAAATCTTTCTCTGCTAAGAATGATTTAGCCTTCGCTATAGTGTCCATAATTCTTGTAATAAGCTCATCCTTATCAATGGTAGGGTCTGTTCCTCCATTACCACCAACATTAGCTGTATAATCTGCAAGAGCCTTTCTCAAAGCCTTCACGATACCAATATAATCAACAATCAATCCGTTGCTCTTACCTTCGCTTACACGGTTTGCACGGGCGATAGTCTGCATTAAGGTGTGTGCTTTTAAAGGCTTATCCAAATACAAGCAGGATAAACATTTCACATCAAAGCCTGTGAGCCACATTGCACAGACAAAGACTACACGAAGCGGGTTACCAGAATCTTTGAACTCTTTATCGAGTTCACGCTTTTCCACCTTTGCACGATGATATTTGATATCCAAATCCCATTTCTTAAAAGTTTGAATCTCATTCTGCTCTTGACTGATAACTACCGCCATTTCTGTTTCTTCCATCCACTTAAGCTTACGCTCCAATTCAAGAGCTTCTTGCTGCGTAGCATTTTTTATATTTTCTTTTAGATTTTTTATTTCTTCTTTCCAGTATTCCTGTACATAGTTGTACATACGAACACAGGTAACTTTATTCAGACAGACAAACATTGCTTTACCGCTTGTCCATAAATCAGAGTAGTGCTGTACAAAATCGTGAGCTATAGATTTAAGTCTTGGTTCTGCAGTAAGCAAATGGATTTCCTTTGCAAATTCTGCTTCAAGTTTATCTTGTTGATCTACATCCAAATCTGCATTCTCGATAGCATCCAAAATCTTATCAGAGATTTCCGGATTACGCAGGTCGAGGATTTTCTCACCACGGTTTTCATAATAAAGTGGTACAGTCGCACCATCTTCAACAGCACGTTTAAAATCATAAACAGAAACATATCCACCAAAGGTACGAGCAGTAATGTTATCACTGGATAATAACGGTGTTCCAGTAAAACCAATACGAGCAGCGGTAGGCAATAACTTAACCATATTATCGGCAAAGATGCCATATTGGCTACGATGTGCTTCATCAGACATAATTATAATGTCATGATCAGGATAGATTGGTTCTTCGTTGAGCTTATTGAATTTTTGAATTAATGTAAAGATAAAGCTTGGGTTGCCGTGCAGTTTACGCACCAAGTCATCACCACTTGAGGCGATGAACTGAGATGCCTTGATATTCTTTCCAAGCAATCCACAATTTTCAAATGTATTACTAATCTGTGAATTCAATTCTTCACGGTCAGTTAACACAACGAATGTTGGAGAACCTTCAAACTTTCTGCGTATCTTCTGTGCAAGGAATACCATAGAATAACTCTTACCAGAGCCTTGCGTATGCCAGAACACACCAAGTTTTCCGTCATTCAACTTTCTATCCGCATAGGCTTTCATTGCTTCGTTTACACCAAGGTACTGATGGTTACGAGCAAGTATCTTCGCTGTGTGACCAGTAGAGTGGTCAAAGAGAATAAAGTTCTCAAACAAATCCAGGAAATTCTCTTTTTTGCAGATACCACGGAGCATAGTTTCAAGAGCTACACTTCCTTGGTCTTCCTCTACGAGACGCTTCCACTCATGAAAGAACTCATACTTACTGCCCAGCGTGCCAACCTTTGCCTCTGTCCCGTTAGAAAGCATTAGGAATGCATTGTAATAGAACAAATGTGGAATGGTATCTTGATAGTCGGTATAATTATCATCATAGGCATTCTGCACATCCACCGTATTTTTCTTTAGCTCTACAAAGAGCAAAGGAATACCATTTACAAAGCCAACAATATCAGTACGGCGTCTATAGAGATCTCCATGTATCTTTAATTCCTTAATTGCAAGAAAATGGTTGTTGTCCGGATTATGAAAGTCGATAACAGTCGCTTTCTTAGTTTCATTCTGACCGTTCGGCTTTTTTACAGTCACAGGGATACCATCACGGATAAGAAAATACTTCTCCTCATTCACCTGTAGTAAAGAGGACGTAGAAAGCCTGTTCTCAAGAACTTTCTGTGCCTCTAACACCTGAGTGTCATTTATCCACGGATTCAATTTCTTTAGTGCTGCTTGAAAGTGACGAACAAGTAATATTTCATGATAGCTGGTTCTTCCGAATGAGCCGTTTGCACCTAACACTTCCGTGTTATAGGCAAATTCAACTTCCCAGCCCAATTCATCATGGAGTAGATTTCCTGCACTTTCCTGCACAAGTATATTTTCGGAATAATCATAACTCATTTACTTTCACCTCCTCATCGTAAAATTTTATTATAGCATCAACAGCCACTTCGGCATAGAAATCTTTCTTTCCTCCTGTTTTTCTTTTGGGATCAAGATAATTTGTTAAACATAACTTTTTGTCCTGTTTAACACGTTTCATAACCGTATTGAAAACTTTTCCAAATTTAATATCAGGATTCTTTTCTTTAACTCTTTCTCGTATATCTTGATATGTTAATGGTAATACTGATTGTTCTAATCTCATAGCCGGTGCTTTCGGATCATCAGTAATTCGAATACTTTTAGTTAGTGCTACTTTACCATTTTCTTGATCAATTGCTGCTACTATATCTGAGTTTTCTATCTTTTTTACACTTGCAGTATAGACCTCAAATCCAATTACTATACTGTCTTTTATATTTTCTTTTTGCAGTTCGCGAACTGTATCTATAACATTATTTACAAAATCATTATGCACCTGTCCATAATCACGCATTAAATATTCCACAGGATTGAATGGTAATCGAAAACCAACCGGAAGTATAATCAGATTATCATCTTTAGTAATATCTTTCTTAAAAAAATCTCTTAAAAACTGATCATAATTCAACACAGCTTTGCTTATAAGCATGAAAATAATAGGATCCAAACTGCTTTCTATAAAATGCACATTGGAACAACGGTAGTCATTCAATAAACCCAAATTTTCAAATACGGCTTTGTATTGATTGTTTTTCATGTTTTTATTGATATCATCTCGAACCAGCATCAATGCTTTTGAAAATGAGATCGTATGCTTACGGTCTTTTTCGTAGATACTTTTCTTATTAATGAATTTATAGACATATGCTTTTAAAGCGAGTTCCCAAGCGTTAATAATTAAAATAACCGATGTTGGATATCTGTAATCTATATGTGGTTTGTTATGTATTTCTATGCCTGCAAAAAGAGCAGATTGAGAAGAGTCTAATAATAATTTTGTCACTGACTTTCCTCTTGCCATATTTCTACACCTCCAATTCGCCACTCATCAATTTAGGTAACAAGCGGTCACGTGATTGCTGTGCATCTTGCATCGCAACAGAAAGATTTAAAATCTTATCAAATATAGGTAAGCAAAAATCATAATAACTCGTTACTAATTCTTCTGTAGGATATAACACTTTTATATTGCTGAATTTTGTTTTGTTGACATTAGTCATTGTCGCTCCATTACTACCTACGCCATCCAAGAGAGCCTTTATACGTTTCATTGATTCATAGAAGAAATACAAATCTCTTTCTTTTGTTAAAATTACAGAATTTATCTGTTGATTTGTTTGGCATGTTTCTGTGGCAATGTTTACCAGACCAACTGTGGCAATACATGAAACAATCACAGTATTCTTAGGAAGATATTTTCCCTTTTGAGTATCAGCACCTGCCTTTGTTAATGCCTTTTCAGTCGTCAACGGAAACACCTGTCCATGCATATCAGGTATTGTTACAAACGGTATATTTCCACCATAGTATTCTGTTTTTGCTGTAGAAGGAGTTTTGCCTGTTATAACTTCACCAAAATCACTTACGCATCGTTTACTCCACCCTTCTGGTACACCATCAATAATCTCTGTATCCTCATATCCGGGGAAGTGCAAATCCACAAACCATTCTTTATATAATCTCTGTGCTGCTTCTTCAAGAAGCTTGATTTGCTTTTGGTTATTTTCGATGAGATCGTCGTATGCAGAAAGGATGTTTGCAATTTTATCCTGTTTATATCTAGGCAGGTTTAAAACTTGCAATTCTTGCAGGTCACTTCCTCTAATACCAGCCTGAGCACATTGACTAACTATAGTTTTGACTGGAGATAAAGGCGAGCGAAAGTAGTAATAGTAAAACATCGGATTGGCATCTTCTATTAGGCGAACACGTATTAAGTGAGATTCAAAAACTGTTAGTGGAGAGGTTTCCATCACAATAATACATTTTCCTGCACCTTCTAAAACAAGCGATTGTCGTGCAAACAGTAAATCTCCTTTTTCAATCTTAGCGTTAATCTTTTCATTATCTTTTAAAGGGACTAATTCCATCTGGATATCATAAATTCTGTCATTTGAAAAGAGCTCTCCCATATTGATCATTTTATATCCAGATCCTCTTACTTTACTTGGTTTTGACAAACCATTTCTAGAAGGAATTGTGTATAAATCTCCAAATCTTATTGTTTCATACTTCATAGTCCCATCTCCTTCATATTCTGTGAGATGGCATCCATCAAGTCATTGGATTCTGCTTGTAATGAAAGTAGTTCACGATGGATTTCTGTCATTCGTTCTTCAAAGTTTACGCCATCATCTTCTACAGGTGCAACACCAACATAAGCACCTGGGGTTAATGACCAGCCTTTTTCTTCGATATCTGTAAGGCTTGCAACTTTACACAAACCAAGAACATCTTTATATTCTCCATCACCGAATTTTTCATACAGCCATACCGCTTCTTTTGCAGTGGTTAATTCATCTGTCTTGGCTGCAATTATTTCATCATATTCTGCTTGAATACGTTTTTTGTCTCCACGTCCTGCAGCTTCGAGTTCTGTCTTTGCTCGTTTCTGTAATTCTTTCAGTTCAGACTTAAGCTGTGTATGTGCTTCTTCAAAGGAAGTATCGTATCCTAAGACACTGTGATATTCATTAAGTAATGCAGTGTATTTTTCTGTTTCCCCACGATATAACCATACAATAGCATTCAGATTTTTCATCTGCCATTCAGACCATTCGTTAAGGGTACGGTCTACTACTGTATAATAATTTCTGGCATCGATAAAGAGAACCTTATCTTTGATTTCTTCGCTTTTCCCTTTATCGAAGAACCATAGCGAACAAGGAAGACTCTTCGTATAGAAAAAGTTATTCCCAACACTTATCATTGCATCCACATGACCTGTTTTAACAAGGCTTTCACGAATGTCCTTATCCTTACCTTGACTGTCTGTAGCAGATGATGCCATAACAAAGCCAGCACGACCATGTTCATTCAGATAGCTGTAAAAATAGGAAATCCATAGATAGTTACCATTTCCAACTTCTTTATTTTTATTTACTCCCGGCATTCCAAATGGAAGTCTTTTTGCGCTTTCACTGGATTCCGCTTTTACCTTATCAACATTAAAAGGTGGATTCGCCATAACGTAATCGCAAGATCCATCCAAATTATGGGCATCGTGATAAAAGGTATTTGCCTCATCACCAGATTTGATAACGCCTGTTAAGCCGTGTACAGCCATGTTCATCAAACAAAGCTGTGCGTTGTATTCCACCTTTTCCTGTCCATAGAAAGTCATAGCACTGTTTGCGTTCATGCCTGACTGGTTAACAAAATCTCCACTTTGAATGAACATACCTCCAGAACCGCAAGCTGGATCTAATAAAACTCCGCTCTTGGGCTCGATAATATTTACAATCATTTTTACAAGAGATTTTGGTGTAAAGAACACACCATCATCAGATGCGATATTCTTAGCAAATTTATTTAGGAAGTACTCGTAGATACGACCTACGATATCTCCACCCACTTCATCGATGGCACTGTTGTTAAAGATACGAAGAAGCTCAGACAATATTTCATCAGAAAAATCTGTATAGCTATTAGGCAGAACTCCTGTAAGCTGTTCGCTTTGGTCTTCGATCAACTGCATCGCATTATTTACAACCTCACCAAGGCTTGTCATTTCATGTCCATCTTTATTCTTAAGACCAGCTGTTTTTATATCCTCTGGTAAATTTAACAGATAATCATATTGCGCCTCTTTCAGAAGGAATAAAGCACTCTTTGCTGCAAAGTCACTTGCTTCCACAGGAATTACTCTGCCACCACGAGAAGGTCTATTCTTAAAAATTTCTTCTTCAACCTTCTTATATCTACTGAAAGCATATCTCAAAAAGATAAGTCCTAGCACAGGCATACAATACTGGTTGGATGTAAGCTTTGATCCTGCCCGTAATAAATCTGCAGATTCCCACAGTTCTGCTTCAAGTTTTCTGATGTTAATCATCCTATTTGTCCTCCGTCTTATAGTTTAGCCACGCCTCTTCGACACTCGAAAAATCAATGTCATGTGACAGGCAATAATTTTTAATACTCTTCATGGCAGCAAGATTAGGTTTCGCTTTTGCCCCTTCCCAACGATTAATGGTTGAAAATGATACACCAAGTTTTTTCGCAAATTCGTTTTGCGATAGGAAAGAACGTTGTCTTATATTTTTAATTTCTTCTGGAAAATTCATAGTTGGTCTCCTTTTCTTGAATGTGTCATCAATATAGCGTTACTATAGCACAGAATTATGAATATTTCTACCATGCAACCACAATCGGTTGCATATTTTTTTGCTCAGGTTAAAATCTGAACTTTTCTCTTTGCCTGTGACCTAAGGGGTTCGATTGATTGGCATTTTCCGTTTATAAATAGAAGATTTTTTCTAAAACGTCTTTTTCCATGCTTTCTCAAGGCTATTAGGTATAAGGGAAAATATTTTAGAAAGTTGGTTCTTAAACCGCTACTAAATGTCCTTTTACTAGTAGAGGGCATAAAACTTTAAAACTACCCTCGGATTGGAGGTGAAAAGAAATGTACGAAAATTTACCAAAAGAACTCAAGGAAAACGCTCTCTTTTGCCTGTGGAAATATGAAATGCGTAACGGCAGAAAAACCAAAGTGCCATATCAAACAAACGGTAAGCGAGCAGATAGCAGCAACAAGGCTTGTTTCAGCGATTTTGATACAGTCGCAAACCTTACTCAAAGCTATGACGGCATTGGTATGGGCATGTTCCAGCCGTTTGTCGCTGTGGATATTGACCATTGTGTTGATGGTGGGAAATTATCAGATATGGCAACGGATATCGTTGAAACGCTCAATTCATACACAGAATACAGTCCATCTGAAAGTGGAGTTCGCATTGTCGCAAAGGCGGATACGCTAAGCTATGACAAGGTAAAATACTACATCAACAATCAGAAAATTGGCTTAGAGGTGTATGTAGCAGGTATGACAAACAAGTTCGTAACGCTGACAGGCAACACCATTTGTGAAGCTCCGATAGCTGAACGCACGAACGAGATTATGGCAATTCTTGATAAATATATGCAAAAGCCTGTTGTAGCACTAAATCCCAAAAAGATTGTTGGCAGTTATTTATCAGATGAATCAATTATCGAAAAATCGGCAAAGTCAAAACAAGGTGAAAAGTTTAGTGCCTTATGGAATGGCGAATTTGAAACAAGTCATAGCGAAGCAGACCAAGCCTTGTGTGCGGTTCTAGCGTTTTGGTGTGGTGGCGATACGGAGCAAATGGATAGGCTGTTTCGCAAATCTAAGCTATACCGTGAAAAATGGGAAAGGAACGACTATCGAGAAATGACACTACAAAAGGCGCTAATGCAAACAAAGGAGTTTTACAAGCCTGTGAAATCGAATGCCAATACAGATTTTAATGATGAACTTCAAAGGCTAATCGAGTTAAACCCTGCTGATACCACGAAATACCCGTGGACAGATATTGGTGCAGGAAAGCTGTTTGCAGATTTTTATAAGGCTGTTCTCCGCTACGTACCAGAACGCAGGACTTGGTTTGATTACCAGGCTGGAACATGGTCAGCGGATATTGGTGGACTCAAAGCCATGCGCCGTTGTATGGAACTTGCCAATCTGCTCCATCTATATGCCTTAGAGATAAAGGACGAACATCAGCGAAAAAGCTATATGGACTATTCTAAACGCTGGCAGACACATGGGTATCGTGTGAATGTCCTAAAAGATGCACAGGTACATCATCCAATTTCCTTTTTGGAATTTGATACCGATCCTTACATCTTTAATTGCAGTAACGGAACATTACATCTCGACACAGGGAAATTCACAGAACATATCAGTTCTGATTTACTGACGAAGAAATCTTCCGTTGCATATGAGCCATCTGCACATAGTAAACGTTGGAATAACTTCATCTCTGAAATTATGAGTAACGATCAGGAAAGAGCATTATTCCTACAAAAAGTTTTTGGATATGCCCTTAGTGGAGATACCCATCACGAGTGCATGAGCATTCTCTATGGTGCTACCACCAGAAATGGTAAAGGCACCTTATGCGAAAGTGTGTTGAAGGTATTCGGTAGTTACGGTTGTACTTCCAGGCCGGAAACCATTGCACAGAAGAATAGCACCAATAGTTCACAACCAAGTGAGGACGTTGCTCGTCTTGCAGGTATACGCTTTGTAAATATTGCAGAGCCAGGGAAAAGTCTGGTGCTGAACGCAGCGTTGGTGAAAAATATGACAGGCAATGACACTATCAATGCTCGTTTTCTCCATGAGAACAGCTTTGACTTTGCACCACAATTCAAGCTATATATCAACACCAATTATCTACCTGTAGTAAACGATATGACCGTCTTTACTAGCGGACGAGTTATCATCATTCCCTTTGAACGGCATTTTGATGAATCGGAGCAGGATAAAGGACTAAAGCATGAGTTTATGAAACCAGAAGTACAGTCAGCAATCCTAAATTGGCTGTTAGTAGGATATAAACAACTACAGCTACACGGACTTAAGATGCCACAGTCTGTTATCAATGCCACAGATCAATATGAGCATGACAGCAATAAAACTCTGCTATTCATCGAGGACTGCTTAGAAGAAGGAACAGATTATGAGGAACGCACCTCTGAGGTCTATAACCGCTATAAATCTTGGTGTATCGAAAACGGACAATACGCTGAAAGTATGAAGAACTTTAAGCAGAGCCTGTCTGCTGTGGTGGAAGTTAAGCGTAAACGTCCAAAGTCCGGCGGAGAGAAAACCACAATGGTCATTGGCTATCGGTTGATATCGGATTTTCTGCGAGGATAAACACAGGGGGCAGTATGGGGCAAGTAATATAGGTATTTCTCTATAGGAAATCAATATTTTCATATAACCATTTTTACTTGCCACAGTATGCCCCAACACTGTGAATTTGAAGGGGTGATGCCTATGATTGCATAACTTTTGCTCAAAAATGAGTAAAACTCGCATTCCAATTAAGGGAAGCAACAACAACGAAAGGAGCAACAATTATGAGATTTAACTTTTTCTACGGCTTAAAGCCTATGAAACATCGAGCAGAAGATTTCTCCCGTAAAGGGTATGAATGCAATCTTCTGTTGCAAAACAAAAGTGGTCAGCCTGTGGCTGTGTCACGCAATAAGGAACTTTGTATTTGGAAAGTTGAGTGCAACTTCTCCTGCGTGTACTTTAGTACATTCGAAGAAGCACTTGCCTATTGCAAAGGTCGGTTCTTTGATGCCGACGGAAAGGCAGTGTGAGGCTATGAGAGATGTAAAGTATTACCCCGTTATCGATTGTGATAGCGAGGGTACAGAAAAAGTAGCTCTATTCCCGGTTTATAACCGTGATACCGTCAGTGCTAACCACAACGTGTGGTTGGAAGAAATGATTCCACACCACTTCCGCCTATGTACCAAGAACACCAAAGAACCAAGAACAAAAGGGGCATTTACGCTCCATTGTCCCGCTTGCAATAGCTCATTAAGACTTATTGGTGAAGCTACGGATAACAAAAGATTGGGGCTGTATGTATGCAGTTCCTGCAACAAAAATTAAGGAGGCATTTGCCATGATGAATAAAGAAGAATTCGAGAAGTATTTTAAGCTTCACAACAAGATTGTCCTTTACAGCAAGGACAACATTCCACTTACTATCAGTAAAGAATATCATCTTCATCTTGAAGGTGGTTACTGCTCAATGGATATCGGAGATTGTGAAGACCTTGCAGAGTTTTGCGAAAAGCGAGGACTCGATTTGAAACCAAGTAAGATTCAGTAAGTAGTCACCAAGGTAGGGGCGGTCTAAATCTCTACCACTGTTATAGCGGACAACGGGGCAAGACTCTCACGCACAAAAACGTTAATTCAAAGGGGTAATTAACCCCATGGCTAAGAGCCGAAAGTGGCGTATTTATTGGCTTTAGAGCCTGTTCCTGTCCGTATAATCGTTTAAAAAAACATAAATTTAATCAAAAAAAGGAGGATTTTCATCATGAATGAAAACAAAATATCAACTCTCCATACAGGAGCCCCAGAATACGATAAGAACTTTTGGAACCTTGTACGAGGTGCAGATGGATACGAAGGATCGCTTGCTATGTGTATCGACAGAGCAACAGGTGGCTACTCACTTCCTGCTGTGGCTCAAAATAAGTTTTCTGAAGCACTGAACAAGGAAAGTCTTTTCAGACGCATTGGTACTACAATGAATGCTTTAAATAATGGATACCGTATCTTTGCTAAAGACTGTGAAGATGTTGCTATGTGGGTGCCGGAAGGTGGTGCTATTCCAATTTATGAAGGAATTGAAGATTTCACGGAGCATAGATTGGAAAGCTATAAACTTGCAGCATTTGTAAAACTCGATGAGGAATTTATCCACGATGCCAGTTTTAATATGGAGAAATATCTGATTGAGCGTTTAGCAAAGAACTTCTCTAAAGGAGAAGAACGCGGATTTATCAACGGAACAGGTGTTGCAGAGCCTACAGGTATCCTCGCAGAAACAGGTGGTGCTGATATTGGTGTGACAACTACTACACTTACCTTCGATGATATTACAAAATTATTCTTCTCCATTAAGCCTGAGTATCGCACAAATGCTAGTTGGATGATGAATGACGAAACAGCACTTTATCTTCGTAACCTTAAAGACAATGATGGGAACTTTTTATGGCGTGACAGTGCAGATATGCTTATGGGAAAACCTGTGATTATTTCTAATGAGATGCCATCTATTAGTACAGGCGCTAAAGTTGTAGCATTCGGAGATTTCTCTTATTACTGGGTAGTTAACAGAAAGCTTATCTCTGTAAGAACTTTAAAAGAAAATTTCGCACTCCACGATCAGATTGGGTATCTTGCTTTTGAATTTGTAGATGGTCGTTTAGTAAGACCGGAAGCCATCAAGGTCATTCAGATTACTGAATAACAAATCATTACCAAATCTACCGATGGAGAAAGGTGCTACAACATGAACACAGAAAACAGCAAAAGCCGTATCACCGAAACCTCCATCGGTGGCACGGTATATATAGTAGAATCTCTGGTTAGTGAATCTGCCAGAGAGACTGCTTACACTAAGCTTAAAAGGCTTATTATGAACAATTCCAAAGACCTTATAAAGTTATCAGAATCAACACAATTATTATCAGATAAAGACTACACTTCAGCGACATAGTACGGTACTATGTCATACTGACTAGAGGTATCAGTTACCTTTGGCAGAGGCATTACCGCTTGAAGGCTGTCGGAAAGGAGCAAAAAATATGAATAGACAGCCTAATATAGATGCAGCCCTTGTGGAGAAAATCACAGCACTTTATTGTAGATTATCCCGTGATGATGAACTCCAAGGGGACAGCAACAGTATCAAGAACCAAAAAGCAATTTTACAAAAATACGCTGAAGACAATGGATTTAGAAATCTTCGCTTCTTCGTTGACGATGGTTACAGCGGTACAAATTTCGATAGACCGGACTTTCAAAGAATGATAGCTGAGATGGGCGATGGAAACGTTGCCACCATTATCGTAAAAGATATGTCCAGACTAGGTAGAGATTATTTGAAGGTTGGTTATTACACCGAGGTGGCATTCCCAGAGGCAGATGTACGCTTCATTGCTATCAACAACGGTGTGGACAGTGCCAATCAGCAAGATAGTGATTTTACCCCATTTCTAAATATCATCAACGAATGGTATGCCAAGGATACGAGCAAGAAAATCAGAGCCGTATTCAAAGCAAAGGGAGAATCGGGCAAACCACTTTGCACCAATCCGCCATACGGATATGTGAAAGACCCACAGGATAAACTGCATTGGATTATTGATGAAGATGCAGCAACTGTGGTAAAAGAAATTTTCCATCTTTGTATGAAGGGACTTGGTCCGACACAGATTGCAACGGAACTGACGAAAAGGAAAATTGAAAACCCTGCGGCTCATGGAAAAAGAAATGGAATCAACGTTTCAGCTCAACAGGAACGTGACGATCTATTCATCTGGAGGACATCAACGATTGCAAGAATACTCACAAGACAGGAATATCTTGGTCACACAGTGAACTTCAAAACCAAAAGAAAATCTTATAAACAAAAGAAACAATTAAAGAATAATCCATCAGAATGGCAGATATTTAGAAATACACACGATGCTATAATTGATGAAGAAACCTTTAAAACAGTGCAACGTATTCGAGATGGTAGGCGTAAAGTTTCAAGACTTGGAGATATGGGTATTTTGTCCGGCATGATGTTTTGTGCAGACTGTGACAATAAACTATATCAAGTTCGTGGTAAGGGTTGGGAGCATGATAAAGAATATTTCGTTTGCGCTACCTACCGCAAAGTTAAAGGTGGATGCAGTTCCCACCAAATTAGAAATGTAGTGGTGGAACAACTACTGCTGCAGAACTTACAGCGTGTGACCGCTTTTGCAAGGGGGCATGAAGATGAATTTCTTCAACTGATTACAAACAATTTCGAAAAAGAATTGAACAAGGAACTCCGTGATTGCCGTAAGGAATTTGACCAGGCGAAAGCTCGCATCAGTAAACTGGACACTATTATTCAAAGGCTTTACGAGGACAATGTAGAAGGCAAAATCAGCGATGAGCGTTTTATGAAAATGTCTACTACATATGAATCAGAGCAAAAAGAGTTGAATGCCCGTGTGACCGCCTTGCGGTACTTCATTGACCATGCAAAAGAAAAATCCCTCAATGCTGAACACTTCCTGTCACTGGTAAGGAAGTACACAGACATCAAGGAATTGGATGCTGAGATTATTCGAGAGTTTGTGGAAAAGATAATTGTATTCAAAGCAGAAAAGATTGATGGTCACAGGGTTCAGCGTATTCAAATCATTTATAACTGTATCGGAGCAGTAGAACTTCCGAGTAAGCATGAAAAAACGGCATAGCCGATTGTTACGACTATGCCGATATTTTCAAGGGAATAAAATCCCTAAGACGCCCCCACAAAAGGGTGGTATTTTTTATTAACAGCACTTTAAAACATATTCAAAAACAGGGTAATAATAAAGGCATTGATAAAATCAATGAACAGACTGCCGACCAAAGGTACGATAAAATAAGCTTTAGGCGCCGGCCCGTAACGTGCAACGATAGCATTCATATTAGCCATGGCATTAGGCGTGGCACCCATACCGAAGCCACAGCCGGCAGCGGTAATAACAGCGGCCTCATAATCGCGCCCCATTAAATTGAAAATAACAAAGCGGGCAAACAAAGCCATCATCGCCGTCTGCGCCAGCAGCATTACCACCAGCGGCAGTGCCAGTTCGCTGAGCTGCCACAATTTCAGGCCCATCAGTGCCATTGAAAGGAAGATCGACAGCGACACGCTGCCCATAACGTCGATTTCTTTGGAAAAAACTTCGTACCTTCCGGTCAGGTCGGACAGGTTGCGAATAACAGCAGCCGCCAGCATCGCCCCGATGTACGACGGGAAGGTAACACCAAAAGATGTTATCAGGCCTGTGATCCAGGAACCGATACCCATTGCCACCAAAAGCTGACCGATGCCGAAAAGGAAATATTCTTTATCGACAGCATAAGCTTCCTTCCCGACAACAGGAGTTTTATGCACAGGCTCCTGCACACATTCAAAACAGAAAAGATTGTCTTTATCGATCAGATAACGGGCGATCGGCCCGCCGATAACGCTGCCCATAACCAGACCGAAGGTTGCCGCAGCAATAGCCACAGTCGCCGCCCCCTGCGCGCCCATCTGTTCGAGCAGAGGACCGAAGGAACCAGCCGTACCATGCCCGCCGACCATAGGGATCGAACCCGTCGCCATACCGATCAGCGGCCCCAAATTAAAAACAGAGGCCAGTCCGATACCAACAAGGTTCTGCAGAACGATAAGCACGGCGCAGACAGCTACCAGCTTCAAAACGCTGAGTCCGCCTTCTTTCAGCATACGCAAGCTGGCCGTATAACCAATGCTGGTAAAAAACATCGTCATAAAAAATCCCTGCAGCGATGTATCCAGCGTCAAATGCCAAAAGCCTCCGGTCGTCATGACAAGATTCAGCAGAGAAAACAGAACGCCGCCGATAACCGGAGCCGGGATACAGTACTGGTCAAAAATATTGAACCTGCGTTTTAAACGCAGGCCAACATAGTATACAACTACTGCTACAGCAGTCATTTGGTACATATCCAAATCAATATTCATCAGGTATCACGATCCTTAAAAAGATTGTTCCACCCATTCGTCCATCATAAAAGGTCAATGTAATCGCAAGCCGCCAGGGCAGCTTCCGTACCATCAGCGGCAGCCGTCGTCAGCTGGCGCACCTTTTTAACGCGGCCGTCGCCGGCAGCATAAATGCCGGGACAGGAAGTCGCACAATTTTCATCAGTTTTAATGTAACCATAAGCGTCCAGCTCAACCAAAGACGCGAAAGCTTTATTATCCGGAACATGGCCGATAGCGATAAAAACGGCATCGACATCCAGCGTCTGTTCCTCGCCGCTGACCTTATTGCGGATGCCCAGCGACTCCAGCCGTTCAGAGCCATTGATGGCTGTTATTTCACTGTCAAGAATGAAAACAACGTTATCATGCTCCTGCAGCTTTTCCAGCAACCGTTTTTCGCCGCTGAAAGTATCGCTGCGATGGATGAGATAAACCTTTTTACTGGTAAAGCTCAATACCAGCGCATCATCGAGCGCTGTATTACCGCCGCCGACAACGGCCACGTTTTTATCTTTAAAAAAGGCTCCGTCACAGGTAGCGCAGTAGGAAACGCCGGAACCAATAAAACGGTCTTCATTTTCCAGGCCCAGCGGACGCACCCGCGCTCCGGTCGCAAGAATCACTGCTTTTGCAAGCAGTTCGCCGCCATATTCAGTCTGTACGCCTTTATGGCTGCCGTAATCCTGCAGTCCGGTCACTTTATCGTAAACAATTTCCGCACCCATTTTGATAGCCTGATTATAAAGTGCTTCGGCAAATTCAAAGCCGGCAATGGATTCAAAGCCGGGGAAATTCTCTACATGCGAAGCATTGATGATCTGCCCGCCCTGCAAATACTGCTCGACCAGTTTAACAGATTTACCAGCACGAGCTGCATAGACTGCCGCCGTCAAGCCCGCAGTACCTGCGCCGACGATCAAAACATCAGTCATAATTTGTTTTTCAGTCATAGTTTCACCGCTTCCCAGCCGCAATTTATTTCAGCATTGCCAAAATAGCCGGCTTCGGCTGTACGCCGACAGAACGTTTCACTTCCTTGCCGCCTTCAAACACGACCAGGGTAGGAATCGTTTCAACTTTATACTTTGCTGCCAGATCCTGATTGGCATCAACATCGATCTTGCAGACTTTCACATCAGTCAGTTCGCTGCCCAGCTGATCAATAACCGGTCCCAGCATACGGCATGGGCCGCACCAGGATGCCCAAAAATCTACCAGGACTTTCCCTTCAGCCTGCATAACTTCTTTTTCGAAAGTTTCATTAGTAATATGTACAACTGCCATAATAATCGCTCCTTTTATCAATATATTTTATTTATATCTTAATTTTAACCATTAATGATTATAATTGCAACAAATAATAATTACATTATCATTGTTAAAATATCAATAAATTTTTTCTGATGCGCCGGAAAACTAAAAGCACTTTACCTTTATATACCCGGCAAAGTGCTTTTATGGTCATTTGTGATATATTTTATACTGTTTCTTGCCGTTTCTTTTGGCTTCGTACAAGGCCGAGTCACTCTGACGTATCAGCAGGTCGACATCCGTAAGCGCATTGCTGACGGCAATACCGATGCTGGCTGACAGCACGGCGAACTTAGCATTGTCGGCAATCGTCTGCTGCAGACTGCTCAAAAATCTTTCTGCCAAAATTGCCAGCTCCGCATCTGTCTTCGAGCCTAAAACTACCGCTAAAAACTCGTCGCCGCCGACACGGGCAATAAATTCAGCTCCGAAGGTCTGCTTCAGCAGCTTGGCTACCATTACCAAAACCGTATCTCCGGCCTGATGTCCATATTCATCGTTGATCTTTTTAAAATTATCAAGGTCGATATAAAAAAGGTTGACATGCTTAGACATGATTTTATTACGCGTCATATATTCATAAAAATAACGGCGGTTATAAAGATCTGTCAGCTGGTCGGTGTTGGCACTGTAAATAATTTTCTTTTCCAGCAGCCGTTCAACGGTTACGTCGCGGCACATACACAGCATACCTACAGCCGTACCGAAAACATCAAAAATAGGCTTTTCGTAAATTTCCAGATTTTTTTCACGCCGACCGACAAGCACTTTTGCATCGGCATAGCCTTTTGCATTGATCTCACTCATATCAGCTAAATTCTGCTGCTTCCACTGCTGATACTCCTGCCCGATCATAGCTTCTTTTCCTTCTGTAAAATACTGCGAGCAGATATCATTGGCATTGATAATCTTGCCGGCCTCGTTAGTCAGCAAAACCGCAAAAGGAAGATTACGCAGGATAACTTCCAGCTCCGCCCCCATATTTTCCAGATCAGTGACGTCGTGCGCGATGCCAACAGTGCCGATCAACTGCTCATTATCATCAAAAATCGGCGACTTGTAAGTCTTAAACTGCCTCATTCCATGCTTAGTTTTGACCTTTTCGTCGAAAATACAGGTTTTCTTTTCCTGCAGGACGATCTCTTCCGATTCCAGACAAATATACTCACCCTGCTCGTATTCTTCCTTTTTCATATCCCAGATATAATAATGGCCGCGGCCCTCAACATCTGCCTTGGTCTTACCAACGGCACGGCAAAAACTGTCATTGACCTTTAAATGCGCGCCGCGGATATCTTTAAACCAGATCAGGCTGGGAATACTGTTGATTCCGGTATCAAGATAACGCTGCGCCAGATGACAGTCTTTTATGATCTTGATATGTTCAAAAAGTCTGTGCAGCCTAAAAGCCACAAAAGCTTCAGTACATGGCCTGATCCAAAGATCTGTCAGCGACTGGTAAACAGCTGCATCCAGCTGCTCTGCAGTCTGCGGCTCAGCACAAAAAACTATTGCGGCATCCGGCTTAGAGTTTTTGACAAGCTCTGCCAAAACTGCTCCTGACAATTCACAGACAATAACATCAGCAGTTTTAACAGCTGCGTCTGCCGACTGCCTTAAAAGCAGCTCGTGCTCAAAACCAGCCAGCGGTTCAAGAGCACTGACAACATCATATATACGATTATCCTGGCTTAAAATCAATACCTGTAATTTATAATGGTACACGTTTTCACACCCAACTTTTTAATTCCCCATAAATTATTACACAAGCATATTATTGAAATTCTTCTAACTATTTTATTTATATTACATCAAATTATATGCTATTAATTCTTTTTTGTCTACAGTTTCAGCAACATCAGCCTTCCTATGTTATACTATTTTCAAGAAACCGAAAACCGAGGTCTATCATGACAAATATCGCCACTCTTTTAGAAACTGCAATAGCACACGCCCTGCCTGATAACTGGCAGCAGGAGCCGGAAACACATTTGCCCGCTCTGTCGCTGATCATCAGCAATATCCTGCTGCCCAACTGCTGCCAAATGTCGAATTTAAACAGCCTGGCAGCTTTGATAGAAGAATCTGCTGTTTTAAAACAGCTGCCTGCTGCTTACAAAAATAAGCTGGCGCATACAGTTTATGATACTTTGGCACGCTTCAACGGCCTGGGCTGAAAATAAAACCACCCTGTTTATTACGGGTGGTTTTATTTTTTTATGTTTATTCTGCTGTTTCAGAAAACAGACTCCAACTGCAGATCCAGTTTCGGTGCTTTTACCCTTACAGTGATATTATCATTCACCAACTGGCTGATCTGAATATCGCAGGCAGCACTCAACAGTCTGTAGGCATCAGCAAAATCCAATTCTTTTTTCAGCATTAAAAATTCTACCATGTCATGCACTGCTGTTTGGATAGCTTCCTGAATATCAGCTCTGCTGGCCAGCGTATAAACAGCATCAGGAGTTTCAAGCATCGGACGCGCCAGCTTCCGGTCTTTGATAACTTCCACCTGCAGGCATACTCTGCCGGCTGTCTCTATTCCCGTACCGCTCAGCTCGCCGTCACCCATACAGGCATGCAGATCGCCCAACGCCAAATTGGCACCGCTAACAAATACCGGCAAATACACTTTGGAGCCGACCTTAATGAGCTTGGTATCCATATTAGAACCGTGATCACCTGGAACAGCGCAATGTACGCTGCCTTCCGCCGGAGCAACGCCAAGCACGCCGATCATCGGCGTTAACGGCAGTCTTATTTTTTCATTGAATTCAGCAAAGCCATTTTTGATAGGAATTATTTTAGTGTGCGCTTCTGTGATTTTTTCACCCAGCACTCCCAAACCGGGAGATGTAACCATCACCCCCTGCTCAGCCAGCTGAATAGCCAGTACCTCAACGCAGAGAACGTCACCCGGTTCAGCCCCGCTCACAGCGATAGGACCCACAGAACAGTCCATAATGCTTATATCGATATCAGGTCTTAAAACCGTTTCTGTTTTTATCTGCCCGCTATAACAATCATCGGTTTCGACCCAAAACGTTTCTCCGGGTTCCACAAAATATACCGGCTGATTAGCTTTACTGAAGTTAAAAACGACTTTATCTTTTGCAAAAATTTTCATTTTCGTCATCTCCTTACCAGGCTGCAGGCAGCAGGCCAAACAACCCTAAAACAGCATACAAAGCAGCACCGCAGAATAAAACGATCATTGACCACTGCACCCAGGCAGACGCTATCCAGCCGCATTGCCATGAAGGTTCCATATCACCTGTTTTCCTTGCCGAACGCAGCATCAAAACAGGCAGCACGGACATAATGACACCGCCGAACGTACCAGCCAGATAAATAGCGTCGACAAAGCTTACCAAGCCGCTATACGCCAAAATAAACGGAGGAATAACCACACATGACAAAACAAACAGCCTGGTCTTAACATCGTCCTCCGATTTAAAATTAAACTTATCCACGATGTTGGTAAGAAAACTGCCGGCAACCGCCCAATAGGAAGTCATCATCGCAGCAAGAGCAAACAGATTGGCCGTAAAAAAGGCCCATTCCCCCAAAGCCTTGCCCCAGGCAATAGTTGCTACCTGCGTTACATTTTCCGGCCCCGTCAAAGAAAGTACTGCCAGCGGCACCAAAGCCAGCAAAACCATCGTCAATGACATTCCCGTAACAATAGCCGGCGCCAGCTTCTGCTGATCATGTGCCAAACCTCTTGCCAGTTCAGGAACGGCATACTGAGCGATATAACAAAAGATCGCAACATTGAAAACCGGTATCGCATAAGTCCAGTTTGTAAAAATCGCATTGGACAAATCAGAGTTCTCAGCTAAAAAAGATGCTGCTATGATCACCGCCAGCAACGCCATCATTCCAAAGCTGATAACTTTCTCTGCTACGCCGGTCGCTTTCAGGCCAAACCAGACTACAATAACAGCCGGAACAGAAAAAAGCAAACTGCCGATCTGTGTAGAAAGACCGAACATCTCGCTTAAAATCCTGCCGCTGCCATTAGTATAAGCAATCAGGCAGCCAATGGTATTTGCCGCCACTGAGATAAAGACAAGCCAGGCTCCCAGCTCGCCCACATATTTTTTAGCAAGTCCCGGCAGCTGCATGACCTTTCTGGTCCTTAACGTAGTTTCAGCCACATACAGCATTGACGCCGTCGTAAAAAATCCTGCTATGATCAGCCACAGCATCAATACCGGCCAGCCGGCTTTTCTCGCCGAATAGGCCAGCCCTAAAATGCCGGACCCGATGTTAGCGCCGACGATGATCATGGCAGCTTCCCAAAAGGTAAGTTTGTGGACCTTGAGCGCACCCTCAACAATATTATTTTCTGATTTCACTATTTTCGCCCCCTCAAGCTTAACAAAGTTATGTTTTCATTGTATTACTAACTTCCAAATATTCAACTATTTCTTCATAAAAAGCCACTTTAAATTTTTTTCTATTCATTTTCTGATAAGTTTATTACACAGAAACAGCGTATTTAAACCAGAAAAACTTTTAAAACTTTATCCAGACATAGAAAAAGAGCCTTCGAGAAAAATCTCGAAGGCTCTGAAACTTTTAATAGTGGCGGAGTGGGTGGGATTCGAACCCACGCACGAGTCACCCCGTCTAACGATTTAGCAAACCGTCCTCTTCAGCCACTTGAGTACCACTCCGTTTGACTTACTTGGATAGTATACACTATCCTGATATTTTTTTCAAGAGTACCAACGCAAATATTTATTACGAGGCCCCTACAACGCTGTTGTAAAAATATGGCGGAGAGGGTGGGATTCGAACCCACGGAGGCTTGCACCTCGCTGGTTTTCAAGACCAGAGCCTTAAACCACTCGACCACCTCTCCGTGCTATTTTGATATTATACGGCAAATATGCCTTCTCGTCAAGTTCCAACAAATACCTCTTGAATGCCGTAGACTGCACAGCACACCCGAAAACAAAAACCGCCGTCGGTTTTGACGGCGGTTTGTTTTTTATTACAGCAGTGTTTATGCTTTGCCAGCCAAACGTTTATAGTTATTCAAACGTTCTTTAGCATCCTGTTCAGTTTTGGTGAACAGTGCTTCAGCTGTTTCAGGATACTGTTTGAGCAGGGAAGAATAACGAACTTCGCCCAAAAGGAACTCTCTGAAATCAGCAGTAGGCTCTTTAGAATCCAATACGAAAGGATTCTCACCCTTTTCTTTCAAAGCAGGATTATAACGGTAGGTTGCCCAATAACCGCAGTCTACAGCAAGTTTAGCTTCCAGCTGGCTACAGCCCATACCCGCTTTCAATCCGTGGTTGATACACGGAGCATAAGCAATGATAAGGGACGGTCCGTCATAAGCTTCCGCTTCTGCAATCGCCTTCAAAGTTTGATTCTTATCGGCACCCATAGAAATCTGAGCCACATAAACATAACCATAGCTCATGGCCATCATGCCCAGATCTTTTTTCTTGGTCTTTTTGCCGCTGGCAGCAAATTTGGCAATAGCTGCAGCCGGTGTGGCTTTGGACGATTGACCACCGGTATTTGAATAAACTTCGGTATCAAAAACCATAACGTTAACGTTTTCACCCGAAGCCAGAACATGATCCAGACCGCCGTAACCGATGTCATAAGCCCAGCCGTCGCCGCCAAAGATCCAATGACTGCGCTTGACAAAGAATTGTTTTTCTTTATACAGAGCTGCGCATTTATCGCATTGGTCCTGATATTTTTCCAAAACGGCCGTCAATGCTTCCGCACGTTCACGAGTGCCTTCGCTGACGTCCATATTATCGAGCCAATCCTGCATTGCTGCTTTCAGATCAGCCGGAATCTCGGCAGCCAAAGCTGCTTTTACCATTTCAGCAACACGCTCGCGGGATTGTTTTACACCCAGGTACATACCCAAACCATATTCGGCATTATCTTCGAAAAGAGAATTCGCCCAGCTGGGACCATGCCCTTTGCTGTTAGTAGTATACGGCATGGAAGGCGCACTGGCACCCCAGATTGAGGAACAGCCCGTAGCGTTGGCGATCATCATGCGGTCACCAACAAGCTGTGTAACCAGTTTGGCATACGGAGTTTCGCCGCAGCCGGCACAGGCGCCGGAGAACTCAAGCAAGGGCTGTTCAAACTGAACGCCTTTAACAGTATTTTTGTTCATCGGATTAGGTTTGGCCGTAACCTGATGGGCAGTATAATCCCAATGAGCAGTTTTGGCCAATTGGCTTTCCAGAGGTTTCATAACCAAGGCTTTTTCTTTAGCCGGGCAAACCTGCGCGCAGTTGCCGCAGCCGGTGCAATCCAGCGGTGAAATAGCCATATGGAATTTAAGTTCTTTAGCTCCGATGGCATCTTTGTATTCCAGTCCCTGCGGAGCGTTGGCAGCTTCTGCTTCTGTCATCAGAACAGGACGGATGACTGCATGCGGGCAAACGAAGGAACATTGGTTGCACTGGATACATTTATCCATTTGCCATTCCGGTACATTGATCGCGATACCGCGTTTTTCGTAAGCGGAAGTGCCGCTGGGGAAAGTACCGTCGACATTTTTATTAAAGGTGCTGACAGGCAGGTTATCGCCTTCCAGACGATTGACTGGGGTCAGGATATTATCGATAAATTCGTTGCCGGTAACTGCGATATTGGCGTCACCAGCAGCATCAGCCCAGGCTGCAGGTACATCGATCTTCACAATAGCATCGACACCGCGGTCGATAGCCGCATAGTTCATGTCAAGAATAGCCTGGCCTTTCAGTCCGTAGGAATGATCGACAGCTTCTTTCAGATACTTGACGGCATCAGCCAAAGGAATAATATCCGCCAGTTTGAAAAAGGCTGACTGCATGATCATATTGATACGTCCGCCCAAACCGATTTCCTGAGCGATCTTCACCGCGTCGATAGTATAGAAATTAACAGCATTTTTAGCAATGTAGCGTTTGATATTGCCCGGCAGATGCGTTTCCAGCTCTTCCATAGACCAGTTGCAGTTCAAAAGGAAGGTACCGCCTTTTTTCAGGCCTGCGGTAACATCATATTTGTCTACATAAGACTGATTATGTACGGCTACAAAGTCTGCAAAAGTGATCAGATACGGAGCGCGGATCGGCTCATGTCCGAAGCGCAGATGCGAGACAGTGATACCACCGGATTTTTTAGAATCGTAGGAGAAGTAACCCTGCGCATACATATCCGTATGGTCGCCGATAATCTTGATCGCGCTTTTGTTGGCGCCGACAGTGCCGTCACTGCCCAGGCCCCAGAATTTACAGCTTTTGGTAGAGGCAGGAGTAGTATCCAGCGAGGTAGTTACCGCCAAAGAGGTATTGGTAACATCGTCAACGATGCCTACAGTGAAATTATTTTTCGGTTCTGCTGCAGTAAGATTTTCAAAAACCGCCAGCACTTCAGACGGAGTCAGCTCTTTACTGCCCAGGCCATAACGGCCGCCGATGATGAGCGGTGAAATCTCTGCTTCGTAGAAAGCGCCGCGCACATCCATGTATAACGGTTCACCAAAGGAACCGGGTTCTTTGGTACGGTCCATAACAGCAATACGTTTAACTGTTTTAGGAACAGCAGCCATAAAATGTTTGATCGAGAACGGACGATACAGATGCACAGCCAGAAGGCCGACCTTCCTGCCTTCAGCGTTGAGTTTTTCGACAACAGTCTGGATCGTTTCGCAGGCGCTGCCCATAGCGATGATGATTTCTTCCGCATCCGGAGCACCATAATAGTTGAACAGACCATATTTACGTCCAGTCAGCTTGTTGATCTCGTTCATATATTCTTCAACGATACCGGGCAAAGCTTCATAGTAAGAGTTTACAGCTTCACGGGTCTGGAAATAGATATCAGGATTTTGAGCAGTGCCGCGAACGACCGGATTATCGGGATTGAGCCCGCGATTACGGAAAGCAGTGACCGCATCATAATCGATCAGTTTAGCCAGATCATCATAAGCCAGAGTTTCTATTTTCTGAATTTCGTGGGAAGTACGGAAACCGTCAAAGAAGTTAATAAAAGGAACACGACCTTTGATAGCAGACAAATGAGCCACTGCCGACAGATCCATAACTTCCTGTACTCCGCTTTCAGCAAGCAGCGCAAAACCTGTCTGGCGTGTAGCCATAACGTCCTGGTGGTCGCCGAAAATAGACAGTGAGCTGGCAGCTAAAGCACGGGCAGAAACATGGAAAACGCCCGGCAGCAGTTCGCCTGCCATTTTGTACATATTAGGAATCATCAGAAGGAGACCTTGCGAAGCAGTGTAGGTTGTTGTTAAAGCACCGGACTGCAAAGAGCCGTGTACGGCACCGGCAGCACCAGCTTCAGATTGCATTTCCAATACTTTTACAGTTTGACCAAAAACATTTTTCTGACCTTGAGCAGCCCATTCGTCTACAACTTCGGCCATGGTAGAGGACGGGGTAATAGGGTAGATAGCTGCGACATCGGTGAACGCATAAGATATATACGCCGCTGCCGTATTACCGTCCATAGTTTTCATTTTTGTCATTTGATCCCCTTCTTTCTTTTAATTAGAGTACAAGATATGGGAACCGGCCTTATCGGTTCCAGTGATACGCAAAATAAATGTGCGGCAAGACATAGTTCACCCTTGCTCACACAATTAGTATACACTATTTAATCACTTTTGTAAATTTCCTTCGCATGTATACATGTGAATATTATGCAAGTATTTTGTAAATTTTTAAAACTACTCAATTTATTGACAAATGCTATAATAATGCTACGGAGGTGTTGAATTTGCAGACGATTGTTAACTACATTGCAAATGCTCTTCAAGCCCGTATTCCCAGGATTAAAATAGATACAGCCAATGACGCTGCCACAGCTCACTTGACTATACCAAACAAACACGGCGGAAAACCTATCAACATCTTAGCCAAAGCTCACGCAGGCATCGTGGTCGTTTTTAATAAAACTCCACGACTTTTTGACCAGGATGCCAAAGGCATTGACAAGCTTGCCTTTGATATCAGCGAATATCTGAAAGGACGCAGTGTTTATCTTGATCTGCTGAAAAGTGACGGCAGTGACAGCGGCAAAGACTGTATCGCTAATTCTATCGAAGTACAGGCGGAAAACTTTACTATTCTGACAAATCTTATTACCCGCAAGGGGCTTTTAGACAGCACAGAATTAGAAAAAGCTTTACAAGAGGGCGACATTGTACGGGTCAATTATTGGGACCCGCGCAAAAATTACGGCTATAGGCTTGACGGCGATCATCTCGCCAAAATAGCCTTATGACCAAATAAAAGAAGAGCTGCTTTGGCAGCTCTTCTTTTATTTTTAACATCTGCTGATTTTCAGGCAACAAAGGAAGACAAGACAGAAGCCTTGGTGATAATACCACGGAATACTTTTTCTTCATCAACCACGGCCAGCGGAAAGGCAGCATTAGCTGCCAAAGGCACTATATCAGCAACGGGAGCGTCCAGATCGTTGACCTGGAGCACATCGCGTATGATCGCTTCGCTGAAAGTCTTTTTCCCGTCACGGACAGCCAAAGCTCCCTCCAGGGTAACGATACCGATGAAGTTCATATGGTCTCCGACCACATAAGCGCTGGACACGCCGTTGGCGCGCATACTGGTAAGTGCCGTATTGGCACCATCGCTGTCTTTAACGATACAGCTGGGCGTAGACATAATATTACGCACGCAAAAGACCTTACTGGTATTGACATTATGGATAAATTTCTTAACATAATCATCTGCAGGGTTTGCAAGCATCTGCTCCGGCGTATCGATCTGCACCATTCTGCCGTCGCGCAGGATACCTACTCTGTTACCAAGCTTAAAGGCTTCGTTGATATCATGGGTAATGAAAACAATAGTTTTACCCATGCGTTCCTGGATCCGCAGCAGCTCAAACTGCAGATCGTTTTTGACCAGAGGATCAAGCGCCGAAAAAGCTTCATCCATCAGAAGTATATCAGGATCATTAGCAAGCGCCCTGGCTATACCTACACGCTGTTTCATCCCGCCTGACAAGCTGCTGAGTTTTTCGTGCTCATAACCCGTCAGTCCGACCATATTGATCATTTCCATAGCCTTATTTTCACGTTCTTCTTTGCCGACACCGCGTACTTCTAAGCCATAGGCCACGTTACCCAGTACATCGCGATGGCTCAAAAGCCCGCCATTTTGAAAGACCATGGAAACCTTCGTACGCCTCAGCTCCTGCAGCTGTTTTTCATTATATTTGGTAATGTCCTCGCCATCGATCAGAATTTCGCCCTTTGTCGGCTTATGCAGCATATTAAGGCAGCGTACGATAGTTGATTTACCACTGCCTGATAAACCGATAAGTACAAAAAGCTCACCTCTTTTGACGCTGAAGGAAACATCGCTGATCGCAGCCATGATACCTGTCGTTTCCATAACGTCCATCCGGCTGGCTCCAAGCTCCAACAGCTTGAAGGCAGCTTTTCTTTCATCCAGGAAGTCATATGGACCAAACAATTTATATAAGTTTTTCACTTCTAAAACCGTATCTTTTTCCTGCATCATTTACCCTCCTTCTGCACCAGGCTCTGTGTCAGACGATCAATAATGATCGCAATAATAACAATGGCGAAACCGGCGATAATGCCGCGTCCGGATTCCATACGGTTAATAGCGATCAAAACTTCCATACCAAGTCCGTTCGCACCGATCATGGCACAGGTAACTACCATCGCCACCGCCATCATCATCGTCTGGTTGATACCGGTCATGATCGTTGGCAGCGCCTGAGGTATCTGCACCTTAAACAAAGTCTGCCAGCTGGAGGAACCAAATGAGCGGGAGGCCTCAACAACCTCCTGATCGACCTGGCGGATACCGTGACTGGTCAGCCTGATAACAGGTACCACAGCATAAACTACTGTTGCCAGAACCGCCGGCACCTTTCCGGGTCCCAGCAGCATAACTGCCGGTATCATATAAACAAAGGTCGGCATCGTCTGCATCGCGTCCAGTATCGGCCGCACTATCGTATCAGCGCCGCGTACCGCCGCCAGAGCGATCCCTATCGGCAAACCTATCAGCAATGAAAAAATTACTGCCGTGATCACAATAGCTAAAGTTTCATTCATCATATGCCAATACCCGCAGGCACCGATCATAAACAGCAGGCCGCCGTAAATGACACCGTTTCTGTAACTGTTCATCAGTTTTTTTGTGGCAAAAACTACCAGCAGAATCATCAGCCACCAGGGAATCATATCCAGTGCGCCGTTGATGCCGTTAATAAAAATACTGAGCATCTTTTTGGCGGCAACAAAAACCTCGCCGTAATTAATATTGATGTAACGTACAAATTCATCTATCGGTTCTGCTATATTCAGATTGATATTAGGAAAATTCAACAACCAACTTGTCATATGCCCGCCCCCTTACTGTTCTTTTAACGCAGCCCGCATGGTCTGGGCCTTATCGGGCGGCAGCCATTGCGTAAGCAGATTATCATGTTTTTGTAAAAACCAACGGGCCGCCTGGTCATAAGTCGCCTTATTATCGGCAATATAAGCGAGAGCTTCCGCTGTTAAAGCACTGGAAGTATGATACTTTTTCAGGAACTCTGTAAACTCAGGCTGCCGTTTTGGAAAACGGCTGTTAGCCGATACCATGACAACTACTGATGGCGCAGCTGTTTCACCTGCTTCAAACCCGGCCTGATTATACGGCGCGTCTTCTAAAAGCACCAGATCCAGCTTGCCGCTGATCCAGGTCGGTTCCCAATTATAGCCAACGATAGGCAAACCTTTTTCGTAAGCCGTTACAAAGGCTGTGCTCAAGGTCGCCTCGCTGCCGGGACGGAAATACACATAATTTTTATCCAGCCCGTAGTGCTTATACTTTTTAAACATTACTTCATCGACCGCCCAACCGGGGATAGCTCCGTAAATACGCCCTTTGGAAGGATTTTCTTCATCCACAAAAAGTTTACTGTAGCGGGCCAGATCAGAAACCTTGTGCAGATCAGGCGCCATCGGCGCAATGCCACGCTGGGGATCACCTTCGATCACATAACGCGGTACATACAGGCCCTGTTTATTATCATCGAAGTTGATTCCCAGATCGACTATCCCACCAGCGGCTTTATCAGCCTGATAGGTAGCAACGTTATCCGTCCAGAGCTCCATATTTACGTCCACATCACCGCGCACCAGTGCCGCTTCCATAATCGGCGTCGAGCCGTTCATCGTTTCTACTTTTAAACCATAAGCCTTTTCTGCAATCAAACCGGCTACCGCGTTATGAAACTTCACACTGTCCCAGCCGGCATCAGAAAAAACTACCGTTTTTTCATTATTGCTGCCGCAGCCTGCCAGCAGGCCTACAAACAAAACCATACCCAACAGCTGCAGTATTTTTTTCTTCATCAAAACTCCCCCCTTTTCAATCCGACAACTTTATGTTATTATTGAGTTGCTTCTATCTGTTTTTTAGTTTAACTTACTTATAAAAGCTTGTCAATTTACTTTAATTACTTTTTTACACTGCGAAGATCTGCAGCTGTCAGTTAATAGTTTGTTTCGGAAAATCTCCGCAGCCGCCTGTCAGGCCACTTGTGGAGTCTGCTGCTGCGCCTTGCCAGCAGACAAATATAAATTTTAAGCCTGTTGATTTTTACTAAATTTTTACTGCAAAGGACTATACCATGGCTAACAAACACAAAATAGCAGAACCAATCTATCAGAAAATCGCTATCGATATCGCTTCCAAGATAGCTGCCGGCAAATATAAGGCCGGCGAAAAAATTTACGGACGCTCCATGCTTGCAGCTCATTATGCCGTTTCTCCTGAAACGATCCGCCGCGCCATGTTCATGCTGCAGGATGTCGGCATCGTCGCCATTGAATCAGGCAGCGGCAGCACAGTGCTTTCGGCCGAACGGGCCTCACAGCTGGTAAGCCGTTTCCGCAATATTTCTACCATTACCGAACTGAAAAAAAATATCGAAACCTTATCGGAACAACAGAAAAAACAACAGGACGATATTTTAGATAATGTCCATCAGCTGCTTGAATATATTGAAAAATTCCGTTTGGCATCACCTATCTTGCCTTATGAAGTAAAAATAACTCAAGACTGCCGTTTCCTGGGACAGATGATCTCGGAAATAAACTTCTGGCAAAGTACCGGTGTTACCGTCGTCGCTATCCGCAAAGGCGAAGAGCTGATCGTTTCGCCGGGCCCCTACGCGCTTTTCGAAGCTGGGGACGTCTTTATCATGGTCGGGCCTGAAGACAGTCACAGCAAAGTACAGGATTATTTATACAAAGACTGATAAAAAAGAGGACTTACATATGTAAGTCCTCTTTTTACGGTTATTATTGTTTTTTCCTGTGCGCTTCCAAATATTGTCCCACGATCTTGACAGCGCAGTAATCGCCGCACATGGAACAAGCTTCATCCTCCGCCTTATTCTTCTTGTCGCGGTAAGCCTGCGCCTTCACCGGGTCGAGTGCCAGACGAATCTGTTCCGGCCAGTCAAGATTTTTACGTGCGACAGCCATTTCCCTGTCCCAGGCTATAGCCTGGGGCAGTCCCTTGGCAATATCGGCAGCATGAGCCGCGATCCTCGTTGCGATCACGCCTTCACGTACATCATCAATGTCAGGCAGCCCCAAATGTTCGGCCGGCGTTACATAACATAAAAAGTCAGCGCCGCTGACCGCGGCCAGAGTACCGCCAATGGCAGAAGTAATATGATCGTAACCAGGCGCTATATCAGTTACCAATGGCCCCAAAACATAAAAAGGCGCACCATGACATAAACGCTTCTGCAGCTGCATATTAGCTGCAATCTGATTATACGGAACATGTCCCGGTCCTTCAACCATTACCTGTACACCGCGCTGCCAGGCCCGCTGGGTCAATTCCCCCAAATTCAAAAGCTCCTGAATCTGAGCCCTGTCTGTAGCATCTGCCAGGCAGCCGGGCCGCAGTCCGTCACCTAAACTGATCGTTACATCATACTCCGCGCAGATGTCCAATATTTCATCATAATATTCATATAAAGGATTTTCACGATCATTATGCAGCATCCAGCCGGTAATAAAACTGCCGCCGCGGCTGACAACGTCCATAACGCGCCCTTCGCTGACAAGAGCGTGCAGAACCTGACGGTTGATACCGCAGTGGATCGTCATAAAATCAGCACCGTCGGCAGCCTGCTGACGAATAACTTCAAACAGGTCCTCTTTCGTCATTTCAACAACGGCACCGCGTTTTTTAATAGTTTCTACTGTTGCCTGATAAATCGGTACCGTACCAACCATTACAGTGGATGCAGCAATGATAGCCTTACGTGAAGCGTCGATATTATCGCCTGTAGAAAGATCCATCACAGAATCGGCACCGGCATCAATAGCAGCGCGCAGCTTAGCCAGCTCAGGTTCAGGATCAGGATAAGCGCTGGAAGTACCGATATTGGCATTGACCTTGACTGCCAAGCCCTGACCTACACCGCGCGGCACAAGATTTTTGTGGTTGATATTGCAGCAAACAGCTATTGTTCCTGCCGCTACACCAGCCCTGATGACCTCAGGCGCCAACTGTTCCTGCGCCGCTACCTGAAGCATCGCTTCTGTGATTATGTCCTGACGGGCCAACTGCATCTGTGTTGCCATTATTAAACTCCCCCTTCAAAATAAAAAGCCAATCTCCCACAGGAAATTGGCTTTGGCTCGCGCTTACGCCACTTCCCTACGCCGGCATTACCCGGAAATCAGGTTCTAAGGGTCGGCCTTGCGGCCTCTCAGCATAATGCGCCCCCAGTGGATCGACTTATGATATTAAATTAACTTTAGCATCTTTTGCCGGCAATAGCAAGCAAAATTAAATTTTATCACCTGACTCATACACATGATAACCGCCCTTGCCTCTTTCTTTTACAACATACGCGGCCACATCAGCCAAATGCACCAGCTTGTCAAAATCCCGGCCATGCTCAGGGAAATAGCAAATGCCAATGCTGGCAGAAACAGTAACGCCATCATAGGTAGTATGCAGGATACGGCATAAATCCTCCGCCCTTTTGACTGTCGCCTCCGGCGAAAGCCCCGGTGCATAAATATAAAATTCGTCACCGCCAAAACGACCGATAATATCGTCGGAACGGAAAAACTGCTGCAGCTTTGCTGCCATTTCCTGTAAAACTTTATCGCCTGTCTGATGACCTAAGGTATCGTTGACTGTTTTAAAATTATCCAGGTCAGTAAAGATAAAGCTGCCCGAACCGCTTTCTTTCAACAGCGGTTCCACCACAGTTTTAAAGCCGGCTTTATTATAAACTCCTGTCAGCTGATCGATACGGCTCATATCCTGCAGCTTTTCTTTTTCAAGCATTTCTGCATCAATATTATCCAGCTTGCCTACCAGGCGGATCACTGTTTCTTTTTTGATGATGCAGTTAGCCCGGATCCTGAACCAGTGCTGCTCGCCATTGGCATAACTGAGCAGCAGTTCTTCACTGCCGGAATGCTTCTCTGCAATAATTTTATGGATAAACGCACTGATAACGGCAGTATTTTTATCGGCCTCCGATTTTAACGGAGGCGCAGATTCAGAAGCAAGCTTACCAAAGGGTTCAAAGCCAAAAATCCTGCGATACAGAGGCGACCAGGCAATATGCTCCGGCAGCACGTCCACATCAAAAATTATTTCGTTGGAAGCCTGCACTAAAAGATCATAACGCTCCTTCTCCAGTTCCAGTTCCTGGATGATACGCTTTTGTTCACTGATATCAACAATAACGCAGTACATTACCAGCATGCCGTCTTTATCTATCCCCACGCTGCCACGGATCAAAACAGGTATATAATGCCCGTTTTTATGCAGCAGGCGCATCTCCAAATCGATCTTATCATTAAGATGCCAGACACCATCCAGTAATGCCTGAAATTTAGGCGCATCCTCTTCATATATCAAATGCGCCCTCAAAAACGAAGGTACGTTTTCCAATTCTTCCCTTGTATAACCAATCAATTTTAGAAATCCATCGTTAGCATAACGGATGCAGAAGCCGGCATCATTGACCAGTGTCAAAACGCCTCCGTTGATATTATCGGCAATCTGACGCAGTATTTCTTCCCTGTCTGCAATCTCACGGTGGGCCTCTTTATTTTCCAGCCATTTTTTTACGGCAAAAACACTCAGCAGCCATACAAAAAAGGCAATCCCTGCATTCAAAAAAATTATATTATTACCAACCCAGCCGCCTGCTTTGTCTACCTCTATGATGCAGCTGGCATTCGGCAGTTCGATATCATATTTCATTCCGCCTGTCATTGCCATTGCCGCATGGTCAGAAGCAGCAATCGTCAATTTGGCTCCGTTTTCTATCTTGTATAAATGATAACGATATTTCTGCCCCTGCAGTGCGGCAAAATTGATGTTCTGCAAAGCATATTTCGGACTTGCCGGATTCATATCCAAAGTAACAGCAACTAAGCCCCAGGGTGAACCGTCAGAATTTTTTACAGCGACCCTGCCCGTCAGTACCAGCTCATTATCCTGAATCCTTCTGAACGGTCCTTCGATCACCAACTCGCCCTGCTTGCGATACACTTTCCTGATAGCGTCATCCCGTTTCGGCTGGATCATCAGATTTTTTCCCAGGGCACTTTTATTGATTTCATAAGGAAAGCAATAGGAAATCACAGTTTTTTCAGGAATACCGTCCTGCAGCGGACCTTCTGCCATAGCCAAAGATACATTTGTGATCAAAGCCATATCGTCAAAGGCTGTACAGACATTGTTCATTCTCTGGATACCAAGCTCTGACATATTGCGAAAACCTTTTTCGTGTACGGCTATTTTTGTACCTTTGGCATCCAGCATACCCTGCTGGATCAGCTCACGTAGGACAAAAGCGTCATCATAAAGATCCATCAGTTCGTAGCGCGTCTGAGAGCCATAGCTTTCCGCCAGAAAAGCTGCTCTTTCACGGGTATACTTATAGGTATCGTTAATGCTGATATATGCAGCCAGAGCGCACAGCAACGCAGCTGCTGAAGTGAACAGCAATAAATATTTTATATTATAACCACGTTTTTTATCCATGCCCGGCCTCCTTAATACCGATAATCCATTTTTATTTTATTATAGCTTATTTTCAATTATTAAACATCAAGTATTTTTATTAAATAAATATTAATACGCTTTCAGTATTGCTATTCTGCATAGTAAAAAGCCTGCCGACATAATATGCCGGCAGGCTTTAAATTTTACGATCAGCCAAAAACCACTACTGCATCTTTGCATTTGATCCGCAGCAAAGCTGTTTCAAATACACGGAATTCGTGATTCAGCTTAGCAGAACCCATATAACCGGTAATAAGGTCCTGACCTATAACAAGATCCATATTCTGCGGTTCAGCGCAGACCAATACGGCTTTATTAAGACCTAACGCCGGAGTCATATATAATCCGCCGCCAACCAGGGTTTTGATGCGTTCGCTTTCCAGTAATCCGGTGCTGACCTGTAAACGCTGTAACTGTGCATATAGGTCAGGGCTGACTGCCAAAGCATAACGGCCTCTCAAATTCTTGTCCGCAAAATGCTGCAGACCTTTAACAACATCGCTGAAAGCATTTTCATCTTTGCTCCAGTCGGATTTTTTTACTTTAAAAGCACCTTCTGCCGTAGCCAGGCCTTCATAACCGGCTTTCGGATTCCCTGCAAAAATCATCAGGTCTTCTTTCTGAGCGCAGGCATTTGCGGCAGCGCTGACCGCACCCAAATCGATCGGCATACCGATCTGTCTGGCCTGTTCCATATCTCTCCAGGATAATACAAAATCACGATAGATCATTGGCAGCTCTTTAAAACTGCGGCCTGTAACTTTTACAGCTTCCTCTTCCTCACCGAAGAAATCTACACTGCCTTTTTCAGCAGGAGTCAGCACATCTACATTCACACTTTGTGCACCGGCACCCAAAGGACCGTAAATCTGTAAAAATTTACGTCCAACCAAAACATTTCTTGCCGCTTGGATTACGGCACTATCAATAGACTGCCATTGCTCGGCAGACAGATTAACATCATCACGCATTAAAAATTCCATGACCATACCTCCTATTTATCCAGCAGGCTGCCTACGGTAGTCGCTTTATTGGTAACTTCCGTTTTGTCATCGGCAATCCCGGCAGCTTTCATACCAAGGCCTTCAAGCATTTCCTTAACTTCGCCTTCACCGGAAATGAAATGTTCTGCTTCAGCAGGATCAAGATAACGCAGCAAAGTCATCAACTCACCGACATGGGCTTTTTCTTCGTCACGAATATCGGAAATAACCATTTTTGCCACTTCGTCATCAGTAGCCTGTACATGGGCATCATACAAGTAAATAGCTTCCAACTCACCTGCAATATCCAGACGTACGGCTTGGATCAATTCTTCTTTGGTTAACTTTCTGTTGACATTACCTTGAAACGGGTTTGCAAAATTTGGCATTACTGCCACCACCTTTCAAAATTTTGATTTATTTGCAGTGTGTAATCGCAACAAATAAAAATTATCTTTTACTATATTATAGCACTGAGAATTTAAAAAAGCAATTAACTTTTCGGCCCTAACCGCTGTTTTAAATTCTCCTTACAGTTTTATTATAACACCGCCACGTTTTTCTACAAGTCCACAACCTGTTTTCTGACAGCTATTTTACACTTTTAACTTATTTTTTTGTTAAGATAATCACTTAAAAAAACTAAAAAACGGTCTCATCTTCAAATGAGACCGTTTTTACTCAGGAAAAACATTTTAAAAGCAGTGTCCAAACTGCAGGAACAATAAGTGCCGGCAGCATATTCAAGGTCTTAAACTTTTTTAATTCTAAAATCGCAAACCCGGAGCTCATAATAAAAACTCCGCCGATAATCGAAATTTCTGTCATCAGCTCAGCTGTCAAAAATGGCGCCAGCCAACCGGCCAGCAGATAGATCGACCCCTGCCAGCAAAACAGTACGACTCCTGCCAAGGCTATGCCGATGCCATATGCGGAAGCCAAAACCATCGAAGCTACAAAATCAAGCGTAGCATTAGTAAAAAGATAAGTGTTATTACCATACAGCGCGCTTTCTATCGGCCCCAGAATAGACAGGGTCCCGATACAGAAAAGCAGTATTGCCGTAGACAGCCCCTGACCAAGGTCGGACCCGCCTTTGAACCGCCCTGCCAGACGCTGGAAGCGGCCGTCGATATCAAGCAAAGTACCGATAATGCTGCCCAGCGCCAAACTAAGAATGAACAAGACGGGAAACCTGCTCTGCGGCATATTGCTGACTACTGCATTAGCTCCCAGAGCAACAGTAGCCAATCCCAACGCATCAAAGAGTGCTTTTTTGTAATTTTCTTTGATCCCCTGTCTGAACACACTGCCAAGCACGCTGCCGGCAATGATCGTGCTTGTATTGACGATAGTCCCCAGCATTAATCCATTCCCCCATTTATTACGCTTCGTATCTTTATATTATATGCGTTCCAGCGTCTATAAACAACTATAGAAGTTCTCCATAGCGCTTGATATAAAGTTTTTTCATCATCGTAGCCAAAAGCATATATGCCAAAGTAATAGCGGCCAGCCAGCTAAAATATTCACCAGGCAGCGAAGCCAGCCCGATAGCATGTCCCACCGCTGTAAACGGTATCACTGTCAGCACTGCGATACCAATAAATGTAAGTAATGTCACAGGCGATGAAGCGCGGCTCTGCAGGAAGGGAATCTTTGGCGTTCTGATCATATGGATAACCAGCGTCTGCGTCCACATTGACTCAACAAACCAACCAGCCTGAAAAACAGCGATATATAATGCCTGCTGGGCAGGATCACTCAGTTCGTGAAACAAATGGCCGCCGACAACGGCCGGACAAATGATGAAATACATCAGTGCATAGGTCAAAATATCGAAAACAGAACTTGTAGGACCGATCCAAAGCATAAATTTGCTGACACTGGAAGCATCCCATTTTCTGGGCTTGGTCAAAAACTCTTTGTCCACATTATCCCAGGGAATCGCCGTACAGGAGATATCGTAAATCAGATTCAGCAAAATCAGATGTATCGACGCCATCGGCAGAAAGGGCAGAAAAGCACTGGCGATCAAAACCGAAAAAATATTACCAAAATTAGACGAAGCCGTCATCTTGATATATTTAATCATATTAGCATAGGTTTTACGGCCTTCAAGAATACCCTTTTCCAAAACCAGCAAATCTTTTTCCAGTAAAATTACATCCGCCGATTCCTTGGCAATATCCACGGCCGTATCGACAGAAATACCAACATCAGAGGCTTTCATGGCCGCCGCATCGTTGATGCCATCGCCGAGATAACCTACAGAATGTCCATTTTCACGCAGCAGGCGTACTACTCTGGCTTTCTGCGCCGGCGCCAATTTGGCAAAAACAGTGGTATACTCTGCCGCTGCCGCCAATTCTTCGTTGCTCATAGCTTCCACCTCAGAACCCAACAGCATTTTTTCTGCTGCAAGTCCTACATGACGGCAAACACATTTTGTGACCTTTTCATTGTCCCCTGTCAGTATTTTCACGGCAACACCATGCTCCTGCAAAGCCCTGATCGCAGCTGCAGTCGTTTCTTTGGGCGGATCCAGAAAAGCCAGATAACCGATCAAAACCATTTCGTTCTCGTCTGCTATCGAAAAAGCTCCTATCGGCGAAGGATTGGTTTTCTGCGCTACGGCAATGACTCTCAAGCCATCGGCATTAAGCGCATCCACTTTTTCCATAACCAGCTTTTTCATAGAAGCCGTCAACGGCACTACACGCCCTGCATATTCGACAAAAGCCGAAATATTCAGCATTTCCTCTACGGCGCCCTTGGTGATCATTTGCGTTTTCCCATTCCGGTCTTCTACTACCACACTCATCCGGCGCCGTTCAAAATCAAAGGGCAGCTCATCTACCTTCTGGTAAAAATGTTCCAGATCGCCCAGCTGATCTTTGTTTTCTTCCTCTTCCAGTTTCGTCCTGCTGATAATGGCAATATCCATCAAATTTTTCAGACCCGTCTGATAATAACTGTTTAAAAAGGCATGCCGCAATACCCGCGGCGCTTCTTTTCCTTCAATATCCAGATGATATTCCAGTACAACCTTATCCTGCGTCAGCGTACCGGTCTTATCAGTGCAGAGAATGTCAATAGATCCAAGGTTCTGGATCGAATTTAAATTTTTGATAATAACTTTTTCTCTGGACATTGCAACTGCACCCTTAGCCAGACAGGTCGTCACAATCATCGGCAGCATTTCAGGCGTCAGCCCTACGGCCACGGAAATTGCAAACAAGGCCGCATTCATCCAGTCACCTTTGGTAAAGCCGTTGATAAACAAAACTACCGGCACCATGACCAGCATAAAACGTATCAAAACCCAGGAAACAGAATTGACACCTTTTTCGAAGCTGGTTTTCGGAGGCTTGCTGTTCAGCGCCTTGGCCATTTCGCCCAAAAGCGTATCATTGCCCACTGCTACGGCAACTCCTACCGCTGTACCGCTGATGACATTACTGCCCATAAAGGCCAGATTAGGTTCTTCTGTTATAGAAGCTGCCTGAACATCCAGGCAAAGATATTTCTCTACCGGTTCACTTTCACCGGTCAATGCCGACTGACTGACAAACAGATCCCTGGCAAAAATAATACGGATATCAGCAGGTACCATATCGCCCGCCGATAAATGAACAAGATCACCGACGACGACTTCGTCCAGTGGTATCTCCTGCTGACCCGTTTCCATTCTTTCCACACAGGTCGTAGTTTCGATCATAGCCGATAATTTAGCCGCCGCGTTACCGCTTCTCGTTTCCTGCACAAAACGCAGGATACCGGAAATCATAACCATCGTCGTAATAATAATCACAGTAACGGCGTCTTCTTCACCCGGATCAGCCAGCCAGATATCTGTAAAAGCCGATACTGCCGCCAAAACAAACAAAATCGCTGTAAAAGGATTAATAAAAGCTTTGCAGATACGCGTGAACAGAGATTCTTTTTGTCCATGCGTCACAACATTATCGCCATACCGTTCACGAGCCTGCTCTACCATACCGGACGGCAATCCTTTGCCAGTCGTTCCCAAATACTTCAGAACTGTGTTCACGTCATGAGCTGCAGCAAAACGCAGTCTTTCATTGACCTTCTCACGATGCAGGATTTCCTGCGGGTTATTTTTTAAAAACAGTAATTTCTTTTTCATTGTTTTCTACCTCCTTACGGTTTTACTGCATACTTTCAGGAAAGTAGGACACACAACGAAAAGACAAAGTATTTATATGTAATTGTCGCGGAAGAACAGACGCCCTGACGGCAGACCGCTTCCTGGTTCTTCGCCTTTTGGTTTTATGCCCCTACTGCCTCCTGCGTCCATTCTTCTCACCTCACTTTTTTATAAAATATCTATAATAAAAATTCTGCGGCTGGCCGCGGCAAATAAAAAAACCGCGGCAATGCTTAAACAAAGACGCGGCAATAAAACAAATTTACCTTACAGTTCAATCAGAACCGGCCCTGTTCAAGCTTTAACTCCACAGGGCGGTGAAATTGCATTAGATTATGCCTTGTTGTCGACATAGCCTGTTCAAACCTGCTCATGGTGTCTCCACCACTCCGCGGCAGCAATCCATATCCCTGTGGTAGCCTCACCTACCAGAATATCCAGCTCCTAAATTATATATTAGGCTATTTAAATTTGTCAATACTTTATTCATTTACAAATCATATTTTCTTTATTCTGCAATAAACCGCGCAGTAAAAACAGAAACTGACGGGTATCGAACGGTTTGGCAACATGTGCATCCATGCCCTGTTCCAGTGACTGTTCCACATCATTTTCCAGCACGTCTGCCGTCATCGCTATTATAACAACCGAGATAGCATCCGGACGCGGCAATGCTCTGATAGCAGCAGCAGCCTGATAACCGTTCATCCTTGGCATTCTGATGTCCATCAAAACTGCGTCATAAGTAAACGGCTCTGCCTCGCAAAATAAATCGACCGCCTCTTCACCATCGCTCGCTGTAGCAAATTCGGCCCCGACATTACGCAACAGCTCACAAACAATTTCCATATTTATTTCATTATCTTCTACTACCAGCAGTCTGTAACCATGCAGATCGATCTCATCAGTTACAAGCGTTTGCTGCAAAACAGAGGCCTTGGCAAGACGCAGATCAAACCAGAAGCGACTGCCGACCCCAAATGTACTGACAAGCTTGATCTCACTGCCCATCATATGAGCCAGCTTCTGCGAAATGGCCAGACCCAGTCCCGTTCCTCCATAAAAAGCATCTGTACTGCGTCCGCCCTGATTAAATGCCTCAAAAATACATTGTCTATTGCTTTCTTTTATACCGATTCCCTCATCTTCTAAGACAAACCGGACCAGCATGCTCTCATCATCCTGTTCAAGCATATCGCATTTTAAAACAACTTTTTTATCTTTAGCTGTAAACTTTACTGCATTGGCTCCTAAATTTACCATGATCTGCTGCAGTCTTCTGCTGTCAGCGTACACAGAACAATCTGCAACATTTACCTTCCGCTGTAAAAGAACACCCTTTTTTTCTGCCAGCGGCTGCAGGATATCCAGGGTCGAAAAGATGATACTGTGCAGTGAAACTATCTGCGGCGTCAGCTGCAATTTGTCATTTTCTATTTTGGACATATCCAAAACATCATCTACTAATGCAGCCAGATGCCTGGACGCAGTATCGATCTTCTCCAAACAATCTAATACGGGCTGGCTGTCAGCAGCGCGCAGCTTTGCAATATCGCTCATTCCGACAATCGCGTTAATCGGCGTGCGTATCTCATGCGACATCCGCGACAGAAATTCGCTTTTAGCATTATGTGCGTATTCAGCAGCGCTTCTAGCCCGTTCCGCTGCAGCCAGTGCTTCAGCCAAACTATTATTAAACCTGGCCTGCTGGCGGTTCTTCAAAAATAGAAAAATACCCGTAAAACTCAAAGCCAATACCGCAAAAAATACTGTTCCGGCAACAAGAAAATTATTTTTAATAAATTCCCGCCAGTCCAATGCTCTGTGTTTAACGATGCTGTTATCTAAAATTATTTTATCCAGAGCACCTGCATCCAGCTTTTGGATTGATTTATTAAAAATACTCAATACCTCCGGCGGACATTTTTTAGAAATGCCGAAACCTACAGGTATTTCCATACTTACCGTCATTACAGGCATCAGGCTGGCATATTTGCTCAGATACCTGTTAGTTGTCATCACAATAGAATTGCCCAGCATAATATCGGCCTCGCCGTTGACCACCATTTCCAGACAGCTTTCTAAAGTGTCGCCATCAACAATCTGCCACTGCGGGTATTTCTGCCTGATATAATCTGCAGTGCCTATAAATGAAGTTTTCATAGCTACTTTCAAACGGCTGTTAAAATCAAAGCTTTCTCCGCGCCTACCCAAAATCAGATAATTTTCTTTTAGAAAGCTGTCTGTGTGCAGAAAATCGTATTGGGCCTCCAATTCTTTCGTCCAGACGATTCCGGAAATAACATCAGCTCTGCCGTCAGCCAGCAATTCCCACGACGAGGCCATATCAGGAGTGTAGGTCATTTCCATCGTTAAACCGCTGTTCTGAGCCAATAATTTCAGCACATCCTGATAAGTGCCTTTATAAACGCCGTTTTTACCGTCCAGCCATTCCATCGGATAATTATCGGCATCACCGACAACACGCAGCGGTGCGGCTGTCTGGATATAAGCAAGTTCCGCCCTGGTAAACCCCTTGGACAACTTGTCGGCACGTCCGTAAAAATTCTCGTACAACGCAGCAGTAAAATAAGGATTTTCCAGCGTTATCGCCCGCATCGCCTGATCCAGCTGCTCCATTAATGCCGTATTGTTTTTTCCCGTAATGATATACGCAGGCAGATAATCAAATTTAGCAACCAGCTTTTTATCTTCGTCAAGCACACAATTCCCACTCATAATAGCATCGATCTTACCGGCAGCCAATGCTTCATTGACTTCGGCACCACTGCTGTAATAAAATTTCTGAACGCTGATGCCTTTACTCCCCACAAACTTGTCAAAACATAAATTAAGATAGTTGCCTTTGATCATGCCTAATCGTTTACCCTGCAACGACTGATAATCCTGATATAAAATATCGCTGTTGGTACCGGACGTATAAATAGCAGCAAAATCTAAAATACAGTTCTGCCTGCTGAAAAGGAAATCCGCCGCCCGCTGCTCGCTGTACTGGGCTGGAAAAGTAAAATCGGCTTCACCGTTTTTCACCCACTCCAGACACTGTTCCCACGAACCGCTTTTATATTCATAAGTCCAGCCGGTATGTTCGGCAATTGCATCAAATAGAGCTACGCCATAACCTGCCAGCCGTCCATCTTTGATACCGACAAAATTATCAATATCCGAATAGGCTATGCGTACTGTATTAGAAGCACCTGCACTGTTGACTACCAGCAGAACAAACAGCATCAACACAGCAGTCAATATTCTTTTCAGCATCCTAAATACCTCCCCAGCCAAAACATCGAGCAATATTATTCAAGTAAACATTTGCGTATAATAATAATTATATCACTTTTATTTGTTTATATAAATATTTATTATCTTTCAGACATTTATTATGATCGAAGATAAAAAATAAAGGTCAACCAACTCCTGGCTGACCTCTGCTGCAAATCTTATTTATTGTCTTAAATTTTCTTCCTCAAATTTTAAACATCTTTCCTCATAACCATCTATTTTCATATCTAACCGTTCCAGTACAGCCTGCATAGCTACTATCTTGTCGGCAAGCTGCTGTCTTTGCTCTACCAAAAGAGCTTTACGGGCAGCAATCGTCTCCTTGCCCAAGCGGAACATCGCCACATATTCAATCAGCATTTCTACCGGAATACCAACACCGCGCATGCACTTAATAAATTCTACCCAATTACAATCTTTTTCATCATAATCACGAATACCGCTGCTGCTGCGCTTGACCGGCGGTATCAGGCCAATTCGTTCATAATAACGCAGCGTATCAGCTGTCAAGCCAAACGTTTTACTGACTTCTGCAATCGTCATAGAGCAACACCTCCTCCTGCGATTATTTTAACACCTGGAGTCAACTCCAAGTCAAGCAATAATTTATTTTTAAGATTATTTAAGTTATTACATACCAAACACTTTCACTGCTTCCTGCATATTTTGGATAACTGTAACTTTAAATGGACAGCGTTTCTCACAAGCACCGCATTTCACGCACTCCCCGGCATGATGCCGCAGCGCAGCATAATGTTCGCGTACTGTTTCAGGAACACTGTTCTGCGCTTTGGTAAGATTCAAAAATTTAGTTACTGCTGCCACATCTATTCCCTGCGGACAGGGAGCACAATGTCCGCAATACATGCAGTGCCCTTCCCAGCTGATTTTCGGTAAAGCGGCAAAAGCATCCGCATAATCCTTTTCAACATCAGCAGCCGTAGTATATTCAAGACATTTTTCCAGCTCGTCAACAGTATGCGCTCCCGACATCACTGCCGCTACTCCGGGACGCGTCAAAGCATAGTGCAGACACTGATTAACAGTCAAAGCTTTTCCTGCCGGCGAAAGCTCTTCATCCAGCAAATCACCGCCGCCAAAAGCTTTCATTACGGTTATAGCGACGCCCAGGCGGCTGCAGGTTTCATACAGCGCTTCCCGCTCCGGATCCATATTCACAAGCTTCCTGTCATAATTTTTCCCATCCCAAAGCGCATAACAGTCTTCATTCGCCGGCTGCAGGTCATAGCAGGGATTAACGCTGAACATCAGTACATCGATCAAACCGCTTTGTACAGCCTGCATAGCTGCGGCAGGATTATGGCTGCTCAAGCCGATATATCTGATTTTTCCCTGAGCCTGCATTTCTCTTGCATACGCCATTACCGGGCCACCAGCTACCGCTTCCCAATCTTCCAGAGAGTCCACATAATGGATCATCCCAATATCTATATAGTCCGTTGCCAGCCGTGTCAGCAGATCTTCAAAGCTCGCTTTCACTTCCCCGATCTCCCTGGTCCGCTTATACTGTCCCTCCTGCCAAACCGTACATAAATGTGCCTGTAAAACAAATTTACCGCGGCGGCCACGCAGCCATTTACCTAAACGGCTACGCATTTCCGGCTGCGGCGCATACAAATCAATACAGTTGATGCCGCCTTGCTCTGCCGCATTCAGCAGTTGCTCTGTTAAGGCACCTTCGTTGGCAACAAAGCCTTCGCACCCTAATGCTATCACACTGACTTTAATACCTGTCCGTCCCAATTCACGATATTCCATACTCTCAACACTCCTTCTCCTTAAAGCAATACCTTACCACCCAAAATCAACGTCAGCAGCAAGTACAAAAGCGGCTGATGCAGAAGATAGACTAACAAAGACCTCCGTCCGAAAAAACTCAGGCAGCCGCTGCCATAATCAAAGATCTTAGGCAATCCGCCCAGAGCTTCACAAAAACGCAGACAGTAATAACCTGCCAAATATAAAAAGAACCAGGGCATTAAAGAAAAATAATCACTGGAAAAAAATCCTGCTTCTGTAAATCCTACATAAGTAGTGAATTTATTCAGATACAGCTGCTCCGGTATTTTGAAAAAATTCCAATCCTCAAAACCTAAATAACCGTCGTTGATATTGCGGGTCAGAAAAAATAACATACCACTTGCTGTAATGCCCCAGACAGGAGCCAGCCTGCACAGCCGCCGGTCAAGCAGCTTCAGCAGCAGCATACCTGACCCCAGAAAGAATAAAACGCCAAAGGTAACCGCCTGGTCCGGCACAAAAATGTGCGTTATAAGCATCACCAGGACACTTCCCCCAAAAACCTGCACAGCACGCCGTACAGCCCTTTTCCCTAAAGGCCAGCAAAAGCCTGATAGAAAAATAAAACGCCAGCAAATACTTTGCTGCCACCAATAACACAAACTGCTATGAAACCAGGGCAAATCCTGCTCAAATAAATACACCAGGTCCCAAAAAAAATGATAGACGATCATCTCCAATAACAGCAGCCCTCGCAGACTGTCCAGCAAGGCGTATCTTTTTTCATTATTCAGCCCCCGCATAACAAACCTTCCCCCATATATACTTTAAAGCAGAAACTTTAGCTATCTAATTTCACGTCGCTGTAATATTCTCTGCTATGGTAAAATAAACACTATTTTTTTCTACAAACACCTATGCGTTCCTCTTTTATCAATCATAACACTTAAAGCTCACTCCAAGTCAAGATACAAATAAAAATTTTCCCTGTATCCTGCTTTAAATTGCTGTTGTTTTATTTTCCTCCAGTAATTTTAATATGAATATCCTCTAACCCTTTGTCCATCTTATCCCAACAAAAAACAGCAGGCCTTATAGGCCTGCTGTTTTCATTATTTCTATACTATCATTTTTTATAGCCGCACTTCGGGCAAACACCATTTTCATTCAAGGCAATACCACACAGCGGGCAACGATCAATTTGATTCTTGGTTGTGAACTCTGCCGAAGCAGTATTGACACCGCTGACAAAAGTTATTTTCGCAATATTGAGTTTGTCTTTAAGCAGATCATAAACGATCTTGATCATGCCCTCGACAGTCATAGTTTCTTTTGTAACCACAAGACGACAATCCGGGTATGCTGTTGCCAGCTCTGTCTTGAAAGCCGCACCTTTCATCTGGTTCTGCGGAGCGCCATTACGGATACCCTGTTTTTCGTAAACATCAAGTACTGCCGGCAGCAGCGGATCATCTTCCCTCAAAATCAGTGCATGATCAAAGTTCTTTAAAACGTCCCAAGCAGTTTTTTGAATTTCATTACAGGGAAATACCATATTGACACCTGGTTCGACAGAATCTTCCACCTCAATAGTCAGAATACCTGAATGTCCATGCAGATACTGTGCTTCACCTTTAAACCCATAAAATCTATGGGCATATTGCAGGTCTAATGTTGTAATACTTCTCATGTCTTTATCCTCCTATATTTTTTATTTACGGGGTCAGCGCCCGAATACGCATTTGTTAATCGAAATATCCAAGTCTGTTATCTGCTGTTAATGATATTTTCTTTAGTATTAATATAATATTATTTTCTGTTTTTGTCAATAACTTTTTAGTTTTTAATTCTATTAGAAAATTAATATCCTTTATTGTTTCATATATTATACATTAATCTTAATTATTTCTCCACCAGTTCCTACCAGCCTCAAATAAAAAATACACTCGCTAGCCCCTGAACTTTAATAGTTCAATAATCAGCAAGTGTAAAAAATAAAAGCTGCAGAATCTAACGATTCTACAGCTTTATAATTTGATTGGTGCGAGTGACAGGAGTCGAACCTGCACGCCGAAGGCGCTAGATCCTAAGTTTTATTTTCGGCTTGTAGAGCCACTTTCAGAGCCATTTGACAGCCTGCATATTAAAAACCAAATGATTTAGGGCAAATATTTTGATATAAATTGATATAAAAAGAAACGGTAGGCTGTCAGCAGGCTGTCAAAAAGCTGTCAGTTTTACCGTTTCTTTTTTTAGTCAACGATGATGTCTGCCGGCTCTCCAGAGATAAAATACTTTACCTTCGCCAGCATCAGGATCTTCAATATACGCTTTGGCAAATTTTACATACTGCCCTGTATCATCACCCCATATTTTGGAATAATCACTGTGCAGCATATTGAGCAAATAATACCAATCATATTTATTAGCCTTGATTCCATTTTGCTCCATAACTTTGGTAGTTTCATCCAATGTCCAATGTTCACCGCTGCTGCCGTCAACATTTTTCATCTCTGCAACCGCCTTTTTAGCAAGGTGTTCATCAAAATGAGGTCCATAAACCAAGCAATGCAACTTTTCCATAACACATTCAAAATCATCTTCATCATGCGATTTCAATTTATGTAAAGCTGCCGCCATAACATAATCAGCTTCTTTCTCTTTTGCTTCATTGCCATCGATCATTTTCATATATTCTTCGTACTTATGCATCCTTGCTCACCGCCTTCTTGCTTCCCGCCAATACTTCTGCAGGTTCTTCTGCAGTTACTACAGGCAAGCCAGTTACAATACCACAATTGCAGGATGCAACATAGCCGCATTCAAGAACAAAGGTTGCACTATCTGCAGCTACACGTAAAGCATAATTACGTCTGGTCCTAACCTGATTTGCGTACAAACGATGTCCACATCTACGATTTATATTATACAGAGTAGCCCCTGCACCAATTTTAATAACTACCGGCATAAGATTTGTAGCAGTAGAAGGAATGTCCTGCACTATCCTGATACAATATCTAACGCAGTTTTCATAAGTGCCGGCAGGAATGGTTAATACCAAATTACTGCCGCTCACTGCTACAGCCGTAGTCAATATAGTTCTGCAATTACAAGTTGCCATTTATAATTCATCTCCTTAAATTAAAACAGGGAAGCGTGACAGCTCCCCTGTTTCTTAGTCACGCATTCAGCGGATATTAGCAGTTACCACACCCACCGCAGCCATAGCCATTCACAGCCGTATAAGGGCTACAAGTGATATAAGCCGGTTGCGGGAACGGACGTACTGCGTTGATAATGTTGGTAGTTTGAGCAACGTTACCAAGTTGCAGTTGAGCAGCTTGCAGCTGATCACGCAGTTCCTGCATTACGTTTGCAGTCATTAACGCGCGAGTTGCTTCACCTTCTGCATGAATAGCGGAAGTGATATCGCAAGTGTTTTTAGCATTTTCATAACGTACTGCATCAATATTGCGATTGGTTTCGCAGCAGCACTGTTGTGCAGCGAAACTGGATTGAGCGATCGCAGCCTGAACGCCGCCAAAGCCTTGACACAAATCCTGTTGGATGCCGAAGTTTTGATTAGCAAGCTGATTAAAACCACGATCCAAAGTATTATTGAGGTTAGTATACAAAAATTCATTAGTCAAAGTATTTACAGCACCATTAGCGCCGCCTCCGAAACCACCGAATCCACCGCCGCCCCAGGCAAGCAGGAAGAATAACATTACTACCCACATCCAGCCGCCGCCAAAACCTGCGCCGTCTGCTGCTGCGGTACGGTTATTCAAATCGTATACAGGCATTACGCCAGTACCTTCCATAGTCATATAGAACATCTCCTTTAGATTTATTGCTTAAAATCTGCCGGTGGCCACCTTTTAGATTTTAATACCGAATTGAGAAAGCATTTGCTGAGCCTGTTGTGGATCAATACCACGTTGTTTAGCAATATTCATAACAGTCTCTTTTAATTCATCAGGGCTTTTGCCTTTGGCCATTTCCATTGCGCGACCAAACAGGGGATTGTTCCCCAACATTTTCTGCATTGCTTCCATTGGGTTTGGATTGCTGCGGAGCTGGTTGAATATTTGCATCATTGTGAACGGATTCATTTGCATTTGGAATCTCTCCTTTCAAATATCTTTCCAACGATGTAACCTTTTGCTGCAGTGCTTCTACAGTTTCAGCATCAGCATAACGCTTTGGAGCTGCGGCCTGATCATTGGACAGCTTATATGTTTGTATTACCGGCATGCCATTGATGTCTATGGCTTTTGCATAAATGCAGTTTTCCGCTGGGCAATGAAAATAAGTAAAACTACCATCCAGATCTATCTGAGCGGCTTTTACTTCGTCCAGGCTTGCTACAATTCGCCCCTTCATAATCTGCGGCATTGGCTGCATCTGCTGCATAGGAGCAAACTGCTGTTGATATCCCTGCGGCATCTGCTGTTGAAAGCCCGTTGCTAGTCGCTGTTGTGGTATTCCCAGCATAGCCGGATTAACAGGAGCATAAGGATTTACATACATTGTTATCGCCTCCGTTTTGTTTCCTACCTGTATTATCTCTAAACTTATGCAGATAAAAACCTCATAATTCGGACATTTTTCAGACATAAAAAATACACCTGCCTTAGCAGGTGTATTTAAATTAATATTATTTTATTCTCACCAGAGCTGGTTCTGATTGATTGACTGCAGACAGTGTCTTCCTTTTAAGCTGAATCGTATAGCCTTCTATCCGCCCAATTATATATAACTTATCGTCTTGTGACAACCCCGATAATAAATCAGCTATATATTGTTCCATGCTCATTTTTCATCACCGCCTGCAAATTCATCTTCTGTCAAAAGTAATACTGAAGCTGTAGCCTTTTTTAATATTTCATGCTTTTTAGCCTCAAACTTTGCAATGAAATACTGCTGTCCTTTTCCGGTGACTTTAACTGTTTTAGATACCGTTACGTGCCCATCACTGTGGGTAATAGCTGTTTCTTTAATTTTGAATAAGCCAAGTTCCATTGCCTTTTGTGTAGGGCTATTATAATCAGCTCCCATGCGTTTAATCAAATAACCATTCTCACGCATCCATTTAAACATCCTCTGCTGCCCTACAGCATGTCCATTTTGCTTAATTATTTTCGCCAGGTCACCTATCAAAATAGTACTGTCAGATGCCGCCACCGCATCAGCAAACAAAACTTTAGGTTTTGCTACTGCAAGTTGCTGTTCGACCTTGCTCCGTGCTGCACGTTCTTCTTTTAAATTGGTTGCCAGCTGAATGATCAGGTCTGGATCGCTTAATAATTCCTCCGTTTTCGCCGGCGTCAGGTAACCGCCATGTTTCCTTATAGCCGGAATAACTTCATGTGTTATCCAGCGCTTGAAGGCCTTAGCTTCCGGTTTACGGCTGGCAAGCACAAGATTATATAGTCCGTATTCGTTGACTACATTTGTCTTTCCCTGACGGCCTATGTTCAACATAGACCGTTCATCAGTATCAAGACGGGATACAGCTTGCGTAAAGTTTTTAATATCTAAAGCTTTACAAACATCTGCTGCTATAAATAACGGTTCACCATTCTCTGTAATGGTTCTTACTTTTCCAAATTCTTTGTTTTCAAATACTTTTAAACTGTTCATAGGAATCATCCTTTCAATTTTTCTTGAAAGAATATCCCTCTCATGTTACAATATTTCATGAGAGGAAACTCTTGTGTAAAATGTACTCGCTAAACTTTCCATGGTCGGCGGGTACATTTTATTTTTTGTCGTCCTTAAGTTTTTTTATTCCACGGCTAATAGCTTCAGTTTTATTTACATTTTCTTTTAAGCAATATGTTTCCAGTATTTCCTTGTCGTCATTACTTATTCTAACACTGATTTTATTTAGCCGCGGATTATCACTCGGGCGTCCTATTTTGGCAGACATTCTTTTCACCTCTCTTTTGTCTGGCATAATTAAAGTGTATACTTCTGCCCGACAAAAGTCAAGTGTTATTTTTAATTTTCCTTGCTATTTTCTTATATCGGACTTACAATATTTATAAACTTTTATTGATGTTTTTTAAACATTGCAAAGGGGATGTTTTGATTGAGTATTTCTAAATGGTTAGATTGGCCTATAGCCGTGCACGAAGATCCTGATTCTATTAAGCGGTTGCTCCAAAAGGTCACTTTTGTAGAAGTCAACCATGTAAATCAAACGGCTACAACCACCAATGGATATTCAGTTACTCTTGTTCACTGCAGCTGCCCTGATTTTTCCAATCGGCACAGGCCATGTAAGCACATCTATTCTTTAGCGTCTGATCTTGGTTTACTCCAATATCCAAAGCAATTAAAACGAAGCAAAGAACTTATAGCCGATTTCTCCGACGGTTTCGCTCGTGACTGGATGTTTGGAGTTGGTTCGTTTCATTGGTCTGGATTGGATATAAAGTGGACTCCTACCATTCAGGATGGTCAAAAGGTAAAAGAACCAACGCAAGGATTAATGTATTACTTTCAGCCTGGAACAGTATTTTATAACAATAACCCAGACTTATATAAAAAGGCATATACTAAAAATAATTCTCCTAAAATAGCTTTACAAATATTTGATTCTTCTGCTCCTACTCCAAAATATTCCGCACATTATGGTGCAAATGATATTTTGACTATTGATTTTGGTATTTCATATGGTACCGTTGCTTTTGACGTATTTGTTTATGAAGAATGCAAGCCCACTAAATTGGGACGTTACTATGCTCGCTCAGACGAATTTGTCAAATTATTGCGTGATGGTTCGTGTGATGGGATACAAGACAACGAAATCGTTCCTATCAATTTTATTGACTATTTATGTCGATTTTCATTTTCTGACTATTAATATGAATGACTAAGAAAGCAAAGCACTTCGGCAGCTGTTGAATATCATCCAACAATTGCCGAAGTGCTTTTTACTTTTCAAGTATTCGTTTTATTTTTCTATAGCAATCACGTAAATCCCTTTCTACAGTTTTACGTGATATTCCCATCTTTTCGCCAATTTCATAAACCAGCAGATCATCGATAAACCTTAATTCAAGTATTTCTATTTGTCTCGGTGTCAGCTTTACTTTATTGATTACTTCCCAAAATTCATTTTTAGTCGGTATATCTTCGAGTGTTTGCCTGGCCCTCAAGCATGACGGCTCCATAACATCACCAGCCTTAATACTGATAAGTCAACCACATCCCAAATTGATTGTCCTTCCAGTCATATTCTCCGCGAATACCTATATACTTATTATTAAAGATACGTTTACTTACTCCGTAGCTGGCACCCCTTATATATTTTTCAACATCAATTTTTAGTCCTATTTCCCGCAGGACCCCTGGTACGGATGGCGGTAAGGATTTCAAGATTTCTTTCTGTAAGTTTTCTTGATTCTTCGATGAGGCTTCCAGATCGGTCAACTGCTTCTGCAGCAGCTCTTTCTGCAGTTTGGCTTCGCTCAATTCCTGATCCGATACTTTCAACTGATCCCTGGCTATCTGCAATTCCACCGCTAATTGACTGCTGATTTCCAATTGCCTGTTGGAGTTTTGTTCCAGCGTTATTAATTCCGTTTCCGTTATGATATATGTAGCCTCCTGTTTTATCGGCTCTTCCGCCCAACAAATTCCAGGCACTAACACAAACAGTACAAAAAACAATAATATAAATAAAATATTTACTATAATGAATTTGTTGTTCTTCATTAGGCATAATCACCTCACCTCAATATTTAACCTGTACGCTGTTTTCTATACGCTCGAATTATATTGACCGATTTAAACGATAAAACAGCATACAAGTTAATTATTTGGAAATTATTAGAATATATAATCTTTTACTGCGATGCTAACTATCATTCCAATGATCGCTCCGGCCAGTAAAGCTTTTTTACATTGCTTATTAGCATATTTCTGCATTTCCTCTTGCAAATGTGCGTCAAATCCCTTTAAGTCTTCTGTAGTTTTAATAAACCATTCAATAATATTTTTCATTTGCTTCTAACTCCTTTACCATCTTGATGTATAGCCTCGGGTATCAACATGAATCCAGTTCCCATAATATCCGATGCCTAACTGATCCTCTATTCCCCATGCTTTAGCTGCCGCAATGACCGTGTCTGCCAATGCAGTATCAGTATCGTCCTGCCCTGAAATATGGATGTCAGCTGCACAGCCACGAGTATGGTAACTGCCTACTTCACCGCCACACGCAGCATTTACGCCATCAGCTACTGTTCTGAATCCTGATTTAAAGCTGGTGCCATATTCTTCATGGTAACTGGTAGTGTTGATGACCCAATTATGGTTCCAATCTCTCAGCATATCAAAAATGCGAAATAGGTTGGCTGTCTTTTCATCGTTAGTACACAGCCTACCATTTTCGTTATCCCACGCATACTCATTTTTATTTCGGCGCCAGCAATCCCACTCTGTCACGCTCCAATGCTTACTTACATATAATGGGTTCTCCATTCTGATCATCTTCTTTCAATTTTTCTATAGCCATACTTAATGCTTTATCTTTTCGCCAGTCACCGCCATATTTCACCCAGCGAGGATCTAAACAGTTGCGTATAGCTTCCAATACTTGTACTGCTTCACCTGTCGTTAAAGTCATTACGTGGCCTTCTTTCAGGTTGTCTTTCATCTTCGTCAGCTATGCTATTGCCGTCTTTGTCTACTGTACCCTTTCGCAACAGGCATAGCGCTGTTATAAATGGCGCTCCTACCATAATTACAATAATCTCCCTTAACTCTGCCAATCCCGCCTTATAAAGCCAAAAAGTAAAATATACCCAAGTGCCGATATACATCAATATCGTTCCCAGCAGCAGACCTATTGCCGTATAAGTCAGCCATAAATTACCAGTAGTTCTTTTTAGTTTAGGCAGTTTGTTCAGTCCTATTTCTATCCACTTTTTTATTTGATTAAACATTTTTATCACTCACTTTATAACCACACCATAAACAGCTACCGCCAATGTCGCCAACCAAGCCAGTAAACTTACGTTTCCGCGGATGCAACCGCTTTGACATTCTAAGTTTGTTATACGCTCCTCGTGATCGGCAATTGTTTTTTCTTGCTGATCACATTGTCTATTTTTCGCCTCACCCAAGACAACGAGCCTAGTTATCTCCTGACCCATTTGATCTAACCGTTCAAAAATTCTTCTAATATCTCCTTCTGCCATATCAACACACCGCCTAATCTAATATAATAGCGTCCAGTTCTTCTTTACTCTGGGCTGCATTTACTTCAGCCTGTTTTATCCAACCATTCTGTTTACAAGTGCCTCTGTGAAGACCTAGATCAACATTCCACTGCAATAACTGTTCTTTTGTTAAAAAATATACCTGCTTAATATTTACATTTTCTGGATATCCTCTCATTGGGTATCCATTGGGGAAATTTTCGTTAAACTTTTCAGGCGAAAGATAGATTGTGTTGAGATCGCTAGAAACTGTGTTTTGTGTATCTCTGTCGCTATCATACCTCACAGGGCTACCGGTGCATCGAGAAGTAAAACCGCCAGTAATTTTATCTGCTGTCCATGCGTTTACTTGGGCCAACTTCACTGATTTTAATTTTTCAAACGTCGGATGTATATATTCACGTGTTGCTTTAGCCGATATATAGGTATCAATTTCATTGATTTTATCCTCAATAACAGCAAGGGGCTTGTCGCAAAATTCACCATTCATAACAGCTTGGCTCTGCTGATCGTCATAGATTACCTCTCTTAATATTATCTTGCCAACCTGTAAACGACCGCCGTCAGTGATAAAGTTATCAGCGGTATCTTTATACATCTTATCTTCTTTAATTATTAAAATCTCATCATTTAATAGTTGAAAACATTTCATAAGTTATCATCCTTTCTTTCTCTTACGCCTGCTGATCTTTTTGGCGGCACCTGGGACGCAATGCCAGCAGGACGTGTCTTGCTGGCGCAAGGCAAATCCCAATGGGGCACCACTTATGCAGCGGGAAGTACAGGCGGTGAAGCAACCCATCTGCTCACTCCTGAGGAGATGCCTCGGCATAAACATGATGCTGTCGCAACTACAACACCTTTAACTGGTACTTACACCGCAGATAGATGGGGGAGCGGACCTGGTACAGCGACAGGAGTTTTTTCTGCTGGTACCGGCAGTGGTTCCAATTGCAGATTAGACAATGTGGCCTCGCCTGTGAAAATCAATTTAAATGCAACTCATTTACATGAAATTACTATCAATAGTGAAGGCGGTGACAAACCTCATCCAAATATGCAGCCATATTTAGCTGTTTTTATATGGGTAAGAACTGCTTAAGCGGTGCGGCGCCACATAAATACGGCAATAAACGGTTGCAAATTGTTGTGCGCAGTATCCGCACCAGTATAGCTAATAGATATTGTAGGAGTATGTGTAGAATTAAATTTAAGTCCATTAGTACCTGACCTGCTTCCTGATCCATAACCTTCGACCGTACCACTTCCTATAGCACTAAAGACGCCTGTTGTAGAGCCAGTAGCAATACTGAGCCCATTACCCATTTGTAAATAAGCAGTCCCTGATATATTTACATTGTTTGCGACAGCATCATGTTTATGCCGAGGCATCTCCTCAGGAGTGAGCAGATGGGTTGCTTCACCGCCTGTACTTCCCGCTGCATAAGTGGTGCCCCATTGGGATTTGCCTTGCGCCAGCAAGACACGTCCTGCTGGCATTGCGTCCCAGGTGCCGCCAAAAAGATCAGCAGGCGACGTCGAATTTACAGACATATAGATACTGCCTATCGGGTAAATTAAATCAATTATTGTCGTCTTTTTTATATCTGCTTGCTGAGAACTCATCGTAAAAGTTACGCTACCATCACTCACAGTTGCATCAACCGTTTCAGGCCATTCCGGTTCAGTCGTTCCCGTAGTACCCGCCGACGTCACTTTTGCAACAGTATTAGGCGGCATATTGGGTGATCTGATTATCTGGTTCAGTTTCATTTCTTTTTCCGGCTGCCAAAGACCATCAACCAGACATTCTAAGATAGTATTATTGTTTTTCATCAATTCCTGCAGGTCAGCCTGCGTCGTCGGCGTTGTTTCGCCACTACCACTGGCGTAAGTAAAGTATTTTGCAACGCCTTTTATAAACTTTGGTACTTCCACTTTAAATCAGCTCCTTTTCAAATCCCTGCCATGTTACATCAACCACGCCTGCGACAGGGTTATTATTTATATCCAGCAGTTTTATTATGCACGGATTGCGGCTGATAATAGCCGTTCTTATTATTACAGCACCTGCGGTGCTGTCCTGTACGGCATCAATCCTTACTGCCGTTGTATAGTAATGCGGTGTTTTGATATCCAGCGTCACGCCGTCCTCGGGTACATTAAGGTTTTCAAAATGCTCCTCTCTGTCCGGAACATCAATAAACATATCCATAGTTTTTATTACTGTTTCTTCGGCAACGTTCTCCTGCGCCGAAGCCCTTACTTGAATTGTGTCTCCTGCTCTTACCAAAACTTTACCGGTATAAGGTTTATAGATCGTAGTATCATCCAACCACGCAGGATATTGAGGTTTTTCCCAAGCCGACGCTTCCGGTATGCTCCACACAGGTTTATCACCAACTTTTCTGTGTTCAATGGCTGCCGGCCCATCAATTTCATACTGCAGCCAAAACTGTCCGCTGGCAGGTGCTATTGCCTGATAAATAAAGTTAAAAGAGCTATAACGTTCCTGCCATGCCGCCAGTGTCGGTGCTGTCCACGCCTGCACGTTTGAGTTTTGCCAATAATAAACATTCTGCTGGGCGTGCAGTTGTCCATCTGTCCGGACCACGCCGTTATGCACTGTATGCGACCAGTTATCAGCCGTGATATCTACTTTATAAAGCACATTCTCTTCCAGCAGATCGCCAAGGTTCAATATGGCGTAAGTGGGCATATAACTCTCCTGCCCAGCATTATCCACCGCCTTGATCATTACCGTATGCACACCCTGACGCAAAGCCTTTGTTTCAAATGGTTGCAGCGTTACAAGTCCCGTATGCAGATCTGTCGCTTTCTCCCATGTCGGATAGCTGCCCTGAATATATTTCAGTTTAAATCCTGCGACATCATTAGGATTTGGATAATTATAAGTCCACCAAAACCGCCGGGTACCGTCATTGAGTTGATCATGGTCAATCAGCAAAACATTAGGCGGTAGCAAATCAACAGTAGCCGCTGGAATAGAGATCACTGTGCCTGTAGAAGTCGACAATCCCAACACCGTAACTACCTTTACCAGATAATCCAGTCCCGGCGTTGTTTCTGTTTCAAAGCTTGTCGATGTTGTATCTCCGGCGATAGTCCATGTGGTCCCACCATTAGAAGATAACTGAACGCTAAACTTTGTCGCCGTCGCCCCATCAGGCAGCCGCCACGACAGGAACATCCTGCTGTGCCGCGTTTTCATAGGATCGCAGTACAGAACCTGATTGCCCTGCAGATTGATGACATTTACTGCTACATCCCGCTCTGCCGTGCTGTAATCTATTTCAGGGATGTTATAGTTTTCACTATAAACATTCTCGTTGTAGATTATAGCTTCAATCTGCCGCCGCAGATCACCGTCCCTGTTGATAGATTGGATAATCACTGGTACGGTGCCGATGCTTTCCTCGGCAATATCAAAAATATCCCCAACTGCAGGCGGCTCTGCCACGCTTTGCAAATCGACTACCAGCTGCGTATCATCCGGATTAACTGTGATTTGCAAAATGTTGATCTTATAAATATTGTCAGTTTCACTGGATCGATACTGCAGCCGATATACCTTGCCCGGATCGTAATCCTCCATAAAGGCACCGCAGGTTATATTCGGACCTTCTACTTCTATAATGCGTCCGCTAGTGCCGTATTTGGTAACGTCATGACTGATATATACCAAATCTCCAACTGTACAAGCTATGGCGTCAATGTCAGCCTTCCATCTGTAAGTACGTGTCAGATATTGATTGCAGTACAATTGAAATTTACCTTCACGGTAGGCCTGCTCATAGCTTGTAATACCATCAAATGATACCTGCGTAGTATTATCATAGGCATCCGGGGCGTCATAGCTCTTACCATAAACTACCAGCGTATCACGCTCATAGTTTTTCTGTTTATTGGTAAAGGTTATTTCTAAAGCGTTGGCCCTGTCGGAGAGCTGCATGAAATTTTCTTCAAAAGTACCCTGAATGATATTGCCCATACCAAACATCTGTGTCGGCTGTTTCGGTCCATTCCAGATGCAGCCAAACTTTGTACCAAAGCATAATACCAACCCGCGGCCGATCGGTGCTATTTTTTCATTTACCATATTCAGCAAACGTCCGGTAGTATTGATCTCGATGTTGATTTCCAATTTGTATTCCGTGCAGAACGCTGCCCATTCAGCAAATTTGTCATATATCATCAGCTCTGCTTTGGCGCCTCTCACTTCAAATTCAGCTTCACCAGTATGAATGTTTGTCAGTTGTGACGCCTGGTGAATAAAGTCGTAAGCGGCCCACGCCGGGTTATTGGCTGGCTTTTCTTCATAGGCTTTTGCATATGGATTCCATACCCAGACATTAGCGCGTTCTTTCATAAAGGTTAAAGTCGGCGTACCATTCAACTGGCTGGTTGCCAGTGCTTTAATCCCGATCAGCGCCATATCAGGATAAACGAAGTCGTCATAAACAATCCCCTCGACCATTGTCCACCAGCACTTTACCCCATCGCGGGTACTGGTAGTAGATGCAGACCTGCCTACAACTCTGACCCGCACATCGTATTCTCCCGGCTCGAGATTATCGGCCCTAAAACTGCGGCGTACCGCCGATGATTGCGCCGCCGTTACACGTCCATTTTTAGATACTCCAATATTGGTGCTATAGCCATCACCTTTAGCCTGTATTGTTTGTTTATCAAACCTAAACGGGCCAACGTCAATGGTACCAGTTTCGCCTGGTGAAAAAGAACCAGCATACCAGCCGTTCCAGCCGAAAGCGCCTCCCCAAATCCAGAGTGCATCTGGCTTCCCAACACCAATCTGCCAATAAATTTGTTTAATAGTATCTCCATCACTATCTGTAGTTTCTGATTTCACCCGATTTACTCTGATCTTCCAGTTTCCTAATTCTGCCGAACCATCTAATAAAACAGCGTTGACAGGATTTGAAGTTATAAGACTATAACCGCTAACAATAGGCTTCCATTCGCCACTGCCACGCAAGGCATAATCAGCCGCCAAATCAACCCATGCATTAACCAGGTTACCGTCGTCATCAGCATGATATAATCCCTGGCTGAATTCGATATCAATAATTATTCCCTGTGTAGCGCTTCCGGTAACAACATCTTGCCGCCACTCACCTTCAAGTTCATAGCCAAGACTTTTTGTAGACCTGATATCGTTGAAATTGTCGATGATCGCCTGATCGTTGATTCCCGGTCGTATATCCAGTTTCACACCTTCATAATTTCCGATATCGTTATCGTTTAATTTGATTTCTGTTATTTCCAGCGGTCCACTGCCGGCAGCGATCAGCCAGTTCAAATACTGGTCGTTATTATCATTGTCGACAAATTTAGCTATGCTCTGTCCACCGCTTTTGACCTTGCCATATGTAAGCTGCTCTGGATTGTTCTGCCCTTCCATAGTCTGGATACCGTTCCAGCTATAAGTCGCCTCACTGCCTTCGGTATTGTATTTTCCTACATCCACTTTACCGGCAAACATTTTTGATACCAGACTGCCGCCCAGAAACATAACCGCTGCTGCCGCAAGATAACCACCTACCGCGGCCCATCCAGAAGCTGCTGCAAGGCCTCCCCAAAATGAACCGCCGGCAGCTAAACCGCCTACGCCAAAAGATACTACTGACAGCGCCACGGCAGCGATCAAACCCAAAACACTTTTGCCGCCTTTGCCAACTACAGGCGACATCACTATAAAATCACCCGCTTTGACTGCGCTGCTAAAGTTTTCGACAACATAACTGTTGACAGTTACTCTAAAGCCGTCACTGCCGGCATAGATCGCCTCATAAGCACTTATACAGTCCTGCAGCGTTTTATATTCATCAGGCGCCAGCAGATGTACTTCCCTGTTCTCATCAGGCTGGAACGGATTGCGGACAATGACTACTCTGATCTTGTCATTCATACCGCTTTCACTCCTTCCCGATGTACTCATAATAGCCGTGGATTATTTTGCGCCACGCCGGACTATTTATATCGTCTACACAAACACCGATATTCTCCCTGATATGGATAAACTTATTGCCGCCGATATAAACGCCGGTATGGTTGATAACGCTTCTGGCTACGCCAAAAGATATAGTCACGATGCAGGGTACTTTGGGAACTTCCAGCCGGCGCCAGATGCTCGACCGCTCCTCTTCCCCGCGAACGATAGCGTTTATTTTTTTGCAATCGTTATAATCTGCATCAAATTCCGGCAGTTCAATGCCTTCACGCCTGAAAACTTCCTGCACCAGCCCATAACAGTCAACGCCTGTTTTAATGTCGCGACCATGTGATTTAAATGGTGCGCCGATCAAATCCGCATACTCTATCATACGTATACCCCTTTCTGATCTATACCCGGATACCCGCCAAACCTGGCGCTATTCTTACGCTCACGGCAGGCGGTTAACGTATGATCACATTCCGGCAGATCAGATGTCGCTGCGCAGCGCAATCCTTTATATTTAAAATTGCAGTTATTCTTCATAAAGCGCCCTACCGGACGCCTGGAATTGATGTAGTAATCAACAGATAGCGTCAGCGTAATAAACTTATCGTTGACTACTGCTTTCTGTACCTTGAATTCCTCTTCCAGTACAGGGTCTTCGTCGATAGCTGAAGTATTAATCACCATCAATTTTACAATGCCGCCGATAGCCCCTTCGCCTTCTTCCATATACCACGTAGCCGCTCTGGATGTATTATCGATCGACAATTCAAAAGACGGTATGCTTCCGGTCGTATCTTCCGATATCGTCGGCGGTTCCAGCGGAAAAGCAATATAGGTATTGCCACGATAAGCAATATCCTCATTATTGCGGGCCACTCTGATCGGTTCCAGCCCTTCTATTTTGGTATCAAGTTCCAGTAACAAAATCCAGCAGCTGTCACTTGATAACTGATTTTTCAATTCTTTTATGACTGCTGATATCTGTAACACTTCATACCTCCTGCAGCGTCATCTCAGCACTGTAATAGTCTGTATATTTCAGATTACCGCTGAATTTTGTGCAGCGCACCGTATAGGTTATACCTGTATGAGGATTTGTCCATTCAAAAGCTACCGCTGCAAAATAAACCTTTTTCTGCACAAAGTCTTTCAACTTCTGATATTCATCCGTATATAATGAATTCCACGTCAAGCCAAATGTCATACGGCTTTTAGTGAATCGCCGCCGCGCCTGCGTCGTTCCATCTTCAAAGGTTGACATAATGGAATTGTCCTCAGGATCTTCCTTGATTGGATACGACGGCGCCGGAATATCCGGGAAAATAACATTTGCCATGCTTTCAGCTCCTTACGGCGTTCCCAAAGCGCCCCTTAAAATATTCTGCGTTCCCATATAATTTGTCGTCACCGCTTCCAGCAGTACCGATACTACATAGTTCTTGCCATCAAAGGTAGTATTTTGCTCGGATGCCTTTAATTGCGTACCGCTCTTATTTTCCAGCTGCACAATAATTTTTGTTGTTCCACCTGCCGCACTCCCGCTTAAAGCAGCTCTGGTCTGATCTGCGGTATAAACGCGTCCCGGGGTTTTCAGATCAAGTAATTCCGGTCCTTCTTCTCCGACAAGCGCCCAGCCACGACCAGTATACCCACCTTGTGCAAATTTTCCCATAAAAGAGCCGCCTACATAACTTGTTCCGCCAACGTTAAAATTGGAAGAATGATTAAGAATACCGCCAAGATCAAATCCGCCACCGCCGCCCATGCCAAACATGCTCATAATAGAGTTCATTACCAGCCCCTGCATGATAACTTTCATCATGGTATTCATAATGCTGTTGGCTAAATCTTTGAAAAGGCTGTCTGCCATTTCTGAAAAAGACTTTTGCTCCGTGATCATGTTCTGCCCAAAATTAGTCATCGTGCTTAGTATGTCGTCAAAGCCGCCTTTAATGGTCTCAAACTGATTGAACTGCTTATTTTTGATGTATTCCAGAGCATTGTCCCACGAAGCTTTCAGATCATTCGCCTGCGCATCCTGCAACGCCTGCGTTGCCGCTGCAAATTCCTGCCGCAGCCGCAGCTTTTCCTGTTCAGTCAGATTAGTAGCCGCAAGCTCTTCCTGCAGCTTCTCCTTGTAGCGTTCAAGCTCCAAAGCCCGCATTTCGTTGATTACGCTGATATGCCTGGTTTGTGAATCTTCCTCTGCCTGCAGGTTATCCATCCGTAGTTTATGCTGTTCGGTTATCCAGTCACGATTATTCTGCGCTTCTTTCAACCGTTTATACAGATCGATCTGCTCTTGAAGGCTTTCTATCGTTTTTCCATCAACACCAGCTACCGTTGCATTTTTGATGGTAGAATTCATTTTTTCCAGCTCTGCTGTTAAAGAAGCAGTAGCTATATCAAGCGTGGAACCAGTCTGCTCGCTGATTTTGGTCTGAATATCCTCTGCCAGCTCATTGACCTTGCCCTGCCATTTTGTCAACTCTTTCAGTGCCTTGGCAGCCTGCTTCTCGGCTTCTGACTTGCCGCCTTTGCCCTTTTTACCAGCATCTTCACTGCCACCACCAAAGCTATTCAAAGTCAATCTCGAAGCTTCTTCTGCTGCTCTTTTTGCATCGTCTATTTCTTTCAGTTTATCCAAAGCGGCTTGTTCAACCATAAAACGTTTGGTTGCTTCCTGGCGTTTTTTCGTTCTAGGATTGATTCCTGTGTAACGGTTATTCAGTTCTTCTGCATCCAAATCATTGATGCCGGCATAGACAGCAACTGTTGTCCCTCCAACCGCTGCACCTATAGCAGCTGCGCCTGTACCAATAACCCCTGCAGTAGACAGCAATCCGGCCGCAGCCCCCATTGTGGCTACTTCCTTGTAGGCAAGTGCCAATTTTCCCAACATACTTATGAGCGGGCTTATGGCCATAGCAGCGAAACCTACATTAACTGCAGTATTGGCAAACTGATCTGCAAGTTTCTTGGTATCGCCTTCCAAAACATTTGTATTATCTGTCAGCAACTGCATAGTAATGCCAAGACCGGTCAGTGCTCCGCCTGCCGTAAGTGTATAGTTTTGCAGCTTTTGCAGTTTCTTACCATGATCCAGCGCCGCATTAGCCGCCAGAATATGTTTTTCCTGAGTATCAAGGATCTGTTTCGCCAGATCCAATTGCCCTTTAGCAGCCACTTTTGCCGCCTGTAACTGCATTTGCCCTGCTTTTTCGGCCGATAATCCCAAGTTTTGATAATGCTGCGCTGCCATTTTTAGCTCAATGGCAAGAACAGAATTATTATTTCTTATGGCTTTGCTAAAAGCCTCTTCAATAACTTTTGTTTGCCTTTTTGCCGCCTGTTTTTGACGCTCAGTCTGGTTGATCACCGCCGCCGCATTCTCTGCCGCCTGTATCTCCTGCTGGTACGCTCCCTGCGCCGCTATTTTGTTGGTGTTCCAATAGCCGCTGACCTTCTGCACCGCCGTTCCAAGCAACGTCTGCGCCTGATACGCATTATTTGTTTGGGTTACAACATTGCCGAGATCAAGAACTATCCCACCCAACTTCCACGCTGCAAAGCCTTTGGCGATCAGTTCGGTATTATCTGCCAGCACTCCGGCCGCCGTACCTGCTGTTTCAAGTGCCGGACCTATAACCGTCCAGCCTGCGCTGCCAACCTTTTCCAAACCTCGGGCAGCATTTACAACATGGCTGCTGAAAGCGCTTACATTTTTAATCAGGTCCTCGTCAAGTTTAAAGGTCTGCTGATCCAAAAACAGATTGGCGACCTTACCCAGAAGCTCTTTGTAATAGCTGTAGATTTCGGCCGTTCCGTCTGCCGCAGTGCGGGTATACCCTTCCTTGATCTGATCCATCAAGCCTGCCATGGTTTTTGGTGTTGCCAGTGCTGCTGCTTTAAAGCCCTCCATGCGTTTCATTAAGAACGCATACAAACCTTCGCTGCTTGCTTTAGCAGCTTTGATGTCGGCGTCAGTCAACCCCAAAGATACCGCCAGTGTGCTTGACTGCGGACGAATACCGCCCTGTACCAGATCACGCAGTTCCTGTACGATCTGATTTCTGGGCAAGCCCAAAGACTTTACAGCATTGACACCGATAGTCGTAAATTCTTTCAGCTGTTCAATGTTCATGCCTGCAGCAAGACCGGGCCCTAAAAGCGCCCTGAATGCCTCAATCAAATCTTCGCTGGTTGCCGCCGTTCGCAGGGCCGCATCGTTCAGGTCATGTAAAATGCCGCCGGATATCCGCATTGCCGTATTCCATTCCAGCGTTTTACCGTCCAGTTTCGTCATCGACTGCAGAATACCGCTGATGCCGATCTGATTGGTTTCCATGTTTTTGGCGAATTCATACGGAGCCTTGATCAAGTTCCCTACCGCTTCGGAAACTCCATACAGTCCAGTCAAAGCCGCAGTCAGTCCTGCCGCCTGCATCGTCACGCCTTTAAAAATACTTGATGTAGACGAAGCAGCCCGATTCAGTCCGGTTAAGTTTTTCTGTGCCGTTAATAGCCCAGCGCTCATGCCGTCCGTCAGAGATATTTTTACTCTGGTTTCCGCTACATTCTTTGCCACTTCACTTACCTTCCTTCCTCAGGCTGTTTTCTATCTCTAAATCTTCTAGTTTTTGGAGCTTCTGCATCATCAGCGCCGATACGCGAAAACCATACTTATTCAGAATGTAATCTGCGTCCTGCCAGCTGATACCCAGCAGAATAGCTCCGGTCATACCGACTGCATAACGTCTGCAGTTACGGATCGCATACCACGCCGCATACGCTTCACGATTACCTTCCATCAGCTCCGGTGCGCGGTAAGCGCAGGTATTACAATCAAGTGTTTGCTTTACTTTTTGGATTTTCCGGCAGTCTCTGCAGTATCCGGCCCGTTCGCGCTGCCAGACGACAAGGGCTTCAAGTTTTTTATTTCTTCTGCACGTACATGGGCTGTCAGCTCTTTGGTGCGTGTATAGATCTCAACAATCTCGCCCGGTGTAAAGTCGCTGACTTTGACTTTATAAACTGTCTCCAGTACCCATGGCGCCATTTTTTGCAAAACTTTTCTTCCTGATATTTGGGGGTCTTTGTCCAGCAATTCTTCTACGAGATCATCATGCATGGCGTTCTCTTCCCACGTCATACATCTGCATTCAATCATTTTTTTAATAGCCATTGTGGTTAAGCTCCCTTCGTGTACGATGCTGTTTTATTGATAAGTGTAACTATTACGCTACTGTTTTGGTCATTACTCTTATAAAAAGCGTTATAATCCAACTGCTGACTGATACCTGTAGGTCCGTCGATAGGAGGGGTATTCCGTGCCAGCTTCATTTCCGGATACAGGAATGACAATTTAAAGTCGCCTGTTTCAAAAATCAGCTCAGCGCTGATTGTTGTACTGTCTTCTGCATATTCAATGAATTTGCTGTCGGTAAAAAATGCCGTCATACTGCCACTCAGTTCCAATATGCCTTCATTCAATGCCGTTCGGAAGCCTTTACCGCCAATAGCGTAAGTATCGCCGTCCAGATTGAAATTCATATTCATGGACACTTCTGTACATACAGCCGCCAGTTCACCATTGAGCTTGAAAGACGCCATAAAATTATTAAATCTGTCCATTACCGGAGTTTTAGGCGTCGTGCTGATCGTCGCTTTGTTGATAGTTTCATTGGCGCCCATCATATCGATATTAGCCACCAGTTCGCCGTCGCCGCCGGTCGTTATTTCCAGTGTGCTTACCTTACATCCATTGTATTTAGTATAGACGCCGATATCAGGAAAGGCTTTTTCCATAATCAAAGAAGGCTGCCGCTTCGACGGTTTAAAAACGTGCTTATAAGTTCCTTCCACAGTCCCATTTTCTGTTGTCGGCTCACCAAACGCCGCTGTCAGCCACCAACCGAAAGACGTAGCATCCACAGGTACAACGACCTGTCCCGCAACATCGATATTTCCGTAAATAGGCTCTACCGGATCACGTCTGCCGGTAATCGTTCCCGGAGCAGTGCTGTTTTGACTGGCCGTTAGCGCATTAGAATTGAATGGCAGCAAAATAGCCCTGCTGCTCAAATCTGCCGGGTCTTTATTATATGCGTCTTCAAATGCCATTAAACTTTGGGTATATACGCCCTGCTGTTGTTCTCCTATTGCCATTACTCTCACATCCTTTATTCTTTGTGCTAAATTCATCGGTATTTTACCGCATTTTGTCGTGTTTTAACCGTTGTTTTTAGTATGTAGATTAAAAATCAATCATGCCCAGCGGCCCCAAGATTTGCTGAAATTCCCACTCGCAATGGACCATACCTGTCCAAAGTAAGCCTGCCTGATCGGCTTCACCGGTAAAAATTGCGGTAAAGACCTCAGGTGGTATTTTCTTGTTCTGGTAGGCGTTCAGCTCGCTTTGAATGATTTGCATGATATCAGAAACATTTTTATAGCTTTTTAAAACTAAAACGCCTTCTTCTGTTTCCAGATACGAATCACTAACGCTGCCGGGAACGCCGATAGCGATATCGACCTGATAATGGACCTTCTTAGTCAGTCCTTCTGTCTTGCCAGCGTTATAAAACATAATATAAGGAGCTGTCTCCAAGTCCGGTATCTCATTGACATTACGATATTCAACCACCGTCGTTATGCTTTTGCCAAATTCCTGTTGGCAGTAAGCTTCAAGTTCTGCCGATGATTTTAAATGTACCGCCAGTTTACGGCTCATTTCCACCATGTTAATCTGCTGCTGCATTTAAGCCACTGTAAACCGTATATTTACGGCCCTTTCCTACATTTTTAACAAACCCGCCGTTATCCATGTATTCCTGTACCCTTTGCGTGATATAAGCAGGTATTTTATCTCGGATATCCATGTATTTCGGTTCAATAAACGGTCGCTCTGGTGTCACCAGCTTTGTCGTCGTTGCCCGCAGATGGATGCCTCGCTTATGAAATAACCGGCGTAAACCCGGCGTTACCTGTTTAGTTACACCTTCCTCCTGCACGTTGCCTTCAAACGCCGCCGTCCTGCTGGTCCAGCCAACATTTACGCTGCTGTCTGCCGGATCATAGGCATAGCCTAAAGCATTTTTCAAACGTCCATACCATACGCCAGGCGCAGTCCTCGATAATTTTCGCCTGTCTTGCAGCGTCCAACGCTGCGGCCAACTTTGCCCTGTAAATTTGCCGCGCACCGCTTCTTTGAGCTCGTTCTGCACCATATAACCAGTACTTTTCAGTACAGAGCTTATGAAACGCGGATTATTCTTTAGCCAGCGCTGCACAACAGGGCTGATACCATCTTCGAGATTTACTTTGAAATACATTATTTTTCAAACCCCCTGGCAAAACCTTTGGTATTTTTAGATGCACCATAAGTAACCGTCTTGCCGATAGTATCCTGCGCTATCTGTTTATTGACATACCAGGTCACACCTTCATGGATGATCTGATCGCCGGTTTTGATCTCCTGCGCATCTTCTTCCAGCAAAGTAAAAGAAGCCTCATCACTGACGGCATCGTTGACCGTTATCCCACGGAAGAAATTTTTGCGCACGACCGGTGCTCCGATACTGACGATCGCTTTGATTTCCCGATCCTGGTAAGATACTGTTTCTGATAGAACGCTGCCAAAGATAGATTTTTTTATAACATCTGCGATACTGCTCATAATTCACCTTGTGAAAAAGGCGGACTAAGCCGCCTTTTCCTTTTAACCGATTTTGACCTGCACTTTATCTGCGCTGGCCAGTGCCGTTTCCCACACAATGCCGGCTTCAAGATAAGCGGTCGGATTGGATTCTGCGCCGTCATTAGCATCCACAGTTACCTTCTTAGCAGCCGGATCCCAATAGACTTTTTTCCCTTGCTGCAATTCTGTAGAAGTATCCTTGGGCAGCAGAAAAACTCCTGCCATATAAACAGCGATCACATCATTCTTTTTGGCTGTGCTGGCCGCTACACCCAGCGCGTCGTTGATGACAACAACCTCGCCACGTTCCACGTCAGCAGTGCATGTATAATCAAGATTTTCACCTTTACGTTTAAACATTTCTTTTCCCTCCCTTATTTGCCGGCGTTTTTAACCAGGCCGCGTGTATCCAGTACGTTGATTGCAAAATCATGGTACATTCTAAAATTAATGCCCAGATTATTAAAGTCAGTACCGGTTTCAATAATTGGCGCTGCATTACCATTCAAATAACAAACCTCGATCGTATCTACCATCCCTTTGGTAGCTACCAGATAATAAGCAGTTTCACCGCTCAATTCATCCAGCGTGGCGTCAACGATCAGTTCAAGATTACTGCGGGTTCTGTTTGCTGGATTGCTTACGCCGCTGTTTTTGCCTTCCGGATCTGCTGTAGACGTCAGCAGCTGTTCAGCCACCGTTTCCAATGCTGCCGGAATGATCAGATACTTAGGCACAATATTCAGTACGGTATTATTGCCCAGCTTCTGCTTACGCATCAGCTTTTTAGCTTCGCCCAAAGACTTGACGGACAGTGCCGCCGCTGTACCAAGATTGCCCTTGGCAGAGCTGTAATTATTGGCATCGATAAGCGCTTTATAGGCCAGATGATTTTTATAGCGTTCCATGGACGTTCTCAGCAGCGCCGGAATTTTCACCAGGACGTCAAGATCATCGTTGATCATCATTTCGCGGGTAAAATTAGTAGCGTCGCCATAGGTCGCCAACTGTACGCCTACAGATTCATCCAGCAATTCACTGTAGCTGAATTCACCGCCCTCGGGAATTTTAACCGGCGCCATAGCGTCATAAATGCGATAACGCTTAGCAATTTTAAAATCAGTATTACTGCCGGTCTGGGTCCACGCTCCATAAGTCGTCGCAACCTCGTTGTAGCCGTTGGACAGGCTCTTATGTGCCAGGTTATCAGCGATAGCAGACAAGGCGCTGGTCGTTGTAAGCGCTCTTTTAAACAGTTCACGTTCAGTCATGCGGCCGATGCCTGTTTCGCCTGCATCCTGCAGTGCCATTCTTGCCACATCAGTAAAGCGGCAGTTGCGGAACTCGTCAGCACCGTCCGCCGGTTTCTCCAAGGTGCCGCCATGGCGCAGGAACAAACCGTCAACGATAGCCGCACGTTTTTTATCGGCTTCATCCTGAGTAACTACTACTTTAGGCGGAGCGGTAGGTTTCATGCGCTCTTTCAAAATTGCCAAAGCGCGCTCGTTCGCCTTTTCTATGGTGCAGTCCTCATCTTTGAGCATTGCCTCCATATCCTTTTCTTCGATTTTCAATTCACGGCACAATGCGCGAATATTACTTTGACGCTGGTTCTCTGCTGCACGGATCTCCGCTGCCAGCGCTGCTTTTTCTTCTGGTGTCATTTCCTTTTCCTCACCTTCGTTAATATTTTCTTCATGTTTTGGGGCATCTGTCCCTGTACTGCCTGCAGGCGTTGGTTCCTGCGGTTCAGTTTCATCTCCCAGATCACGGAAGCCGTCGGGGCTGTACAACCTGCTACGGCCAACTCCTACAGCCGCATCTGCCGGTATTGAAACGATACTGATTTCAAAAACTTCCCACTTGTCAGCTATCAGCGCTGGGCCCTCGATACCGTCCGTACTGGTTTCATCACGTTCGATAATACTGTAATTTTGGATGTTGTATCCTACCGATACACCGCGCAGGCTGCCGCTTTCCACTTTTTTCAGAATGCGCTCAGAAAGCTCATCATCGTCAAAAGTAATGTCAGCATACGCCTTGCTGCCTTCAGTCCAGATTTTATCCACCCTTGCAATAACCTTATCTCTGTCGTGATTAAACAGTACCGGCATCACACCTGCACTGAAACGCTCAGTGTTCATACTGCTATCACTGACCCGCAGAATCTCCTTACCATACCAGTAATCGCGTACCGGTGTTTCTGACGCAAACGACAGCCGCGCCGTACGCGCTGAAGTATCAAAATTAGTCAGCGTCGCCGCCCTCATCCTTGGGGCTTTGGCCGCCTGCTGCCGGGTCAGTGTCTTGCTTTGACTTGGCATTTTTATCCTCTCCCTTCGCAATTAATCCGAGTTCTTCCATCATTTTCTGCTCAGCTGCCAGCTGTTCTAGTTCTTCCTTCCAATCCTTGCCCTCGCTGGCCGCAAGGGCTTTGCGGGTGAGCGTTTTTGATTCAATGCCGATCTTTTTGGCGTTGGCCTCTTTCAGAGGGTCAATCCACGGCATACCCTGCGGAATAAACTCATGTTCCAAATATTCTTCCAGCCTTTCCCAAAAATCAGGATACTTTTGGGCGTCGATCATACCTGTTTGATAACCTGCTTTGACGACTTCTTCATAAAGCTTACTTAGTACATGCTCAATCAAAGACATCTGCATATCAAGATATGTTTTTTCGTCTTCTAACAGATTTTGCCGGGCAGAGGAATAATTGACCTCACTCACATCCCTACTGGCACTTTCATGTGACAATCCCTGTCCCGCCGCCGCCAGCCGCTGCTGCGTAGTTGTGAAATCCTTGGTCTCAGCCGCCGCCCCTGTTGGTACGACACTGGTAGCATCCTGACCCGGCTGCAGATATAAAATATCGCCGCCGGTAAACCCCTGTATTTTCTGGTCTTCAGGTATGGGTTCGCCCATTTTTTCAAGCAAGCCCTGTACCTTGCGCCCAATACCTCCGGCAATGCCGTCAGGGAATTTCTGAGTAATTACCAGCGCCAGCGACGCAGCTATTTTATGAGCAAAACTCACTGTATCCAGATAATCATCAGTATCGCGTATCCTTGGCAGTGTCCGTGCCAGTCGTGATATTTCCCTATATTCAGTAGGGCGCCGCCGCTGCCAGAAATAAATGATCCTGTCCGCCTCTACCCTTGTTACCTTATAGTCGCTAAAACCGTTAGGATCAGTTTCTTTCAGGTAATACGCTACCGGACGGTTGTACTGGTCAAGCTCGATACCGTTACAGATAACATTGCCGTTGTCCGCTTCCATGCGGCCCATGGCATCAATATCATCAACTTCCCGTATCTGCACTTTGAAAGGATATTTTTTATCCTGCACATACGTTTTGACAATAACTATCCCGCCATCTACCTGCGTTCGCTGAGTGATCATGTTTAGCATCTCACGCAGCGACTGCTGCCCTGTCAAGTCGCAGTTTTCAGGCTTCGACCAGTGCCGCCAAAGTTTTTCAGCGGCTTTGTTAAAGGTATCATCCTCTGTCCGAGCCTGTAGGTTAAAGCCACGGCCTACTACATTACGCTGATATGCAAGCAGAATGCCATTGGCAATATCGCTGTTGCGCTCAGCATCTCTCGCCCTGGCCCTCATCCTGTCCCTTGACACTTTGTTGATGCTCTCACCGGTACCGATCATCGGCTGCCAGTTAGCACGGCTAGCGTTCTGGTCTCCCGCCTTGTAACCGCCTAAAGCGCGCCGATACTGCATTCGCTCCCATGCTTTTTGCGGTGCGAAAAATGCTATCGTACGATCGATAATATTCAAATCATTTCCCATGGTAGGATTTCTGGCATTATTTGACATTTCTTATCATTCCTTATCCTAAATTATCCTAAAAAAATTCCGCGGACTATTCCGCCGCTACCACCGCCGCCATTTTCCAGCGCCAGCCTTTCTTCAAGCCTTGCACGCTCGCTGCGCAGTTCTGCCAGACTGGCATGTTCAACTTCTGCGGTCGGTGTTTTTATCCGCTGGCCTGTCGTCAGAATAGCATTGATTGCTGCGTCAATGGCGTCCAGCTGTTCTTTAATCGTTGACATGTTTTCCCTCCTATTCTTCCGGCAATTCTTCCAGAAGCGAAACGTGACTGAGATCTGCCGCCAAAAAAGCATATACTTCGCAGTCCCACCAGTGGTTCTGCTTGGCCGAAGTTTTTTTGACCCACGTTTCAGTCTGTCTGCTGCCTTTAGTCGTTACTACTCTGTGTTCAGCCGTCAAATGCTCCGCGTAAACAAGCTCCGTGTCCTTATTCAGCATCCATGCACCTATGCCAATAGGCCTGTGCAGTCTCGATGCGATTATATTTTTGTACTGGTCTGTATCAACGATATACAAAAGCGACGGCCTGATGCCTTTTATTTTGGGTTCTATATTCGCCGGACGGTATTTACCTACCATTGGCGTACTGGACCCTTTGCAGGGAATCGCTACGCCGTGACGAGCATTACAGTATTCGTAAACTTCGTCCGTCCTGTAACCGGAATCGACGCAATAGGCGTTGACCTGCCACCGCAGCTCTCCCTCTTCATCCGCCCAGAATTTATCCATAACGGCTTCCAGCTCTTCCCATGTCCGGGCCATACCGTAAGCTATATTCTGGCTTGTAAGCTTTGCGCCCCATGCGCGAATAGTCCAGTAAAAATAATCCTTTTGTACGTCTACGCCAGCAGTCAACAGTTGGGCCCATGCAGGTACAACATGAGCTGGTATCTCTGTACGCTGTTCCAAAACGCTGCCGATATCCATGTTGGCAGAAAGATTTTCCCACGGTTCGCCCAGCCACGAGTTGATAAAGTTCATCAAATCAGCAGGGTCATCTTTGGATCTCTGGAATTCTGCCGCCACCTGTCCAAACGTTATCCATGGGCTGTAAATAGAATTGATGGAGTAAGCTATTCTTTTCGGCTTACCCTTGCATTCATTCTGCGCCACCCATTTGCCGCGCCGCAGCATCTCCGGTTTGTGGTGATCTTTGATGATTCCATGACATTCACAGCACTCGTAATGTGTCTGATACTCGACTACTGTCGCATGTTCTTTACTATCAAACTTTACACCGTCCCAAGTCAGCGGCTGCATATGCCCGCAATGCGGACAGGGTACATAATATTTATATCTAACGTCGGCTTCGTTGTAGGCTTTGGTGATATTGCCTTCTTTGATCGTCGGCGTAGAGATCAGAACTAATTTCATCATGCCCGGCCAGTTTTTAGAGCGTTCACGCGCCAGCTTGATTGGGTTTGCTTCCCTGCCTGCCCAGCGTGGGTATTTATCAACTTCGTCCATGATGATGTATGGTATGGACAAACTCGCCAGTTTTGATGGCGAATTTGCCGTTGTCAACTTACAGAACCCGCCCCGAAATTTCAAAAATCCGTCACGGCTAGCATTTTCGTCAAATTTGCCTTTAAAGCAGCTACAGCTATTAAGCATTACCTGCAGACGTTCTTCTGAAAATTCCTTGTAGGTTTCCTCGTCCGGCATAACGTATAAAAGCCTGTGCGGTCGCTGATCTATGGTATAACCCAGCATATTAAGGGCACTTTCGGTTCCGCTGGTTTGTGATGCCTTGATAAAATCAATTTCTTCGATGCTTTCATCAGCAAAGGCGTCCATAATGTCACGCATATATGGCACAAACTCTGTCGACCAAAGCCCAGGCTTTGAAGTAGATCCTACTGGAAGTACCCTGTTATGGTCAGCCCATTCAGAAACGCTCATTCTTTCCGGTGGTTTCAACTTGGCAAAAGCTTTTTTGCCGATATCTTCAAGTGCATTCTGCCACTTTTCTATTTGCTCATCGTTTATAAAACTTAGATTCTGATAGACGGTCAAGTCCTGTTTCGATTTCATAATTGACTATTCTCCGTACATCGTGCATGATTTCCGGATACTGAGCATGAAGCTCAGTAAAAACCTTTTCGCCTATCCGGAGCAGGCCTGATCTGGCATTTGCAAAACACGCTGTCATTTCTTCTTCCACCATTTCCAGCGGTACGAGGCGTTCCATCATACGTTCCAGCCGCATTTCTTCAATGTCCGCCTTAACTTCTTTCAGCCTGGCGTCTGCATTGAGCTTTTTAGCTTCATTTGTCGTCCCGCCGTCAGTTCGCCCGAACCCAGCAGACTTTATGCGCCACTCAATCAGTACCGCCAAATCCCACCAACCGCGTTTATATTGCGGCGCTCCGCGAGCTGTCCACGTCGACAAAGTTCGATCGCTGATTCCAAAGATTTTGCATACCTGGCTGCTCCTGACGATCAATTTATCATCGGCAGTTATTTGCAAATATGACGGAATAGCTTTTCTCCGAAGTCTGCTTGATCGTTTTTCTTCGCTTTTTTGTGCTTTTTGTAACATTTTTTCGGAGCTGTCTTTTTTTGTGCCATTAATTGTTAAGTTTTTGTTTTCATCGTTCTGTTTTTCTTTCATTTGCAACCTCGAAATTTCGAAGTAAATTTTTTTATTTTTTTAGAGACAGACGCCGCGCGCTCCCCGACCTTCGTGGAGCACCCCCTCTGGGAAGTACCTTTGCCTATTCGTGCGGCACGTTGCCGGCTGCTGGTGCTCTGCTCTGCGTGTGTCTGCACCTGGTACAGCTCTCTATATATAACCATATACCGAGCAGACAGTAAGCGGTACCCCCCAAAAGTCTCGAAATTGTCTACGAAAAGAAAAAAGCAGAAGCTTGTAAGCTTCTGCTTGAATATAGAAAGGGCGCTTGCATTGAGCAAGTGCCCTTTACTATTTAACTATTTACTTTTGTTTGTCTGTCTCTATATCGTCTATGGTTAGCCGTATAACTGTACCGTCTTTAGTCGTGATTGTCAGATCTGCGCCGCAGTAGTCGCATACCTTTATTAAATCGTTAATGCTATATATTCCCTTGCTCATTTTAGTACTTGCAGCTTTTGGCGTTAAATTGAAAGCATTGGCCAACATCGGCGGTTTTACTTTAGAACTAACTAAAATCATTTTTATTTTGTCGTTAATCATGATTATCACCTCGACTATATTATAGTCGTTTGAGCCTATCCCGTCAACTTAAACAGCATAATTATTTTCCTAAAAGAAGAAAATACTCTTGACTTTTTCTCCTTTTAAGGCTATAATTATATTAAAGAAAGAGATAAAACCTCTTTCAAGGCAGAAAGGATGTGAGAACACGAAAAGCATTATCAAACCTTTTGAGATTCCAAAAACACCGGCGCCCTGGGTTGGTTTCAACATCATGGAAAAAGGAAAAACCGCTGGCGTAAAACCAGCGGCAGCAACAAAAGCTAGCAAATAGTTAGCCTGCAGGCAGTGCGGCAACACTGCCTGCAAATAAAGAATACCATACTAAACTGAAATTTACAACCAGAAAATATAAATCATGAACAAATAAGGAGATGTTTTAAATGACAGCATATCACAATATTGAGGATTACAGTTTTGAAATCGTTGAAAAAATCCCCGTAGGTTACGAAATTTGGAACATTGGCAATCACATGCAAAGCGCTGAGCTAGTGCCTTTGTGTCAAAGTGACGAATCTTACTACATAAATCCTAATACGCTTAAAGCTATAAAAATGATCCCGGAAGACGCGACTATTGTGAAAAAGGCAAGTGCGTTGTACGGTTTATCTAGCTCCAAGGCTTGCGTCAAATATTTGAAACGCAAAAGCGGTAAGGCTATGAAAAAAAATGCGGCTCAAACAGCGCTTAAAATTTTTGAAAAGTACATGTAATTAGCCGAAACGCCCACGCTTGTGGGCGTCAGCCGTGGGATAGCCTCCCGGCTCTGATGATGGCAGGCTGATTTAAAATTTAGAATTGGAGTGATCACAATGATAGACTTATCCCAATATTTAGCAGCTGAAAAAGAACTTGCAGAAAAGCGCAAACACCAAAGCCAATTACAAGGCATAGGCTGGAAAAATTCCGTTGCCGCTCAAGAACTAAAACCGGGCCAGCATATACTCTATAACTACGGATTAAGAAGCTTGATTTTGGCAGTTGAACCAAAAGGCGCTCAAAGCGTTATTGTTACAACGATTAACGAAAGAGGCAACCAGTTTAACCGCCGCTACAAATCAACGACCCTTGTGGCTGTCGACGAATTAAACTAAAGGAGATACCAAAAATGAAATTCGAAATTGAAAAAGTTGCAAACATGATTTTTATAACGGCAGAATACAACGTTATTTTTAAAGCGTGGGATATTACAGAATTCACAGAAAGAAAATTACATAATGCAATCAAAAAAATTAACAGTGATCTGAATGGAAACGCTGAATTTATCAGAACATTTTAAGCCGAAACGCCTGCGCTTGCGGGCGTCAGCTGTGGGATGGTCGCCCAGCTCTGACGATGGCAGACCAGAAAGGGTGTTAAATCATGTATAGCGTTTTTTTAGTTGTTGACGGTGACAGACATTTGCAAGTTAACGAAAAAGCTCAATCTGAATTTAAAACAAAAAAAGGATTAAATAGTTTGCTACTCAAAGTACTTGAGGGCGCTACGTCTTGGAAAGCTTTAGAACCGCTTAGAGTTATAGGGGTTGAGGTTACCAAGGGCGAAAAGGTCTTGTTTTTTGCAAGCGTGGCCAACCCTCCGCAAGTTTGAATACTGCGGTACTCTCTCCACTCTGATAATGCAGCCGCTGATATACGTCAGCGGCTATTTGCGTGCAACAGCGAAACTGCGTGCAACGGCAAAACTGCGTGCAACGGCAAAACTGCGTGCAACTATGAAAGCCCTAGCCTGTCGGCCAGCATTTGACAAATCAAATCAATATCTTTGTAAAACTTCGCACGACTGACATTAAGCTGTGCGATTATTTTTTTGTCCTGCATACTCGGCCTGGTCAAAAACTTTGCATTAAACAACTGTGATAAATCCTCATTCAGATTCTCGCGTAAATTATCTATTGCAGCTATAACCCGTTCCAGATACGCCTGTCGTAAAAACAGTATCTTAAGCTCCCTGTTTGTCACATCTGCATTTCCAGAACATTTCAGGTTATTTATCCGCTCATGGATCCGGACATTTTCTGCACAGCTTTCCCTGTAGTCAGCCAGTTCCTGCAGGACGAATTTTTTAGTATTGTGTTTCATTCACGTCTACCTCATCTTTCCGGGCGACGACAATTTCCAGCCGAGGACGTTTTGCGTCGAAGGAGAAATCCATATCGCGAACAAGGACGTTTTTATCATTTTCAAAGAGGACGTTTTCAAGAGCGTCCGGCAGGAGCTTATGACAATTATTCATATCGCGAGGACGACGATCGGGCCAAAACGCCCACAACAGCAGGACGATTTTTTCATCTTTGTCCGGGTAAATCCAGCCCTGTTTCCGTTTTGCCTGATTGGCTTCATAACCGGCAAGGAGCTTCCAATTCTTAGCCGCTTCAGTCAATTTCCTGCCTTTACGTTGACCAGCAATATTTACATAACAGTGATTCACACTAGGTGGTATGTCTAATACCATTTTTATCATTTCTATTTCGCTCCTTCCCAATATTTTCAGGTATCTTAATCATCCGATAATACTGATAAGGATATCCAGTAATATCACTTACACCATATTCAATGCTCTCTGGAATAATCATGTAGCCTTTTGGCGCTTGTGGATATTCACGCCAACTATTTGCACTTACTACTTTTCTTTTGACAACCGGTTTAACCAAATTTTTAGAACCGCACCAACGTTTCTTAAAAACCGCCTTTTCTGGATCATTAAAAGTTTTTCTAGATTGCTTAATCAAATAATCTGCAAGACGTATATAGTCGCCACTACCGTCTAATAAACGTAAGCCTATCCGTCCATTAGTCCATAAATCCGCCAACGTATCTGCAGGGATATCACCGCTGATTACCAAATGATGATGCATAGATTTTTTTCCGTACTCTGAGACAGCTATATATTTTAATTCAGCACCCAGCTTTTTAAAAGCATAGCGTAATCTATCTAAAAATTTTTTTAAGTCCTTCCTCGCCATTTCTGGATCTAATGCCCGTTTCTCAGGGTTATATGTCAAAATCAAATGATAGTCATTTCTTTTGAAATTAGCATTGATTAACCTTCTCAATTTTTTTACAGCATTACGTTCATTCAATCTAGCTTGTGTATCTGGAGTAGGATTACATCTACCAGTGCGCTGTACATTTTTGCCACAATATTTTATTGTGTAAAACTTCTCAACCTCTATTGTCATTCCCGCAAAAATATCTTGTTGAACATACATTTTTAAAATCCGCCTTAAGTTAATAGATTGAATCAAGTCAAAAGGGATCAATGTCCCTTGTCATAAAAACAGCATATATAATGGAAGGAAATTTTCTAAAATATTAAGGTTTGGGAGCATATTGATAAATATACTCCCAGTTTGATAGATTACTTTAATATCTTAATAATTACTAAAATGATATAAGTAATAAGCATAAGAAGTGTAGATGTTGTTCTTTCTTAAATATAATTTCCCAGACAATAGGCGGATTTTTTCCCATTATAATATTTACCGAAAGTATCATAACCATAACAATACTTAATACGTTCTAATGCTTTAACATATTCTAATATTTTTGGTTTCAAAACGTCAGCATCTATTAATCTCATAATCTATTCACCTACTATTTTTTATCTTTATATCATAATTACTATCAACTTTGGCCATATTATTATAATCACCTTTCCAATATACTTCTTCTACAGCATCCCAAATTTCGTATTCTGTAGCGTCATTTTCTACGTCTATTTTTATCCTATACTCATTTTTTTCAATAACTGTTGCTGTTACTGTTTTCATAATCTATTCACCGTCCTCTCAAATATCCATCGGGTCACAATTCTCACAGTCAGGTTCAATGTCTCCATACTGCCAACGACAATATGTACAACAATATTTACTGTCCCAGTAATCACAGGTAGCGTCACAATCATCACAAGGGCATTGTTCTTCTTCCATTTTTATTCACCGTCCCGTCTGTTCCATGCCGCTATAACGGCTTCTCGTGCTTGATCTGGGAAATCATATGTAATAGTTGTCATTAGCGCAAAACAATAACAGCCACCATCACACTGGATACTTGCTTCATATCCTTTTCGCACAGGGAATTCATTTAATAACGCTTCTCCACCACAGAACGGACAAGGTTTTAATTTAGTCATTTTTCTTCACCTCAAATAAATAATAGTCTTATTGTCAGACTCATTAACGACTATGACACTCGACAAACTACATCTTTTCAAGAGGTCAAGGTCTGTATAGTCGTCAATTTTGTAAACTTCTGTGTCAGGCGGTAAACCCATTAGAGCGTTCATTAGTTCTTCTTTAGTCATTGTTCTTTACACTCCTTTATCTGTGAGCAATGCTATTCCAAATAACATAAGTGTTACAGCCCCTATAGTGCAAGTAATGACATATAAATTACTATGTCTGTCACTGCTGTCAGTCAGAAGTACCAATATAGACCAAAGAGCTGACGCTGTAATCACAATAATAGATGCTGTAACGACACATTTCATTAGTAAATAAATAAAATCCATGCTATTTATTCTCCCTCTTCCTTTATCCACTAATCATCTTCTGGAATGCTCTCGGTTTCGTCTATATTTTCTTCATATTCACTTTTGCTAATTATCATAGCTTTTGTGCCACCGCTCATGCTTATCAAAGCGTTTATAGCTGTTTCTTCCCAATGGTTTAAGTCTGTCTCAGAAATGAATTTACTGAATTCTGCACCAAATTTCATGTAAATATCGTTGTCAGATTTCAAATAAATCGTTATAGTATATGGCATTGTTATTCACGCTCCATTCTTACCCAACGGTATTTGTTCTTAGGCATAAATTCAGAAGGTCTACCAAAGCTGTATTTCTCATTAGGCTTACAGTTACCACAAATAAAACTTCTAGGCATTTGCACTCATGGCACCAGCCTACGTACTTGATTTCAAGATTTTTCATAATTTACACCGCCTTTCTACATTCGTCACCCAAAAAGTCATTACTTTTTTAACGATTCTTCATAATCACTTCTACATCTGGAACGCTCCGAACCACAACTTCAAGCCCCAATTCCTTTATTACTGCGTCACTTATTAGCGGTGCCAATTCAACAATATTATTGACCTCGTAATGATATTGCTGTATCGATTCGGCAATAATCTCAATCAAACGATCTCGCAATACTTTTTCGGACATATCTCTCACCACCCGAACGATTTCATTTGCTTTAGGTGTTAGCTTTTTTGCCGTTTTTCGATTTTCCATCTACTTCACCGCCTTCGCTGATTAAAATAAGTTTCAAACAAATTTATTCTCTCATCAAACCTATTTATAAGTCGGCCAATCTCTTGTACGGATCCGGCATCAGCATCATACATCAATCGTAAATAAAATTTACTCAAAGCTAATATTGATCTTTTTTTACAATTTTGGCACTCTGCCGTAATTTGATAGTACATAGGATATTCTATGGTTCTCAACTTCAAGAAATCTATACATCTATGTTCCACTACTCCACCGCCTTAAACTTCTCTAAAGTCAATGTCCGGGTAACGATATAGCAGCATCTTCTTTTTGATCAAATACACCTGCGTCCGCATCCCTTTTGTATCGACGTAATAAACGTGGCCGCTGGCTTCCGTAACTTTGAAATCAGCCTTGTAAATAATCGGCCTTATCTTTTTACCTGCAACCTCATAAGCAGGCTGTAAAACAAATTCAGGCTGTAGTTCAATGCTTTTTACTGCACCGGTACGTTGCTGCCAAAGTAGGTCCTCATAGTATTTTGCTTCTTTCCTGCTGTCAAACCGTATGCCGTCTACCTCGGTAACTCTATTGCCATATTTCAGCACAGGAACAGCCCCGGGTAAATTCGCCGGCGCTGTTACGCTGTCAGAACGAATTTTACTTACAAGGTGTGCCGGCAGTTCATTCCACGTCGTCATTGGTACATCGCCAAAGCATCTTCAAGCTCTTCCTTTTTTCTCCGATACCGAGCCACTTTCCCGCCGAGCTGACTATTTTTCCGACGCAGATGTTTGAGTTCAGTCAGTATCTGCATAAGTACTGGTTTCAATACTGGTACATACTGATCGCCTGGTTCTTTTTCAATTAGCGCCATCATAATTTTTATATTTATTGGTTTCATAGTTTCCAACTCCTTATATTTAAAAGGCCGCCCCCTACGGGCTAATCACCTCCGCAGGGGTATACTTCCCTTTATGCTTGTATATAGTTAGTATGCGCGGCCGTTTTAACTAAAAACAAACTAATTGTTCAAATTTCTGCGGCTTGAGCATTTCGGTTTTAGCTTTATTGTAAAACTCCTTAGATAACTCAAATCCATAACTGTTTCTACCTAATTCCATAGCCGCTCTTAATGTTGTCCCACTCCCTGCTACTGGATCTATAACCACGTCACTTGGGTCTGTAAAGATTGTTATTAACTGCTTCAACAAATTAACTGGCTTTTGTGTCGGATGTATTTTAGGATATGTTTTTGTATCCTTTACCCAGTTAAACCAATTAAAAATCATTTTTCCATTATTATTAAATTTCGGTAGTTTTTCCCTGTATAACACCAAAGCGTATTCAGTAGCACCAACAACACGCATATTTGCTTTTAATACCTGTGCTGAAAAGTTTTTGATGAAAATTAAAGGAATATGTTTTTTAAACCCATGTTTTTCTGCATACTGAATTACCATCGGCATTTGTTCAAATGAGCAAAAAACTATCATGCACGGAGCTTTCCCTTTTTCTTTAGGCTCTTTTTTTAATAAGCGATTACAAAAATGAAAGTATTCTGCAATGTTAAAATTATGATCTGTATTGAAAAAAGCTTTACCTGCAAATTTGCTTTCACCTTTTTTATTATCGCCATCTACATACCACATTGGATTAGATCCGTAAGCATTTGCTCCAAGGTTGTACGGTATATCCGCAATTACTAACTGTGCCTTGGGAATACCATATCGTTTAAAATTTTGAAAATTATCGCAATATAATTCTGTTTTAACCGCCAATTACGCCACCCCCCAGATCTGCCACTCTACAATAACCTCTGCCAACGCACAACCGAGCTGCCATAGGAAACCTGCAGCAAAGATAAATAATAATGTGTATACTGCTTCACGCTTCATTTTCTACCTCCACAATTGCCGCGAACACAAGATATACCTGCTGCGGCACACAACCATTACCTAATGCCTTTAGTCGTTTCGCCCTGTTTTTCTGCCCAACTATTACTCTTGGCGGTTCATATGCGTATTGCTCTACATTTATTGCAGCAGGCCAGCCCTGCCAACTTTCAATATCCTCTTTTGCTACATTGATGTCAGTCCAGCCTATAGGTAATCCCATTAAAAGCTCTACCCAATCAGCGTTTAGATTACCTGGTTTTTCTTCTTTTTTTATAACAACACCATCCAGATAATTTCTATCTGCATTACGTTCAATACTCGCACAGCCATATGATCCGCTGTTTCCTTCTCTTGCTCTTGGTGTCGGCCAATTTACCGCCTGACTTAAATTAACGCTGTGCATCTTCTTAACTGCTGTATCTAATCCATCACCTGATGTAGCACTCGCACCTTTACGATTGTAATTACCACATACACTCGTGGTAGGCCACAATGAACACTCGCTCTCGTTTGTGTGGCGCTCCAACATCGGCAGCTCCATAGCATGACCATCCAACACGATACCCCATTTCGGCCAGGTCTCGCAAAACAGTTCCGAATCCTCCCCCCCGAATCCCGGCAGCAGAGATTGAGAGTAACCCGCGCACGTTTTCTGCCACGATCCATCTTGGCTTAAGCTCGCAAATAAGCCGGGCATACTCTCCCCAAAGACCGGAGCGGGTAACGTTCCCTTCACTATCAACGAAACCAGTTCTTTTACCTGCTGTGCTAACATCTTGGCACGGAAATCCTCCGCTGATAATATCGATCTTGGATATTCCATCAGTTTTAAGTTTTTCTGCCGTGAGTTCTCTGACATCTCTGTAAATTGGGACACCCGGAAACCTCCTTTGCAATATTTTTGTCGGGTATTCTTCGATTTCACAAAAAGCCACTGTTTCTATTCCCGCCCAGCTGGCAGCAAGGTCAATCATACCTGCTCCGCTAAATAGCGATAACATTTTCATTGTCCTCACTCCTGCTCGCTACTTATGCTAACGCATTCCTTGTCCTGCAATCTTTTGAAGTTATTAAATATTTCCTGTGCTGTAACAGCCCGCGGATCATCTGACCACATCAAGCAGTTCGGGCAAATATGCACCTCAAAATATCGACCTCTGTTTACGTGACTACCCGCCGTTGTATCCTTATGGCATATATCGCAATTCATGATCTCACCTCAAAACGGTTCTGACTTATTAGTGTTCAGCTTGTCAATATCTTCTGGTGTTATTGCTTTAATTTTCATAATTACAACTACGCCATAAACTTTATCCCCATGAATCTAATCGCACTTTAACTTTCTCTAAGTATTCAAAAAAATCTAGTTTTGTTTGATCATCCATAGCCATAAGCAAACGGTAAAAATCTTTTTGAGCTTTTTGGGCCATATTACTTTCAGGGCCCCAAACAGTAGAAGTTACTGTTGCAAGATTCCAAGCATCAAAGCTTTTTTCAAAAATTTTACTGTCCATCATTGTCGGAATCATCAGTCTGTTTACGGTTTTTAGATGCCCACGGATTAGGTGGTGGAGGTAACGCCGCCGTTCCTTCTCCTAATTGTTTAGTGTCTTCAACTATTATTACCTCTGCATCCACTTCTTCGCCATAAAAACTATTGGTATACCCTTGCTCCATTGGCGGCCTTTCAATCTCCATTAATATCTCAATAGGTACATTGATTTTCTTAATTGATAAAATGACGTACTGGTCTGAGATAATAGTTTCTTTCTTTAACTCTGGCCAAAGACTTTCTTCGTTATTACTGCCAAAAACATTTGTTATTTTTACTACGCATTGGCGCCCGGTATATTCGCCGTCAAAATATTCCTGCAGTAATAAAATGTCGTCTTCCTGATAATTACGATCATTCTTACGCAATTCAAATCTCTTTTTTCCCTTCTCCACCAACGGGAAAAATTCTGGTAATATTTTTAATTTATGGATCATCTTTTCTGCCCTCCATTTCTTAACTCTATCCTGGCTTCTTTTACTATAGGATCATCACTATACATTAAGCAGTTTGGACAAATTAGATATTCCCTATGCCCATAAGGATGAACATAACAATAACCATTATTCGTCTCTTTTTTGCATATACTGCAGAAGCCATTTATCCTTACTGGCTTTGCGGACACTTTATAATCGGCCTTGCGCATATCAATTATCCTCCTATTTGCCCTTGGCAATGGCTTTACGATAACAAGTATATGAACAGTAATATTCCATTCTTGGCCTGCCGCTTTTGTAACCATGCTGTTTTTTATATGCATAATCTGTTAAATTCGTTCCCCACGGCAAACATTTTAACTTTCCACATTCTTGACAAACAATCTCTGGCATCAAAGTTCCTAAGTTTACGTTATGGTTATTCGTTAGATTAGAAAGTTTCTTATTCCTTGCCATATCAGCGACCTCGATAATCTTTGATCATTCTGTTCTGCTCTGGACCAGGCAGCGGCGTTTCCTTCTGCTTTGCAATGCAGTTTCTGTCGTCCCTGCAAACTTTTACTGCGCATTTTTGTCCTTGATCATAAACAAGCATCCAATCCCCAGCCCGTAGTCTCTTGCCGCAGCGGCTACATTTAGACTTGCTCATCTTGCTTCCCTCCACCATTATCATTTCCATCCGTCCTTTGGTTCAGTGTTGCTTCTAACATTTTCCGTATAGAAGTTCCTGCACCGAAAAAGCTCCTTGTTGCGTTCGGAGAAATTTCAATTTGCATGCTCTTTTCAAACATAAATTGATTTATTTTGTCCTGCAGTTCAGCTTCTTTCATTGCTGCTTCATCATCGGTATAACCAAACCGATCCCAAAGGTATGATTCTATAGCCGAAACTATATTTAACAATTCAGTTTGTAATTCTTCAATTACTCTGTTTGGTATCATCTCAAAGTAATCCACCAATGAATTAGAAGCCTTTTTCACTGCAAATTCTTCCATTTTATGATCACCAATTTCAGGTCCTACCTCATATGAGATAATAAGATCAATGCTGTGTTTTTTACTTCTCCCAATTTTTTCTTTTAGACGTGATAACTCATCAAGCTGTTTCTGGTAATACGCCTTAGCTTTGACAAGTTCTAATAATTCCTCTAAAGATTTTTTATTTAAATAACGCTGTTCCATTTATATCGCTCCATTCCGCTTAAACTAGATTGTCCAATATCATTCTTTATGCTAAAATAAATATGGACGTTAAACATATTGCGTAAATTTACTGTCCGCCTAGAGCTGTTGAAGTTACCGCTTCAATGGCTCTTTTTCTTTGACTACTCATATTCCAATCATTCTCCCATCTGCAACACCAATTTTATAAATCAAATGAACGATTAATAATAAAGCCGCCGCGCTACATATCCACAATGCAGGATGTCTAGCTATGCTGTTAAGTAACCAAATAATTCCATCTACCGCTAATAAATAGTATTCTTCCATGTTGTCGCCTCCTAAATTCTTTGTTTTCTTGGCCTGCCTATTTTTGGTGCATCTTGCTGCTGAGCATTTTTGATTATTGCTTTTATATTCTTTATTTCAAAGCATTCATTTTTTTGTCCCATGTCTTCTAACCATTTTTCAAAAGCTACACGTGGTATTTTGAGTGTGTTGCCTGACCAGAAACACGGAAAATCACCGCGCTTATTCTTTGCAAGCAACGCATATGCTTTAATGATCAGACCGCTGATATTTCCATAAGCGGCTGCTTCTTCCACAGAAAGTACTGCCTTACGGTATACCGGTATAGTTTCTTTAATTGCCGCCATGTATAAGCCTCCTTACTCATTATTTCTGGCTTCCAAATCAATACCCCTAAAATGTAATCCATCTTCTGTTATTTCATAGCGCAGAATATCGCCTATACGAATGTCGTAAATCTTTATATTGAAAAAATACCAATGATCTATATGACGACTGCGGAGCTTTATTGGCTTATCAAAAAAGACTTCATAAACATCCCCCGGCGATTCAATTATCTTGGCAACTTTAGCTGTTAAAAATTGCTTTTCGGATCCACATCCAATATATTTTTTTGCAAATTCTTCTTCAGTCATATTTTTTGTAATATTAATCATTTTGTTTAAAGCCTGTACCTGCTTTTTAGTAAATCTACTATTTTTATTCATGGTATATCCCTCTTTCAAAGTTGATATACCAGTCAAAGCTGTGTTATAATGTTCTCGTCAGCTTCGGCTGGTCTCAAGAAACACTCGCTAAACTTTCCACGGAGAAGCGGGTGTTTCTTTTTGTTGCGCTATTTTAAAACAGCGGCAAATTTATCTTATATATATGGCTGTTGCTACAGCTATGAAGGTAACAGTCGATATGGTAGCTCTTAATTTTCTGACCTCTGCTATCAGTTCACAGACTTTGTCAGGGAAATTCTTTACTGTATTTTCTTTATCTATTTTCCTAAGTTCAGTTAGAAGCAATTCGCGGCGCGATTTTTCATTTAACTTGTACTTATCCATAATTGCCGCTATTTCATTCCGTACTCCCGGTGGAAGCGGTGGTGGTACTAAATATCCACTGTCCATTTTTTACCTTCTTTCTAACTCTTATTAGTGCTATAATGTGAATCAGCAGGAACTGCCATTCCTGACTTTATTGTTAAAGGAAGTGTATTTTTATGGATACTAAAAAAATAGAAGTAACAATCTGCATAACTGATGAAGAAATTCTTGTAATCAACCCGCTTATACAGGAAGCAATAGAATACACTACAGAAGACGATTCACTATCCAACAGTGAAAAAAATCTTCAATTGCAACATTTACATAAAGTTTATGACCAGTTAAACGGTAAAGAGAATGACCTGGATTCTATCCAATTCCTTGCTACAGTCAAGGATTTAGCAGAAGATCAATTAGATTTTTTTGATGATCTTTGTTCCGACGGAGACATGATAATCGAACTGCCTTCACAACAACTTCTTCAGTCTGTCGTACGTAAGATCGAAACGTTCTTTGAGGATTGCCATGTAAAGTTTGTCTAACATTTGATTTTTTGGACTTGTCCAATGCACTGCCACGTACGAGTCTGACCTCTGGTTCAAAACTTCTAAATTTTTGCATTACTTCTTCAACCGCTTTCTTAGCGGCTCTTTTTGACTTATTCATATTGCGATACGTTTGTTGAACACGATTTTTAGACTCCAAGCACGCAGCCTTATTACTTGCCTGGAGCAGCAGCCTGTTCTCGTCCTGCATAGCCGCAGGGCTTTTTTCTTTTTTCATTTTGCACCCCTTTTTCGTAACTTATAAAGTTACTTTGTTAGCAAAAAAATAGCCATTGGGTCATTCAACTCCAATTCTTTAATCATAATTTCGACTTCATCGGTACCAAAAACACCACGCTTCATTTTTGTATAAAATGTTTTAGGAGAAATGCCTAATTTTTCAGCCATTTTTCTTCCACTAATTCTTCTAGCTGCCATCTCACCAATTAACTTATCTGTGCGAATCATATATATCACCTCCGTAACTTTTTAAGTTACGATAAGTATAAATCTTCATAGGTAACTTGTCAAGTTGTTTTTTACCCTATTTTTATCTTTTTTGTTGCTTTTTAGGTAAAATATGTTATTATGTATATAAAGGAGTGAGCAAAGTGACTAAAGGAGAAAGATTAAAACAGCTACGGCTCTCCAATAAGTATACATTAGAAGAAATCGGCAAAAAAATTAATGTAGCAAAGCAAACTTATTTTAAATATGAAAATAACATAATCACTAATATACCAACTGATAAGATAGAACTTCTTGCTGAAATCTATGGAGTATCAGAAGCTTATATTATGGGCTGGGATATTGTAGAAAATAATAAACCAACAAAGGAAGAAGAAGTATTCTTGGAAAAATTCAGGAAATTAGGCCATGATGATCAGATGCTTCTCTTTGGAATCATGGACAGCTTTATAGATGCAAGAAAATCTGCTAATCTGCCCGCAACGGGCACAAAATAAGGGGGTTTTATTAAGTGAATACTCTTAATGACGAAGAACGCTCTATTATCAACCTACTGCGATCATTACCACATGATGAATTTTTGAATGCAGTAGGTTACCTAAACGGACTTATTTTTAAAAATGCGGAGATTATCGGCTGCGAGGGTCGACGCCGGGAAATGTAACTCGTTCGCATATAACTCGTACTAAAGTGTTACATTTCCCTTCTCCTAACAAATAAATAAAAAGAGACCCAGATTAAATCCGGGCCATGAGGGAAATGAAATATAATTTTTTGACGCCGTCACTTGTGACGGCGTTCTCACAATATATATACTAACACAGACTGAATTTTTGTTTTTTTTCTTTAGTTTTATTATTCTTTAGAAAATTTTTATAACTAATCTGCAGGGAATAAAATTCCAAATATCATATAAGAAAACTCTAAATTTTTATTTGACATCATACAAATCGTGCTATATAATACGGGTAGATGAAACGACCATTCTACGCGAATGGCCTTGCCCACTACCTTAACCGGTAGTGGGTTTTTTATTTTAGGAGGTTTACATTTTGGGCATTTTAATATTTGACAAGCCATTTAAAAGCTTTGAGGAACAAATAGATATCTTAGAAAACAAATATAATTTATATATCGAAGATAAAGATATGGCTTTATCTGCACTGAAATCTTTAACATACTACGATCTTATCAATGGGTATAAAGAATGTTTCATCACTAATGATAAATTTGAACCAGGAATTTCATTAGGTTTTTTACATATATTTGCCCAAATTGATAGACATATCCAATCTACCATTTTTAAATATAGTACTATTGTCGAAAATTCTTACAAATCTAAATTGGCTTATGTGCTCGCCAAAAATTTTGGTGTTTGCGAACATGATTACCTAGATCCAGATAATTATTTTAGAACTAATAACAAAATTTCTTTTCCAAGGATCCAAAAGGCTTGCATTTCTATTTACGACGGTTCCAAACCTATACCTCAGCCAACTAAGCATTATGTAGAAAAACATAACCACATACCCCCTTGGATATTATTTAAAAATCTTTCTTTCAGCAACGCAATTAACTTTTTTCAATTATTAAAATCTCAAGAAAAGCACGAGGTAGCTGACCTTTTAATTCCTGATAAAAATTTAGACTATTACAAAAAAGTAGAATTTATCATAGCTTCTTTAAATATTATTAGGAACTTTAGAAATAAAATGGCACATAATTTAAAGTTCATCACTTATAAAAGCCATTTTCATTCTTTGGATCCCAAAACTATTTTACATCTGCTGCCTCCAGGTCTTTTACATTGGAAAGACATTCGAAAAAACAAAATAGGTTTAAATGATATTTACGGAGATATACTTTGTATTCTGATACTGCTAGATGATGAATATTTGCAAACTTCTATGCTGGCTGATTTTATAATATCATTTAATAAAATGGATAATGGTAAATCTACACCTATGAAGTTGGTAAAGACGAAATACTTTTCTATAACAAGATTACCGCCAGATATTGCAAAAAGGTTCACCGCTCTTTACGAAGCAAAACTTAAATTGTTAAACCTGTGACGTTAATATTTTGACTTTCTAAATATTTGCCCTTTATCACAATAATATCATTCCAACTATAAAAAAGAGGTGGTGAAATTATGCCTACAAAAAGAAAAGACGGTCGCCTGCAAACAAGCGTCACCGTCGAAAATCCTATTACCGGAGAAAAGAAGAAAGTATATGTCTATGGTTATGACCTGTCTGAATTGGAAGCAGAAAAGTACCGTATCCAAAACGCATCCATTGAAGAGTTTCTCAATGTTTCTACATTTCATTCATGGTGCGATGAATTTTTACGCATCAAACGTGAAGATGAAAAACTGGAAGAATCTACTCTATATTCCTACAAGCTGCAGATCAACAAACATCTTCTTTCTAAAATTCCTCCATCTACACCAATAGCCAAAATAACTCCCGCCTGGTGCCGCCAGCTCCTGCGTGGCATTCCTGGTGAACGTGCACGCCTTGGCGTTTATGTGCTGCTCAAATCCATCTTTGAAGAAGCGATTGTTAATCAGCTGCTTGCAGATAATCCTATGCGGTTCATCAAGAAGCCTAAATATTCAACCCCGGCGCGCAGTATTGTTACACCAGAGATATATCAAATGGTAATGGACGATGTATCTGGAACCCAATATGAATATGTATATAAATTTGCCTGGGATACCGGTATGCGACGCGGCGAAATTTGCGCTGTACGCCTTTCTCATATCGACCTTGATAATTTATATGTCCATGTACAAAAAGGACGCAAGAGAGGGGAAAACGGCGAATATGAAGGGGCTCCAAAGAGTGATAATGGTGTAAGAGATTTAAAAATATCAGAAGCAGCCGCTGCCAATATCGCTACCTGGATCAAAATTTTACGCCGCATACTTTTTAAAGCCGGCTTGCCCTGGGAAGATGACGGTTATTTATTCCGTTCTGAACGTGATTTGTCTAAACCATTGCCACTTAGTAGCATCACTCATAAATTTTCTGATCAAAAGGAACAGCTACATCTCCCTGCAAACGTTTCGTTCCACAGCTTCCGCCATACCCACGCAACGATAATGGCTGAGCAGAATCTTTCCCCTAAACAGATTCAATTACGCATGGGCCATTATTCGGCAGCATTTTCTTACGATACCTACGTTCATGCTACAAACAAGCTGCAGGAAGGCATTGTTTCTGCGTTTGATAAAGCCGCCAAGGATTATGGTCGCTAATTTTTTATCTCGTTCAGGATGTCAAAATGGCTGTCAAAACTCACTAAACTAAAAAACGGCCTCCGAGAAAAAATCTCGAAAGCCGCATAAATGCTATTGGTGCGAGTGACAGGAGTCGAACCTGCACGCCGAAGGCGCTAGATCCTAAGTCTAGTGCGTCTGCCAGTTCCGCCACACTCGCAAACAGGCAAAAAAAATGGTGATCCACCCGCGACTCGAACGCGGGACACCCTGATTAAAAGTCAGGTGCTCTACCGACTGAGCTAGTGGATCACATTGGCTGGGGCGGCTGGACTCGAACCAACGCATGCGGGAGTCAAAGTCCCGTGCCTTACCGACTTGGCTACGCCCCAAGGATAGAAACCGGATAATTATGGGGTGACTGGAGGGGATCGAACCCTCGAGTAACGGAGCCACAATCCGCCGTGTTAACCGCTTCACCACAGCCACCAAATTGTCCAAACTTAATAGCTTGGCGACGAATGTTATTCTACCATAGCCACTAGTTTATGTCAATCTTTTTTATAAACTTTTTTACATTTTTTTGCAGGGATTATTATTTGCAGACAGCGATTGCTTCTATTTCAACTTTAACACCTTTCGGCAGTCCCGCAACCTGTACGCAGGAACGCGCAGGAGCGTTTTCAGCAAACTTTTCACCGTAAATGCTGTTAACAACGCCAAAATCTTCCATATCAGTCAAAAAAACAGTGGTTTTTACCACATCGTCAAAAGTCAATCCTGCCTCAGACAATACGCCTTCCATATTTTTCAAGACTCTGATCGTCTGCGCTTCAATACCTTCATCTACTACTTCGCCTGTTTCAGGAATCAAAGCTATCTGACCTGACATATACAACATACCATTAGCCATAACAGCCTGAGAATAAGGCCCGATAGCAGCCGGTGCATTTTCAGTCTTAATAATTTTTTTCATTTGATTTACCTCCATTTAATACTTATCTAAAATATTTTTCAAATTTTACCATCAGCGGCAAAATAAGCCTGTGCCCAGGCCAGTGCAGTTGGTGTCTGTGCCAGTCCGCCTTCCGCCGTTTCCTTGAGCGTGCAGGGCAAACGATCGCCTACTGACTTCATCGCATCAATGGCTTCGTCTGCAGGGATAAAGCTTGTGATACCAGCCAGAGCCAATTCTGCTGCCAGCAACGCCTGTGCAGCGGCACCGCCGTTTCGTTTGATACACGGCACTTCTACCAGACCGGCAACAGGGTCACAAACAAGCCCCAGCATATTTTTGAATACTATCGCCACTGCATGTCCTACCTGTTCCGGAGTGCCTCCCAGCACATCTACAGCGGCACCGGCCGCCATAGCCGCACCACTGCCGCATTCAGCCTGACAGCCGCCCATAGCGCCCGACAGTGAAGCGCGGCTGGCTATGACCATACCAATATTACCAGCCACTACCAAAGCTTCAGCCATTTGCCGTTCGTTCAAATTGTAATGCTGCTTCAATGCCAAAAGTACTCCCGGCAGAACGCCGCTGGCTCCGGCGGTAGGAGAGGCGACGATACGTCCCATCGCCGCATTGCATTCACCTACAGCCATGGCATAAGCCACAGCATCGTTAACGACACCGCCTAAAATATTTTTATAATTTTCAGACTGTCTGGCCTCCTGCAGCTTTTTAGCAGCACCACCAGTCAGGCCGCTGTGTGAACTTACCCCGGTCAGACCGAATGCTGCCGATTCTTCCATTACCTGCAGCATTGTCTGCATCTGCTCTAATATAGCATCTTCACTCAGTTCAAGCTCTTCGCTGCTGAGCTTCAGCAGATAAGTATGTAACGGAACACCCTGATCAGCTGCGTCCTCAATCCAGGTCCTTAAAGAAATTTTCTCGTTAATCACGCTGCACCTCACAAAACATTACGGATGAACCGCACCGACTGCATAGGTTCCAAAGCAGCAACCAGATTGATTATCGGCTCCGGCACGACCTGGTCACATTCAATGACCATCGTTGCCAACCCGCCTTTATTCGCCCGGAAAACCCGCATCCCGGCAATATTGATACCGGCACTTGCCAAAGCGCTGCTGACCAGGGAAATAACACCAGGTTTATCCTTATGCAAGGTAAGGATCGCCGGCAGCTTACCGCTCAGTTCTACAGCCGCACCGTCAATAGAAGTTACCAGAACCTGTCCGCCGCCAATAGAAGAACCAATAACTTCGCATTTTCTGCCATCTGCAGCTGTCAATTTAAAATAAACCGTATTTGGATGTGTCAGATCACCTAGATTGATCGTGGAAAATTCGTATTCCAAGCCCTGCTTCTGAGCAAAATCCATTGCCTGCGGAATCCTGGCATCATCCGGCAGCCAGCCCATCAGTCCCGCAAGAAGCGCCATATCCGTGCCATGGCCGCGGTAAGTTTGAGCAAAGCTCCCATGCAAAGCAATCTGCGCCTTTAGCGGCCAGGCCCCCAGAATGCTGATCGCCAATAACGATAAACGTACGGCTCCAGCCGTATGCGAGCTGGACGGACCAATCATTACCGGTCCGATAACATCAAATATATTCATAATAACCTCACTGCTTTTACTATTGCGTCCTTATTCCACATTATCCAGTGAACGATGCGCCAGACCTACACACAACTCATTGAGATTGAGCACGCCTACCGCCATATAAATAGCAACGCACAAATGCTCACCGCAGCGGGCAATACCGATCTTGCCACCGACATTAAAGCCCAAAGCCTTGGTTTTCACCTGCTCTAAAGCCGCATGAGCAGCGCCTGCTACCGCACCGGCGCCAACATGCGTATCTGAAACCAGGCCCTGCCTCTGCGCTGCCACTACAGCACGTTCAACAATCTTGACAATAGACGGAATAAATTCCCCGCCAAAATCGACCGCTGTCGAACGAATACCCTGTTCAGCCAGTTCCTGCTTGATTCTCTGCTCTTCGCTGCGTGAACCTGTAACAGCTATTTTCAGGGCCGCACGGCCGATTTCAATACTGGTGAGTTTGCTGTCGGTCATAATATCAAGCCTCTTCCTCTACATATTCCGGTACTTTAATCGGAGTTTTATCAACAACTGCCACTATTAAAAAGGTTACAATACAAATAAGCCATTCAAAATAAATTACATGCTGCAGAACATGGAGCGCCGGTACAAATTCCCAGACCACCAGCCCTAAAAGTCCGACCAGCGTTGTATAAAAAGCACTGCTTCTGCGGCACAGCCCCGGCGCAAACACAGTAAATAAAAAGACACAGGTCAGAGCGGTAGTCATCGACAGACCGGCAATCATGGTCTTCAAAATACCTGCGGCATTGAAGGCAAACCACAAGGTTATCAAACCAACCCCGAAAATAGTCAGACGATTGACAGTGACAAATTTTTCATCGCTGACAGAAGGATTAATAAAACGTTTGTAAATATCCTGACTGAACAAAGTGCCCGCCCCCAAAAGGATCGTGCAGGCAGTAGAAACATCGGCCGCCCACAAGGCAGCCAGCGTCGTTCCTGATGCCACCGGGTTCAGACTCATAACGACTTTCGGCAGAGCCATAGTCGCCGTAATATCCGGGAAAGAAACCTTCGCTACAATGCCGAGCAGCGCGCATAAAAATCCGATCGGGAAAATCAAAATGCCGCCTAAAAGAAAGCCTTTACGGGCAGTTTTGGCATCACGGGCACCACAGGCAATCTGCACCGGTCCCTGTGCCGTGATCGCTTGTGTGACCATAACTATGAACCAGCCGATAATGACCGCCATCGGTATACCAGCCAAAGGATCGAACCAATCCAGCGTCGGCGGCAGCTGAGCCGCAATATTCTCGATCCCGCCGGCATTATTGACGGCGGCAAAGCAGGAATACAGGACACCGACATAAATCAGACAAACGCTGACGATATTGGAAAGACCTGAGGACCACAGACCGCCGATCAGGGTGATGCCGATGAAAACAACGGCACTCATCATCATGCCGCCTTTAAAACTGAAAATGTCAGGCAGCAGCGAAGCCAGAATCGCCCCGCCCGCCAAATACTGCAGCGCCGTAATAACAGACATAATAATAACAAGACCGACCGCGCTGATGACACGACCTTTCGTATCATAGTATTTCTCAAAAAATTCCGGGATCGTAGAAATCTTCATCGCCCGCAGTTTCCCAGCGGCAACAAGCCCCATCACGACAGCCCCCGCTGCCCAGGCTGCATTATACCAGCCTGCCGCCATACCTACTTTAAAGGCATTTTCGGCAACGCCCACTGTAGAAGCCGCACCGACCGCAAGCCCCGTAATATTGACCGCGATCAGGCCGGCACTTAATTTACGCCCGGCAAACAAATATTCCGTCGAGCCTTTATCAGCCCGCCTTTTAACATAAAAACTGATACCAAACAAAAGCGCGATATACACGCACACGATAATCAACTGAATAGACAAATGCCACACTACCTTTCTACGCTGCTACATTGCTGCTTATTAAAACCACTCCGCGCCTCAGAAGGCGCCTGCTGCCATACTACCCTCCTACCCATCAAGTATGGATATAATTATATCAATTTTCTTCTGCAAAGTGAAGTAAAACAGCTTTTTAAAACACTTTTTTACTTTCTTTAGCTCATTTACATTCGCTGGCTGCCTTGTAAAATTTTTTATACTTTGCTGCCGGCAACAAGGATTTTAGATTTTTATGTCGAATGTAAAAAAGATTACAGAAGATTTATTTATCTGAAATTCCCTGATAAGTGAGGCTTAAATTTATGTATTCTTACAAAACCAGCGGCACCTGCTCTCAACAAATAAATTATGACATCGTTGACGGCAAGGTCCATAATGTTACTTTCGTCAACGGCTGCCCCGGCAATCTTAAAGCTATCGGCATCCTGGTAGAAGGACTTCCCGTCGAGGAAGTTGCCGCAAAACTGCGCGGCATTCACTGCGGCAACCGCAGCACCTCCTGCGGCGACCAGCTGGCTCAGGCCCTGGAGCAGCATCTAAACAAATAACAACATCGCAAATTCCAAGGAAAGGGGGCACCTGCAATGTATAAGATCCTCAAAAGTACACCAAACGGCATCGATGAGCTTGAGCTTGAACAATTAGAAAAGGGCTGCTGGATCGACATTGTCAGTCCCTCCCCTGAAGAACTGCATGAAATAGCCGCCGCTACTAAGATCCAGCTGGATTTTCTGACGGCCGCGCTTGACGAAGAAGAAAAATCGCGTATCGAAACCGAAGACGACCAGATCCTGATCCTGGTCGATATTCCTTTTTTACGCAGTAACAAAGACTACGACACACTGCCGCTCGGCATTATCATCGCTGAAGACTTTATTGTCACCGTCTGTCTGGAGCCTAACGCTGTTGTTGCTGACTTTTCTTCCTATAATCATCGTTTCTTCAGCACCTTCAAAAAAACGCGGTTCCTGTTCCAGATCCTTTATAAATCAGCTACTTTATATCTAAAGTATATTCGTATCATCATCAAACGTACTGATGAACTGGAGCAGCATCTGCGTAAATCCATGGAAAACTCCGAGTTATTCAACCTGCTGGATCTTCAGAAGTCACTGACCTACTTTACTACTTCCCTGCGCAGCAATTATATCGTTACTGAAAAACTGCTGCGTCTGCGTTCTACAAATCAGTCAGGACATTTGATCAAGCTCTACGAAGAAGACGAAGACCTTTTGGAAGACGTCATCATTGAATATAAGCAGGCTATTGAAATGGTTGAAATGTACAGCCATATTCTTAACAGCATGATGGAAGTATTTGCCTCTATCATCAGTAATAACCTGAACTTAGTTATGAAGTTCCTGGCTTCTGTAACCATTATTTTAGCTATCCCCACAACTATCGGCGGCTTATGGGGCATGAACGTTCCGGTGCCTCTGGAAGGTAACGAATTCGGTTTTGTCACCATCACTTCCATCGCCCTGCTGATTTCTGTAGGTACAGGCTACTGGTTGTGGAAACGCCGCATGTTCTAGGAGGATATTATGTCAAAAATACTAGCAGAACAATTATTGGCCGGTATTATTCTCGGCGATAACGATAATCAGGAATATATTTATCTTCCAGGCGGAGAAGTAGGAAGCGATACTCCCTGCTGTGTCTTTGAAAGCAAGTCCGGACGACAGGACCTGCCGCTGGATAAAGCCGTAGAACAGGCCAAGCGCCTGCATCTAAAACCCGTAGCGCATCCGGAAATGGGCCGGCGCTCATACTGAACCTGAAGAAGAAGACCCCGCTGCAATAATGCAGCGGGGTTATTTTTATGCTTTTTATTTTTTTACATAACGCTCCCAAAACTCGTCTTCAGGCAGCGGTCGGGCAAAATAATAACCCTGACCCAACTGGCAGCCCAGCTTTTGCAAAACCTTGAGCTGCTCTTCATTTTCAATGCCCTCAGCCAAAGTCAGCGTATCGCCAAATTCACGGCACATAGAAACCGCCGCCTTAAACAAAATCTGCGTTTTAGGATTGTCTACGATACTGTCCGTAAGACTTTTGTCAAACTTTACCGTATCAAAATGCACCTGTGACAATAATTCCAGATTAGAAAAGCTAGTACCGAAATCGTCCATGGAAATACTGAATCCAGCCTCATGCATCCGTTTGATCAAATCCACAAGCAGCTCTTTTTCCAGCAAACCAAAGCTTTCCGTGATCTCCACATCTATCAGACATGGATCAATACCATATTTCTTACAGATAGCCACACTGTTTTTGATTGTATCTTCCGCAATCAACGTTACCCGCGAAACATTTACAGACATCTTAAAAACTCTGCCGCCACGTTCACGCCAGTCTTTCAGCATCCGGCAGACTGTCTTCAGAACAAAGATGTCGATATAATTTATCAAACCATTTTCTTCGTAACCAGGAATAAAATTATCCGGCGCTATTATCACTCCCTGATCGTCGATTTTTCTGACCAGGGCCTCGGCACCTTCTATCAGACCTGTCTGCAGGTTTATTTTCGGCTGCAGGTAAACTTTGAACCTTCCTTCCGCGATCTCGGCCAACAGCCGGTGCGCGCTTTCTGCTTTATGATTATAATCGGCGGTCAGATTTTTATAGCCAAACGATTTTGTCGCTTCCATCACCGCATTTGCCTGAGATACTTTTTTATAAATATCCCGGCAATTATCGCTCCATAAGCTGCCGACCGAGACCCTGAAATCTGTCTCTGCACTGAATTTAGCTTTCAGCGCCGCTACTTTTGCTTCAAAATCCGCTTTATCCATATTCAGCGCCAAACTGACAAACTCATCACTGCCGACACGAAATGAATTAACGCCAAAAACACTTTTGATAAGTGCTGCTATCCTGATCAGGACCCTGTCACCCGAATGATAGCCCTTGGTTGCATTGATATTGCGCAGCCCGTTGATATCCATATCGACAATACCAATATGCCGTATTTTTTTAATTTCTATATCCTTCAACAGACTGCTGTATTTCTCTCTATTATACAGTCCTGTAAGATTATCTACCCAACGGATCTGTTCCAATTTTTGATCCAGATATTTTTTCTGCTGTTCCAGTTCTTCTTCCTTAAAATTATATAGAATTTCAAAACGCAGACGACGCCCCATATAATTGAATAAAATGCTCTTGACCTGTAAATAGCGCTGTACCGACGGCTGATATATTTCTTCCACAAACATGCACTCTGTAGTCAGCAGATTATTCCGGCAGAACCTGCACTTGCTGTTCAGTCCCTGTAAAACCGTATAACATTTTTTACCGCAGTAGCTGTCATCTTCATAAGCCAGCTGCAGCATGTCTTTCGCACTCTTATTCATATAAACAATTTCACAGGTATCAACATCAATCAGATAGATCGCTCTTGCTGTTTCTGTACGCGCTATTTGAGGAAATTCGTCGAAGCCCATCATTTTCGAGCTCATTTCTGCACCTCTTTTATAAATATTCCCAGTCGCAACTTTTACTTTAGTTAAAAAAAGCTTCTTCAGGATATTTATTTTTAACATTTTTAAAAGTTTGCATTTTGTTTATCCATTTGTATTATAACATTATTATAATATCTATTCAATATTTTTGGTTTTTTAGAATATTTTTATTCTTAAAACAACAAAAGGCGCTGTGTAATTTATACACAACGCCTCAAAGACCACTTTTATTTAATTACAATAACTGGCAGTTCGGATTCTTCGATCACCGTTTTACTGACACTGCTTTTTAAAAGCCCTTCCAAAGCTCCAAAACCGCGGCTGCCAATAACAATGCTGTCACAGTTTTCGCGACGGCTCAGCTTAATTATTTCTTCAGCTGCTCTACTGCCGATAGCCAGCAGATAATCGCAGGGGATTTCCTGTTTGTCCATTAAGTGCTTGGCAGCGCCCAGCACCTCATTGCCGATCTGCATCACCGGCCCATTGGCACTGTAGACCAGTTCTTCTTCCAAAGGAGCACCGCCGACAGCTTTAATCCCCGGCTTAACGACCGTCAAAATAACCAGGTGTCCACCCGACAGCTTTGCCAGCGAAGCGGCATATTCCATGGCCCGCCAGGAATATTCAGTCCCGTCGATAGGTACGAGGATTTTTTTTAACATATTCATCATCCTTCATCAAAACTTTAAACACAGCTCCGTAATTATTTTACGATCAGTACCGGCACTGTTGCATACTGAGAAACCTTGGAACTGACGCTGCCCAGGAAAAATTCAGCAATGCCGCTGAGTCCGCGGCTGCCCAAAACGATCGCGTCGGCTTCCACTTTTTTGGACAAAGCGATGATCCGTTCCGACGGATGCCCTACTTCCATATCATATTCAACTTTATGCGGATAGGAGCCGACCATTTCTTTGGCCAATTCCAAAACCTTATCACCGACTTTTTCCAATTCGCTGTTACCCTGATTAATCGTAGCATGGTCAAGCGGGACTGCCAAAAGAGCAGCATTATTATAAGGCTGGATTACGTTCACTACCAAAATTTCACTCTCAAATTTTTTACCGATCTCCAACGCATTATTCAATGCGCGCCATGCGGTTTCGGAACCGTCTACAGGTACTAAGATTTTTTTAAACATAATACGCACCTCCTGCTATCTTAACTGCTTTTAGAATATTCAAAATCAATAATAAGCTTATTGGTTTCACTGTTAATTTCTCTTTTTACAGCCTAAATTCCTGCTAAAGCAAAATTATTTAACTTTATTTTTTTTCGCCTGATGCTTCAGGGATTTTTTACTTACTTTTTTGATCTCTGACGGTGCCGGAGCATCATCCATACTGCCGCCTTTACCAAAACGGTAATACAGCAGCATTAATCCTAAAAGCAGCATCGGCAGGCCGCCGATAACATAACGGTATTCGGCCGGCGCAGTGATCGTCAGAAAATCATAACCAATGATCGCTATCGGCACAAGAATGATCTGCGAATAACGGCTTGCAGAACTCGTCGTCCCCATAAGACGGATCACCAGTCCGTAAGCCAGGAAGGCCACAGCAAAAGACACAAAAGACATAAAGCATAAGAAAATAAAAAATTCCATAACAGCTCTCCTCGTTTAACGTTCTTCCCTGTCATAAGGCTGCCCCAGCGCCTGAGGCGCTGCCAGACGGCCCCCTTTGCGGGCCAGAACCAAAATCAAAACCACTATTGTAAAAATATATGGAAGCATATTCAAAATAAAAACAGACACGGGCAGGCCAACGACCTGCAAATGAAAGCCCAAAGCATCAATGCCGCCGAAAAGATACGAACCAAGCAGCGCACGCCATGGATCCCACAGAGCAAAAATTACAAGTGCCACCGCGATCCAGCCGCGTCCGGCCGTCATATTTTCCAGCCAGCAGGGAGCATAAGCCAGCGACAAATACGCGCCGCCCAAACCGGCTAAAGCACCGCCCATGATCACATATAAATACCGCAGTCCAAAAACATTGACGCCTACAGCATCTACAGCAGCCGGATTTTCTCCCAAAGCCCTCATAAACAGCCCTGCTCTTGTACGGTACAGATAAAAAGCAACAACAGCCACTAAAATATAACTGCAGTAAACCAGCAGATCCTGCCTGAACAGTACCGGCCCCAGCACCGGGATCTCACTGAGCCCCGGTACAGCCAGCTTACTGAAAACAACAGTCGCCTGCTGCCCCACATAATCCAAACCCAGATAACCGGATAGACCCGTGCCAAACAAGGTCAGCGCCAAACCGCTGACGACCTGGTTTGCCCGCAGGGTGACAGTCAGAAAAGCGTGTATCAGCGCCATCAATGAACCTGCCAGCAGCGCCATCCCAACACCACTTAGAAGACTGCCCGTCTGCTGAGCGGCAATGAACCCGGCACAGGCACCGACCAGCATCATCCCGTCCACACCCAGATTGGTAACACCAGCTCGCTCGGAAATCAGTTCACCCAGCGCAGCAAACAAAATAGGGGTACCGGCCGTAATAGAGGCAGCTAAAATTGAAATGAGCAATGTCTCATTCACTCTCTTCGCCTCCTTCATTTTTGATCAGGCGCAGCTGATAATTGGTAAAGATATCAGCGCCGACGACAAAGAATAAAATAGCTCCCTGCAGCATTGTTGCCACAGCCGAAGGAATCCCCAGTGTCTGCACCATAAACCCGCCGACATGGATAATCGCAAACAAAAAAGCTACTACGATAATCGCTGCCGGATGCAGCCGCGCCAGCCAGGCCACAATAATTGCCGTATAACCATAACCGGGACTGATACCCGGCTGCAGCTTGCCAACGATGCCGCTGACTTCAATCATGCCGCCCATCCCGCAGACAGCACCGCTTAGCAGCATCACCAGCAAAACATTTCTGGGAATATTGATCCCGGCATAACGGGCAGCCGTAGGATTGGAACCAATAACAAGTGTCTCGTAGCCCCAGCGGGAATCTCGAAAAACTACTGTCAGAACTGCCGCTAAAACAAATACAATAATGATACCGGCATGTACGCGCAGATCTCCGAAAGAGGGCAGCAAAGCCGACTCGCTGAAGGCCGCTGTCAAAGGAAAATTCAAGCCCTTGGGATCACGCCACGCACCATAGACCAGATAATTGACCCATAAAATTGCAATATAATTCATCATCAGCGTCGTAATCAGTTCGCTGACCAGCCACTTGGTTTTGAACCACCCGGCTAAAAGTCCCCACATCCCGCCTGCCGCAGCTCCCAGCAGCAGCATGCCCGGCAGCATGATCATAGAAGGCAGGTCAGGATAAGTCAGCGGCAGCCAGCTGGCCGCACAGGCTCCCATATAAAACTGCCCTTCAGCGCCGATATTCCAGATCTGCATCCTGAAGGCAATGGCAATGCCTAATCCGCACATCGCCAGCGGTATCATTTTGACGATCGTTTCCGAAATACCATACTCAGAACCTAACGCACCGCTGAACATGGCATAATATACCTCAAAAGGATCGCGCCCCGTCACTGCAAAAAAGATACCGCAGAAAACCAGAGCGGCGAAAGCTGCCACCACCGGCACCAGCGAGCGCATCAGCGGACTGGGTGCCAGACGTTTTTCCATTACCAGCTTCATACGCCCGCACCTCCCGCTTCGGTAATACCCGCCATCAAAGCGCCGATTTTTTCTGTATCCATTTCGCTGACAGGGAATTCACCTAAAATCTGCCCGGCAAACATAACGCCTACACGATCAGCCAGCTTTGCGATTTCCTCCAGCTCTTCCGATACCAGAATGATCGCAGTCTGTTCTTCTTTCAGCTGCAGCAGCAGCTTGTGCACTGCTTCGATAGCACCTATATCCAAGCCGCGTACCGGGTACAGTACGATCATCAGCTTGGGTTTAGCGGCTATCTCGCGTCCCAGCAGCAGTTTTTGCAGATTACCGCCGCTCATCATCTTCACCGGCTGGAAAATCGATCCCAGCTTCACATCAAAATCTTCTACGATACGTTTTGTCGCCGCTATAGCAGCTTCACGCCGAATCCGCCAGCCTTTGGAAAATTTACCGTCATATTCTTTCAGGATCACGTTATTGACAGAATCCAGATTTGGCACCAGCCCCATACCCAGACGATCCTCCGGCACATAACTGATACCTGCTTCGATCATTTCTTTCGGTTTTTTATTGGTAAGGTCCTGTCCGTAAAAAAATATTTTTCCGCCCATCGCCGGCCGCAGTCCGGCAAGTACCTCAGCCAGCTCGCGCTGACCGTTGCCCGATACTCCGGCGATACCATAAATTTCACCCGCTCTGACTGCAAGCCTGACATTGTTCAGTCCAACCGTATTCATATCATTGAGAGCTGAAACCTGCTCCAGCTGCAGCACCACTTCGCCGCAGTGCTCGCAGTTTTTTTCATAGGTATTCAGCACCTCGCGGCCGATCATCATCTGCACCAGCTTGTCGCGACGCATATCTTCTTTTGCGGCGCTGCCGGTTACACAGCCGCCGCGCAAAACAGTTACTCGGTCGGCCAGTTCCTCGACTTCGTTGAGTTTGTGGGAAATAAAAACTACCGCGCAGCCGTCGTCTGCCATCTTTCTCAGATTGACGAACAGCTCGCGTGTCTCCTGCGGCGTCAGAACAGCCGTAGGCTCATCCAGGATCAGCACACGGCTGCGATGATAAAGCATCCGCAAGATCTCCACGCGCTGTTTTTCTCCCACACCAAGCTGCCAGACATAGGCCCGCGGATCTACCTGCAGTCCATATTTCTCACCCAGACTTTCAATATCTGCTATGATCTGCTCCGGTTTCAGCAAAAAACCGCCTTTGCTCTGGCTCAGAACGATATTCTCAGCTACCGTAAAAGATTCGATCAGTTTAAAATGCTGATGTACCATCCCGATACCGCTGGCAATGGCGTCAGCAGGCGAAGCAAACTTTACTTCCTCCCCGCCAACCATGATACAGCCTTCTGTAGGCTTGTAAAGACCTGTAAGGATACTCATCAAAGTACTTTTACCGCTGCCGTTTTCACCCAAGAGCGCATGTATCTCACCGGGGTACAATTCCAAATTTATTTTATTGTTGGCGATAACGCCGGGAAACCGTTTCGTTATCTGCCGCATACTGATAAGAGGCAAGGTCATGACTTTGCTCCGTTCATCATAAAATTAATCCGCTCCTCCGCATAGCCGCGCGCCGATCTGGCGGGCAACATGGACTCCGCTCGCACTGGCCTGTGACAACCCCCTGGTGATACCGGCACCGTCGCCGACGGCGAACAGGTTCGGGATCTTAGTTTCCAGCTTATCATCAAGTTCCAGACGCGCACTGTAGAATTTTACCTCTACACCGTAAAGCAGGGTATCGGCATTAGCCATCCCCGGCGCCACCTTATCCAGCGCATAAATCATTTCGATGATATTATCCAAATGGCGTTTAGGCAGCACCAGGCTCAAATCGCCGGGCGTAGCCGACAAGGTAGGCTTAGTAAAGCTCTTTTCCAGACGTCTTTCATTAGTACGCCGGCCTTTGATCAAATCGCCGAAACGCTGCAGCAGCACGCCGCCGCCCAGCATATTGGAAAAAGAAGCGATACGTTTGCCGTATTGATGCGGTTCAGTAAACGGTTCCGTAAATTTATTGCTGACCAGTAAAGCAAAATTCGTATTATGACTGTGCAGCTTGGGATCGCGGAAGCTGTGCCCGTTGACTGTAATGATGCCGTCAGTATTTTCGGCCACTACATAACCGTTGGGATTCATGCAGAAAGTACGGACCAGATCATTATACTGCCGTGTCCGGTAGACCAGCTTAGCTTCATAGACTTCGTCAGTAATGTGTTTAAAGACCTGCGCCGGCACCTCTACCCGCACGCCTACGTCGACCTGATTGTTAATAAAGGACAATCCCAGTCCGCGGCACTGTTCGGTAAACCATTCCGCACCGGCACGTCCGGGAGCAGCGATCAGATAATCACAGCGAATATCAGCTTTATCCTCGCCGCGAACCCCCAGTTCAAAACCGTCACCGTGCCGTTTGATAGTTTCCACATGGGTATTACAGCGGATCTCCATTCGCTCAGCCAGATATTTATAAATATGCTCCATAATAATAAGGTTATTTTCAGTCCCCAGATGCCGGACCTTGGCGTTTAAAAGATGCAGATCATGTCCCAGCGCCAGACCGCCGATAGTACTGTTCTTTGTGCTGAAATATTCGCCGGGAGCGCCATGACGGCAATTAAGCTCATCAACATAATCAATCAGCTCGATTACAGTCTTTTCCGGAATATACTCGCTCAGCCAGCCGCCGAATTCAGTCGTAAAATTATACTTACCGTCCGAAAAAGCACCGGCACCGCCAAAACCGCGCATGATATCACAAGGTACACAACGCAGGCAATGATCCACTTTTTTTGCAGCCAGCGGACATTGACGCCGTTCGATTGGATTGCCTTCCTCCAGCATGATCAGACTGACCGTCGGATATTTCAGAGTAAATTCATAAGCTGCGAAAACAGCCGCAGGGCCACCGCCGATAATCGCTACATCATAGTTCTCGTACATAAAGGACCTCCATTCATTATGGTTTGATCACAAATCGTATTTTTTACTTTCATCACCCAGTGGTTCATCTTTTTTAGGGTCATTTTTAAAAAGCTCAATATTTTTCTTTGCTTCACGCAAAGCATCATCATACACAGTTTTAAACGGACTCAGGTCCGCCGGTTTACCGGCCTTCAGCCATTCGGTAACGACCCGTCCCAGCGCATAGGTAGTCCCTACAGCTACAGGTATCTGCAAGGGAGCAAACGGGATCAGTGTCGTCAGCGTACTGCCTACAAAATAAGCTCCTAAAGAACTCAGCAGGCTTACGGCCGCCTTTTCTCCGATTTCTTCTTCATAAACACTGCCTAATTTTATCACCAGATACACATCATTAGCAATCAGCGCCATTGTTCCAAGCAACGGAGCAACAACGATAACCCCGGCGCGGGCAGCAGCCCAGCGGCACAAAGTTTCAGCTTCCTCCTGACGCAGCCGGTCGTCAATGACAGTGACCTTAGTTTCCTGATTCATATCCATTTGCATACCCTCCTTCAGGCATAGTAAACCACTTATTATTATTCGCAATCTTCCCGAAAAATCCTGCTAAGTCCTGCCGATAAATACGCTGTCGGGCATAAAAAACCGCAGGCTGTAAAACCTGCGGCCAAATTTTTTTATAAGGGCAAAACTTATTTTTCCAGCCCGTCAGCCTGACGTTTGGCAATCACCTGACGCATATAGTCAGTAACCAAAGCCGTACTTTCTTCAAACAACACCAGCGCATGCGTAGCCTTTTTCTCTAAAAACGGGATCAGCTTTTCCAAATTTTCTTTCTGATCGACGATCGTCACCAAAACAGGCAGGTTGGAAACACCGGTAAAAAGTGATACCGGACGACGGTCGATCCCACGCACTTCGGTCGCATAACCTTCGATACCTTTAATGACGGTAGCGCCGGCGATCTTTAAACGGCGGGCTTCTTCAAGAATCGTTCTGTACAGGGGATCGTTGCCTACTATAACGTCCTCGCCCGTATAAATTTTAAGCATCCAGCATTTTTTGAATTCTGCCGTCATATAACTCACACCTTCCCATAAATTATTATTTTTCTTATTACTTTAATTATAGCACGCAGTTTCTGAAAATTCATGTTTTAGAGTATAAATAATAATAAATAATTTTTGTAACACTAGCTACACTTTATTCGGCCGCTTAAATTTCCTGCTGCCGAGTATTGGAATTTGATATAATAAAATAAGCATTTGACTATTCGACCACAAGGAGGCCTACCATGTCTGTTACCTGTCAGGATCTATTGACTTTAAAATATTTTGAACGTATCAAGCTGGTTGCCGGGCCAAACGGCCTGGACCGTACGGTCACCTGGCCCTACGTAGGACAGACTTCAACTGTCTCGCAATGGGTACACGGCGGCGAGCTGCTGTTTATTACCGGCATTGTGCACAGCGCCGATAAACTTAAGGATCTCATTTTAGAATGTATCCAGAAAAAATTAGCCGGTCTTGTAATCTTGGTCGGTAATGAATATATCAACTCTATTCCAGAAGAACTGCTGGCCCAGGCCGACGCAGCCGATTTCCCGCTTTTTGAAATGCCCTGGGACGTAAAGCTGATTGATGTAACGCGCGAAATAACCGACCTGATAATGCGTGATAAATTTGAAATCAAAAAGTCAAAAAACTTTCTGGGCCGCCTGCTTTTTGCTTCCGATGTTGATTACCGGCAAATGCTTGATACGGCGATCATCAACGATATCCACTTACTGGAATATAAATTTATTGCTGTTTTTAACGTCAGTCACCCCGCTGATGAAATCATGACAGATGCAGGCCATGACAGTCTTGAAGATAAACTGCAGCATTCTGTCGATAGTCTTTGTAAAGAGAAACAGCTGCCGGTCACCACATTGGTCTACGGCAATAATGTGATCTGCCTTGCCAGCGCGCCTACACAGGAAAAAGCAGCTGAGGCGGCAGCTTATCTGGAAACTGTCTGCGGTCTTTTAAGCCAGCTCTACAGCGGCAGCAACCTTTACCTCAGCTTTGGCCGTCCTTACGCCGATGTCGAACAGATCAAAATCAGTTACCAGGAAGCGCAGAAAGCGCTGCTGCTCTGGAAAAAGATGGGACGCAGCAATCACATTGTCTACTATTCCCAGCTTGGTTTATACCGCCTGCTGTTTAAAATCGATGATAAAGAAGAAATCCGCGAATACTATCACTATAATCTCGGTGTGCTCCTGCAGCATGACAGCAAAAATAATTCGGAGCTGCTGGAAACGCTGCGTCAGTACTTATACTGCAACGGCAATCTTGTTAAAACATCACAGGCACTGTTTATTCACCGTAATACACTTTTATACCGTCTTAACCAGATTCGTGATCTGCTGGGGCGCGATATCGACGATGCCCTGGTACGACTTGAGCTGCTGAGCAGCATCGTCGCCAAAGACTACCTGGAAGAATAGCAAAAGACCAGACCCTCAAGCAGCGGTCCGGTCCTTTACTGTTGTTTTATTTACAGGAGGATTTGTAGGTTTACTCAAATTTATCAGCCTTCCGGAACGGTAACTGCCTCTTCCGGAGGCTTTTTTTGTTTTGCCAGTGACAGTGTAACTACGCCCGTCATAATCATGGCACAGGCAACGATCTTGATCGTAGTCACTGTTTCTCCCAAAAGCAGTACGCCGCAGATAATGCTGGTAATAGGCTCGAAGGTAGTCAAAATAGCGGCAGTAGAAGCACCGACATGCTTGATGCCTATCTGCAGCAGCGAGAGGGCTACCACCGTACACAGCAATGCAAACACAGTGGAAATAAACCAGGCCTGCGGCGTCAGAGTCGTCAAAGTCAATTCACCTGTTCCTATGCCAAAGATCCCCATAGCGATCGAAGACATCAGTGCTACATAAAAAGAAATTTTAAAAACAGGCTGATTTTTCAAACCGCTTTTATCCATATAAATGATATAAAAAGCATACGTAACGCCGGAAGCGACCGCTAAAAACAGCCCCAGAAAAGTCCCGCCGCTGAAACCAGCGCTCATATCCACACCCAGAAAAAAGCAGGCAATCCCGGCAGTAGCGATCAGCAGAGCAATAAATTTCTGCAGTCCCAGCCGTTCTTTATAAAAAAGTACGCAGCCGATAGTCACAAAAACAGGATAAATAAAGTGGATCGTTGTTGCTACGCCTACGTCGATCAATGAAAAGGCAATAAACAACATCAGCGTAGTCACAGCATTACCGATACCGCCTAAAATAGTCAGGCTCCACAATTCTTTGGCGCTGACCTGTAAAGATATGCCCTGATACCAAAGAATCGCCAAAAGCACCGGTAAGCTCAAAAAATTACGCAAAAAGGTCAGGGTCACCGGATTGCTGCCAGCCTCGCCATAGGTCATCGGCCCTAGAGTAAAGGCAAACCCGAAGGTAACAGCCGACAGCATCGTCAGTAAAATACCCCTGGTACTTGTATTAGCCATGATAATTCTCCTTTATGGAAGACAAAGCGGCAGATCCGCCGCTTTGTCTAAACCGGAATTAAAATTCTTTATCGCAGATTTTTACCAATTCATCTAAAACACTGTCAATGATCAGCTGTCCCCGGGCAGCTGAAGAAGAACGCGCCGGAGCAAGTACGCCGGTAGGCGGAACCGCATCTTTAGGCACAGGATAGATATGATACGGACAGGGAGTCGCTCCCTGGGTATCTACCATTCTTTCTTCATGCACCAATTCAGGGGCGAAAGCCATCATCAGAGATGTTTCCGTAACAGCTGCGTGCTCAAAAGCCCAGCCCGGGAACGGTACTTCGTCAAACACTTTATCGATGATCTCTGTCGGCATCGGGTCCCACCAGTTAGCGATCAAAATCTTGGCCTGTTCGCCATATTTTTGAGCTATCAGGTCGACTGCTTCGCAGACAAAAGCTTCATTTTCAAAGTGACAGCTAAGCACCATGATTTTTTTCACGCCGTCTTTAATAAGCTCTTCCAGAACATCATAGGTCAAACGGACAAGAGTATCACCGTTCAAATCAACAGTTCCCGGGAACAGGGGGCCGCCGCCGGAAAGAGGTTTAGATTTATAACCATAGTTGATTGCCGGCGCTACCATACCGCCAACACGCTGCGCCAGTCTTTCGGCAAAGCCGTTAGCCAGAACCGTATCTACACACAGAGGCAGATGGGGGCCATGCTGTTCGCAGGCGCCGATAGGCAGAATAGTGATCGCTCCTTCGTCGATTTTCGCTTTAAATTCCATCCAGGTCATTTCGTTCATTCTGATCATGATTTATCGCTCCTTTAATATCCATATTTTAATGTCGTTTACCTGCATTTTTCCTTGTTGCTTTGTTCTTTTAAGAAAGAAAGTTGTGAGGACCTGCGGCAGTGCCGCATTTAATTAGGAACTTACTTGACTAAGAGTTTTCGTCCTGTCCCCGGGCCGTTTATTTTTGTGCAGCAGCTAGCTTTACTGTGCTTTCAGTATACCCCCGCTTCAACCTTGTACACAACGTACAAAAAGGCCAAAAACATTCCAGCCTGCAAGTGCATTTTTCGCACAAGTCAGTACTGCTCTTTTTGTATCATTCATACAGTGCTTTTTATATTTCGACTTGCTATACTGATTGCGACAAGAGTTTTCGTTACGAAGCTCCTCCGCCACAACATTAAGTTTGTAAAGGAGACTTTATAATGAAAAGCATATTATTCACCAACGCCAAATTAAAAGGTCAGAACGGCCTGCAGGACATTTATATAACTGATGGTAAATTTAAAGAGATAGGCCCCGGTCTTGCCGCAAAAGTAACAGCTGAGAAGGTCGTAGATCTTGAAGGCAAACTCGCCGTACCGCCTTATGTCGATCCCCACATTCATCTTGATTACGTTTTCACTGCACTTAATCCGGCGGCAGCCAACAAAACCGGTTCTTTATTTGAAGGCATCCAGCGCTGGTCTGAAACAAAAGGCAGGCTGACCAAAGAAGAAATCAAAGAACGCGCCCGTCAGGCCATGAAACAGGAGATCCTTACCGGCGTGCAATATATCCGCACCCATGTCGACGTGACTGATCCCAAGCTTACAGCCCTGCAGGCCATGCTGGAGCTGCGCGAAGAAGTCAAAGATACCTGCACCCTGCAGATCATCGCCTTCCCGCAGGAAGGGATGTATGCTTATCAGGGCGGTGATAAATTAGTTGAAGAAGCTCTCACTATGGGCGCTGACCTGGTCGGAGCCATCCCCCATTTTGAATATACACGTGAAGACGGCGTTAAAAGCGTCCAGAAAGCTTTCGAACTGGCAGTAAAATACGACAAAATGGTCGATATCCACTGCGACGAAACTGACGACGACCAGTCCCGCTTTATCGAAGTCCTGGCCGCCGAAGCACTGCGCAGCGGCATCGCCGAAAAAGCCACTGCCAGCCATACCTGTGCCATGCATTCTTACAACAATGCCTATACTTATAAGCTGTTCAAATTACTGGGGCTTTCCAAAGTCAATTTTATTTCCTGCCCTACCGAAAACATCCATCTGCAGGGACGTTTTGACAACTACCCCAAACGCCGCGGCCTGACGCGTGTCAAGGAATTGAACGAAGCCGGCATCAACGTCTGCTTTGCCCAGGATTCCATGAGCGATCCCTGGTATCCTGTCGGCAACGGTAATCTGATGAATATTCTTGACGCCGGTATACACATCGCTCAAATGATGAGTATCGAAGAAATCAGCAACTCCCTCGACCTGATTACAGTCAACGGCGCCCGCACCCTGAATATTCTCGATCAATACGGTATCGAAGCCGGCAAACCGGCCAACTTTATCGTTCTCAATGCCAAAGGCGAATTTGAAGCAGTCTGCAATCGCGTTTCCGTTGCCTGTTCCGTCCGCGACGGCGAATTTCTTTTTGAACGTGCCCCCGAAGTTATTACTACAACCAACGGGCTCTTAAAATAATATTCCCGGCCCCTTAACAAATAACAAAAAGCACTGCCGTTATTAAATACGACAGTGCTTTTTTATCTGCAGAAAGAAACCTGAAAACCAGCATTTTCTGTAATATTTTTCGCAAAAATTTTACTGGTTTCAACAGCTCACGCAGCAGGATTTTTGATCCGTTTGTAGAAGTAAGTATATACAAAAAGAAAACAAGATATCATCTGAAAATCATCTAAATTTTAACCTGACTTTTGCGGAGTGTTACCACTACCGCCTGTAACATTTCCGATCTGATCTATAGGCGCGGATGTTTTAAGGAGGGATTTACCATGATGAAAAAGATTCTTGTACCGTTCGATGGTTCCGAAACTGCGCTGCGTGCACTGGAGTTTGCAGCCGGCATCGGCAAACCGTTTGGCAGCGAAATTATGGTAGTCAATGTTATTGTACCTTACGACTACACTAAAGTTCCGCCAAGAAAACCTAAAAATGCTATTGAAGAAGCTGAAATGGCAGCCAAAGAACCGGATCCGACTCCGCTTGATATCGCTAAAGGTATTTTGGATAAGCTGGGCTGCACTACCGCATCCTATCGTCTGATCGTTGATATCGACCCGGCTGAGAGGATTTTGGAATATGCCAAAACTGCCGAAGCTGATATGATCGTGCTCGGCAACAGAGGTATGGGCATGCTGGCCGAACTGCTGATGGGCAGCGTGAGCATGAAGATTTCGCAATATGCAGAATGCCCCGTAGTGATCGTAAAATGATCAGTTAATATACATATTCCCGTCTTGTGAAGGCGGTAATCCCTTGGAAACGGCCCCTTACCCGCTGGAGGTAAGGGGCCGAAGTGTTTTTCAGAATCACTTATCTGTCAATGTATCATTCATACTGCCGCTGCGAAACCCTTCCAGATCTAAACTTACATACAGGAACCCCGCCTTCCTGAAAGCTTCCACGATCTTCCGGCGCAGCTGCGGCTGCGCAATTTTTTCAATAACGGACTCAGCAACTTCAATGCGCGCCAATTTGCCGTGACAGCGTACACGCATTTCGGCAAAACCAAGATCCAGCAAAATCTGCTCTGCTGCTTCTATCATCTGCAGTTTTTCTGCAGTAATAACTTCACCATAAGGTATACGTGAGGCCAGGCAGGCATAGGAAGGCTTATTCCAGGTAAAAAGCTCAAACTCCCTTGACAGCAGCCGTACTTCTTCTTTAGTAAGTCCCACTTCCCGAAAAGGACTTTTGATCCCCAGCTCTGCTATCGCTTTCATCCCGGGGCGGTAATCACCTTCGTCATCTATATTGGAACCATCTGCGACGCAGCTGCAATGATACATCCCAGCCATCTCCACAACGGTTTCAAATAAGGCACGTTTACAATAATAACAACGTTCCGGACCATTCTCTGCAAATCCCGGAACAGCAAGCTGATCGACACCGATTTCAAAATGCGGTATTTTCAGTTCGCGCAGCAGCTGTGCCGCGTCCCTCGCTTCGTGTCCCGGATAACTTGGCGTCCTTACCGTCACCGCCAGTACGTTATCACCCAAAGCCTCGCGTGCGGCATACAATAACAGCGAAGAGTCGACGCCTCCTGAAAAAGCCACGGCAACGCTGCCGTAACTGCGCAGCGTATCCAGTAAATCTAAATATTTCTTTCGCAATTCTACTTGCATTTTACACCGCCTGTCTTAATTCTGACGATTAACTAAATCTTCAATAGCATTTTCACGCAAAGCTGTCTTCATAACCTTACCTGTACCATTTTTAGGCAGCTGCTCGCAGAAGAAAAAATATTTTGGTACCTTGTAACTGGCAAGACGCTCCATTAAAAAGCGCCGCAGCTGCGGTTTTGTCGCCGCCGCGCCCTCCTTCAACACCAGATAAGCACAGACCGCCTGACCGCGCAGCTTATCCGGCACACCTACTACAGCGTTTTCCTGCACTGCCGGATGATGATACAACGCTTCCTCGACCTCACGCGGATAAACATTTTCCCCGCCTGTAATAATCATATCCTTGAGCCTGTCAACGATAAAAATATAACCTTCTTCATCCTGATATGCCAAATCACCTGTATGCAGCCAGCCGCCGCGTAAAGCTGCAGCCGTTTCTTCCGGGCGATTCAGATATCCCAACATCACATTGTCCCCCCGGACGCACAGCTCGCCTACCGTGCCGCTGGCAACCCGTCTGTCATCCTCATCACGGATCTCAACTCTTACATTCGGCAGCTGCGGTCCAATTGATCCGACCTTGATTTTTTCAGCCGGATTAACAGTACAGACCGGCGAAGCCTCTGACAGGCCATAGCCCTCCTGTACGGGCTTTCCAAATTTTTTCTTAAAATCTTTTGCCAGCTTTTGCGGTAAGGAAGCACCACCACTGATAAAAAAGCGTACTGATGCCAGCTGCCCGCTGTCGGCACCCTTTTCAAACATCTGGATCATCGTCGGTACGCCGGCAAACTGTGTTATTTCATACCTTTGGATCAACCGCAGTGCTTCAGCTAAAGTATAATTTTCCTGTACAACTATGCAGCAGCCATGCAATAAAGGACATGCTACGGAAACAGTCCAGGCAAAACAATGATACATCGGCAGCACACACAAGGTCTTATCAGAAGAATACATCAACACCCTCTGCGTAAAATCTTTCGCGTTGGCAACCAAATTACGATGTGACAGCATTGCTCCTTTAGGATGCCCTGTCGTACCGCTGGTATAAATGATCGTACAATTATCATTATCGTCCATAGCTATATCTTCATAACTCCTGTCAACAGGCTGACGCAGATCCTCGAAATCCAGCTGCTTGAGCGGGCCACAGCCACATTCCTGCAATGCGGCATCTAATTCCAGCTTTTGCCGCGTCACCATTACGCGCATACCTGCATCCTGAACGATATAGGCCACCTCCGGCGCCGCCAGTTGAAAATTAAATGGAACAACAACGCCGCCGGCTTTAATGATCGCCAAATAAGCGATCACAAATTCATTGCAGTTTTTACTGAACAGGCCGACTTTATCGCCTTTACATACGCCGCTTCTCTGCAGATGCGCCGCCCATAAAGTAACTTCCTCACGCACTTCACCATAAGTCAGCATTTTATCTTGACAGATCAGAGCCGGGTCTTCTGCCGGATGATCGTTGATTATTTCATAAAAAAGCATAGCTTTCGCTCCCCGCCGCGGCTTCAAGCCGCTAAAATTACCGTTGCCTGATCCGATCCACTTTTCCAGCAGCAGTATATTCTTTATTATACTAAATAAAAACCCACTTGCACAATGCTAAAAATCAGGTTAATATGTAAGCAGTATATAAAATATTAATTCCCAGAAAGGCAGGTTTAATAAATGAAAGTTGAACTACGACCCGGTCTTCAAGGACGAGCCGAAGCAATCGTTGACACCACCAATGTTGCAGCAGTTATGGGCAGCGGCGATCTTGATGTTTTTGCTACTCCGGCCATGATAGCCCTGATGGAGCAGGCCGCCTGCAACGCGATCCTTCCATGCCTTGACTCCTCTACCAGCAGCGTCGGCATCAAAATGGATACCACTCATGAAGCCGCCACGCTGCTTGGGAAAAAAATTATTGCTACAGCCAAACTGATAGCCGTTGAAGGACGCAAGCTTACCTTTAAGGTAGGCGCCTGCGATGATCATGGACCGATCGGCAACGGTACCCACGAGCGCTTCATTATTGACAAAGCTAAATTTATTGCTAAATTACAGTCTAAGCGCTGAATTATTTTTTAACAAAAAACTCCCGCAATGCGGGAGTTTTTTGTTTACCTGCAGCTAAAGCTTTAAACAAACGCTTCAGCTGCGAATAAAATTAGTAAAAACTGGCGTTTCCTGCTGTGGTAATGCTACACCAGCCTGCAAACCGGCTTCTTTGCACCGCAGTAAAAAAGCCATATTTCTGCCCAGCGTACGCATCGTCTGTAAGCCTTCCAAATCCTGTTTTACTTCTTCAGCATTGACGCCATGTACCATATTCCAATATTGCGAAGCTACGACAGGCATCTGCATCAGCATAAAATATTTATTCAGCTGTTCAAAGGCTGCCGTCGTTCCCGCACGGCGGGCAGATACCACCGCAGCCGCCGGCTTCAGGTAAAAAGTTTTCTGACCTGAACAAACAGCAGTATAAAAAACTCTGTCCATAAAAGAAGTTATCGCTCCTCCGGCTGCAGCCCAATGTACAGGCGAACCAAAAATATAGCCGTCATAAGCAGATGCCAGCTCCAAAAATTCATTGACCTTGTCATGAAAAACGCAGCGGCCAGTTTTGGCACAGCCGTGACAGGCAATACAGCCCGCAATAGCTTTAGTACCGATCCAGAAAATATCTGTTTCTATGCCCTCCTGTTCCAATGCAGACGCAACTTCTGCCAGCGCCGTATATGTGCAGCCTTTTTCATGGGGGCTGCCGTTAACCAATATTACTTTCATCTTTACTCCGCTCCTTTACTTTGTTGTCTTTCCACTGCTCCTGACATAACTATACAACCTTGAGCGCACTCCAGGTCAAGTGAATTATTTTCAAATTTTACTGCTTTTCTGTCTGTACATAAAAAACAACAGGCGGCAAACCTTTACCACCTGCTGTTTTTGACTTTCTCTATTTTATTAGTGATGCCACAATAAATGCTGGCTTACCGACAGTTCCAGCCTGACTACTACAAGGAGGCAAATAATAACCGCAGTAGCAACCATGCCGATAACACCGCTCCAGCCATAGCTTTCCAAAAATACGCCGCCTAAAGTACCCAGTGAGCTTGCACCGGCATAATAGAAAAACATATACATCGACGATGACTGCGCTTTATCGCCCTGATTAAGTTTTCCTACCCAGCCGCAGGCTACGGAATGTGAACCCAGCATCCCAAAAGTAAATATAGCCAGACCTATAAATTTAAATACAAGCGGCTGCAGTAAAGTCAGAAGCCCTCCGGTCAGCATTATCAAAAGGCCCAGAATAAGTACGCGCCCGTTACCATGCTGATCTGATAATCTGCCCATATAGGTAGAGCTGAAGGTTCCAAACAAATAGACTACAAACAGCAGCCCTACTACAGTCTGGCTTAATGAATAAGGCGGTGCCAGTAAGACATAGGAAATAAAGTTAAAAACAGCAACAAAAGAACCCATAATCAAAAATGCAACCAGGTAAATCCATAATAATTTCTTATTTGCCAGAGCGGTATGAAAGGTTTTTATCAGCTGCAGTCCGCCTGACTGGCGCTGCCGCTGATATTTCGGTTTAGGCAGCAGCATAAAAAAAGCAATACCGACAGCAAGATATAAAATGCCGATCACAATCAGCCCCATGCGCCAGGAAACAAAATCAGTAATCGCGCTGACCACAAGCCGTCCAAACAGGCCTCCCACTGTTGTTCCGCTGATATAGATCCCAATTACAGTACCGACGTTAAACGGCTCAAATTCCTCATTGATGTAAGCAATTATCAACGAAGGAAATGCAGCTAAAAGCAATCCCTGTATCAGACGCATCCCCAGAATAGCTTCAAAACTGCCGCTGAAGCCTATCATAATAGTCAGTATTGCAGCTCCTATCAAGCCGACAGCAGTTGCCAGTTTACGGTCAAAACGCGGTGCCAAACCGGCAATCAGCAGCATTGCTGCTGACATCCCCACCAATCCTAAAGATACTGCCAGACTCCCCTGTACTGCATTGAGCCCAAAGCTGGAAGCAATAACCGGTATAATCGGCTGCACACAGTACTCGGCACCAAAAGCCGCCATACTTCCTAAAAAAATAATAAACAGCGTTCGCCAGTAAACCTGCGAACCTGTTTTTATATACTCGCGATTTTCCACTTAAAAGCCCCTTTTCTCTATAACCTGCTTTTAATTGTATACCTTCTGCCGTATTAGTCAATTCCTAAAATAAATAAAAGCACCGATGGCGGCCGGTGCTTTTATTTATTTTTTCATCTCATTCACCTTTACTGCCGTTATTCACGCAGCTCGGCCAGCGAAGGCAATGCAGCACGTACAGGCTTCCACAGCATGATCGAAACAGTATAATCGATCAGCGAATGTAAAAATGTACCAACCCCTACCAGAACAAGTACGCTCATAACATAACCGTCGGCAAGCTGTTCCGGTTTGAAAATGCTGCCGGCCAGAAAGAAAGGTGAAACGACGGCAACCTCAGCCAGAGCATGTACAAAGGCCAGCCCACCATTAAACACAGTGCTTGGCAATGGCTTTTCAATGATTTCCGGTATTTTTCTGATCAGCACAGCCCCAAGCAGGGCAAAACAGATATGGCTGGCAGCCCTCAGAGCAATAATTACAGGCGTCGTCATAAAAAAGCCCAGCGTCGTTCCCAAGCAAACTACTGCGGCCAGCTTCGGCGATATGAACATCGCAATAAAAATAGCCACATGGCTGGCCAGCGTAAACGACATCGGCCCGATCACTATTTTAGGCATCAGCATCGGCACAACGATACCGATACCACACAGTACCCCGGCCAATACAAGCTGATTGATATTCTTGCTTTTCATTTCGCAGCTCTCCCCTCATCATTCATCCTTCTGCCTCATTGATAACGAAAACAGCGCCTCAGGGCGCTGTTTTTATTTTAACACAGTTTGCAAAAAAGCCTGCAGACGTTCATTTTTCGGATTAGTAAAAATATCCTCAGGCCTGCCCTGTTCCTGTACTCTGCCATCAGCCATAAAAATAACTTTGGTCGCTACTTCGCGGGCAAAACCCATTTCATGAGTCACTACCACCATCGTCATTTTTTCTTCAGCCAGTTCACGCATGGTACGCAGAACCTCCCCTGTCAATTCAGGATCCAGCGAAGATGTCGGCTCATCGAAAAGCATGATCGACGGCTTCATCGCTAAAGCGCGGGCGATAGCTACACGCTGCTGCTGACCGCCGGAGAGCTTCCGCGGATAAACATCCGCTTTTTCGGACAAGCCAACCTTGCCTAAAAGTATTTTTGCTTCTTCGATTACTTGGGCACGGTCGCGCTTCTGCACCTGCACCGGTGCTTCAATCAAATTCTGCAGCACTGTCATATGCGGAAACAAGTTAAACTGCTGAAACACCATTCCCATTTTACAGGCAATTCGGCGGCTTTCGTCACCGGGTGCATATACCACCTCACCTGTGCTGCTGGTATCAGCAAGCAGCTCACCGTCAATAATGATCGTGCCCCTGTTGATAGTTTCCAGCTTGTTCAAACAGCGCAGCAAAGTACTTTTACCGCTGCCGCTGGGACCGATGACGGCAATGACTTCGCCTTCTTCGACATCAAGATCTATACCCTGCAAAACGTTCAGTTCCTGAAAACTTTTATGAATATTACGTGCTTCGATTTTTTTCATGGCTTACTCCCATCAATCGTACTTCGAAAATCTTTTTTCCAGTTTGTCAAATCCGTAGGTCAAAACCAGCGTCATCAGCAGATAAAAAACACCGGCTACAAGAAACGGCGTAATACTGAAATCACGCTGCACCAGATTACGTGTCGTCCGCAGCAGATCATTCATTGCCAAAACATAAATCAAAGAAGTATCTTTAACCAGAGTTATCGTCTCATTGCTGACAGGCGGCAGGATAATGCGAAAAACCTGCGGCAGAATAATACGGCGCATGGTCTGTACATAATTCATACCCAAAGTACGGGCCGCTTCATACTGGCCTTTAGGAATAGCCTGGATACCGGCGCGGAAAATTTCGCAGAAATAAGCGGCATAATTAAGTACAAACGCAAAAATAGCCGCCTGAAAATCATCCATCCTGATCCCGATACCGGGAATAAATGGAAGTCCGTAATAAACGAATAAAAGCTGCAGCATCAGCGGCGTACCGCGCAGCAGCCAGACATAGACACCAACGGCACTGCGCAGGCTGCCAAGTGACGAAACCCTCGCCAGAGCCAGCAGTATACCTAAAGGTATTGACAAAACAATAGTAATAAAAAACAATTTTAAAGTTTCGATCGTTCCCAGCCACATCTGCGGCAGGATGGAAATAATATAATCCATTATGAGTCTCCGTATCTGCATTAAAAATAAGTAGAGTAAAAAGGCCGACAGCTCATGCCATCGGCCCGGAGCTTATTAATATTTAGTGATGTCAACACCCATCCATTGTTCAGAAATCTTTTTCATGGTGCCGTCTTTTTTCATTTCATCCAGTGCCTTGTTGATTTTCTCACTGTATTCTTTATCATCCTTACGGAAGGCAACCGCTACGACTTCGTCGCCCAGATTTTCTTCCAAAGCTACATATTTATCAGGATGTTTGACCATATAATAACGAGCCAGAACAGCGTCAACTACCATGGCATCGATACGGCCGGCGTCCATATCCATATAAACAGCAGCAAAGTCAGGATATTTTCTGTAATCTTTCAGGGAAGTCCTCAGTTCATTATTTCTGTCAAGAATATAAGAACCGGTACTGTCATCCTGTACTGCCAGAACTTTACCCTTCAAATCAGCAATTTTAGTAATCTCAGACCCTTTAGGAACAACTACCAGCTGAGCATTTACCATATAGGGCTTGGAGAGCGTATAAGCTTCCTGACGCTCCGGGTTGACTGTAAAGCAGTTCCAGATCGCATCGATACGCTTACCCTTGATCTCTGCTTCCTTGGAAGCCCAGTCGATCGGTTTAAATTCTACTTCCATACCAGCACGCTTGCAGGCTTCTTTAGCGAGGTCGATATCATAACCGACGATCTCGTTCTTTTCATTACGGAAGCCCATCGGCGCAAAATTGTCATCAAGACCTATCACCATTTTTTTAGGACTGTCACTGCCGCAGCCTGCAACCAAAGACAAAGCCATCAGCAGCGTCATAGCCAAAAGTAAAAATTTCTTCATCATCCATCCCCCTCTAAGGTGTTGTTTTCTTACTACGCTTTTGATTATACTTTAGTATGCTAAATTTGTAAAGAGGTAAATTGATTTTTTTTGAAATTTTTTGCAGGAATTTTCCTTACAGCTGCGAATCTTATTTCAACAGCAGTATTTTATAACGAAAGAGGGGCTTGTGATGATCGTCACTGAAAGAAAAACCGATATTTTTGAACGCCGGGCCGGCGGTAAAGGCAATACTATTATGGAGCACATCGTCGATGAAAAGGTTTACGGCGGTAAAATAGCCGCTTATGCGCGCGTAATTCTTAAACCCGGCTGTTCACTCGGTTACCACAAACATGAAGGCACCAGCGAAACTATTTATATCCTGCAGGGTACGGCCTTATATAATGACAACGGCACTGAAAACACGCTGACTGCAGGCGCAGTTGTTTTCTGCCCCGAAGGCGAAAGCCACAGCATCGAAAATATTGGTCAGGATGACCTGCTGGCTATGGCGCTGATCGTCAACGAAAAATAAATTTCAAATAATTACAAAACATATTAAAACACTGCTGTGAGCTTTGGTTCACAGCAGTGTTTTAATATTTATTTGGATTTATTTTACTGCTCGCAGCAAAGCGACGCTCACTTAGAACGTGAACCTTAGCCCGGCGTTGACGCTCCACTTTTTGTTGATGTCGCCGCCGAAGCCGCGCGTCACTTCGCCATAGAAGTTGCCCGTCCTGCTGATCCTGACATTGCCGCCCAGCCCCAGCTCGAACCAGGTATCTCCGTAGTCGTTGTGCTTGGTCAATATATCATTGGTTCCGCCTGCATCCGAGGTCAGCTGCAGGTCGCGCTCACCGGCAAATTCGTGCAGCAGGTCGGCTTTCAGATAGATATCGCTGCCATTTTCTATCTTCTGTCCCATGACGAAGCCGATACGGCCGATGGCGCTGTTCATGCCGTCGATACGGCCATTGACGCCTCTGTCGGTGGTGTAGTCGATACCGGCCAGCCTGCCAAGGGTAAATTGTGCCTGTGGCTCAACAAAGAAACCTGCTTCAAAATCAAAGCGTTTGCCGTATTCCACACTAAGACTGTAGGCGTGCTGCTTGTAGCTGGCTTTATCCGGGTAGTCGCCGTAGGATTCCAAATCGGTCGAGAAGTTGCCTACACGGGCCGTAACATTGGTATATGCGCCGCTGCCTGTTGTCCAGATGCCATAAAGGCTAAAGGATCTCAGATTATCTTTGCTGCTGCCGGGGGCGTAGCTGCCGCTGCCATCGCCGTAGTCGATAGCGCCGCCATAGATACTTCCGCCCTTGAACTGCTTCTCAAATCCCAACTGATAAAGGTTGTAGCGTCCTTCGTAGCCTGAGCCGCTGAAGCGCCCTGCCTGCGTCCTCGCCCAAACGCCGTCTGCCTGCTCTCTGCCGCTTGCCAGTGCTCCCAAACGACTGCGCAGACTGTCGTTGGTATTGCGCCACATAGCATAGCTGTTATCGGCAGCATCCAAAAGCACGCTCGTATCATTATTGACTGTTTTGACCATATTTGTCAAATACCAGTCGTTGGCCGAAAGCCCCAGAGCATCACCTTTAGACAGTGTGGGGTCAACGTCCCACAGTCCTCCGGCATTGAATTCTTTACCCACAAAGGTCAGTTTGCCGCTGGCATCGGTTATCAAAAGCTGCTTATGTTCCCCTGTTACTTCAATATTGTTTAACTTGCTCAAGTCTTTGATCTGTACATAGTGAGTACCGACATCAGCATGGGTAATGGTAACTTTATCGCTGTTGGCTTCACCTGCCAGATCGGTATCCAGGATAAAGGTGGTGCCGCTGCCGCTAAGCGTATCTATGGTCAGGCTTTCATAGGCCGGTGTTCCCGCGCGTGTCACACTGCTGTCAGTCATGTCGATAACTGCATTATTTGCCGTCAGCGTGCCATTGATATTGAAACTGCCGCCATCAATGTTTTCTAAAACCATACTACCGCCTGTCATGGTCATCCCACTGACTATACCGCCGCTGCTCATCTGCATAATACCGCCGTTAAGCTCTGTATCAAGGGCTGTACCACCATTAAGAATAAGCTGCTCGCCGCCGCTGTTAATGATCGTCCCGCTCATCTGTGCTCCGCTTATAATGCCCATGGTCACGTTGGTGCCGCCGCTGCCAAGTGTCATATTATCATAACCGGAAGTGATATTGTCGATGATCTGCATACCGCCGCTATAGGTAATATTAGATATATTGCCGCCGCTGCCAAGATAGACAGTTCCGCCGCTGTTCAAAACAGTATCCAGTGACGTGCCGCCGACTGAAACGATTTGTGTACCGCCGTTCAAGGCGTTTACCGTACCCTTACCACTGCGGGAAACAACCTGCGTACCACCGAGCATAGTACTCACTGTGCCGTTGCCACCGCCGGCAACAGTTTGCGTGCCGCCGTTCAGAGTATCGACTGTACCAGTACCGCTACTGCTTATAACCTGACTGCCACTGTTCATTGTACTGACCAGACCTGTGCCTCCCCCCATGATATTCTGCTCACCACCGTTTAAAGTCTCTATCATGCCATTACCACTAACTCTAACGATCTGTGTTCCGCCGCTCATATCGACTACCGTGGCGCTGCCGCCCTTGAATACATACTGCTCGCCGTCCAGCATAGTAACGATCGTACCGATGGCATTTGAGTAAACGATCTGCCCGCCGGCGCCATCATGGTTGTCAAGAGTAATGATCGTACCGGTGCCGCCATCATCAACCAACTGCGTCCCCGATTTCAATGTGACCACCGTACCGACAGCATTGGCCGAGATCCACTGTGTACCGGTAGTGTTCATGATGTTGATTATACCGGTACAGCCTTCGTTCACATATTGCTGGTAGCTGTTAAGCTCGTTTATCATACCTGTGCCGCCAGAGTAGATAAACTGCCCAGCGTTACCATTCATAGTTCCTACTGAGCCAACACCGCCGGAGATGTACTGAAGACCGTCCATAGTCTCCACCTTACCTGTGCCACCTTCGTAGACAGTTTGATAGCCACCGTTCATATCAATTACCGTGCCAATGCCGCCGCTAGAGACAAACTGCGTGCCGCCTCCATCCATTTTACTGACTGTGCCGGTCCCGCCGCTTGATATCGTCTGCAGACCAGCGCCGTTTACGTCACCACTCATAACACTTACAATACCGTTTTGTCCAGAGGTTATAGTCTGCGTATCGCCCTTCACCATAGTGGCTACGCTGGCATTGCCGCTATAATCAGTGGCTTCGGCGCGGGCAAATATGGCCCTGTCCACTACGTCTGCCAGCTGGGGCAGCACGGCGTAATCCAAAGGCGCAGCATCGCTACGCAGGGGCTGGACTGGGGCAGGCACCGTTTTCCCAGCCGCGGCCAGTGCTGCCACCGGAGCTGTGACATTGACAAGGTTCATGCCCATAACTACTGTCGCCAGAACTTTTTCTGCCCGTTTTTTGCGTTTTTCCCCCAGCAGTGATTTTACCCTAGATTTCAAAGGCACAAACTTCCCCCCCAGATGTACACACGGAATGTCCTGCCTGATCATTAACTCCTGTTTATTTAAATTTTTATGTTTTCTCATCTTCTTTCCTTCTCTCTTAACTTTATTTTGGAGTAAAACTCTTACTGTACTTTTTCAAAGCCTTCCATAGCTATGCCAGCTTCTATGGGCAGGCACAGCATATTTAGCGAGATATAATTGCTTTCGATCCAGCCTTTTCCTGTCTGCTGCTTTATCGTAAAAATATTTTCCTTCACGCCTTCATAATTATTGGGGTTATACATGGTCGGTTTGTGCCAGTACAGGTCGTAGCCCTGCTGTTTTATCCATTCCACCAATTCCTGCGACTTTTCTGCACGGTCGTTTTCTACATACAGGATCGGCCGATATTTACGAAGGTTTTCTGCCGCGCCCTGTAGTACGGGCAGTTCCATGCCTTCTACGTCTACTTTGATAAAGTCGCAGGCCGACAGCTTAAGACTATCGATGGTGATAACCTCTACTTCTTCACCTTCACTGCAGCTGCCCAAGGCCAGACCGCCCCAGTTCACTTCTTTTTCGCAGTCCTGCAGTGGTACCAGCAGCTTACCCGGTGCGTTGCTAAGGGCTTTTTGGAAGCCGTAGATATTGGTCAGGCTGTTGAGCGCCGCATTGCCCAGCAGTGTCTGGAACATCAGCCGCTGGGGCTCAAAGGCATAGACCCTGCCATTCGGCCCTGCCAGCTGCGCCAGTCCCAGTGTATGCGCGCCCAGATTGGCGCCGGCTTCGATAACTGTATCGCCGGGTTTTACTACCTGGCTAAAAACATCGTATTCACCTTCTGAATATTCGCCGTAGACCTTCAGCGCTTTGCCGATAAACTGGTCGTGCCTGTTAAAGACCATCAGCCCATGCCGGCATTGACGTACTATGTTAAATTTTTCTGGCATTTTTACTTCTCCTTATGTTTTTTACTGCAAGAGGCAAGGTTCATTTTCTTATCCGCGCTTTTTTTGCTTTGCCTGTTGTTTTAGCGGCAGTGGTTTTATTTATTGCTGCACTTGCTATGGACTCAGCTTCTGCTGACGCTGCTTTATCTGGAGCCGGCTGTTTTGGTGCCAGCGGATCCAGCTGGTAGTCTGCCATCATTTTGTCTATAACTTTGTTTACCGCTTCGGGGGTTATGTAGCGGCTGCATTCAAACTGGCGGTCGGTGCCTTTAAGGCGTGGGCACCATTCAAAGTCTTTGTGGTCGAATACTACCTGGGTATCGTTCCAGCAACCGTTGCAGACGTGGTAGTTTATGACACGGTAGGGTGTGGCAAATTCGTTAAACGGCAGGGTAAAGCCGCTGATGAGTACGACAGGTATGCCTACGCCGTTGGCTACCCAGCTAAGACCGCTGGACAGGCCGATGAAGAAGTCGGCATGGTATAAAAGGTCGATACGTTCTGACAGGGGCAGCTTGCCGGTAAAGTCTTCGACGCCGTAGGGGATTATGTTAAAGCGACTGTTCATACCGTAGACATTTTCGCGGTCTATGCACAGCACCCTGTAGCCTTTGGCTTTAAGGTGTTTGACGACGCCCAGCCAGCCGCTGCCGTTGTTCCAATATTTGGCCTGGCTGCTGGACTGGGCGGCGATGCAGACGTATGGTCCTGCTATTTTACGTGTTTTGTCTTTGGGCAAAAGCTTGACGCTAAGCTGAGGCGGTTCGCCTCCTTCGTCCAGCCCCAGGATCATGGCGGCGTTTTGATGCAGGCCGCGAATGCGAAAGTCTGATGGCTGGTGCAACCTGTCGTCGCAGGGAAAGAAGATGCCCATATAGTAGCTGGCGTACAGCCCTTCAGGCCGTTCTTCCGGTTTGAGAAAGTGTATCTTAGGATAGGCTGGTTTAAACAGCTCTGCCAGTTCTTCGGCCATGGAGCAGTAAAGCTGGCAGCCGTGCTTTTGGCGGAAGGCTTCCGCATAGGGGAACCAGGCCAGAATATCTCCCAATATCCCGACCGGGAATTTTAACAGCACTTTTTGGCTGCGCAGATCCAGGTCGTGGGCAAAGACCATTTTATCTTTTTCGTATACTTCGATACGAAAATCGATAAAATACTTTTTGCTGCTGGCAACCAAAACGCCGCTGGCAGGTGCGTCGTAGACAGTAAGACAGGCTTTGCGGTCAATAAACCGAACCCTGTACTCGCCCTGGGGCACGGTGACGCGGGCGCCGTAGTTAAAGTCGAAGCTGATACCTGCAATACCGCTTGGCTGCTGCACCTGGCCTGCGGCGAAGGTCATATAGGGTTTTGGCGCTGCCTGAGGTGCCTGTCCCTGCTGGGGCAGGCCGCCGTTGTTACCATCGCTGTTGCCTTTGGCAGAGTATGCCATTTCTTCGTCACTGGCTGATTTTATTTCCGTCATAGTCATGTCTTCCTGTTCGTTTTGTTTTCTATCAGTCTAAACTTTTACACAACAGTACCGCTTATTTGTTTAAAGCTGGAAGCGTTACGGCTGACCGCTTTTTTTAACCAGTGTCAGCAGCAGCTCCATATCACTTTGGGTATACCGCTTATCCTGTCCGGTCCCGCCGACTGCTACGTTGGCCGCCTGCCGGGGGTCAAAAAAACATTCCAGCTGGCAGTCAAAAAGGTTGGCCAGGCGCAGCAGCTGTTTCAGGCTGAACTTGACGCGGCCGCATTCCATATTGCTCAGATGGGTCTGACTGATGCCCAGCGTTTGCGCTACATCCTGCTGGCGCAGCTTGCGCATCGTGCGCAGGAACTTGACATTGGCTCCGATTTTTTCCAGACAATCTGCATCGTACATCGTTTACCTCCGCCTTTCTCATTATTTTTAAGGTAAAATTTTACTGCTTTTCAGATAGATTCTTTGGTTTTCATTTGATTTTCTTTTCTTAAAACGGTGTTTTTATTTCTCAGAGTAATAATAATTATTATAGCACATATGCACCCCCCCACAAGACATACAAACGGATATTTATCATAGACTTCCGTTTTGCCCCTCCCCGGCACTTATACAACAACCATCAGCGGGCAATGCTCTGCACGTGGTCACTGTCCTCCTGCTGCCCGCCTGCGCCGTCAGCAATGCAAAAAAATACCCCTCGTATACTTTGCAAATACACAAGAGGTCAGGATTTATTTAAGCAAAAAAATTTAGCCCCAAAGGGGCTAAGTATTCTACGGCGTTATTTTGCTATTTATTTTTTTAAAACAGGCGTACACTTAAACACAAAACTCCGGCTTCTAAACAGCCGGAGTTTTTATTTATTGCGGTTTTTATATTTGTTCACGTGCCAGCTTTTTCTGCAGCCAGAACATCCGCAGCGTTAAGAAAACCGCCGAGAAAAACAAGCCTATATCCAGGCTCTGCCAATATGCGGCAGGACCATGCTCCATTACAAAATCCAGGAAACAGCCCAAGGGCAGACAAACCACCCAATAGGCAAAAAAACCGGAATAGAAGGTTGCTTTAACATCTTTATACCCGCGCAGGATTCCCTGGATCGGCGCTGCCGTCGCATCAAACAACTGAAAAAAGATTGCATAAAACAAAAAGCCGACTACTTTTTCAATAATGACAGGGTCAGTAGTGTAGAGCATGGCTATATAAGGTCTGTTAGTGTAAACCAGCACCGCCAGAAAAATCGCGATGGCCATATTGAGAGCAATGCCCATACGACTGAATTTCTGCGCTTCCTCAAAACGTTTGGCACCTGCTTCGACCCCAACTAAAATCGTCAGCGCCATTGAAAAACTGAGCGGCACCATATAAAGCAATGAAGTAAAGCCCAACGCTGCCTGATGCGCCGCAATGATGACTGTACCGAACTTGGCAATGAACAGTGCAACTACACCAAAAATACTGGCCTCCATAAACATTGCCAGACCAATCGGCACACCGATGCTGAGATTTTCACGCAGCTGTTTGATATCTAAATGGAAACGGTCTTTAAAAATCCGGAAATGCTCAAAAGCCGGCAGCTTATGCACGATCCAGACAAAAATAGCAAATTCCAGCCAGTAGGTAATACCAGTCGCCACACCGGCGCCAACCCCGCCCAAACGCGGCATTCCCAGTTTTCCAAAAATAAAACAGTAGTTTAAAAAGGCATTTACCGGCAGCGCCAGCAAATAAATCTTCATTGTGATACCTGTATGTCCTAAAGTATCTATCAGAGCGCGCAGCGAGGTTGACATAAAAAACGGTATCACACCTACGGCCACCGCCGCCATATACATCTTGGCAATATAATGCACCTGCGGTTCCAAATGCAGATGTGTCAGCAGGGTATCTAAAAATAAAACACCCATTAAAATGATAACTGCCGAAAAAGCTATCGCCAAAAAAATCGTATGCCGAATGACCTTACCAATATTATCGCGCTTATCAGCGCCTAACAGATGAGCAACTATAGGCATCGCGCCTAATAAAACTCCATTAGTGCCAACAAAAATCGGCATCCAGATATTACCGCCGATCGAAGTGCCCGCCAAATCGACCGCACCTGCATGACCAGACATTGAAGAATCAAAAAAATTCATAGCCATGATCGCCGTCTGAGTAATCAAAATCGGGATCATCACTGAAAAAAGCCGCCGCAGGCGTTGTTTAAAATTTTCGTCTACTAACATATTTATCCCTTTCTATTTTAAGGCAGCTCAGAAAACACCGCTCGCCTCCGCCAGTTCCGTAAGATAGGCCCAGCGTTCCACAAGCTGTTCCAAACGCTTCTCGGCATCCTGCTGCTGCGCGGTAAGCTCGCCCAGCTTCACAAAATCACTGCCGGCACTATTGACTTCCAGCGTCAGCATTTTCAGCTCGGCTTCCACACCGGCGATCATTGTTTCTATCTGCTCAAATTCCAGTTTTTCCTTATAAGTCATCTTGATTTGTTTAGACTGGCTTTTAACGGCTTCTATACGCTCCTTGCCGGTACCGGTTTTAGCACCGCCTGCAAGCATTGCTTTGCTTTCGGCCGCCGCTGCTTCATATTTACTGTAATCGCCGATAAACTGCCTGATCTCACCATTACCCATAAAGGCAAAAATTTTGCCGGCAAACCGGTCTAAAAAGTAACGGTCATGCGAAACTGCGATGACAGCTCCATTAAAGCTGTCCAGATAATCCTCCAGCACCGACAGCGTCGGGATGTCAAGATCGTTGGTCGGCTCATCCAGAAGCAAGACGTTGGGAGCACCCATCAGCACCCGCAGCAGATACAGCCGCCGTTTTTCTCCGCCGGACAGTTTATTGACCGGCACCCACTGCAGCTCGGAAGGAAATAAAAACCTTTCCAGCATCTGTGCGGCAGTAATCCTTGTCCCATCGTTTGTTTCGATGTGGTCGCTCACATCGCGGATATATTCCAGCACGCGCTGTTCGCTGTCCGGAAATTCGCTGTGCTGAGAAAAATAACCGATCCTGACCGTCTGTCCGATCTGAACATTGCCACGGTCAGGTACTAATTTTCCCGCCAGAATATCCATCAGCGTCGTTTTGCCGCTGCCGTTAGGGCCAACAATGCCCACGCGGTCATTACGCAGCAGGATATAGCTGAAATCTTTGATATAGGTCACACCGTTGTAGTCAAGTCCCAGATGCTCGCACTCGACCACAGTTTTCCCCAATCGGCTGCCGGCAGATGACATTTCCAGTTCTCCCGATGCAGAAATATTTTTCACTTCCTGCTCCAGCTCGTTAAAACGTTCGATGCGTTCCCTGCTTTTTGTCCGCCGTGCTTCCGCACCGCGGCTGATCCAGGCCAGTTCACGCCGGTAAACATTGCGCAGCCGCTGAGCAGCAGCAGCTTCCGACTGGCGTCTTTCTTCACGCTTTTGTAAAAAAAGGCTGTAGTTTCCTGTATATAAATAGCATTGCCCGCCATCTAATTCCAATGTCCGGTTGACCACTCTGTCAAAAAAATACCGGTCATGGGTCACCATCAGCAGAGCGCCTTTTCGCTTCAAAAGCAGCTGTTCCAGCCAGGCCACAGTTTCATTATCCATATGGTTAGTAGGTTCGTCCAAAATCAGAAGATCGGACGGACGCACCAAAACTCCGGCCAGTGCTACACGCTTGCGCTGCCCGCCGGAAAGTTCCGCCATCGGCTGATTAAAATCACTGATCCCCAGCTGATCAAGCACCGCTTTAGCTTCGCTCTCCAGCTGCCAGGCATATGCGCTGTCCATTTGCTGCTGCAGTTCCAGCAGCCTGCTCTGTAACGCACTGTTCTCAGGATCAGCAGCCGCCAGCGCTGCCGCCCGTTCATAACGCCGCAGTAATTCCAGCTGCGGCGAATCTCCCTGAAATACCTGTTCCAATACCGTTGCCTGTGGATCATGATCAGGATTCTGCGGCAGATATTCGATCACGCAGCTGCCATTTGCCGTAATCCGGCCGCCGTCACCGGCTTCACCGCGTGCAATATCGCGCAGCAGCGTGCTTTTACCGGTGCCGTTGACGCCGATAATACCGATTTTATCGCCCATTTCAATATTAAAAGTTACATCTTTAAACAAAGTTCTGACGCCATAGCTGTGCGACAGCTTCTCTACACTTAAAATCATTCTTTTCGCCCTCTGTAAAACAGAATAAAAGCAGCCTGCCGCTTGAGCAGACTGCATATATTTTAAATAAGCTCTACTTGAAGATTAGGATTTGCAGCGGCGGCATCCTGTACAACTGTAAGCAGTCTTGCGCCATACCAACCTAATTCTGAACCTGCGGCTACCGCCTGCGGTATTTTTAGTATAACAGGCTCGCAGACTTCCGTCAAACAATCATACAATGCGTCCAGATTTTCACCGTAATAATCCGGCAGCTCAAGCTCCGTACGCAGATATTTATGCAGCTGCCTGATCGACTGCATCCTGGCCAGTGCCAAAGTTACTGTTTTCATCAGCCGCCTCCTTAATACAATTTTTCAAAGCTTTTATAATGATCGTCCGTATAATAAATCAGTCCGTCATTAGAATACACCAGACGTTTAGCATTCCTGTTACCGGTTTTGTAATCAATATCGCATTCTTTCCAGCTGCGTCCTGATTTCTGCGGCAGTAATCCTTCGTAGTTGCCATACCTGTCACCGCCTATACTTTTACCGGGCGCCACTTCATTCAGCGTTCCCTTATGCTTCCAGCCCAGGCGCTCGGCTTCACGTTTATTAATAAAATTTCCCGGCAATTTATGAAAGGTATGGATATACAAAGCTACCTCAGCCTTACCGGTATAAGCGCGCCCTTCTTCGACTTTGAACTGCGCCTGCTTGCCCTGCAGCTGTGCCAGTCCACTTTTGGCGGTTTTGGCCACCTGCTCTGCAGCCTGCTGTTTAGCCTGATTCAGCTCTGTCTGAGGCGTTTTGCCACAGCCAAACACGGCACCGGTTATAAATAATACAGCCAGTAATGCTGCAAAAATCTTTTTCATTTCAAACACCTTTAAAACCATTTTTTCATTTGATTAAAAATACCGCGTACTATAGTGTCTACAGCTTTATTTTCCATTCGCGTCATCGTTTTGCTGATCAGCTTTTCCGCGACCGTAGGCGGTTCTTTTTTAGAAGCCGCGCTGCGGCTGCGCAGCTCTTTCTGCAGCGCCGCTTCTTCCTGTGCCCTGGCTGCTGCTTCCGCATCCTGCTGGGCTTTGACTCTCAAAATCTCATAAGCAGACTCACGGTCTACAGCTTCAGCATATTTACTATACAGCGGGCTGGAGGCTATCAGCTGGTTGCGCAGTGTGTCGTCAGCTACGCCAAGATAGCTGCGCGGCGGCATGACATAAGCACGCTCCACCATTGTCGGCACTCCGTCAGCATCCAATAGTGATACCAGCACTTCGCCGGTGCCAAGCTCCGGCAGCACTTTAGCCGCGTCAAAACCAGGATTGGCTCTAAAGGCCTGCGCCGCAGCCTTCAGCCCCTTCTGGTCTTTAGGTGTGTAAGCTCGCAGCGCATGCTGCAGCTTGTTTCCCAGCTGTGACAAAACAGTATCGGGAATATCAGAAGGCTGCTGGGTGATAAAATAAATGCCGACGCCTTTGGAACGGATCAAACGCACGATCTGTTCAACTTTATCGAGCAGAGATTTCGGCGCGTCTTTGAAAATCAGATGCGCTTCATCAAAGAAAAAGACGATTTTAGGTTTTTCCGGATCGCCTGCTTCCGGCAGCAGGTCATACAACTCCGACAGCATCCATAATAAAAATGTAGAATATAACAGCGGAGTCTGAAACAGCTCTACGCAATGCAGAAGATTGATATAACCGCGTCCGTCATCTGCCACTGCCAGCCAGTCCCTGATGTCCAGTGCCGGCTCGCCGAAAAACACATCTCCGCCCTGTTCTTCCAGGCGCAGCAGAGCCCGTTGGATAGCGCCGACACTCTGAGCCGACACATTGCCATAGGCAGTTTTGAACTGAGCCGCATTATCACCGACGTACTGCACCATCGAACGCAGATCCTTAAGATCCAGCAGCAGCAGTCCCTGATCATCGGCAATCTTAAAAATGATCGTCATAATACCGCTCTGCGTGGTATTCAATTCCAAAAGCCGACTCAGCAGATCCGGCCCCATCTCGGAAATAGTCGTCCGGACAGGATGCCCTTTTTTACCGAAAACATCAAAAAAACGTACAGGAAAGCCTTTGAACTCAAAATTTTCTATGCCTAATTTATGCAGACGTTTCTGAAACCCTTCACTGCTTTCACCAGCCTTGCACATACCGGAAACGTCGCCTTTGATATCGGCCAGGAATACCGGCACGCCCATCTCGCTGAAGGATTCTGCCAGCACCTTTAAAGTAACGGTCTTGCCCGTACCCGTTGCCCCGGCGATCAGACCGTGACGGTTTGCCATTTTCGGCAGCATGCAGATCTTATCCTCGCCTTTACAGACCCAAATCTTGTGTTCATCAGCTAAATACATGGTATTCCCTCCCGCATTTTTATAAAATAAACTACATCTTTATATTAATTTTTATTATACGTTATTTAAGGGTAAGAGTAAACAAGCTGGGCAGGTTCTGTTTTTATACTGCTGTTTTTTTATTTTTCCTTGCTTGACATTATCGTAATTCTTGCTATAATGAGAACATAAATCAAATAGACCTCGCAGGACTGACGGATAAAGTGGAATCAACCACGTGTACTGCGATGCCATAGAAACAGCCGACCGTCTGGGCAGAGAGAACTGATCCCGGATGGTTTTTTTATTTTCCGGCTTTGGCCCTCTCGGATTTTTTCTAGTGTGAAAAGGAGATGTTTACCTATGAAAAACAGATGGCTCATTGCTCTGTCGGCTATCGGCATCCATATCTGCATCGGCAGTGTTTACGCCTGGAGCGTACTGACAAAGCCTATTATGCAGGCTATGGGTTTTACCCTGAAAGAAACGACCTGGACTTTTTCGATCGCAATTTTATTTCTCGGACTGTCAGCGGGATTTTTGGGCGATTACGTTGAAAAATACGGCCCGCGTAAAAGCGGTCTCACCTCGACCTGCTTCTTTGGTCTGGGTATGTTCGGTACAGCGCTGGCACTGCATCTCAACAGTCTGCCGCTCTTATATCTTTTTTACGGCGTTATCGGCGGTATCGGTCTTGGGACCGGTTATATCACCCCTGTTTCGACGCTGGTCAAATGGTTTCCCAACAACCGCGGCTTTGCCACCGGTCTTGCTATCATGGGTTTCGGTTTTGCCAGCCTGATCGCAGGTCCGCTGATGCAGATCCTGGTTGCCAAATACGGACTGGTACAGAACTTTATCATTCTCGGCTGCGTGTACATGGTTATCATGGCCGCCTCCGCCTTATATCTTGAACCACCTAAAGCAAGCAACGGCGGGCCGTCCGGCATTAACGTCAAAAGTATCCTCCCGGATACTCAGTTCACAGCCAAAGAAGCACGCAAAACCTGGCAATTTTACGCACTGTGGTGGATTTTTTTCACCAATATTACCTGCGGTATCGGACTTTTAGCAGTAGCTTCACCGATGGCACAGGAAGTAGTAAAAATGACACCGATGGCTGCCGCCTCCATGGTCGGTATCATCGGTCTGATCAACGGTCTGGGACGCATTTTCTGGTCTACTATTTCCGACTATCTCGGGCGCAGTACAGTTTATGTAGTCTTCTTCCTGATCCAGATCTTTGCCTTCTACGCACTTGCAGAAACAAGCAGTGCCTTCATCTTCCAGCTGATTGTCTTCGTCATCATTTCCTGCTACGGCGGCGGCTTCTCCTGTATGCCCGCCTTCCTCAGCGATCTGTTCGGCACGAAAGAACTCAGCGCCATCCACGGCAAGATCCTGACTGCCTGGGGCATGGCTGGTATTGCCGGGCCTCTGCTGCTGTCCTGGATCCGTGAAACGACCAACAGCTATTCAATTACCCTGTATTTCTTCTCCGCCTGCTTCGTTGTCAGCCTCATCATCGCCGGTATTTTGAAATGGCGTACTTCAGTAGGCGTGCTGATCGAAAAGAAACATCTCTGATTTGACCATAACCCCTTCGCTACAGCTGCGGAGGGGTTATTTTATGCCGTTTTAGACTCTGCTTATTCGTTAACGTCATAACTATCAGTACATTTTATCTACATCTGGTATTCATTTTACTTTCCATACTATATCTGGTTTTATTTGCCACAGCCGATACCGCTGCCTGTTCCAACCAGACTTGTAATACTGGAGCAGATAACCGATAATAAAAATAACACCATTTATCAGACTGAAAAGAGGCGGTTATTATGGATACTTCGCGCCCGCGTTATCTTCATATGTTTCTTGTTTTTGTTAAGATCGGCCTGTTCACGATCGGCGGCGGGCCGGCAATGATACCGCTGATACGTGACGAATTTGTTGAAAAACAAAAATGGATCAGGGATGAAGACATTACTGACGTTCTTGCGCTCTCGCAGTCTTTGCCCGGCGTTATTGCCGTCAATGCTTCTACCTTTCTTGGCTACAGGCTGGGGGGACTTAAAGGATCACTGGTAGCAACTATCGGCGTCGTCCTGCCTTCTTTCGTCATTATTTTCGTCATCGTCACGGCTTTCACCTCCAGTGGTTTTGACCAGTACCCCAATATATTGAAATTTTTTGACGGTATCAATTCTGCTATCACAGCTTTATTGATCGCAGCAACTCTGAAACTGATTCCCTATTCCATCAAAAACAATTTTGGCTGGTTCATTCTGGCCTTTTCACTGCTTGGGATCTATTTTTTCAGTCTCGACATTGCCATAATCGTTCTGCTGGCCTCAGCGCTTGGTTACTGCGCCACTAAATATCTGGGAAGTGATACAAAATGATGCTTTATTGGGAATTATTCACTGTCTTTTTCAAAATCGGTCTTTTTTCTTTCGGCGGCGGTCTGGCAATGATCAGTATCATTCAGCAGGAAGTCGTCGGACGCGGCTGGATCCCCGCAGCTGAATATGCACGGATCATCACTATTTCTCAGATCACCCCCGGCCCTATCGCTGTCAATACGGCTACATATGTAGGGGCCAGGGTCTGCGGTCCTGAATTCTGGCATGCCCTGCTTGGTTCTTTTGTAGCTACTTTCAGCGTCAGCCTGCCATCTTTCATTCTTGTCGCCATCGTTGCCCGTTCTCTCCAAAAGTTCAACTCTTCGCTGGCTGTACAAGGTATCCTCAATGGATTGCGGCCTTCAGTTATCGCCTTGATGCTGACCGCAGTTTTCTTTTTTATGCGGATAACATTTTTCCCCGCAGCCGGAACCGCCGCAATGGAAAATCTGCTGACCTATTTCAAATTCTGGCCGACATTGCTGACGGCTTTGCTTTTTTATCTGCATTACTACCGTAACCTGAGCGCTATTCCCTTGATGCTTTTAGCCGGCTGTGCCGGACTGTTGATGTAGAAAAAACACAAAATAACCTGCATACGGCAGGTTATTTTATTTCTTCTTTAATATTTGCAGCCCAGAGAAATGGCTTCGGTCGGGCAGGACTGTCTGCATTTACCGCAGACAATACATTCCCTGTCGCCTACCCGTTTACAATCCATCAAGCAACTGCGTACGCAGCGCTGGCAGGCGGTACATTTACGCGAATCTACCTGCATGCCAAAAACGGCGATCCTGTTAAACAGGCTGTAAAAAGCTCCCAACGGACAGAAAAAACGACAAAAAGGCCGATAGATAAACAGCGCCGCAGCAGCCAAAAGTCCAATGATCCAACGCCAGTCCAGACCATGCAGATCAAAGAAATACAGATCGCAGGCAAACAGCAGCAGAACCACATATTTAAAATAACTTAAATAGTATGTAATTTTATTTTTAGACAGCTTCAACATCGGCAGCTTATCTAAAAGCTCCTGTGCCCAGCCAAACGGACACAGCCAGCCACAGATCATCCGTCCCAAAAACAGAGCGCACAAGATGAGCAGCCCCCAAACCCGCCAGCCCAAAGGTAAAGTAAAACCGGTCAGGGTATGCTGCGTCAGCCCCCAGGGACATCCGGCTTCTGCATAGCGGCAATAGCCGCAATTAACTCCGGGCAGACAAACATTTTTCCAGGTCATATCGGCCCCCAGCAGATTGGCGGCACCACGCCCATTATACAAAACCGTCGCCGCAAGCTGCGTCGTCCAGCGTTTAAAATCCTTAACCATTTTTACCGCTCCTTTCCTGTATTGCTTTCATTGTAAGGGCTGGAGTTGACTCACAGTCAAGCAGTTTGCAAAAAATCTACAAAAAACGCTTGACCTGAAGCAGACTCCAGCATATAAACTCACATATAGAAGCCGTATAAGCAACGGCAGACCCTATCTATTTGCAACTTACAAACAGAGAAACGGAGGAAATACCATGCTGAAAACTCTGGCCCTGACGCTTACTTTATTACTGAGCTTTACTATGGCTGCCTGCAGCAGCACGTCCGGCACCAATGCCAAAATCGACCAGACAACAACTAACGCAGCTCAGACTGCTCCAACAGACGCAGTCCAACGCATCAGGCTGACACTCGCCAACCAAGACGAGCTTATCCTTAAACTCAATGGCACCAGAGCTGCAGAGGATTTTTTGAGCCTGCTGCCGCTGGAACTGACCTGCAAAGATTTTAATAATACCGAAAAGGTAGCTTATCTGCCGCGGCGCCTGGACACACAGGGCGCTCCTGCCGGTTTTGATCCTCAAACAGGCAGTTTTGCTTATTATGCACCTTGGGGTAATCTGGCATTTTTTTACCGTGATTACGGTTATGCCAACAGCCTCATTGAACTTGGTACTGTTGAAAGCGGTATTGAAAAACTGGCCGCTTTCGATAATGATTTCACTATCAAACTGGAACGCCTGCCCTAAAAAAACAGAGCTTGCATAAATGCAAGCTCTGTTTTTTTAGGCTTTCAGCGTTTCCTTCAATATCTCAACGATCTCTTCTTTAGTCAGCACTTTATAACCGCCCTCAAGAATAAACGAACCCTGAGCGATCCCGTCAAGCATCGTTTCATCGACGCCAAGTTCCCTGCCGTTAAGTACAAGTCCCAGCTCCCTCATATAGCTTTCCATCGCCGCAAGGCCTGCCTGAGCTATCTGTTCATCAGTTTTCCCCTCAGGACGCACATCCCATACATTGATGGCAAAGCGTTTGAATTTCGCCAGTCCGTACGGCATGATGTGCCTGTAATAAGGCAGCGACACAGCGGCCAGAGTCATTCCGTGCGTAGCGTCAGTGTAAGCGCCGATCGACTGACCGATCATATGCACCATCCAGTCTGTCGACTTTCCCTTAGCTACCAGAGTATTCAAGGCCCATGTAGCGATCCACATAATATTGCTTCTCGCTTCATAATCTTCAGGGCTTTGCACAGCGATCCTGGAACTGTGGATCAGCGAACGCAGCAAGCCTTCCATAAGATAGTCGGAAGTATTGTCGTCAGTTCCGGAAAAATACTGTTCCAAAATATGCGACATGATATCAAAAAATCCGGCAACCATTTGATAACGCGGGAGCGTAAAAGTATAAGTCGGATCAAGTATCGAAAATCTGGGGAACACATTATCACCAAACACCCGCCCGATTTTAGCTTTAGCCGCATGATTGGTAATAACTGAGCCGCCGTTCATCTCCGAACCTGTACCAACCATAGTCAGAACACAGCCAACCGGGATAATCTTATTATCCACCGCTTCCATCCGCAGATAATATTTTTCCCATGGATCAGTTTCGCAGTAAGCGGAAACTGAAACAGCCTTGGCATAATCACAGACAGAACCGCCGCCGACTGCCAGGATCAAATCGACCTTGTTTTCTTTGGCTATCCTGCAGCCTTCATATAATTTTTCCAGTGTGGGATTAGGCATTACACCTGCATCCTCAAAAACTGTTTTGCCGCTGACTCTCAAAAGCTTGACTACGTTTTCATAAATACCGTTTTTCTTAATCGAGCCGCCTCCATATACCAGCATGACATTTTTACCATAGCATGCCAATTCCTGCGGCAGATTTTCTAATGAATTTTCGCCAAAATACAATTTGGTAGGATTGGAATAAACAAATTTACCCAGCATTATTTTTGCTCCTTTATTTCAAATTTCCATATTCTGCATCTGTTACCGGTTCCAGCCACTCATTGGACACCCCCGCGGCGGGCACTTCGACTGCAAGGTGTGCAAACCAGCTGTCAGGAGCCGCTCCATGCCAGTGTTTCACTTCAGGCGGGATATTAACCACATCACCAGCGTTCAGCTCCCGGGCCGGTTTCCCCCACTCCTGATAATAACCTCGTCCGCCTGTGACAAGCAGTATCTGCCCGCCTTGATGATGGATATGCCAATTATTGCGACAGCCGGGCTCAAAAGTAACATTGCCAATAACCACTCCTTCTGTTGTCAGCATCTTCAAATAGCTCTGCCCCACAAAATACCGGGCATAGGCATCATTTTTTTCACCCATGGGAAACACGCTTAATTTTTCTTCCGACATTCTCAACACACTCCTTTTCTATCACATTCTCACATCGTTCTGCGCTCAAATTCGTTGTAGCTGAAAACGCAGTCCGCACTGCTGCAGAACCGCCAAATCACCTGCTTTTTATTGCGCCCACTCATAACTAAAATGCCGGAACTTCCGTTCCTTATCTGTATCATATCCAATGGAGTTAACTCCAAGTCAAGCGGCTTTTTCAAAAAATTAATACCGGCCGTCTGACAACAAAACCGTTATTTAAAAAAGCTCTGCCTGCAGTGACCGCAGCGCCCGCAAGTTTCTTTCCGTAACCTTATCCGCAGGCTCCAGCTCACTGCACAGCAGCGGCGAACTGCTATTTCCAGCCGTAATCTGCTGCAGCTGTCTGCGGCTGTCATTGGCATAACAATAAATGCAGCCATGCAGACAGGTGTTATAGGCGCCGATATCGATACTGGCGGCACAGCCGCATTCACCGCGCTGATTTTTATCTTTGACTGTATCAAGGCGGCACCTGCTCACACGGCCAAGCAGCTCTGCGTCGATGCAACTGGCATGCCCAATCCCCAGATCAGCTAATTCTATAGCTTCCGCACAGGTTTCCAGCTGCAGACCATATTGCCGGGCTGTTTGGGACATTACGGCCGCAAGCCGCCGCTGCTCGTCCTCACTCAGGCCTCTCAGCCCTGCCTGATGCAGACCTGCCTTGATCTTAGGATAATAATCAAGGAAACTGATAATACATTTTTTCGTGCTGCCGGCCAGCTGCGCTGCCAGTTCCTCAAAAACCGCTGCGTGATACTGCAGGTCATAGCGTGCACTTAACAGGATCGGGTCATAGCGCCAGATCATTCTTTCCGCACCTATCTTCTGCGCCAGCTGCCGAAATATCTCTATCCTCACCGCCAATGGCGGTAAAGCTGCTTCTACGTCAGCAGCATACGCATTGAGCGTAAATTGAAAATAATAAGCATACGCATCCAGAACTGACAGCTGCTTAAGCATCGGTTCTGGATTTTTTGTCCAGAAAACCAACCCATCCACGACCTCCGGCCGCAGGCTAATCCTGCTTACCTGATGAAGGTTCAGAGGATTGCGTACCAGTACATACTGTTCCTGCAGCCGCTTTTGGAACCATTCCCAATAAAAAGCAGGAATATCAGTTCGCCGGCTGGCACTGATAATCATTCGTCATCCCTCCTCTTTTTGATAAACTGCTTAGAGCTTCACTTGTTTCTATTATACACTGATCTATATCGAACAGGCCGGCTAATTTTTTTCAGAAAACGCTTGACTTGAAGTTAACTCCAAACGCTAGAATGAATTTAAAAGTTACAGGAGGTGATTTTTATGAATATTACCGAAGCAGGCAAACAGACTTCGCTGACACCCAATACTCTGCGTTATTACGAACGGATCGGGCTTATCCCACCTGTCGCCCGCAATAAAGGCGGGACCCGGGAATACACTTCCAAAGACCTCTGCTGGATAGAATTTATAAAAACCATGCGGTCAGCCGGTCTCTCCCCGGAAACTTTGATAGAATATGTCGCCTTGTCACAGCTCGGCGACACCTCGCTGGAAGCCCGTAAGGATATTTTAGAACTGCAGCGGGAAGTGCTGCAGGAAAAATTGGAATTTATCCAGCAAACCTTAGCCAGAATAGATATCAAAATAGAAAACTACCGTACTGACATTTATCAGAAAAACCATCCGTTACAAAATCAAAAACAAGAGGAGGCAGACCTATGAAAAACTTTATTTCCATGTTCCTGATGACATCCCTGCTGCTGGGGGGGATGACCTTTACAATTGGCAAAATGAGCGTGTGTGCCGCTTCAAAAAACAGGATTGAAACAGCACAGCAAAAACAGGCGCATCTTTTCGGCAGCGCCAAAAACAAACTTGCCGCCACCGACCCGGATTTTGCTCAGACCATGGACAATTTCATTTACGGCGACGTTTATTCCCGTGGTAAGCTGACCGACAAACAACGTGAACTGCTGACGATCACCGCACTTACCGCCAGCCAGACTTTAGACAGCCTGCCTGCACAAGTGCAGGCCGCACTGGAAGCCGGCGCTACCCCGGTAGAAATAAAAGAAACACTTTATCAGTGCGCTCCCTATGTGGGCTTTCCCAAAACGGTCGGCGCTTTGGAAATCACCAATAAAGTTTTTAAAAAACAGGGCATTAAAATGCCGCTGGCAAACCAGAGTACTGTTACCGAAGCCACCCGTTTTGACGACGGCTTTAAAGTACAGGGTGAGATTTTCGGAATAGAACACATTGCCGCCATGCACAAAAACGCGCCGGCTAATCAAAAACATATAGCCAATTATCTTTCAGAGTTCTGCTTTGGCGATACCTACACCAGAAACGGCCTTGATCTGCAAATGCGGGAATTGATCACCTTATGCGCTATCAGCACTATCGGCGGTGCGGAACCTCAGGTCAAAGCCCATGTACAGGCCAATCTCAATGTCGGCAACGATAAAGAACTGATGCTGGACGCAGTTACCCAGTGCCTGCCCTATATTGGTTTTCCACGTACGCTGAACGCCATCGCCTGCATCAATCAGATCATCCCCGCCAATGCCTGATAAGCATTATATGTAAAAGAATACCTGTGCTGACTTTAAAAGTCAGCACAGGTATTTTATTTATCTGCAAATCATTGTGCCGTCCGCTTTTTACCAAACGTATCTATTTCGCCGCGTACACCTTCCAGCCAGCTGCTGATCAGTCGCTGCATCTTCCCGGTCCCGATATCCTGCAGAGCCAGTCCTTTTGTTATATCCGCCTGCGGGCAGCTTGTGGCTATAGCATCCAGGCTCTTTTCGATACCGCTTTTTTTACTGGTACAAAACGGTACGAGCACTTTACCTGAAAAATCATGCGCTTCTAAAAAAGTACGCACGGCCATAGGCGTTGTTCCATACCAGACAGGATAACCGATGAAAATCGTATCATACTGGGAAATATCGGCTAAATCCGCCGCCAGAGGAGGCCGTTCATTACCTGCAAGTTCCTGTTTAGCTATTTTACCGCATTCACTTTTATCCTGCGGATAAGGCACCTCAGTCTGAATGGCAAACAGCTGTCCCCCGACCGCAGCCTGTATCTGCCAGGCGGCCAGTTCTGTATTCCCAGTATGTGAAAAATAAGCAATCAGTATTTTAGGATTAGTAGGCAAGCCTTCCGGTCCTTTAATCGTAACCGGCTTATTTTCATCCGTTTCTTCATACCCGATCCCGCCACAGCCTCCGACCGCAGCCATCAACAGCAGACCCAGCAGCAGCAGATATTTCTTGCAGCTTCGCATAGTATCCCTCCAAGCATCAAATCATTCTTTCTTAATTGTATCATAAACCTTAGAGTTTGCTCTATGTCAAATAAAACTTTTTATTTTTTATCAAAAAACAGCCCTGATAAATTATCAGGGCTGTTTACTTACCAGTGATATTTTTCGCCGCGGCTGATTTTAAACGCACGGTAAATCTGCTCTACCAGCAGCAGGCGGATCATTTGATGGGTAAAAGTCATTTTGGAAAAAGAAATACGCTCATCAGCCCGATGCCGCAATGCATCCGTATAACCAAAAGCACCGCCGATCACAAAGGTGATATGGCTGCTGCCCGCTAAGGCCAGCTTCTCTATTTTGGCGGCCAGCTCCGGTGAACTTACGGCCTTGCCACTAACATCCAGTAAAATCACATACGAATTTTCCGGGAGCACTGCCAGCAAACGTTCTGTTTCTCTGCCCAGCACCTGTTCTTTTAAGGCCGGCGATGGATCTTCCGGCATTCTCTCTTCTCCAATAGCGATCGTTTCCAATTTACAAAACGGCTGCAGCCGTTTTGTAAATTCTTCGATCCCCGCCGTCAGATACTTTTCCTTGATCTTACCCACACAGGCAATGGTGATCTTCATTTAACGGTTTTCCTCAGGAATCTCTTCCAGTGTCATGTGGATCGTTTCTTCAGCGCCGCCGCGCAGAACAACAACATCCACACTGTCGCCGACTTTCAGCTCAGCCAGCTTGCCGCGCAGCTCTACTACTTTATCGATCTTCTCACCATTGAACTTGAGAATGATATCGCCGGGACGCAGGCCGGCTTTAGCCGAAGGACTGCCTTCCCAAACCTTCATAACAAAAATACCGTCATGCAGGTCGATATCAAAACCGTAACGGTTGGCAATATCCTTATCGACCAGGCTGGCGCCAATATACGGACGCACTACACGACCTTTTTTAGCCAGTTCATCCAAAATCGGTTTGGCCGAATTGATGGGGATAGCAAACCCGATGCCTTCGACACCGGAAACAGCGATCTTCGCAGAATTGATACCTACGACCTCCCCTTCCGCATTGACCAGCGCACCGCCGGAATTGCCGGGATTGATCGCCGCATCAGTCTGGATCAGGTCAAATTTACGTTCCCCTAACTGGATGGAACGGTTCAAAGCGCTGATTACACCGGCTGTGACACTGCCGCGGAACTCCAGCCCCAGCGGATTACCAATAGCAATAGCGGGTTCGCCGACCTGTAAAGTTGAGGAATCACCGAAATCGGCAACAGGAAGATTGTTTTCGTCGATCTTTACTACGGCAAGATCAGTTGCCGCATCGGCCCCCAATACCTTGCCTTTGACACTGCGTCCGTCCGTCAGGCTGACGATGATTTCTGAAGCGCCTTCTACAACATGGTTATTAGTCGCGATCAGACCGGACTTGTCATAAATAACGCCGGAACCTGTGCCGCGTTCCGTCAGCTGCACTCGATTAAAAATATCGCGCACATAGGCTTTATTAGTGATGCCAACTACTGCCGGACCTACTTTTTTAGCCGCCGCTACGATCGGCGTGTTACGGGCACCGGAAAGGCTGGCATCTTTCTGTGCCGCAGCAGCAGTTTTCTGTTCCTTTACTGCCTCAGCCTTATTGTTATCACTGCAGCCGCCTATAAGTACAGCAGCTCCCAGCAGAGCACAGAAAAAGATATTCATGGTTTTTTTCATAAAGCTTCTCTCCATCTCAACACTCCTCAATCATAATTTTTTACTATGTTTTCCTGCGATGTGATATAAATTTTTGTATCCGCGCCAACTTCGTTAGCGTCCAGAATACCCCGCACCGTTTGCAGGGCCAGGGAAGGCAAATTGTTTTCCTGGCTCAGATGCGCCAGAAAAACCTCTTCCGGAAGGCGCTCCATATGCGCCAGCAGCCAGGCTGCCGAAACATTGGATAAATGCCCGCGTGTTCCCAGAATCCTCTGCTTGAGTATCTGCGGATAACTGCCATTTTTCAGCATATCTTCATCGTGGTTGGCTTCCAGCACCACTACGTCAGCATCAGCTATATTCTGACGCACCTCGTCTGTCACAAAGCCTACGTCGGTGAGATATGTACATTTACTGCCGCCGCTTTTAAAAACATAGCCTACTGTAGAGGCTGCGTCATGCGGGACGGCAAAAGGGATTATTTCCAAACTGCCGCTGCTCAGTTTTTTGGGCAGTAAGCGGCAACAGCTGCGTTCCATTTCACTTTTTTTCGGCATATACTGCCAGGTCCTTTCATTGGCAAACACCGGCAGACGGTATTTACGGCAAAAAACAGGCAGTCCCTTTACATGGTCGTTATGCTCATGTGTCAACAGTACGCCCGTCAAATCTTCAGGCTTCATGCCTGCCTGATGCAGACGTTCCGTCAGCTGGCGGCAGCTGATGCCGACATCTACCAGAAAAGCCTGCTCTCCGGCACGTATCACCGCGGCATTGCCTTTACTGCCGCTGGCCAGAATCGTGATTTCAAACTCACTGCTCATGCTTCGCCTGCCGCGATTTTGTGCCCGGCACTGGTTCCAATACGTTCAGCTCCTGCAGCCAGCATAGCCTGCGCAGCTTCCGCGTCGCGGATACCTCCGGCGGCTTTGACTTTGAGACCATACTTTTCTGCTTCGGCTGCCAGCAGCTTTACGTCATCGACAGTAGCGCCTCCCTTGTTAAAACCCGTACTGGTCTTGACAAACGCCGCACCGCCTTCGGCTACTAAACGACAGGCCGTACACTTTTCAGCGTCTGTCAGCAGGCAGGCTTCAATGATCACCTTGACCGGAAACGGACTGGCCGCCTCGACTACGCTGCGGATATCACTGACTACAGCAGCATAATCACCGGTCTTAAATGCCGATACGTTCATGACTATATCTATTTCATCAGCGTGCGCTTCGACCGCCATTTTTGTCTCCAGAGCCTTGACCTCAGAAAATGTAGCTCCCAGCGGGAACCCTACTACTGTCACAACCTTGACGTTCGTATCGCTCAGCAGATGTCTGGCCAGCCCCACATAACACGGATTCACACAAACGCCAAAGAGCCCGTATTTCCGGGCTTCGCTGCAAAGCTGCATAATATCCTCGACAGTTGCCTCAGGTTTTAATAAAGTATGTTCAAGATGCTTCGCAATCGTCATCCCCGACTCCTCCTCATCTTCTATAATGATTTTTGCTCCTATATATTATATCAAAACTTTATACTTTCTGCTTTGACAAAAAAGTAAATTTTTATAAAAACAGAGCCATAATTTTAATTATAGCTGTTCATTGTAATTATACACTAACAATATTCTATATTATCATACAATAAAAACTCTGTGTTCTTAATAAAAAAGCCCCGACTGTACAGTCGGGGCAACATAAACATTTCTCTAATTTCAGTGTTTTTTACGGCACTTCTCACAAACGCCAAAGAAATAAAATTGGTGTTTGTCGATACTGTAACCGCTTGCTTCTTCCACCTTTACGACCAGAGACCGGTCATTGAGAGCCGGTACATCATCGACACGGCCGCAGACAGTACACTGCACATGGCTGTGCTCGCTGATATCAGCATCATAGCGGAAACTGTCCTCGCCGGTATTGATGATCTGTATCAGTCCCAGTTTATTGAGAATCTCGACGGTCTTATAAACCGTAGCAAAACTCATGGAAGGATATTTAGGCTGCAGGGTACCGAACAGCATTTCAGCACTGGGATGCTGCTTGGTATTAGCCAGCGCTTCATAAACTGCCAATCTTTGCGGAGTGACTTTATAACCGTTTTGACGCAGCAGGGCGGTCAGTTCTTGGTTGTTTAACATGATTTACCTCCTTGGTTGAAATGTTTTTTGTCCGGCATTTATTGCCTGTTTAGTTTTAGATAATCTTTATCTATTATTTACTAAATTATAATAAAGAAAAACTTTCCTGTCAATATTTAATATCCTTTAATTGCAGCTGTTTAAACATATTTCACAAACCTTCCACAAGGATTTTGGCAATTAAAAGCGAATTTTATAATTATTATACACAAGAAAGAGGTAGACCCATGACCATTGAACAAATAATTGCCGGCGAACTGTCGGTCAGACCGCAGCAGGCAGCCGCAACTCTAGAACTGCTGGACAGCGGTAATACTATCCCTTTTATCGCCCGCTACCGCAAGGAAGTGACCGGATCGCTGGACGAAGAACAAATCCGTATGATCAGCGAACGTGCTCAATATCTGCGTAATCTGGAAGAACGCCGTCAGGAAATACTGGAATCAATAACTTCACAGGAAAAACTGACCCCTGAACTTGAAAGCCAGATCAAAGCTGCTGTCAAAATGCAGGAGCTGGAAGATCTTTATCTGCCTTACCGTCCTAAAAAACGTACCCGGGCACAGATAGCCCGTGAACGCGGACTGGAGCCGCTGGCAGAACTGATCATGGCTCAATCCCAGCCGCTAATGACCTTAGACAAGCTGGCCAGCCTGCATGTAGATCCTGAAAAAGGTATCAACTCTGTTTCCGAAGCCTGGGCCGGGGCCTCCGACATAGTTGCCGAAAATATTTCCGACCGCGCCGATATCCGCGAACTGATCCGCAAAGAACTTTGGAAAGGTGCCGAACTCGCTTCAACGCTGACAGTTGACGAAACCGAAGGGCAGGATTACCTGATGTATAAAGAATATTCCGAACCGGTACGTCAGCTGCCGCCGCACCGCATTTTAGCCTTGAACCGCGGTGAAAGCAAAAACTGTCTGAAGCTCACCCTAAATTATCCTGCGGATGTCATGCTGACTAAACTGGCTCAAAAACTGAAAATCCAGCCGCACACAGTTTGGAACGAGCTTTATACAAATGCTGTTGCCGACAGCTACAAAAGACTGCTGTTTCCCTCGCTGGAGCGGGAACTGCGTAACGAACTGACGGAAAAAGCAGAAAAACAGGCTATTTCTGTCTTTGCCGCCAACCTGCGGCAGCTGCTGCTGCAGCAGCCTATTGCCGGGCATACTGTTTTAGGTCTCGATCCCGGTTACCGCACCGGCTGTAAAGCAGCCGTTATTGATCCCAACGGACGTACACTGGCGATCAATACGCTGTATATCACCGGCAGCCAGCATCAGCGTGAACAGGCGGAAGCCGGCTTTATGGATCTGGTGACCAGGCATAAAGTGACCCTGGTAGCTATCGGCAACGGAACTGCTTCTTTTGAAACAGAGGAGTTTACGGCCCAGATGATCGAAAAATACCATCTTGATATTGCTTACCTGATCGTCAGCGAAGCAGGCGCTTCTGTTTATTCTGCCTCCAAGCTGGCCCGCGAAGAGCTGCCAGATCTGGACGTTTCCCTGCGCGGAGCGGTATCCATTGCCCGCCGTGTACAGGACCCTCTGGCAGAGCTTGTCAAAATAGAGCCCAAGGCTATTGGTGTTGGTCAATATCAGCATGATGTCAATCAAAAGGAACTCACTGCGACCTTAGGTACTGTTGTCGAGTCCTGCGTCAACCACGTCGGCGTCGAGCTGAATACAGCTTCTCCCGCGCTGCTTTCATACGTAGCAGGCATTTCCGGCACCGTCGCCAAAAATATTATTGCCTACCGTGACGATAACGGTGCCTTTACCAGCCGTAAGGAACTTTTAAAAGTTGCCCGTCTGGGTCCGGCAGCCTTTACTCAATGCGCAGGCTTTCTGCGTATCGCCCAGGCTAAAAATCCTTTAGACAATACCTCCGTCCACCCTGAAAGCTATACCTTAGCAGAGCAGATCCTGGCAGAGCTTGGCTTTGACCTGAAACACTGTAATGACATCGCTGTTCAGGAAGCGGCAGCTAAAGCCGACGCCTCTGCAATTGCCGTCAAACTGAACGCCGGCCTGCCGACTGTAACTGATATCCTGGAAGCCCTGGCCCGGCCGGGGCGCGATCCGCGCGAAGATGCTCCGGCACCGCTGACACGCAAAAAGGTAGCAAAACTGAGCGATTTGGAGATCGGCAGCGTTGTCAAAGGAACAGTCCAAAATGTTGTCGATTTCGGAGTTTTCGTAGATATCGGCCTAAAAACCAGCGGTCTGATTCACCGCAGCGAATTATCCAACAGCCGGTTTCACCACCCTCTGGACGTTATCAGCGTCGGCGATGTGATCGAGCCGGTCATCATCAGCATCGACGAACAACGTAACCGTATCGGCCTGAGCTTAAAACAGGCAAAAAAAACTACCGTCTAAATATAATTTAAACAGACGTCTTTTAAGACGTCTGTTTTTTATTGTTACAAATTATATTTTTATCATAATATTAATAAATATAAAGATATGTATACTTTTATTTTTATGATATAATATTTTTAAATAACAATCAATAATATTTAGGTGATAAACATGAAAAGAGATATCAATACCCTCAGTCTGTTAAATGAAATATCGGAACTTGTTTATGTTTCCGATCCAGAAACCTACGAGCTGCTGTTTGTCAATCAGACCGGCTGCCAGACACTGCATCTGGAAAACTACAAGCACAAAAAATGCTATGAAGTTTTACAGGGTAAAACTTCACCCTGCGAATTCTGTACCAACGACAGACTGTGCGATGATAATTTTTATACCTGGGAATTCACAAATCCCTCTATCGGCAGACACTTTTTACTCAAGGATAAAATAATCCAATGGCGCGGCAAAACTGCACGCATGGAAATAGCTTTTGATATAACAGAACTTGAACTGCAAAAGCAGGAACTGAAAAATATGCTTGATGTCCAGACCTTAATTACCAACTGTGTCCGAATGCTTTACGCCGTCGATAACCTCGATCAGACGATCAATGCTGTCTTGACCCAGATCGGCGAATTTCTAGTTTCTGACCGTGCTTATGTTTTTGAAATCAAAGACGAGTTGATGAACAACACACATGAATGGACAGCTCCCGGGATCTCGCCGCAGCTGGAGAAGCTGCAGCAGCTCGATCTGTCATTGATTTCCGACTGGCTGCCGTTTTTTGAAAAAAACGACTGTATCATCATCGACGATGTCGAACAGCTGCAAAAGACTAATCCGGCGGCTTATGCCACGCTGCACGCCCAGGAAATCACCTCTTTGATCGCTGCGCCTATTTTTTTGGATAACAAGCTGGCAGGCTATATCGGCATCGATAATTACGACAGTGAAAAAATCAAAAACTCTTCTTATTTGCTGCTTTCCATGTCCATTTTTCTTTCCTATGCGATCAGACATCGGAATCATGTCGATATGCTGCATCGCCTCAGCTACCACGATCTGCTGACGAACGCGCTGAACAGAAACGCTTTTATGGACGTGCTCAGTCAGTTCAGGCCGGGACAATATGCTTCTGCCGGCATTATTTATATCGATATCAACGGTATGAAGGAAATCAATGATTTTTACGGCCATCACCAGGGTGATAAAATCCTTATAACAACTGTAGCCAAAGTCTTCAACCTTTTTAAACCCGACGAACTTTTCCGCATCGGCGGTGATGAGTTTGTTATTATTACCTATGATCTGACAGAAACCGATTTTTATGAAAAATTTAACCTGCTGCGTAATATTTTCTGTAAAAAAACTAACTTGCCCTTCTCCATCGCTACAGGCAGCTGCTGGGTCAAATCCCCCAGCGATTTAAACAGCCTGCTGCAGCAGGCTGACAGCGCTATGTATACGGATAAGAAAAAATTTTATTATGGCAAAGAAAAAACAAGCCGCTATCGGCATAATTTAGATGATATCCTCAATCTGGCCAATTACAGCGCTCTGCAGGAAGCACTGACAGCCGGACAGTTCTGCATTTATTTCCAGCCTAAAATTTCTTTGGATACCGAGGAATTTATCGGTTCTGAAGCTTTGATCCGTTATATAAATCAGGCCGGAGAAATCATTGCCCCCAATAATTTTATTCCGATCCTGGAAGAAGCAAGACTGATAAAAATGCTGGATCTTTATGTTTTTGAAGAAGTCTGTAAGCAGATCAATATCTGGAAAGAAAGAAAACTACGGGTCAAACCCGTTTCTATCAATCTTTCACGCAGCACTCTGTCTTACCATTTCCTGGCCGATCAGCTATTAGCTCTTATCACCAAGCATAATATCGACATCAGCCTGCTGGAACTGGAAGTCACCGAAACTGCCGAAGTCGATAATCAGCTTGTTTTCAGCCAGGCTTTGGAAAAACTGAAGGAATATGGTTTCTCTATTTCCATTGATGACTTCGGCGTTCGCAACGCCAGTCTTTCGCTGTTCACTACTATCAATTTCGATATTTTAAAATTAGACCGCAGTTTGGTAAAAACACTGGCACAAAACCAAAAGGCACGTATCCTTATCCGTTCTCTGGCTGTCATTTGTTCTGATCTCGGTATCAAATTGATTGCCGAAGGCGTGGAAACACTGGAACAGTTGGATATTTTAAAGGAATTGCGCTGCAATGAGGTGCAGGGTTATTTATTCAGTAAACCTCTGCCTTTAAATGACTTTGAAAACAAATATCTCCAGATCCTGCGGTAAGACGGCTTGTTGACAGCCCAGACTGTAAGCCTCATAATAAAATCAGAAGCATAACCCTGAAGGAGGCGGTCTTATGACAGCAATAACCGGCAAACCAGCAAAAATATATACAGCTTATTTCAGTCCTACAGGCGGTACCAAAAAAGCAGCCCTGGCACTTACCAGTGCTCTGGCTGATACAGACGGATTTACAGAAATAGATTTGTCTTTACCTGCTTTGGCACAGTATACTTTCGCTGCTGATGATATCATCGTTGTCGCCGTACCGGTTTTCGGCGGCAGAGTTCCAGCTTTTGCACTGCAGCAGCTGACCGCTCTGCACGGTCAGAATACCAGCGCCATTGCTGTAGCAGCTTATGGCAACCGCGCCTACGAAGATGCCTTGCTGGAGCTGAGCGATAGTCTGACCAGTCAATCCTTCCGTGTGATCGCCGCAGCAGCCGTACTGTCCGAACATTCGATGCTGCGCAGTATCGCCGCCGGCCGGCCTGATGCTGACGATCTGGCACAATTAACTGACTTTGCCAAAAAAATCTCCGCTAAGCCGTTAACAGAGGCGCCAGCGCTGACAAATATCCCCGGCAATCGTCCTTATAAAGACTGGCAGCCTATGCCCGTCGTACCTCAGGTCAGCGATTCCTGTATCCGCTGTGGTCTTTGCTCGGCCACCTGCCCAACTCAGGCTATCCCCAGCGGGCAGCCGCACACAACTGACCCCCAAAAATGTATCCTGTGCCTGCGCTGCACTACTATCTGCCCTCAGCAGGCCCGCTCACTGCCTCAGCAGGCTCAGGCCCTGATCGCCCAGAAGCTGGCGCCGATAAAAGACATTTACAAAAACAACGAATTTTTCTACTAAAAACAATAATCCCGCGCTTGTTTAAAACAAGCGCGGGATTTCTTTTTTACTGACCAGGCATCAGTACTGAAAGCAGCACCGGTACCAGCAGCGTCAGCAGCAGGCCGTTGATAAAGGCGAATAGCCCGACATTGATATTGGTATATTTGATAACCACCGGCAGACCGGAATCCATAGTCGCAGCTCCTGATGGCGCCAAAGCCAGGAATTTATTGATTTTTACCAAAAGCGGTATGGCTAAAAATGCCAGTACTTCACGCAGCATATTAGCTAAAAAGGCGATCGTCCCGATCTCAACACTATACAGCGTACTGATAACTACAGAGGAAAGGCTGTACCAGCCTAAAGCACTGCCGACAAGCAGCGCGTCCCGCATTTCCATCCCGGTCACGAAGGCTGAAAGAGCCGCACCGCCTAAACTGCCGATAGTTACAGCCGTTGGAATGGCAACTGCCAGCAGAATACTCTGCGGATTGCAGATTTTTTTTATAATATGCCTGTTTCCGCCGATTTCGATACCGGCAACAAAAACCATAAAATACAAAGCCGACATCAAAATCTCGTCCAGCAGGTCTTTATGTTCCAATCCCAAAAAGAAATATCCGCCGGCGATTCCTAAAGCGATAAATGTAAAAATAGCATAAACCATTATTCATCGCTCCCTTCCGCCCGGGCTGCCGTTTTTGCAAAAAGCTTCAGCACCAGCCACAGCATCAGCACGCTGCCGCCAATGATAAAAACTGCCATGACCAGAGATTTGCCGCCCAACTGGTCCAGTTTGCCCAAAAGCTCTGCATCACAGCCGATCTTAGCACCCAGACACAACAGCATGATAAACAGACTGACTGTAGAAAACCGGCTGAGCCATTTTTTCACATTATAATTTAAAAGGTCACTGCAACCTACGGCGATCCCCAAAACGATCGCGATCATGATCTCCTGCATTGCTTCCCCTCATTCCCACAATATAAAACAAGCCCCGCGCACGGCAGGGCCTGCTGATCACTATTTTTTATTCTAACGACAGCAGCAGCGGATAAAGCGGCTGACCTCCGTCAAAAACTGTAACTTCCCAACCGCCGTCCAGAGCTTCAAGCTCTGCGGCGATTTTATCAGCTTCAGACTGTGTCAGATCACTGCCATAATAAAGGCTGATCAATTCCCAGTCGCTGCCGGCCAGCTTGACAGTTTCCGCCGTGACTTCTTCCAGAGTTGCTCCGGCATAAACGATCTTATCTTCCAGCAAACCAATGTACTGCCCTTTTTTTACAGTTATCCCGTTAACAACGCTGTCACGCACAGCAATACTGACAGCAGCACTGTGGGCTTCCTTAGCCTCACGTCGCATCACAGCGCTGTTTTCCTGCAGTGTTTTAGCTGCGTCAAAATGCAGCAGTGCCGCCAGACCCTGCGCCAGATTTGTTGTCGGCACATAATCTACCTGCGCTGCTCCCAATAATTTTTTGACCTGCTCCGCCGCCAGAATAATATTTTTATTATTCGGTAAAATAATGTACTGCTCCGCCGAGCCCTTTTCAATAACTTTAATAAACGCCTCTACCGGCGGATTCATGCTCTGCCCGCCGCTGATGATCTCAGCTGCACCGAGCTGATGCATGATGCTGGCAATACCGTTCCCGGCCGCCACCGACAGTACAGCCAGACCGTGCTTCTCCGTCTGCGCACCGACAACGCGATGCTGATGCTGCTCGGCCATATTGTCGATCTTGATATCGTGCAGAGAGCCCCAGCTCAAGCCGTGCTGCAGAACCAGCCCGGGAGCTTTGGTATGGATATGCACTTTGACGATATCGCCGACAACAGCTACAATCAACGAATTACCCAAAGGCTGGAGAGTACTGCGTACAACGTCCTCTTTGACTTCAGCTTCCTTAACGATAAATTCTGTACAATAAGGATTTTCCAAATCTACTTCCATCTCGATAAAATTGGCGAAGGATGGCTTTGACGGCGGCAGATGCAGCTCACCTGCGTCTTCGCCTCGGAAACCCGCCAGACAGCCTTCCAGGAAAACGATCAAGCCCTGACCGCCGGCATCAACTACTCCAGCCGCTTTCAGCGCCGGCAGCAGTTCCGGCGTACGAGCCAGTTCTTTTTTTCCGCTCTCCAACGCCTCGCATAAAACATCTTCAAAATCTTCACCCTGACGCACAGCATGATACGCACCTTTGGCAATAGCACGCGCCACAGTAAGGATCGTTCCTTCAACAGGCTTTGATACCGCCCGGTAAGCATACAAAATACCAAACTGAAAAGCTTTGCCCACCTCGTTGCTGGTAGCTCGTTTTTTGCCGGCCAGGCCTTTTCCCAGGCCACGCAGCAACTGCGACAGGATCACGCCGGAATTACCGCGCGCCCCCATGATTGCACTGCGGGCTGCCATAGTCCCTACTTCGGAAACAGTCGCATTCTGCAGTTGACTGATCTCACGGGCCACTGCTGCCATCGTATGCATCATATTAGTGCCGGTATCGCCGTCCGGTACCGGGAAAACATTCAAATCATTAATATATTGATAGTTTTTTTCAAAACTTTTATAAGCGCCCAACAGCATATTTTTTATTTGTTCGCCGCTGATAATCGCCTCTTGTTTACTTGTCATATCAAGTCTGCACCTTTCTTCAGCGCTGCCGCCGCACAAAAAGGCCAATAACACCGGGTCCTAAATGTGCTGCCAGAACAGTTCCGATCCCGGTTACCAGAACAGGCAGTCCGGGAAACAATTCAAGCATTGCCTTGCGCAAAGTTTCAGCGTCTTCCTCAGCTTCAGCATTCGCCACATACACAGCTTCTATAGGAGCATTCGCAGCGGCAAGCTCGACCATGCGCTGCAATACTTTCTTACGGGTACGGCATTTATCGACAACGACCAGTTCGCCGGCGGTATCGATGTGCACGATTGGACGTATGCCCAGAATATTACCTACTAAAGCGCCTACGGCGCCTATGCGGCCGCCTTTCTGCAGATAATCTAAAGTATTGACGGAAAAATACGTTTCCGTCCGCTCGATCAGGCCCTTCAGATACTCCTCCAGCTCGTCCATCGTTGCGCCGGTTTCAGCATAAGCGAGTACTTCCATTGCCATTCCGCTGATTGGACAGGCTGCTGTAAGACTGTCAAAGACACGGATATCAGACCCGGGAATTTCACTCATGACCTGCCGGGCTGCTAAGCGTGCTGTCTGAACAGTACCGCTCAAAACACCGTCTAACATGATCGCAATCACTTTTTTACCGTCTGCAGCTAATTCTGTAAATACATCAAGAAATCTGCCGATGGCCGGCTGCGAAGTTTTAGGCAACTGCCCGCTTGCTTCCACCATGGCAAACATTTCCTGCAAGCTTTTTTCTCCGTCCACCCATTCGGTATCTCCATGTCTTACCAGCAGGGGGACCACATGGCAACGGGGATCGTCCCGCAAGGGTGTTTCTTCTGCAACAGCAATACTGTCCAAAACGATATGGATATCATTTCTCACTGCGCATCCTCCCTTAATCAAATTAACGTACATGCTCTTATTTCAGGCAGACGCCTTTACAATATGTATATATTTTATCATATTTCCAGCTCTATTTCCACTTATAGCACAATTAGCAGGCCTTTTTAGCCATTTTTGTAAAAAAATAAAGTATAATCCTGCTTTTTCCACCACTGCCTGCGCTTTTGTTGAAGCTTACAGTTTTACAAACACTTGAATTCAGTATAAAAACCTTTTCAATGTTTGCAAAAATACTAATTCAATGTAAACTTGACAAAAGCGTATAGCAACCATATACTATTAACATGAACAAAATTATAAATACTAAACATCAAATTGCATATAATTCTCTACAGTTAGCACTTGCATTGGTTGATCTTGATCAAAAAACTCGTTACTACGGGACAGATGTACCTATTTTTTATTCAGAAATACATATAATAATGGCTATTGCCGAACATCCTGGAATCCATGTGGGAGGTCTGGCTGAAATTCTAGGAGTAACCAAAGGGGCTGTCTCCGAAATACTAAAAAAACTGGAAAAAAAAGATCTTATTATCAAAGAGATTGATAATCTTAATTTATCCAGATATTCATTAAATTTAACGGAGAAAGGCAAAAAAGCCCATAAAAATCATATGTATTACCATTCTGTTTTAAACAACATGGTTAAAGCAGAGTTGCAAAATGCTTCAACTCCAGAATTAGAATTTTTATCAACCTTTTTATCATCTTTAATCAAAAAGGTCAAAAGCTTTAACGAAAATTTTGATGATTAAAAAATTTTGCAAAAGTGTATGGCAACCATACTCTTTTGTTTCAACTTTTTTCTATTATCTTGCAATTGAGCGGTATAGGATTTATAAATTTAAGAAAGGAAAGATCAACAACTGTTAATTATGTCAAAGTATATGGTATATATACGCACTTACCTATACTTACCGAAAAAAGTATCCGTATTTATTTAAAGTTATTCTAAAAATGCCATAACGAGCATGATTCTTTATCAACAAACACAAATATAATATTTAAGGAGCAACTATGATAATGAATAAAGTAAACAATAAATCTGCAAAAGCCGCCCCCGTAATGCTGATAATCGGGATTTTATTTATCGCAGCAAATTTACGAGCACCTTTGACTTCTGTTGGGCCATTAGTCAGTTTAATACGCGATAACCTGCATATTTCAAATACCTTAGCAGGAACGATCACTTCCCTCCCATTATTTGCTTTTGCTCTATTTTCACCTCTTATACCTAGAATGGCCCGTAAGTTTGGAACCGAAGTGTGTTTTTTTGGATCAGTCATCATTCTCACACTAGGAATTTTATTACGATCCTATGCAGGCAGCTTCAGTTTGTTTTTGGGAACAGCAATCATAGGATTGGCAATTTCAGCAAGTAACGTTTTGATGCCGAGCTTAATAAAAAAAGAATTTCCAAATCAAGTCGGAGTTATGACAGGCCTTTACTCCGTTTCTATGAGTATCTTCGCAGCACTGGCTTCCGGCATAAGCATTCCTCTTGCAGTCAACTCAGGATTAGGCTGGGCCGGCGCATTAAAAATCTGGGCCGTCCTTAGCTTTATATCCATAATCATTTGGATTCCCCAGCTAAGAAAAAATTCAAAAATGGCTGTTGATAATATGGCAGCGGACACTCTTGAAGAAGTCAATAAAACAAATAACATCGACGAACCCACTATGAAGGAAGTCAGCATCTGGAAATCCTCTCTGGCATGGCAAGTCACTATTTACATGGGATTGCAGTCTATGATTTTTTATTGCATAGTTACTTGGCTCCCAAGTATTTTAATTCAGCAGGGGATGACTTCGAGCCAAGCTGGTTGGATGCTTTCAATTATGCAACTTGCTTTGATACCTACGATATTTTTCTGTTCTATCCTTGCAGGCCACACATCCAGTCAACATTCCTTAGTAATGGTTGGTTCCCTATGCATCATCATTGGTTTTTTAGGACTTCTTCTGGTTCATAGTTTCAAATCCACCATTTTATGGATAATCCTGCTAGGTATTGGCGGTGGTTTTACATTTAGCCTGTCTATGATGTTCTTCAATCTAAGAACAAATAATGCCAATGAAGCTGCCAGATTATCTGGAATGGCTCAATCTATAGGCTATCTACTTGCTGCTTTTGGACCAATGTTTTTTGGTTACTTACATGATGCTACTAATAACTGGACAATGCCTCTTATCACTCTTATTGGAGTTTCAAGTGTATGCCTGCTCTCCGGATTAGGTGCATCACGTAATTTATCTGTTTAGTACATAGAATATATTAAGGACACATTTTAATTTTCTACTGAATCCAACTAATAGAACAAACTGTAGAAAATGTCTGAAAAAACTCTAAATTGTAATAAGAGAAGCAAAATATATTTATATATATTTTGCTTCTCTTATTACAATTCAAAGATATATGACAAATTCTATAATTAAAAATATCCATTTTTATTTTTAAGCAGTTTAATTTATTACCAATAATTCTAATTATTTGACAGTGCTTTTAAAGATACATTGGAAACTCCACCTGTATTTGTACTTTTTAGCAGACTTAAAAAAGGGTAAAAAAAAAGCCCTTACGAGAAGGGCCAAATGAGGGGCTGTTTTGATACTCCTAGTATAGCATTTTTGTATACAATATGCAATAGCAGTTTTCTGCCTTTTTCAGAAAATTTGTGCAAAGAGAATTTACCTGCATTGGACAAAGGTTTATTGATAATCTTTACCGATAAAAATCACCGCGTCATAAGACGCATCATCAGCCCGCAGAATCCTCAGAGTGTACGGGAACGGTACAGCCGACAGCCTGCTGACCACACGTCCGTTGCTGGTCGTAGATACTACCGTAGTCTGATCACGTTCAGGATCACTGCCGCCGTCGATAACCTCAAAGCCCATTGCTGCCAGTCTTGCTGCGGCATCACTGCCTGCTCCTTTGCCGCTGCAGTCAACGACCTTGACAGATACCGTATTGCGGCTGCTTTCCTTAGCAGGCGGTTTCACAGCCTTAGGCGGCTCTGTTAACTGCTGCCCGTCTTTCTCTGCCGGTCCCAGTTCTTCGCCTGACTTAGATTTTTTAGCCTTAGCTTTCTTTTCGGCATCAGCTTTTTCTTTATTCTTCTCTTTCGTATCCTCTTTTATTTTCTTTTCTGTTTGTTCATCTGCTTTGATTTTCTCTTCTGCAGCTTTCTGTTTTTCTTTTTCCTGCGCTGTAATCAGGTTGCGTTTATACTCTGCTTCCATTTTTTCAGCACCCTGACGATAACGTTCCGTCATCTGCGCGCCCTGCATATCTACCATCTGCTCGCGCAGGTCAGTAATATCGGGAATCCAGTAGCTGATCTCGTCAATATATTCAGGCGTACCTGGAACTGTAGCCATCTGCAGACCGCCCTGTTCTTTCATCATTCCGTGTAAAGCGCCGCCCATCGCCAGCATATCTGAAACGGGCAGGTCAGTTTTGACCATTTTCATAATTTCCGAAACCAGCCCCGGCATCTTAGTTAAAATCTGTGCCGAAGCAATCTTTTCGTAAACCGCCATCATAAACTTCTGCTGACGCTTAATACGGCCAATGTCGCCTTCCTCATCACGATAGCGCACATACTGGATCGCTTTTTTGCCATCCAGATGCTGTTGCCCTGCCGGAAGATCGATCAGAAAATCATCCCAGTCATCATAATAATACATATCCTTTTCCACATCAATATCAATGCCGCCGATCGCATCGACCAAACTTTCAAAACCACTGAAATCGACCATTACATAATTATTGACCTGAATGCCCAAAAGCTCTTCCGTTGTCTGCTGCGTCAGCTTGTGTCCGCCGAACGCATAAGCATGGTTGATTTTATCCCAGCCATGCCCGGGGATCCGCACCCTGGTATCACGCGGAATCGACAGCAGCGAAACATTTTTACTTTTAGGGTCGAACATTACGACAAATAATGTGTCGCTGCGACCAGGATCATCGTCCTTTTCCCTGCCGTCTACGCCTAATACTACGATATTGCGTTTAGAGCCCAGCCGTTCATTGCGCGGCAGGTCATCCATAGTTTTAGCCAGCGTCCCAAACATCGGATCGCCGTTCATATAAGCATATACCAAATAACTGGCGGCAGCGATTGCCGCTACGATCAGCAAAATTAATTTTTTCAATCCTTTTCTTCCTTTCCCACACCCAATTACAAAATATTAGCCTGCAGTTCTTTATGAAACCGTTTAATAAATCCATGCAGTATCCGAGCTGTAAGCCCCCAGATAACATGCCCCTGATATTCGTAAAAATAGATATTATACCCCTTCCGCTTATACCAGTCGTGCGGATGGCGCGGCAGCAGATCAAAAGGAAAATCTGCAGTCGCGCGGTTTGCCAGTTCCATATGAGCAACGCGCGGCTCAGAAACCAATAAAAAATTCAGCGGCACCGTAAAAATCTCAGCTACCTCATCGCTGTTGCAGTCCAGTTTTACTTCGTTGGCCAGCCTGCCAACAAAAGGATGAATAATAGGTCCCATATGTGTCACCAAGTAATCCAGTTCACCGCACAATTCTATTTTGTCTTCAGTAATACCCAGCTCTTCACAGGTTTCGCGCACAGCAGTTTTGGCAAAGCTATCATCGCCGCACTCATAGCGTCCGCCCGGAAAACATACATCGCCCGGCTGCCAGCCCAAACCGGCGGCCCGTACTTCAAAAAGAACTGCCGGACCCTGCTTGGTGTCTATCAACGGCACTAAAACGGCAGCATCCCACAAACGGTCAGCTTTATCGATCCGGGCAGGACGGCGGTTGAGTCGTTCTGTGATCTGTTTTATAAGTTCAGCTGTTTTTTCCATACAATAACCCCATTTCTCCTATATCCCTTCTGCGTCCACAGCAAATTTCCTGCCGCCTGTTGTGAATTATTCTTGAAATATAAAAGACGGACGGGTCTAAACCCATCCGTCAAAGAGTCTTGTCTTATTTTAATAAAGCGGTTCTTCGATGTTCGACTTTTCGCTTTTATCAACCAGATAAGCAACGGTAGCGTCACCGGTAACATTAACGCAGGTCCGCGGCATATCAAGGATACGGTCGATACCTGCGATCAGAGCGGAACCCTCAAGCGGCAAGCCGATCGCCGTCAATATCATCGTCAGCATGATAAAGCCTGCCCCCGGAACACCGGCAGTGCCGATCGAAGCCAGCGTACCAGTAAGAACAATAGTCAGATACTGCCCGGTCGTAAGATCGACCCCATAGATCTGCGCAATGAAGAGTGCGCAGACTCCCTGATAAACAGCAGTGCCATCCATATTGATCGTAGCGCCCAAAGGCAGTACAAAACTGGAAATGTCTTTCGAAACACCCAGCTTTTGGATGCATTGCATGCTGACAGGCAATGTGCCGCCAGAGGAACAGCTGGTAAACGAAAGCACCTGTGCCGGTAAAATTGCTTTGAAGAACTTGACCGGGCTGATCTTGCCGACGAATTTAAGCAAACCGCCATAAACGATGACCGCATGCAGGAAGCAGCCGAGATAAACAGCGATAACAACCTTCAAAAGCGGCAGCAGTACAGCCGGGCCGTTAGCTGCAACGACCGGAGTGATCAAACCGAAAACACCGATCGGCGCCACATTCATGATAAAACCGACGATTTTATAGCTGACCTCTGCCAGACCGTCAAAAACATTGTACAGAGTCTTGGCCCGATCACCGACTGCAGTGATGCCGATACCCATGAACAGACTGAAAACGATGATCTGCAGCATGTTGGCTTTAAGCATCGCTTCCATCGCATTAGTCGGGAAAATGTCAATAATTACCTGCATGATAGGCGGCGCGGCTTTAGCCGCAGCTTTAACGCCTTCACCAGGCATATTCACGCCGGCGCCCGGTTCTAAAACCGTACCTAAAAATATACCAAGTACAATCGCAAATGCCGTAGTTCCCAAATAATAAGCCATAGTTTTGCCGCCGATACGGCCGATCTTTTTGATATCCCCCAAACTGCAGACACCAATGACGAGAGACGAGAAGACCAAAGGAACGATGATCATTTTGATCATATTCATAAAGATAGTACCAAAAGGTCCGATCCATGTTTTGGCGAAATCTACACCTTCCGCACCCAGTTCCAGACCGGCAATGATACCAAGACCAAGACCGATCAGAATTTTTGTTGACAAATTCATCAAAATATCCCCCTTGCGCATAATAAAATATTAAAATTACGTCTACAATAATTAGGCAAAAATAATAAAAATCCTGCCTTCTTTCTTCATGTATACAGTATTTCTGCAAAATCGTTGCCCAAACCGCAGTTTTTTCAAAAAAAATATGCTAAAGTTTTTAGTTTTATCCAAAAACTTTAGCATATCCTGAAATTATTTATTATTCTCCAAACGGTATGCACAATGGTTTGTCGCACCTGAATATTCATTCAGCTTGAAAGAACCGCGCAGTGCGGCCGCTACAAATTTTTTCGCCAGTTCCACAGCTTCGCGCACGCTCAGTCCATTGGCCAGTCCCGCTGTAATCGCTGCCGAATAAGTACAGCCAGCTCCATGATTATAGCAGGGCTCGATTTTAGGAGCACTGGCAATCGTAAATTCCCTGCCGTCATAAAGCACGTCAACAGCTTCCCTGCTGTCATTGCGGGAACCGCTTTTGATTACGACATAGCCTGCTCCCAGCTCCTTGATCCGTCCGGCAGCTTCCTTGATCTCGTCCAGCGTTTCCACCTTTTCCATATCGGCAAGATAGGCTGCTTCGATCGTATTAGGCGTTACTACGTCAGCCCGCTGCATCAAAACAGTTTTGATAGCGGCGGCTGCTTCCGGTACCATGATCACATCCACACCCTTGCAGACCATGACCGGATCAATAACGACATTGCACAGCTTGAAACGGTCTATAGTACGGGCCACCAGCTCAACCAGCTCGGAACTGCCCAGCATCCCCGTTTTCATAGCATCGATACCGATACCGGCGACAATCGTTTCGATTTGTTTTTCCACAACGTCCAAACCGATCGGGAAAATTTCGTGATCCCAGTCTTTATGAGGATTTTGGGCTACGATAACGGTCAGCGCCGTCATTCCGTAAACATCCAGCTCCTGGAATGTTTTTAAATCAGCCTCCATACCTGCACCGCCGCTGGCGTCGCTGCCGGCAATGGTCATGGCTTTATGCAGCATATTCATAACTTACCTCCTGCCTGAAGCTTTACCTGGCGTAAAGCTCCCATAAAATAACCGCCAAACAGCCAGGTATTCCAAAGAACCCCGCAATCAGCGCTTTGATAACGGTGATTTTGAGTCCGAAACCCAAAAATCCACCTATAAGATTGATAAACCACAAAGCTACCGCACCACAGATACCATTCCAGATGAGACGAAACGGCAGTGAAAAACATTTTACGACGACGACTAAAATCAGGACGCCGATAATAAACGGCAGCGTTCCTTCCAGAGTACCCGAGTTGAGCCCTTTTACAGCATGGTCAATGCCCTGCATGGCCGAACCGCCCAGATCGCGGACAGCACTTTCTATTTCCTGCATGCTATAGCTCCTTCTTTCTTACATTCTATGCCTGTTTTCCAAAGCACGTGATAAAGTCAGCTCGTCAGCATATTCCAAATCACCGCCAACAGGCAGGCCATGGGCAATACGGCTGATAACGATACCGACAGGCTTCAGCAGCTGCGCCAGATAGGCAGCAGTAGCCTCGCCTTCCACGTCAGAATTGGTAGCGATGATAACTTCCCTGACCGTATCACCCTGCAGACGCCGCAGCAGCTCTTTTACACGCAGATTATCAGGGCCGATACCGTCAAGCGGTGACAAAACGCCGTGCAGCACATGGTAAACACCGTTATAACCGCGGCTGCGTTCCATCGCCATTACATCCTGCGGCTGTTCCACAACGCAGACTACACTGTGGTCGCGTCCTGCATTGCCGCAAACCTCACAGGTCTCGGCATCAGTAAGATTATAACAAATATCACACAAACGGATCTGCCGCTTGGCCTCCAGCAGTGTTTCTGCCAGACGGCGCACCTCTTCTTCCGGCATATCGATAATATGATACGCCAGGCGCAGAGCGGTTTTGGAACCAATACCGGGCAGGCGCCGCAGCTGTTCATGCACATTGGCCAGCGGCCGGATCATTCTGGCCATTTTCAGAACATGCCCGGCATTTTCATCCCGCCGGTCAGTTTGCCCATTTCAGCTTCAGTCATTTCGTCGATCTTGCGCATACCTTCGTTAACTGCCGCTACCAAAAGGTCTTCCAGCATTTCTACATCTTCCGGATCTACTGCGCTGGGATCGATCTTAACGCTGACAACTTCTTTTTTACCGCTGACAACTACGGTGACAGCACCGCCGCCTACTGTAGTTTCGATTGTACGCAGCTTTAATTCTTCCTGCATTTTTGCCATATCAGCCTGTAATTTCTGTACTTTTTTCATCATGCCTTGCATATTTCCCATACCACCGTTAAACATTATTGTTCCTCCTCGTAATGATGCCTTGCGGCAGAAATTTGATTTATAATTTTTGCAGTGTGCCGCCAAAAGCGTCCAGCGCAGCCTTCACAGCCGGTTCAACATCTTCCGCCGGCGGCTGTTTTGGAGCAGCTTTAGGTTTGGCAGCGGCAGGCTTGGCGGCAGTGATGCATTCCAACCGTACACTTTGCCGTGCCAGCCTCAGCAGCACTTCTTCAAAAGCTTTCTTATAATCAGGATCGTTCATCCTGACGCACATGAATTTATTTTTGAAACCAACGGTCAAAACGCCGTTTTCATACCCTGTAACATAGCCGCCGGCGGCACAGGCCACCATAGACTGTTTTTTCTCATTCTTAAGGATCTCCAAAGCCTGGTTCCACAGATCTTCGCCTTCGGTCCAGTCACCGCTGTATTCCAGTGTCGTCGCAGCAGCTGCTTCCTCAGAAACAGGTTTCGGCTCTGTTTCAGCTTTTGCCGCAGCAGCAGGCTCGGGTTCCGCCGCTGGTGCCTGAACGGCACTTACTGCCGGCGCTTTTTTTACCCGGGACGCTGCAGGAGCAGCAACCGTCGCTGCCTGTTTTTCTTCGGGTTCAGGCTTAATCTGAGTCCTGCTGTTTGCAGCACCCAAAGGCACACCGCTGCGTACCTGATGCTCCAGCTGCTCTACGCGGGCCATCAGTGCGGCAATAGTACTGCCCTCAATACGGCACAGATCAAACAGACATAATTCCGCAGTAATCCTGCCCCGCGCACTGAACCGCAATTCACCCATGGCCTGATGCAGACGTTCTTCAGCCGCCATCAGGCGATCACTGCCAAATAACGGAGCCAGCTCGGAAATAGCTTCTTCCGTATCCGTCAAATAAATTTCGTGGTATCCGGGCGATGCTTTATAGAGCAGCACCGCCCGCAGATACTCGGCCAGCTCTGTCAGGATCTGACGCACATCCTTGCCCTGCTCAGCCAAACGGTTCAGCAGCTGCAAAGCAGCTGACAAGTCCTGCCTGCCGATCGCACGCACCAGCTCACGCAGCGCTTCACGCCCCACGATACCTAAAACGTTCCGTACCGTTTCGGCAGTTACAGTATCGGCCATCACGCCGCACTGATCCAACAGGCTCAGCGCATCACGCATACCTCCGTCCGACTGAATCGCAATCAGTTTCAAGGCTTCGTCATCCGCTCTGATTTCGCTGCCGTCAGCAACCTCGCGCAGACGTTTGGCAATATCCTCATTAGTCACACGTTTAAAATCAAAACGCTGACAGCGGGAATGGATCGTTGCCGGTATCTTATGCGGCTCTGTCGTCGCCAAAATAAACACGATATGCGCCGGCGGCTCTTCCAACGTTTTCAGCAGCGCGTTAAAAGCTTCTGTCGTCAGCATATGCACTTCATCGATAATATATACTTTATAACGCCCGTTGACAGGCGCAAACATGACTTTTTCACGCAGGTCACGGATCTCATCGATACCGCGGTTAGAGGCAGCGTCGATCTCAAACACATCCATACTGCTGCCGTCATTGATCCGCTGGCAGTTGGCGCACTCGTTACAGGGATTAGCAGTAGGCCCCTGCTCACAATTCAGAGCTTTCGCCAGAATCTTCGCCGTACTGGTCTTGCCTGTACCTCTTGGGCCGGCAAATAAATACGCATGCGCAATCCGTCCTGTCGTCAAAGCATTGCTCAATGCGATCCTCACTGCGTCCTGACCTACAAGGGCATCGAAGCCCTGCGGCCGCCAGCGCCGGTATAGTGCTACATAAGCCATTTTCTGCCTCCTTTCCCGTCATTAAGCCTCTGAGTTTCTTATCTACTTATTATATAAAATTTACGGATATAAGTACATATCCAATTTTGCGAAAAATTTAAGGGACACTTTTGCAGTTACTGCCTGCCGGCTTCGCCGGTAGCGGCAACCCGCGCAGCTCCTTTTTCCGTCGCTGCTTCTGGGTAAGTTCGCCCTTTATTGCCCATGCGGCGCTTTGCTTCTTCGGGCAATGGCTTCACTTATATCCAATTTTGTGAAAAATTTAAGGGACACTTTTGCATCAATAATATAAAAATACAAAAAACCGGCTGTCATAAACAGCCGGTTTAATCTCAGTTGTTTCCCTGTAGGGCCACAGACGCAGGCACCCCTGCGGCACATAAGAGGATCCGCTTAGTGCTGCTTCCTTCCGGACCTGACACGGTTCACAGACTCCTATTGCGCAGGACCCGCCGCCTGCGGTCCTACAGAAAAACAAAAAGCCGCTGACCGCGGCAAACTTTTTTTAAGTGGCGGAGAGAGAGGGATTCGAACCCTCGGTACGGTTTCCCGTACACACGCTTTCCAGGCGTGCACCTTCAACCGCTCGGTCATCTCTCCAGGTTGAAAAAATCAGGGATTATGCTATTGTTTACCGCTTAAAAATAAACTTGCGGCTGGCTTAATCCAGCCGCAAGTAACAGTATACTGATTTCCGGAAGATATGTCAAGAGTTTCCATCAAGATTATGTAAAATTTTTTTCACTTCTCTATTAATCATTACTTACTTCATCAGCAGGCAGCAGCAGCAGTGAGCGCTCGGAATTAAGCGTAACGTTCTGAGCTGTTGCCCCCATTACCAGACCTTTGACCAGGCCGGCACCAGTTTTAGTCATCGCGATCATCGACACATTTTCTTCTTCCGCCCAGCGGCAGATTTTTTTAGACGCCGCCCCTTTATCGACCAGATAAGAAGCCTTGATCCCAAAAAGTTTCATCTCGGCCACCAGTTCTTCCATCCGCGATTCGGCATTCAGCAGCTTGCTCTCAAGATCGCTCTGATTGCGGCTGCGTTCCACTACATGTACGAACACCACTTCCGCTACATGCTCACGCAGGCTGCGGATCAAATTGAGCGCCACTAAAGATTTCTTAGAAAAATCGGTCGGTATCATCAATTTACGCAACATATCATCATCGGCAATATTGTCGCTGTCACCGTCGGTTTTGGCAACAAACAATGGCCGCTTCGAAGATCTGGCAAGATCAAAGGTCGTACTGCCCAGCAAGGCACTTCTAAAAAAGCCCTTTCCATGCGAAGCCACTAAAGTCAGATCTACTTCTTTATCGTCGCCGACGCGGGTTATTTCTTCAAATACCTCGCCCCAGGGCATTTCGATACTTACTGCTTCATAACCGTTGCGCATCAGCTCGTTGGCATACCCCTGCAGCTTGCTGTAAACCTTTTTATAACTGCTACTGTAAGGATCTGCGTCCTCTTCTTCATCGAATACATAAGCTAGAATAATTTCTGTATTTGTATCGGGGCACAGACTGTACAGGCACGGCAGCAGTATTTCTGACTTAGGCGTAAGATCCATTGCTAACAAAACTCTTGTAAACATGTCGTTCATTGCTCCTCTTTATCTAAAAATAGCTTGCGTCGACAACGCCGGCAGTTCCTGCCGACAATCTTTTTTCATCCTATTTAAATAGTTATATTTCGCCATTTATAAAAAAAATCCTGCCTTATTATTGTAAGTTGACTTTGAACAGGTTAAAATATATACAGAAATTTGAATTTATACAAAAGGAGCTAATGCGATGTTAAAGCAAAAAATCGACACAGCCGCACTCTTTGCTCAGAAAAAAACAGAAGTTCAAAGCAGCGCGCGCACTTTGCTGATACTTGACGGCCAGGAAAACGCCTATATTTCTGCCGATGAACTTACAGAAGAGCTTTTAGCAATTCCGGAAGAAGGTGCTATCTGGCTTGATATGTCATTATTCGGTTCGCACGATCAGGTAATGACCGTCGCCCGCTCCTTCAAACTGAGTCCCGCTACTCAAAACATTTTAGAAAATAAAAAACAGCAGCCGCGTTTATTCCGCGACGGCAACAACAGAATTCTCATCTGCCGCCACCTGCAGCTAAACGAAAGCGGCAATGCCGTTTATAATAATATTTGTTTCGCCGCCAGCGCCAACAGACTGCTTTCTCTGCAGCATGGCCGCTGTGACCGTTTAAAAAATGCGCGTACGCTGGTAACAACCCTGCAGAAGCCTAATAATACGATCCCGCAGGCTTTGACCCTGATTTTAGGCAAGATCCTTGACGACAACTGCGAGGTCATCAATTATCTGGAAGAACGGCTGCAGCTTCTGTCTGCAGCTTACAGCGAACAGGATGAACATCCAGATCCCAAAGAACTGCTGCGTCTGCGCCGCAGCCTGGTCACTGCCAAACAGGCGGTCTATCCGATGCGCCGCATCGTCAGCCGCGCCTTGCGTCAGGACCCGCCTTTAGTTATCGGCAGCGATAATGCCCCCGAACTTTTGACGATCAAACTGGAAGGTGCCGTACTTACCTTATCGGTCGCCGAAGAATTACTGACTTCTCTGGAGCGGCTCTGCGTCAATGCCGCTGCTGAACGCAGCGCTGATATTCAGGCTACGCTGACTACAGTGGCAGTCATTTTCCTGCCGCTGATTTGTATCAGCAGTATTTTTGCCATGAATTTCCAGTATATGCCGGAACTGAAATCCCAATGGGGCTATCCGCTCTGCCTTGGCGTTATGGCATTGATTGCTATCTTTACGCTTAAAAAATTACAACGTAAAAAATGGTATTAATATTTCAAAATTATATTGAACCTCAAATACGCAAAAACCATCTGTACTTAAAGTACAGATGGTTTTATTAGTTTTCAGGCGTTGAATACCTTACCCGGGTTAAGAATATTTTTAGGATCAAGCGCACGCTTGATTTCTTTCATCATTTTCATTTCTACCGGCTCCGTATATTTTTCCATGGCTTCGATCTTCTTAGCTCCGATGCCATGCTCGCCGGAAAGACGACCGCCCAGACTGTAAACATAAGGATAAGCTTCAGCATGGAAACGGCTTACTTCATCTTCCCACTGCTCGTCGCTCATCTCGCCTTTCAAAATCTGGAAATGCAGATTGCCGTCTCCGGCATGAGCCAGCGTAAAGAGTTTAAAGTTGTAATTTTCCGCAACCCTGGTCAGATGGCGGATACAGTTAGCGATTTGATCGACTGGTACGACAAGATCATCAGAAGTGCTGACCAGACTCAAAACGCGCGTAGATTCCAGACAGTTGCGACGGAGCTTCCACACACGGTCATCAGCCTCTAAAACATCAGTAGCGCCGCTGGCACTGCAGATCTCGTCCAGCTGTTCCATTTTGCTTTCCAGCTCATCTTCATTAAAGGTCTCTACCGTCACAATAACATAAAAACCGTCTTCATAATGAGGCAGCTTCAATTCACAGTAATCGCTGGAGCTGCGTACAAACGCATTATCCATAAACTCCACGCTCGTCGGATTCAACCCCGCTTTGATCAGGTTCGGCACCAAACCGACAGCTTTATCCAAATCGGTAAAGATCGCCAGCAGATCCAGTTTATACGGACACAGAGGCAGCAGCTTTAAAGTGGCTTTAGTAATAATGCCCAAAGTACCTTCACTGCCCATGATCAGCTGTTCCAGGCAATAGCCCGTCGATTTTTTCTTCAGCCGTGCGCCCACGTTAACGATATCGCCGGTAGGCGTAACTGCTTCAATCGCATAGACCTGATCGCGGGTAGTGCCGTAACGTACAGCCTTATTACCGCCTGCATTAGTGGCAATATTACCGCCGATCAGACAGCTGTCGGCGCTGCAGGGGTCGCCTGCATAGAGGAAGCCGGCCGCATTGGCTTTTTCCTGAATTTCTACTGTACGCGCGCCAGCCTCGACAACCATATACATACCTTCAGTATTCAGCTCTTCGATTTTGTCCATCCGTTCCAACAGCAGAACGATACCGCCATAAACAGGGATCGCACCGCAGGAAACACTGGTCCCTGCACTGCGGGGTGTTACCGGCACATTATATTGATTGGCGATTTTCATGACCGCCGCAACTTCTTCTGTGCTGCCAGGCCAAATTACGACCTCCGGCAGATGATGATAACGGGGATCAGTTTCCTCGTCAGTTTTGTACTTTTCAAGGGTTTCGGCATCGGTCCTTACATACTCCGCGCCCAAAGCCGTTTGCAGAGCTGCTACCACTTCTGCGCTGACCGGTTCGTATTTACTCATAACTTCCATTCCTTTCTACTGTCCTACAAAATAAGATTTTATCTTTTCCGCAGCATACTGCCGCTGCAGTTCAATAACTTACAGATCAAAGATCTTGCCCGGGTTCAAAATCAGCTGCGGGTCCATTGCCGCCTTGATCGTGCGCATGATCACCAGCTCGCCGGCCGGGGTATATGTTTCCATTTCTCTGAGTTTTTTTGCGCCGATACCATGCTCGCCGGCCAGACGCCCGCCGATGCTGTAAGCATAAGTATAAACCTCTTTATGGAAAGCTTCCACTTTGTTTTCCCATTCTTCGTCGCTCAATTCGCATTTGCATAAAACGATATGCAGATTCCCGTCGCCGATATGCGCGTTGATTTTGACCGGGAAAGGATATTTTTCGCCTATTTTCATAATAAACTTGATCGTACCGGCGATCTCATTAACAGGAACTACCACGTCGTCCGTCAGGGAAACCAGACTGATCAGACGTACAGACTCCTGACAGTTGCGGCGCATATCCCAAATACGTTCATCGGCTTCCAGCACATCGACAGCGCCGGCAGCACTGCACAACTCATCCAGCTGCTCCATTTTCAGATCCAGCTCGTCCTCGCTGAAAGTCTCCACTGTGATGATAACATAAATGCCGTTCTCATAATGAGGGGCTCCCTTAAACTCCAGATAGTCGGCCGTACCGCGCACATAGGAATTATCCATATACTCCACACTGGTCGGATTAATGCCGGCCTGCATGATTTTCGGCACTACGTCCAAGGCCTGCTCCGGATCGCTGAACACAGCCAGCAGATCAAATCTGTAAGGCGGGATCGGCTGCAGCTTAAGCGTCGCCTTAGTGATAATGCCCAGCGTGCCCTCACTGCCCATAATCAGCTGTTCCAGGCAGTACCCGGTCGATTTTTTCTTTAAACGTGCTCCCAGCTCTACGATCTCACCAGTCGGTGTTACGACCTCGACAGCGTAAACCTGGTCACGGGTCACACCGTAACGCACCGCTTTATTGCCGCCGGCATTAGTGGCGATGTTACCGCCGATCAGACAGCTTTCAGCGCTGCAGGGGTCGCCTGCATACAGAAAACCAGCCTCATTGGCATATTTTTGAATATCGACAGTACGCACACCGGCTTCAACCTCCATATACATGCCTTCGGCATTCAGCTCGATGATCTTGTTCAACCGTTCCATTAAAAGGACAATACCGCCGCATACAGGAATAGCGCCGCCAGCCAGACTGGTGCCGCCGCTGCGGACAGTGACCGGCACATCATATGTATTGGCCAGCTTGATAACAGCCGCGATCTCCTGCGCGTCCTTCGGCAGAACAACCGCCTCCGGCAGATGGAACTTGCGCGGATCAGTTTCTTCGTCAGTCTGATATTGCTCTAATTTTTCAGGCTCGGTCAAAACGTATTCAGCACCGACGATAGTCTTTAAATCCTCCAGCACTGCTTCCGTTACGGGAGCGTAAGTTTTCATATTTCATCTTTCCTTTCCTTCTGTACTGCCAGCTCGGCAGGCGTAATCTCCGGGTGCTTATACCGAGTTTTCTGATCGGGTTTTAAACGTCCCAGGCTGATAGCATTCTGCGGACACCAGTGCGCACAACCGAAGCAATGCACACACTCGCTGCCAAAAGCAGGCTTACCAGCTGCCATAGTTATATTGCCCGCGGGGCAGACCTCGGCACAAATGCCGCAGCCGACACATTTATCATCAGCGCAGCTCAGCTTACCGAACTGCTTGATCTTATCCAGCACCCACATACCGGCAGCTGTACCGCCATACTTCCACAAAAAACCACGATCCAGATGCTGATAATTATCATACTTATTTTTGATATTACGGGCGATCAGTCCCAATTCAGCCGGAGCGTTGCGCAGCAGCTTCTCCTGACGTGCCTGCGGCGAAGGAAAGACGATACTGTTATCAGGCAGCGCCACCTGAGCGCCATATGATAACCGCAGCTCACGCTGCTTTAAAAGCTCTTTCCCCTGACCCAGCGCCTGTCCAGACATCGCGCCCATAGTCACTACTAAAAAGATATACTGAGGCACCATTTTCACCTGCTGCAGAAAAGCCTCCACTACAGGCGGCAGCGCCATACAATAAACAGGGCAGACGATACCGACAACTTCGTCCTGCACCTCGTAAGGCGCTTTTAAATAACCGGTAATGCCTTCCAGCCGGCACTGCTCCAGTTCCTGCGCGATACTTTTAGCGGCATACAGGCTGTTACCTGTGCCACTCAAATAAAAAATCACTGCCATGAGGTTCGCCTCGCTTCTTTGATAATCCGTCAAACGGCAGATAAATAACCGCTTCCATTATATACCAAATGAAGTTGGATAGTCAAAAACGACATATGATCCAAATTTATCTGCTAATAAAAAAAGACACCCGTAAGAGCGTCTTTTCATTCCTGCTATTATCATCAACTATCCGTACCAGCTCCATTAGCTATAAAGAGCAAATACACACCTTTATTCTAACGATTTGCAAAAACATCATATTCTGTTATCGTTATTTTATCACTCATAAATCTTTTTTCAGTATCTCTGTAAAATTCAACTTTTGTTTTCTCCCATTTACCCTTCTGATAGCCATAGTAAAAGCGCCAGTGCTGCATAGCATTAGAAAGATATGATTTCTCTGCTTTGGAGGCTTCTTCTTTGGTAGGATAACTGCCTGTAAATATTTCAGTGTATCGCTCAACATCAAGTATGCCTATATAAGGGTACATGACAGAATCATTTTTTTTAACATCCAAAGAATAAACAGGTTCCAGATTCCGCACCTTGAACCAATGTCCTGAACCCTGCAGTCCATGTTTAGAGGGATCAAAATAACGTATGTGGACAGCATCTTTTTTATAGGTAGCGAGAACAGGCTGCATAATATCCTGCACATGCACTTTAAAAGAATCCACTACAACCTGCTCATCAGCTAAACAAGAAGCGCAGACCAAAAGCAATGCCATAATTAAAATCAGCAAACGTTTTGTCATTTCTCTCACCCTTTCAGCTTGATTATACAATGCTGAAATTTTACATTAAATCAAATTTACAATGCAACTTCTTTTATTTTCTGAACTGCTGTTACAAAAAGCTCTGTCAACGCAGAGTTTTTTGCTTAGCTGTTTATATCAGAAATTACGCTGATAGCTGATACCGACAACTTTAGCATAGTTATCATGGCTGCGGGCGGTATCATAAGTATCACCAGCTGCTACATGTCCTTTGATGCTCAACCCATCGATATCGATAAAGCCCAAGGTCATGGCAAGCGTCTGTTTTTTATCGTGGTACTGGAAGCCCAGACTGTAGGTGCGGCGGGCACCGGTCGGCACGATAAAATCGGCGCCGTCAAAAGGTATTACCGATTCATCATAAGCATAACCGCCCATGATGGTATATTTGTCACTCAGTTTATGTTCTACGCCCAAAGCATAACGCCAGCCGTTGCTCCAGTTTTTTGGAGAAGCAATAGTTCCTAAACCTTCAATGTCGATATTCAAAGCATCATAAGTACTCCATTTGGTATAGGTACCGTTCAATTCTACCCGAGTACGGTCATCAAATTTATGATTGTAACCAATAGCCCAGCTGTCGGGCAAAGTTACTTTGCCATAGGCATCTCTTTTTATACTCATACCATTTACCATATAAGCTTTAAAATCTGCTTCCATACTGTGAGTCACCTTGCTGCGGTAAACCAGGCCGATCTCATTTTTAGAATCAAAAGCATAATTGGCAGCCGCATTCCAGCCTAAAGCCCAGCTTTCGCCCTTTGTTTGCGTAGCTGCACCCCCCATAAATGGAATTTGAGAATTTTTCTGCAGTTCCAGACCCACATAATTGACTTCCGCCCCCACGGCCGCACTCCACTTGTTGTCAAACTTGCGGGCATAGGTCGGCGTCAGGCTGGCGCCGTTCAAGCGAGAGAAAAAGGCATTAGATGCAACTTTAGAATCCCGTTCAAATTCTGAGATCATGCCGAAACGGCTGAACAACCCTACACCAATCCAGTCTTTGTCGTTGAGCTGTTTGACATAGTAATTGCCGGGAGCCCAACCGGCATGTACGACGTTTTTACCTTCGTCAATAGACTTTCCTGTAGCGTCATAAGCCGTATATTTGCCATGCGGGCTGATATAAACCGCACTCTGTTTAAAAGCTTCGCCCCGCACTTTGGTGATTGACGCCGGATTGTAGGCAATATTGGCGGCGTCATTCTCAGCAAACATTCGCGCTCCGCCCATAGCCACACCTTCAGCTGACCACTCGTTGATCGCAAAGCCTTCGGCCCCAGCATCGACAGCCGGCACAGACAAAACACAGGCCAACCCTATTATCGTAAAATGTTTATTTAAAAACAAAACAGACACCTCACAATTAACAAAATTTTCCAATATTAATAACAATATTTTAACAGCTTTTGCTTTTTATTGTGGAGAAAGTTTTAATCCAACAATTAAATTATTTTTTATAATATATTTAGCTTGCATTTTTCAACCTTTTACGTCATAATATTAGTTGAAAGTTCAACTAATATGGCGGTGAATATTATGACAAAACTGCATAATGACCTACTGCGTGACATCGGCACGCTGGCGCGCACGATCCACTATCTTCATGATCTGCATTTTAAGGAACTGGCGCTGCAACGGGGACAGTTTATTTTTCTGACCCGGATCTGCGAAAATACGGGTATCAATCAAAACGATTTATCGCTCTTATTAAAAGTCGATAAATCTACGACTGCCAAAGCTGTCCAAAAATTGACCGCTGCCGGTTATATAAACAGGCAGCGCAGCAGCGAAGACCAGCGGCACTGGCAGCTTTTCCCAACAGAAAAAGCTCTCCTGCTCTACGATCAAATCATCACTGAAGAAAACACCAGCCTGCAGTTGTGTCTGCAAAATTTTACAGCGTCAGAACGCAAAGAACTGAACAGGCTGTTCAAAAAAATGTGTGCCAATCTGGAAACACACTGGCAAAAAACAAAGGGTCAAAAACAAAGAATCGAGGTGCAATGATGCTGCGTTTGGCAACTATGCAGGATTTAACACGGATCATGGCTATCGTGCAGGATACGGTCAGGGAAATGCACGCTTACGGCAACTACCAGTGGGACGAGGTTTATCCAACTGAACAGGATTTTGCCGCAGACATCACCCAAGGCGATCTTTTTGTATCAGAAGCTGAAGGACAGATCTGCGGCCTGATCTGCATCAATCAGACCGAACCAGCTGTTTATGCTGATGCCGGCTGGACTTTGGCGGAAAAAGCCCTGGTCCTGCATCGCATGGCAGTTGACCCGGACCTGCGCGGCCGCGGTACCGGCTCTGAATTGCTGCAGCAGGCTGAAACGCTCGCTCTCAGTCTGGGACTGCGTTATTTAAAAACAGATACCTACGCCCTGAACGAAAAAGCTCAGCAGCTGTTTCTAAAGCACGGCTATCATTTCTGCGGTGAAATCCAGTTCCGTAAAATGGAGCACCAGTTTTACTGTTATGAAAAAGTACTGTAAAATAAAAACACACCCTTTAAAAAGGGTGTGTTTTTACTTATAAAGCAGGGTCGTCCACGCCGTTGGCCTTAAAGGCATTGGCCCTGTCGATGCAGGTGCCGCATTCGCCGCACGGCCTGTCGCCTCCTTCATAGCACGACCAAGTATATTGATAAGGAGCACCCAAATTCAGTCCCAGCTCCACTATTTGCGCTTTATTTTTATTCAGCAGCGGTGCTTCCAGATGACACAATTTACCGCTGCCTTCATAAATGGCAGTATCCATAGCCGCATAAAACTCCGGCGTACAATCCGGATAAGCCCGTCCAGCCGCATCGTCAGCATGAGCGCCATAACAGATCGCATCAGCTCCCAATGAAATGGCAATAGCGGCAGCAGCGCTGATCAAAAGGCCATTGCGAAACGGTACATAAGTCGCTACCGTACCTTCGCCATGCTCAGCCAGCTGCTGCGCGTAGCTTTTATGTTCGATGGCTTCACTGCTGGCAGCCAGCAGTGAGCAATTACTATAGGACATGATGCCGGCAATATCCTGCTCCAGTAAACGTACACCATAATAAGCCGCAACCTTACGGGCTGCTGCCATTTCCCTGCTGTGCTTCTGCCCGTAAAAAACACACAGCGCCGTGACATTTTCCGCACCGCAGACCTGCACAGCCTGCGCCAGACAGGTGGTGCTGTCGATACCGCCGCTTAATAACACTACTTTTTTCATACTGCAACCTCCGTCACAGATCGCGCCTGATGATGGCAGGCGGTAATTCTTCCCAGGGCTTGTATTGAATCGTGCTGCAAAATACATAAGCCTTATAACGGTCGGCAGCTGTTTCAGCCGTTGCCGCTTTGGCCAGATCACGCTCACCGGCTTCACTGACCGGATAATACCTGAAAGCCTCCGCAAACAGCTGTGCCGCTTTTTCGTCATCACCATTATTATGTTCATGCTCAGCTAAAAATTTATAGGCAAAATAACGGTAAGGATTGATACCGTCGTTTTCAGCTTCCAGCTCCAGCATCTTTTCCGCTTCCTGTACAGCCTGCTCTTCTTTGCCTACCTCACGCAGAATCGCCAGCCGGCGATAAAACATATCGCCGCGGGAAGCGCTGCGGAAGGGATGTTTATAAGCCCGGCTCAATGCATAGGCCTGATCCAGATAATTCAAAGCGGCATCCTCATTATGGGCCAACTTCCAAACGATTTCAGCTATATCCCGCAGGCACAGCACTTTATGTTCAGCTTCGCTGAGGCCCATTTCCGGTGCATCCTCCATATCAGGCTCCACATCAAGTATCGTTGCCAGGACATGCATCGCGGCTTCTACCTCATCCATCCAATATAAAGCGCGCCCCACCGTCGAGCGGCAGCGCCAGTCGTTATAGTTGCTGATCATACCGCGGGGGACCGGATATTCACCGCCGGCCACATGGTTCACACACGCCTGCCATTCCTGTTCGTTCATAGTCAAGTCACACTCCTTACTGATTCTTATATTATTATTGTAGCATATTGCCGCCGCAGCGGCCTAAATAAAAATAACGCCCTCCTGCTTTTACAGCCTTTGCAAATAAAAAAGCGGCTGCCCGGCCGAAGCCAAAAGCAGCCATAAATAAGGGAAAGCGTTTTTAAAGCAGACTCACTTTTCGTTGCGCACATAACGGCGCGGCATCCGCGGACTGACGCTGCAGACCAGCTCGTAGCAGATAGTACCTGCCCACTGCGCAACCAGTTCCATCGGCAAATCTTTGCCGCCGAAAACGGTGACTTCGTCGCCCACTTTGACCGGAGGCAGGTCGGTAACGTCAAGCATCACCTGATCCATACACACGCGGCCCACGATAGGAGCCCTGCCGCCGCCAACCAGCATATAGCCCACGTTGGAAAGACGTCTGTTGACGCCGTCGGCATAACCGACCGGCACCGTGGCAATAACACTGGGACGGCTCAATGTATAAGTACGCCCATAACCGATAGTCGCACCGGCAGGCAGGCTTTTGACAAAGCTTACCGTCGATTTGACCGTCATGACAGGCTCAAAATCTTTATAACAATCGCTCATATGCGCAGGATGCAAACCATACAAAGTAATACCCTGACGCACCATATCCATCTGATATTCACGCAGTTCTGTCAAAGCGGCACTGTTGGCGATATGTGCCAGCGGTACCCTGATACCCTTCTCCCTGATCAGCTTCAGCGCTTCCTGGAAGCGTTCAAACTGATGCGCGGCATAGGCTTTGTCATCAGCATCTGCCGTTGCAAAATGCGAGAACACTCCTTCGATCTCAATGCCAGGCAGCGCCGCGGCCTTAGCCGCAAATTCACCCGCATCGCGAACATGTACGCCGATCCGATGCATACCGGTATCAATAGCGATATGGATCCTGGCTTTTTTATTCAATTTAACAGCCGCTTCGTTAAGGGCATATAAACGTTCTTCGTCAAAAACGGCGTGACTGATATCAAACTGCACTACAACATTGGCAGCTCCCGGCTGCAGCGAACCCAGCACTAAAATAGGCAGCCTGATACCTGCTTCACGCAGCTCAAGACCTTCCTGCAGCAGCGCTACGGCCAGAAAATCAGCGCCGTTCTTTTCGGCTTCGCGGGCTACCGCTACCGCGCCATGTCCGTAAGCATCAGCCTTGACAACGGCACACAGCTTAGTATGGGGATCAAGATTGCTTTTGGCGATCTGCACGTTATGCGCCACGGCATCAAGATTGATCTCGGCCCACGCGCCCCGGTCGATATGATACATAAAACTAAACCCACCTTCACAAAAAAACGCAGGACACGTACGTCTGCGTGCGCCTGCGGCTGATACAAAATCCAATGACCTTATGGTCAAATTATATGCTTTTTAAAATGATTTGTCAATAATCTGCAAGGCTTCGACGCCGCAGGCGTCTGCCATTCCACCGCTTATTTGGAGGCAGTTTCCTGATCCTGTCCGTGACAGCTGGGTCCGCAGCCATTACAGCCGCTACAGCCGGCACAACCGCCGGAAGATGTTTTTTTGAAGACGCTGCGCAGTGCCAAAATTGCCAGAGCCACTAAAATACCGCCAATAATATAATCAGCCATTTTTACACCTGCTTTCGTTCACGCTGCGCCATTACGGCTTCTGCCGCAGACGCTTTATTGCACCATAAATTTAAATTTGCTCAGGTTAGCTTTCGCTAACCACATTGTACTACGTTCCTGCTTTTTTGGCAAGCACTTAAAATATTTTTTACAGATAAGACAAATATTTTGAAACCAAAAAATTTAAAATATTTTACAGGAAAATCAAGCTGCAGCCACTTAAGCTTCTACTTTCCAGCGATCGAAAAAGCTCAGCCTGCTTTCATACAAATGTACAAACCGCCCTACTAAAACTGCGGCCACTACTGTACCGGCTCCAACTCCTTGTAATGTACCGAATTCCACCCAGGAAATAATAATCGCTAAAGTGACCAGCGATATATCGAAACAATTTTTGATCAGGCTGAACTTTTTTTGAGTAACAAACGCCAGTACACTGACCACACCTTCGCCCGCAACTAAAAAGATTTTAGCGCGCACCTCCAGAAAAACACCCAAAGCCAAGACAACAATACTTAAAAGGCAAGCAAGCCATTGTTCCAGTGCACTGCTCGGTATAAACCAGTCCAACAGACCCATCGAAAAATCAATGCTGCAGCCAAAAGCCAGCGTCGTCAGCAGCTGGCCCACCAGCTCCCTTACATAAAGCGCCCTAAGAATGAGAGGCTGCGCCAGGATCATAACAATGTTCATCATGATCGTAATATCACCCAAACTAAAAGGTAAAAACATACTCATAACCCACGGTACACTGGAAATAGGCGATGTACCCAAGTCAGCCTTACAGGACAGAGCGATACCAAAAGTCATTAAAAATATCCCCACGGCAAACATCGCCAGCCGCGGCTTAAAATGTTGATTATGGACTGATCCCAATTTACTTTTCCTTCTTTCAAAACATAACAGGCAAGCTCCAAATAAAAAAACGGTTCTCAGCATGCAAGAAACCGTACGCTCAAGCCATTGGATTGTATCTTTATTTTACCATAAATCATGCGAATATAAAATATGACCCGACATCTACAAATAAACGTCCGCATCAAAAGCAGAAAGCCTGCCGATAAAAGGCAGGCTTTCCACACAGGTACACAAAAGGGTGAACAAGAAAAAGAGATTTTGAAAAAGTTGTTTTTTAGAAGCTGTAAGTTACATTGAGCATAAATTTGCTGTTTTGAGCATGACTGCCTTTCTGGCAGGCATAGCCTAAGCCATAAGTCCAATCACCTTTTTCAGCCTCCAGGCCCAGTTTGCCGACAAAGAAACCGCTGTCCATGATATCATAGCCAAGTCTATCGGTCGCATTTACACCCGGAACGGTAATATCCATCGCAGTATTTTTATCACCTAAAGTCCAAACATAAGCGATATCGGCTGTCGGACGCACTTTCCAGCCTCCGGCAGTAACGCTTTCATGGCTGATGCTGATGCCTACCGGCAACAACCACAAATCAGCTTTATCGGTACTGTAATGAGCGGCCGTCTTCCCGTCGATACTGCCGTTATAGCTGTCTGTATCAATATTCATATAACGCAGGCCCGCATACGGTACATAGCTCGTTCCATGTCCATTGCTGATAACTTTTTCACCTTTGATGCCCATACTGATGACCTGCGTGTCAGGTTCGGCCTTGATTACGCCTTTGACGTCGCTACTGGTTTTGCTGTAACCGACATCGAAAATCAGATTGGTATCGCCGTTTTGGATACCGCCATAGTAACTGAGGCCCCAGAAGTCAAATTCATTTTTAGAGGCGCTGCCGGTGCTGTCACCGCTGCCGTAACTGAAAGCTATGCCGCTGCTGTATTTGCCACGGTCTGTAAAGTCGCCGCCTATGATAACACCGTTGTATTGTCCGTCATAGCTGACGCCGCCCATGTTATCGACTTTATCCTTGTTGTGGATATATTGTGCCCAGATGCCGCCGTTGTCAGCAGTATCAACAGCAGCTTTGCCGAAACCGCCGCTCTGTTCTGCAGCCGCCTTGGCCAGGGACAGATGTTCCTGCACCGCCGTCCCCAGATCCAGGGCTGCTAAAGCACCCGTGCGGGTAGCGCCGCTGTTTTCCGCTCCCTGGGCGAAGGAGTTGACTGCCACAAGCGTCTGCGCATTACTATTAAGGCCGCTGATCGCATTGCTCAGATATTTGATACCCGCATAAGGCGAATCAGTTTGAGAGCTCATTGCATCAAGAATATTCGGCAAAGCTACGCCCGGCAGAGCTTCGCTGGCTTTAACTTTCTGCGTGCTGACGGTAAAGCTGCCGCTACTATAGCTGCCGCTGCCCTTGACCAGTTTGTTCAACAGCAGGTTCGTACCGTTCCAGCCGCCGTCTGTAACATCGCTACCGCTGTTCGTAAAGCCGCTGACGATGGTATATTGTTTATCGGCCTGTGCATCGGCGATATAAAGTTTGGCGCCGGAATCAACTTTTAAAGTCGCAGCGCTGCCATTACTGATAGTAATCGTAGCCGTGCCGCCTGCTTTTAACGCTCCGTCCATCGTCAGTGCGGCGTCACCGGCGACCATCAGCAGCGAGCCGGCTGCGAAAGTTGCGGTGTTGGCCGCAGCAAGATCTTTGCTGTCGCTTACATGAGTCAGGCTGCCGTCGACTTTGATGCCGCCTTTCGTGCTGTCCATGGTCTGCTCGTAATCGATATACAAAGCAGCGGTGATGTCATTTTGCCCCCAGGTCAATCCGGTATCGGCAAAGGCGGCTTCCGCTTTCGCCGTATCCGCAGTGCCCAGACTCAAGACTGAATTTTGTCCTACGGTCAGTTTTCCGTCTACCTGGTTGCCGTTAAATTTCAGCCCTGCTTTAGATGCTGTCTGAATCATACTACCATCTTTCCAGGCAGGGTCCAGCATGAGGCTGGTACCGCCAAGCTGTACATTTTTAGCAGTCAGCGTGCCGGCGCTGTCAGCAGCGCCGACTGCTATAGAAGCACCGCTATTATCCGCAACTGTCAACGTTTCTGCTGCCAACGCACCTGTAACTTCAACTTTGCCTCTGTTCAGGTTCAAGGTGCCGACGTCTACTGTGCCGGCTGCGGTGACAGTGCCTTCTTTTTTGGACGTGCCGACGCTAAGCTCATTTGCCGTTAAAGAGCCGGTAACGGCTACGGTCCCCTGCTGCAAATCCACTTTGCCGGCTGTTATAGATCCGGCAGCGTCTATCGTACCCGTTTTATTATTAATGGCATCGCCAACTGTAAAGTCTTGCATCGTTGTCAGATCCGCACCTGCGTTGACAGCTACCGTTCCTTCTGTGGCTGTGATCTTATCAACTGTAAAGCTGCCTGCTTCTACAGTCATCTGGCTGTCGGACTGCAGGGTTACATTTGCGTTCAAGGTGCCGCCGCTGCTTTCTGCAGCCGCATTGCCAAGGGTCAGGGTACCGGCACTGTCGCTGTTACTGCCTACCGTTACAGTATTATTGGAACCGGTGCCTTTCAGCAGTTCACTGCTGCCGTCGCCAACCAGTGTCAGCCCGGTATCGTTGCTGATAGTGACGCTGGCATCAACAGTGCCGCTGTTACTGCTGAAATCCAGGTCTTTGACGCCCAGGTCATTATTGACACCCGTCGCGCCTTCAGAGGAAATGTCGTCACCTACGTTCAAGGTGCCAGTGCTTACCGTACCGGTGACATTGGTATGGACGGCACCTGTCGGCGCCAGGTCGTCTACAGTGGCCTTGTTGTCTACAGGCTGATCTTGCAGTGTACCGGTCATAACGATCGTGGTTTTGGTATTAGCACCTACACCGCTGTCATCAACCTTTCCCAAAGCCTCACTGTATACCTTGCTGTCTGCCAGAGTATAACTGGTATCACTAATAGCCAGTTTACCGCCATTGAACAATACTTTTTGGTCAACACCCGCAATAACTTTTTTACCACTAGTATCAGCTTCAAAAACCTTATCCGACGCAGCTTTCAACACGCCTTTACCAGTGACAATCAGTGAATTATCAGCTAAATCAAATTTATTAATATCGCTTAGATTATCAATATTCAAAGTACCGCCGCTGACGGTGATCGTACCGCTCACAGCAGCAGAAGCTCTTTCTCCAGCACCTTTGGTTACAAATTTGTCGACTGTATAGGTTGCCTTGTCACCGCCTCCCAAAACTATGCCGCCGGCATCAGCCGTAACCGTGCCTTTAACAACATTGCTATCGCCTGCCAGCGTAATGATACTGTCTGCATCTTTAGCCGTAACGTCGCCTGTCAGCGCAACCGTTTTGCCGGCACTGCCAAGAGTAATATTGGCTTTGGCAGCAGCATAAAGAGAGTAAGAATCATTTTGACCGTTTGTAGTAATAATAACGTCACCTAAAACTGTAGTTTTACTATGTTCACCTTCTCCATAAATTCCTACCGCTTCACCCTTTAGAGCAGTAACATCAAGTTTTAAACCTTTACCTATGTAAACTTCGCCACCTGTGTTATCAGCAGCAAGAGGATCATTATAAATGCCATAGGCACTGCTTTCATTACTGATAACTGTTCCCATAAAATTGCCTTTTAATTTTACATTGCCATTATAGCTAAAATTGTTTGTATTATAAATGCCATTTGCATAACCATTAGCCTCTACCGTAGTAACAATATCAGTAGCTGCAACAGAATTTATAGTCGCCCCATACTGGGCATAGATACCGACTGTTGTTGAATCCCCTTCCCTCACAGCTTTATTGTTGACTGCCGTAATATTTACTTTTTTACCTGTAAAATTTATTGACCCAGGAACTCCAGAACCCTGTACAGCAGCAAACCATGTAGCTTTACCTTCAACTTTAATATCCGTCTTGCCTCCATTAAAAACAACAATTGTAGCATTATTATCATCTGGATCACACTGCACATTAATACCGGCAAACTGGCTCTGTTTATTTTTACTCTCGGTAGCACTCCAATCATCTTTTAAGTCAGCCTTTAAATCAATTGTAGTATTGCCGTTAAACTCAATCGTACTCACATTGGCACGCACACCATCACAATATACAGTATGCCCTTTTTGCTCGCCAACAAGAGTGATTCCATCACTATTTAAAATTATTTTTCCGCCTTTATTGTCCGAAGCATCAATAGCAAAAATCCTATCATTAATAGTTCCATTTTCCACAGAGGAACTTACGTCTATGGTCAAATTACTGCCATTTACAGTAATATCAGATCCACCTGTCGCATCGAGTCCATAAACCTTGCCGCCATTGGTGCTAGAAACTGTCAAGTCTACAATTTTGCCCTTACTGCCGATAGTGATCTCGCTGCCTTTCTCAGCATAAAGAGCGTGCGCACCAGTTTTGCATGTGGCGGTGATGGCGGTATCCCCTAAGATACTAGTTTTATTATATTTACCAGAAGCACCAATACCTATTGCTTCACTATTACTAGAATTAACACCTAAATTCAAATTTTTACCGATGTAAATATTTCCATCAGTCTCCGCTTTTACCTCGTCTGACAATTCTCCTAAAATGCCACACGCAGCACCATTTTCACTGACGACATTTGCTGTAAGACTTCCTTTTAATTCAACATTTCCATTATAACCGGCATACTCACTTATATAAACTGCAACTGCATCGCCATTCTTGGAATTTACACTAGCATTGACATCCGAATCGGCGCCTGATTTTACATGCGCTCCATATTGGCTGATAACTGCTGCAGAAAATCCATCAGCAATATTCGTAGCAGTAAGATTGGTTACTTTACCGTTCAAATTTACTGTTCCAGGAACACCTGATGCTCTAATAGCAGCTACAGTCGAACCTGCTCCCCCTTCAACCTTTATGTCAGTTTTTTGATTATTAAAATTGACAACAGTTTCATAACTATTACCAGGGTCACATTGAATATCTATGCCGTGTACTTGATCCGTCACTTGATCAGCCTTAAGATCAATAACGACGTTGCCATTAAAATTAGTCGTGCTTTGATAAGCCAACACACCTTGACAAACACTGCCAGTTCCTATTTGCACTGCTTTTATTGACGTATCATTACTGTTAAAAGTAATAGTTTCACCATTATTATTAAAATTTTGTACGCCAATTATTCTGGCATTATCAGTAGTGATATCAATATTTAATTTATCACCGTTAACAGTAATATTCGTTCCATTGAATGCCTCTACCCCAACTACTACATCATTATTAGAGTTTTTGCCTTTACTTACTGCTTTAATTATAAAATCACCGTTCAAATTAAGGTCATTATATCCATTATTTCTAATACCTCTCACAGTATCAGCATTTAACGCAAAACTATAATTACCGTTAACATTTAAAACGCCATTACCTACATTAACTATCCCCATAGCTCTACCATTTGTAGCTGTTACTACACTATCCACCATAACGCCCGGTTTTGCAGTAACTGTCATAGTTGAATCTTGTGTATGTCCTATAGCCGCATATCTATTCGTAACACCTTCAAATTCGCCATCATCGGCAACAATATCCATATTACTGGTAATGATCATATCTTGATCCTTAATCGTACCAGACGCCCAAACGTCCCCCCCAGATATACAAACGGACATTACGCCTGCTGCAAGCAGCGAGCACAGTACTTTCCTTTGTAAATCCTTATTTTTTGCCAAGCTTTTGGATCTCATCATCAAATCCCCTTTCCAAATTTTGACCACTTTAACCACTATATTCAAAATCCTGCACCATTTTTAAACAACTTTTTTAATTATTGTAAAAGTGCTTTAAATATATTATAGCACTTTAGTACCCCCCCACAAGACACAAGGATTTTTAATAGCCGTTGTCTTTCTGCGCTTTGCCCTGACGTTTTGCCAGGCGCCCAAGCTGCTGCCAATGCTGCACGGCCCTTTCTGCCGCTCTTTTTGATAAAATAAAAACAGAGACAGCTGACCCCTTCCGGATCACGTCTCTGCTAAGTGCAGCTGGCTGTCATTCCGTAAAGGTTTAGACCCTATAGCTTTGCGTCACTGCCTTTCGACAGTTTTGCCATTTAATATTTTTATATTATTTAATATTCTTTTATCTTATAAAAGAATAACATAATTTACATATATTTACAAGCACATTTATTTATATTTTCTAATATTTTTCCAGCAAATATAAATAAACTTAAACAATAAAAAAGCTCCGCCTAAAAGACGGAGCTTTGATTTATTGTTTATTACAGCAGGCAGTTGCTTTTAATCATCAAAAACTGTATTACGGGTCTCCCAGCGTTTAAACTGGCAATAGCCCCAGGGAGCATAAATGCCAAAAGTAACAGCAGTCAGAAGCATAATGACCAGCCATTGAAAAAAGAACCCCAGCCCGGTGCCGTCGAAACGCAGCCGCCTGCCTTCAACGTAGGTATTAGCACAGATCCAGCGCTGCTGCGCTGAATAAGCCCATGGGAAAAACAAGCCCACAGTAATAATAGAAACGACAGTCGTCCAAATGAGCAACCACAAATAGCCCAAGCCTGAACCAACAAAAACAAACGGTTTATTCATTGCGACACCCCCATTTACAGGATTTAAAATCAGCAGTCGTTTACTGCATTTTTTCTACTAATAATTTATTGACCATACCCGGGTTAGCTTTGCCGCGGGATTTTTTCATGACCTGACCAACCAGGAAGCCGATTGCACGGTCTTTACCGGCTTTAAAGTCGGCAATAGACTGCGGATTTTCGGCCAGTACTTCATCAACGATAGCGGCAATAGCGCCCTCGTCGCTGACCTGCTCCAAGCCCAGCTCTTTAACGAGGACTTTCGGAGATTTGTCGGCTTTGAGCATTTCGGCAAATACTTTTTTAGCAAGCTTGCTGGACAACACGCCGCCTTTGATCAGGGCAACCATTTCGCCCAGGTTTTCCGGTTTGATCGGGAAAGCGTCGATTTCGATGCCTTCGTTGTTGAGATAGGCGGAAACGTCGCCCAAAAGCCAGTTGGCTACAGCTTTGTCATCACCTGCATTTTTGCAGGCAGCATCAAAGTAGTCGGCCATAGCTTTGGTGGCAACGATCAATCCTGCATCATAAGCAGGCAGGCCATTTTCTGTCATCAACCGCTGCTGACGCTGAGCAGGAAGCTCTGGCAGTTCATTTTTAACGCGTTCGATCCAGGCGTCGTCTAATTCTACCGGCACCAGATCAGGTTCCGGGAAATAACGGTAGTCATGCGCTTCTTCTTTGCTGCGCATTGATAAGGTCATGCCCTGTGCGTCATCCCATGTACGGGTCTCCTGCACAACATGGCCGCCGCTTTCAACAAGGTCGATCTGCCGCTCGACTTCGTACTCGATCGCGCGCACCAGAGCGCGGAAAGAGTTAAGGTTTTTGATCTCGGCGCGGGTACCGAACTCGGCAGCGCCTTCCGGCATGACAGAGATATTGGCATCACAGCGCAGACTGCCTTCCTGCATTTTGCAGTCGCAGACATCAGTATATTCCAAAATAGCTTTTAATTGTTCCAGGTAGGCGCGGGCTTCTTCGGAGCTGCGCATATCAGGCTCGGAGACAATCTCGATCAGAGGTACGCCGGCACGGTTGTAGTCTACTGCCGACGAGTCGGAGGTACTGATCGTAGCGCCGCTGTGGTTCAGCTTCCCGGCATCTTCTTCCATATGGATACGGGTCACGCCGATACGTTTTTTCTCGCCTTCCACTTCAATGTCGATATGCCCGCCCAGGCAAATAGGCTGATCGAATTGAGAGATCTGATAGTTTTTTGACAGATCGGGATAAAAATAGTTTTTACGGTCGAATTTATTGAATTTCTGGATATCGCAGTTCAGAGCCAGCCCCGCACGAATCGCAAATTCCACCACCTGTTTGTTGAGCACAGGCAAAGCGCCGGGCATCCCCAGGCAGACCGGGCAGACATGGGTGTTAGGCTCGCCGCCGAACTCAGTCGAGCAGGAGCAGAACGCTTTAGAATTTGTTTTGAGCTCGGCATGGACTTCCAGGCCGATAACAGTAGTATATTTTTTCATTATTTGTTACCTCCTAACGGTGCCAGTACCTTGTGGTATTCGTTGGCTTGTTCAAAGGTATAGGCTGCACGCAGCACGGTTTCTTCGTCCAGCGGTTTGCCGATCAGCTGCATGCCCACAGGCATACCGTCCGCGAAGCCGCAGGGTACGGAAATACCCGGCAGGCCCGCCATATTGACCGGAATGGTGTAAACGTCGAGCATATAGATGGACAAAGGGTCCATTTTGCCGTCGATAGGATAAGCAACGACCGGGGAGGTCGGCGCCAGGATAACGTCACATTTTTCAAAAGCGCTGTCAAAGTCGCGGCGGATAAGCGTGCGCACCTGCATGGCTTTTTTATAGTAAGCATCGTAATAGCCGCTGCTCAAAACATAAGTTCCCAGCATGATACGGCGTTTTACTTCCGCGCCGAAGCCTTCTGTACGGCTGAGCGTAGTCATTTCGGGCGCGCTGGTGGCATTAGCCGCACGGAAACCGTACCGGACGCCGTCATAACGGGCCAGATTGGCGGAAGCCTCTGCCGGAGCAATGATGTAATAGGTAATGACCGCATATTCGGTATGAGGCAGGGAAATCTCAACGATCTCAGCGCCCATGGCTTCGTATTGAGCGATTGCTTTTTTCAGTTCGGCATGGACTTTGGGGTCTAGGCCTTCGCCGTAATATTCTTTCGGCAGACCGATACGCAGGCCTTTAACGTCCTGACGCAGAGCTTTGGTAAAGTCAGGCACTTCCACCGGCAGCGAAGTAGAATCATGCTCGTCCTTGCCGCAGATAGTATTGAGCACTGTAGCGGCATCGGTAACGTCGCGGGTGATCGGCCCGATCTGGTCGAGCGAAGACGCAAAAGCCACGCAGCCGTAACGGGAAACGCGGCCATAGGTCGGTTTGATACCGACACAGCCGTTAAAAGAAGCAGGCTGACGAATAGAACCACCGGTATCTGAACCCAGAGTCCAGATAGCTTCGCCAGCCGCGATAGCAGCGGCACTGCCGCCGGAGGAGCCGCCAGGTACGCGGTCCAGGTTCCATGGATTATGAGTAGCCTGGAAATAAGACGATTCAGTAGTAGAACCCATCGCAAATTCGTCCATATTTGTTTTGCCGAGGAAAATAGTTTCTTCGGCGCGAAGTTTTTTAATAACATGCGCATCATAAATCGGCACAACATTAGCCAGCATTTTGGACGAACAGGTCGTCAAAAGACCTTTAGTGCAGATATTATCTTTGATCGCGCCGGGGATGCCGGCCAGCGGAGCGATTTTTTCACCGGCGGCGATCATGGCGTCAACCTTGGCCGCCTGTGCCAAAGCATTTTCTTTATCCAGCGTCACATAGGCTTTGACCTGATCCTCGACAGCGTCGATGCGCTCATACAGAGCTTTAGTCAGTTCCACGGAGCTGATTTCTTTATTAACGAGTTTATCATGCAATTCATGAGCAGTGCTCTTGTAAAGATCCACAGTAGTTCCTCCCTCTCTTATTCGATAACGCGGGGCACTTTAAAGCCGCCGTTATGGACTGCCGGAGCATTTTTCAGCGCTTCTTCCTGAGTAACGCCGGGCAGAGCTACGTCCTCACGGAACGCGTTGCTGATCGGCAGCACGTACGGAGTCGGCTCGATGCCTGCGGTATCAAGCTTCTGCAAAATATCGGCATAATTGAGGATCTGATTGAACTGTTCCGTGAATTTTTCCATTTCACCCTCAGGAATAGTCAAACGGGAAAGCTGGGCGATGTATTCTACATCTTTGGTCGTGACCTTCATTTTTTCACCTTCCTATGATAAATGTTCTTCATTATATGCAATAAATCGGATATATTATATCACAAATTGTCCTATACTTCTATAATATCCATCATATACCGCTTTGCTTCAGCAACTGCCGCGGCAAAAAAATAAACCCGCCTTTAACGGCAGGTTTATTTTTTATTATTTCACTCTGAAATTAGTAACTTTACCTGTCTGGACATCGCCGGTAGAATAAGCATCTTTACGTTCACCTTTTACCGTAGCCGAAAAACTGAGAGTCTGCTTCCTGACATTGAAATTGATCATAATGCTGCTGCCCAGTGAAGCCTTTTCGATACCGTTTTCTTTTGCCAGTTTCTCTGTTTCAGCAATAAAAACAGGTATCGCATCCCAGTTGACGTCGTCAATATTGAATAAATTATCTTCAAGTTTACCGCCGCCGCTCAATTTTACGATTTTAGGTCCCTGCCAGCCTGTATTAGGCGTCCAGACAAAATTATCGACGTTTTCTTTATTCTTAGGGTCCTGTCGGGAAAAATTAATAAATTCCGGTCCGAAATGCATACTTTGAAAAATCATCAGCGGCGTACCGCCGCCTTTGGCTTTTATTTCAGTAACCGCCTTATTAATAGCTGCTTTGTCGCGGAAAAGATCCCCATACCCCTTGCTCATGACACCGTCACTACCGCCGCAGCCTGCCAGTGCCAGGGCAAACACCATGACCATAACTACTGCCGCCATACTTTTCTTCAACATAAAATGCCTCCTAAAGATATATTTTTACTTGCACCTAGTTTAATTTATTTCCTTTGCACTGTCAATCGATCTCTATTTGAATATTTTCACCTGGCTTCAATGCCTGTTTTCGCCAAATTTACAGCATTGTCACACAAAAGCGATTATAATAATAGTAGAAGGAGTGTGACAGCTATGCAAAATATCAACGCTTTCGACCATGCGGAAACTATTTTAAAGGTTTTGGCGAAGGGTGCTTTTCTTACTACTGCCGCAGGCGGCAGACACAATACGATGACGATTGGCTGGGGAGCGCTGGGCAATATTTGGGGCAAACCTGTTTTTACCGTAATGGTACGTCACTCACGCTATACGCACGAGCTGATCGAAGCCCATAACGAATTTACCGTCAGTTTTCCGCTGACAGCCGCTTTCAGTAAAGCACTGGGACTATGCGGCAGCAAATCAGGACGTGACATGGATAAATTCGCCGCGGCAGAAATCACCCCTGCCGAAGGGCAGACCGTTAAAGTGCCCGTCATCAAAGGCGCCGGGCTGCATCTGGAATGCTGCATCGTGGAAAAACGCGAAATGGCACCGGAAAATTTTGATAAGGCCCTGGCCGACAGATGGTATGCCGATAAGGATTGGCACACCTACTACACCGGCGAGATCACAGCCGCTTATCTGGACAAATAAAAATTTTAGCTTCATAAACGCCAAACGACTGCATAATTTTTATTATGCAGTCGTTTGTTTTTCTATTATATTTTTAAAAAAGCTTCTGTTCCTTTGTCGCTGTCCCCGATACTTCAGCTGCACCGCTTAGCAAGCGCAAAAATTCGGCTTCGTCGATAACAGTCACACCCAGCTGTTCCGCCTTCGTCAGCTTACTGCCTGCTTCGGCACCGGCGACGACATAGTCCGTTTTTTTACTGACGCTGCCGCTGACCTTAGCGCCCACGTCCTGCGCCATAGTCTGCGCTTCAGCACGTCCCAAAGTCGGCATCGTACCTGTAAAGACCATAGTTTTGCCATAAAAGGGATGCTCTTCGCTGACAGCCTGAACCTGCATTTCCATATTCAGACCCAGCTCTTTCAGACGGGTGAGCAAGTCGCGGTTCGACGGCGACGCCAAATAAGTAACGACGCTTTCAGCTATCTTCGGTCCAATATCGTCGATAGCGGCGATCTGCTCTGCATCGGCAGCCAGCAAATTCTCGACCGTACCAAAATGCACTGCCAGCAGCCTAGCCACCTTGGCCCCGACGTGACGGATGCCCAGGCCGAAAAGCAACCGGTCGAAGCTCTGCTCCTTGCTGGCGGCAATAGCTTTCACTAAATTTTCCGCCGATTTTTCACCCATTCTATCCAGCACTACCAGCTGTTCTTTAGTCAGCAGATACAGGTCGCTGACGTCGCGGATCAGTTCCGCCTCCAGCAGCTGATTGATCACCGCCGGTCCGCAGCCTTCGATATCCATTGCTCCTTTAGAAGCAAAATGGATCAGCCCTTCGCGCCCCAAAGCCGGGCAATGCGGATTAGTGCAGCGCAAAGCTGCCTCACCGTCTTTACGTTCAACAGCCCAGCCGCACTCCGGGCATTCCTGCGGCATCGCATAAGGCTTCGTATCTTCCGGCCGTTTGCCCAGCACGACATGCAGAACCTCAGGAATGATCTCACCGGCTTTATTGATGACAACCGTATCGCCGATCCTGATATCCTTCGCTTTAATAAAATCTTCATTGTGCAGCGTGGCCCTGCTTACCGTACTGCCCGACAGCCTTACCGGCGTCAGCACTGCCGTCGGCGTCAGCACGCCTGTGCGCCCAACCTGGATCACGATATCCTCCAGCCTGGTTTCAGCCTGCTCAGGCGGAAATTTAAAAGCGATCGCCCAGCGTGGGTCCTTGCCTGTCGCACCTAAAATATCCTGCTGATAAACAGCGTTGACTTTAAGTACTGCGCCGTCAGTATCATAAGCCAGACTTTTACGCCGGGAGTCAAAGTCCCTGATATATTCTATTGCCGCATCGATACTTTTTACGATACTGTAATTTTCACTGACCTTAAAGCCATAATCAGCCAGCATCGCCAAAGAATCGGCATGCTTGTCCCTGGCTCCTTCGCCTACGGCATAAGCAAAAAAGCTTAACGACCGCTGCGCCGTTACGTTAGGGTCCAGCTGACGCAGACTGCCGGCAGCCGCATTACGCGGATTGGCAAATTCGCTCTCGCCGGCCTCCAGGCGCTGTTCGTTCAGCTGCATAAAAGCATGCCTTGGCATATAGATTTCACCGCGCACATCTAAAAGCTCCGGCGGCGCGGCGCCGTTTTTCATATTCAGCACCAAAGGGATCGACCGGATCGTGCGTACATTGGCTGTTACATTTTCGCCGGTCACACCGTCACCGCGCGTTGCCGCCCTTACCAAACGTCCATTTTCATAAATCAGGCTGCAGGCCAGTCCGTCGATTTTCGGCTCCATAACATATTCTACAGCGCTGCCTTCCGGCAGACCGCTGCGCACACGCTGATCAAAAGCTACCAGCTCTGCATCCGAAAAAGCATTGCCCAGACTCAAAAGCGGCGTCAGATGTCTGACCTCAGTAAATTCGGGATTCACCTTCCCGCCTACACGGCGCGTCGGCGAATCGGCAGGCACATCGTCAGGCCAGGCCGCTTCCAGCTCACGCAGGCGCACCAGCATCCGGTCATATTCTGCGTCGGTGATCTCAGGTGCATCCAGCACATAATATAAAAATTCGTGATGGCGGATCTCTGCCCGCAAATGTTCGGCCTCGTTTTTAGCCTGTGCGCGTTCCAGTTCCATGACTGCCTCCTTTATTGTGCTGCCCTTCGGCGGCTTCTGTTTTTCAGGCTTTAGTCTCATTGTTTCAAAAATCAGAGTGTCAAATTTAATTTTACTATTCTATATATGGTACGGCACTTTGCCACCAAAACACTATTTAATTACAGCTTCTTCAATACTGCATACTTGGTCAGCAGGCTGCGGATACCGGCACCGGCAAACGCGATTTTCACTTCCTGCCCATCCTGCGACGATGTAACACTGACGACTGTCCCCACGCCCCATTTAGCATGGCTCACCTTATCGCCGGCCTTAAAACTGCCGCCGGCAGCAGCTCCCGCAGTGCTCATTGCCTGCTTGGGAATAAAGCTTTCCTGCCCGCCCAGGAACCAGTTCGTATCACGGCTGCGTTTCTGCGGTTTTGCTTCCACCATATTGATCGTCCTGCGTTCTAATGCCGGACGTTTGAAGACCGTAACCAGATTACGCGGCACTTCCTGTAAAAACCGTGACGGCGGGTAGGACACCGTATGCCCATAAATAGTCCGCATCTTTGCATTGCTCAAAAAGAGCTGTTTCTCTGCACGGGTAATGCCAACATAACACAAGCGGCGTTCTTCTTCCACTTCTTCCTCGTTCATCAGCGTCCGCGCATGTGGGAAAATACCTTCCTCCATGCCGGCCAAAAAGACGATTGGGAATTCCAGACCCTTCGAAGAATGCAGTGTCATCAGCGTAATAGCGTCCTCACCCAGCTCGGCATCGTCAATATCCGACACCAGCGCCACATGCCCCAGGAAATTTTCCAGATTATTCTCTTCTTCCGTCTTGGCAAATTCCTGCCCGACGGACATCAATTCCATCAGGTTGTCGATGCGGCTCTGCGCCTGCGCTGTATGCTCATTCCGCAGTTCTTCCATATAACCGGTCTTATTCAGCACCTGTTCGATCAGTTCCTCTACCGGCAGGTTATCAGCCTGATTCATCAAATCAAAAATGATAGCCGCCAGTTCATCCAGCTTGCTGACGAAACGGATGCTCAGTCCTTCGACCTGCGCGGCATTCGATACCACGTCAAACAACGACATCCCATTTTCAGCGGCATGGGCCTGCAGCTTGGCCAGCGTTGCATCGCCGATACCGCGGCGCGGTACATTGATGATCCGCAGCAAACTCAGCGAATCTGCCGGGTTAAAAATAACTCGCAGATAAGCGATGATATCCTTGATCTCCTTACGGTCGTAGAATTTAAGTCCTCCGACCATATTATAGGTGATCCCGCTTTTGATAAGCATTTCCTCAAAAATACGCGACTGCGTATTCGTGCGGTACAAGACTGCCATCTCGCCCAGCTTCATATTCTGCTGGCCCTGCAGCTCCTGCAGTTTTTCGATCACAAAACGGGCCTCGTCGCGTTCGTCGATAGCCTGAAAATAAGTGATCGCCACACCATTATCATTATCCGTCCACAAATTTTTAGGTTTGCGGCCTGTATTATTTTCAATAACAGCATTCGCGGCATCCAAAATAACCTGCGTACTGCGGTAGTTCTGTTCCAGCTTGATGATTTTGGCTTCGGGATAATCCTTTTCAAAATCCAGAATGTTCTGGATATCAGCACCGCGCCAGCCGTAAATACTCTGGTCGGCATCGCCCACGACACAGATATTACGATGTCTGGCAGCCAGAAGCTTGGTTAAAAGATATTGGGCATGGTTGGTATCCTGATATTCGTCTACCAGCAGATAATCAAAACGCTCCTGATACTTGGCTCGCACTTCTTCGCTTTCCTGCAGCAGCCGTATCGACAGCACCAGCAGATCGTCAAAATCCACCGCGTTATTGACCAGCAGTTTATTCTGATAACGTTCATAAATCTCTGCCACTTTCTGATTGTAAAAATCCGAAGCAGCTTTGCTGAAATCACTGACGCTCTGCAGCTGGTTTTTGGCATTGGAAATGCGCGACGCGATACCGGCCGGCTGAAAACGCTTTTCATCTAAATTCAGTTCTTTTAATATCTGTTTAATCAGGTTCTGGCTGTCACTGCTGTCATAGATAGCAAAATTACTGCCATAACCACCTAATTTAGTTATTTCCATCCGCAAAAAACGGGCACAGAAAGCATGGAAGGTAAACAGCCAGACATCTTTAGCCGCAGCTCCTGCCATGTTATCGACACGCGCGCGCATTTCGGCGGCCGCTTTATTGGTAAACGTAATTGCTAAAATACGGTAAGGACGTACGCCCTGCTGCAGCAAATGTGCGATCCGGCAAGTAAGCACCTTGGTCTTGCCGCTGCCGGCACCTGCCATGATCAGCATGGGTCCGTTGGTTGTCTGTACTGCTTCGGCCTGCTCTGGATTAAGGCCTGCTAAGGTCTCTGTCATTGGTTCCTCCGTCTATTCGGCACTGCCTGTGCCGCATCTTTTTATTTTATCGTAACTTTAATATTATTCGCTTCTGATTCACTTTTTCCTGCTATTTTATCTGCCGCGGCCAAGAAAATAAATAAGCACTGAAAATAAATCCAGTGCTTTTACTTTATTCCCCCTGGGCCAGCCTGCCGACTATTTCTGTATCGGCAGGACAAAACTGATACTGCAGCAGTTCTGCCGGACGCACCCATAAAATTTCCTGATGTACGCTTTTTTGCGGCACACCGCCGGTTATTTGGGCAGCAAAAAAGGACAGCCCTATTTTATTATCCGGATATGTATAACTGGTTTGCTCAATCAGAGCCACAATATCTATCTCGATCCCCAGCTCTTCCCGGCATTCACGCACTAAGCAGTCTGCAGCTGTTTCACCCGCTTCCTGCTTACCGCCCGGAAACTCCCATAAAAAGGCGCAGCTGCCGCCTGCACCGCGCTGGCAGATCAGTATTTCGCCCGCTGTATTACGAATAATCGCCGCCGATACCAAAATCATAACCTTTACCCCGATCCTTATTGTTATAACAGCATTTTATCACAAAACAGGTTCTGCTTTCACAAAAAATACTCCGCCGCAGCGGAGTATTTTTTTACTGCCGATCTTAATGGTCAAATAAACGTCTTACATCACGAAATAAAATCCTCAGCTATCGGCATTCAGGGCCATTACCAGCTCCAGACGCGTATCAACGCCTAATTTGCGGTAGATCCCCTGCAAAGCCTTTTTCACTGTTATCTCGGCAATAAACATTTCCGCGGCAATTTCCGCATTAGTCCTGCCCTGCACAACAAAGTTTGCGATCTCGGCCTCCCGGGCAGTCAAAGTTTTGCCCCCCATGATATACGAAGCTTTGTGCTTGATGTTTTTCAAATTTTCCTGATATACTGCACCCAGCTCCAATATCTTTGCCAGCAGCTCCGAGCCGCCGCTGTTTTGCTGTGCGGCTTTTTTGAGCAACGGTTCCAGCACGTCAAAATTTTCCACAAAAGGCATCACAATCCCGTCTGAAGCAGCCAAATCCAGCGCCCGGTTCAATTCGCTCAAAGCTTCGTTTTCATGCTGCAGACCGTCCTGTGCCGCAGCACTGTAGACCGCAGCATAAATACTCAGTAAAAAATTATTAAAACTCCGCGCCGCCGCTTCAAATTCACGCAGCTGCCCCAAAAGCGGCAGATAGTCCTTCTGCAGCAGTAAATAGCGTCCATAAACGATATATAAACAGCCCCAGGCTGAATAAAGCAGACCCGATTTCTGAAAATCGCCCTTCTGCAGCCAGCTAACGAGCAGTTTGCCCTTGTCCCCCAGCTGCAGATCGATCCAGGCGCGGCTGGCTTCGATAGTTTTGCGGTATAAATGCTCCTGCACTGCCGTCTGCAGAGCATCCAGCCGTCTGCTGATCTCACGGACACGTTTTTTATTACCTAAAGCTATACTGATACGCAGAGCAATAAATTCAGCACACAGCTCTACGCCGACCTGTTCGTTGCGCCGTGAAACATTCAGTGCTTCCGTTGCCAAAATAAACGCTTTTTCCCAATAACCGCGCTGAAAATACGCTTCCGATGCCAGTACATATTCAGAACCGGCACCGTGATTCTGCACCAGACGGTAATAATATGCCATAGCCTGCGGAAAAACATCCAGGGTTTTCTGCAGCGTACCGGCCTGACGGTAAAACATAAACAAAATAGAATTGGCACCGCCGCCCCAGATAGTCTGCGGCGAGAAAAAGCGTACCGGCTGCCGCAGCAGCTGCAGCGACTTTTTAAAATAAGCCGCCATGGCTTCCACATCATTATACTGGGTCTCACCCAGCAAAAACTCCAGCTCGCCCAGACACTGCTCCCGTTCCTGTCTGTCCTCCAGCTGCCCAATATATTTCCGCAGCTTCCTGATTTCCTCCTGCAGCCGTTCGTTTTCCCCGCTCAAAAACAGCCACAGCGCATAAATCAAGCCCGCTTTGATATGCTTTTGCCTGATCGTTTCAGGCGCTTCGCCAAAATAAGCCATAATTTTATTTTTATAATTGTTCTCAAAGCTGCAGCCGCGGTCTTTTTCAAAAACGGTCAGCATCTTGTCATAATCGCCGGCTGTATGATAGTAGCAAAAGGCTGTCAGAAAATCGTTCTGCAGCTCATACCACTGACCACTGCGCCGGCACAAACGACGCCGTTCTGTATCCGGCAGTTCTGCTCCCAGACGCTGCAGATAGACTTTGAATGCATTATGGATATGGTATTGTCCTCTCAGCAGCTCATAACTGATAAAGCCATGTCTGAGCGCCAGATTTTCCAGCAGAGCTGGCGCCGCATCATTTTCCGTTATATAAGCAGCCTGGCGTCCACTAAAATCCTCATTTAAAATAGACAGCTCTGTTAAAAGTGTTTTTTCCGCTTCGCTGCAGGAATTATAAGCCACGGCCTGTACCAGCCGCAGCAGTTCTTCGCCTGTTTGCGGGCTCTGCCCGTTGTGGTACTGCCGCAGATACAGATATAGGGCGCTGACCCAGCCTTCTGTAGCAGCCAGCAGATTTTCGGCGGCACGACGTTCTAAAACTATCCCGTTTTTACGATAATAAACAATAATATCACTCACTTCAAAAGCAAAATCCTTCGGCTGCAGATACAGACACTCACCTTTCAGGACCAGCTCATCCAAAGTGAAATCCGGCGGCCGCTGTGTCAGCAGCACAAAATGCCAGTTGGGCAGATCAGCTTTCGCCAGCGCCAGCAGCAGCTTATCACAGTCCTCGCTGCCCAGCAGATGATAATTGTTCCAGACGAAAACAACCGTTTTTTTCAAATTCGATGCCTGCAGCACTTCGATAACCCGCTGACGGGTCGCCGCATTACGCGGCAGTTCCTGCCAGGTCAGCGAAGCAGTATTTACACCAGCAGTCTGCAGCGATTTGACAAAGCAACGCCAAAAAGCCGCTTCCGCTCCTGTATAACAGGTATCCCACAGCATATCTACAGAAAGAGAAAGCAGCACTTTTTTCACAGCAGTCGTTTTACCATAACCGAAAGGGGCAGCCGCAACTGTCAGCGGCACTGCCAAAATCTGAGCCAGACGTTCTTCCAAAGCCGGCTTCAAATATATTTTTTTAGGAAAAGCTTCGGATTTTTTCTGCATCGCTTCTACCCCTTTAAAGATTACTATTATTCGTCAGCACAATTATTTATTATAGTTATATTGTACCGTAAATGCCAATTTAAATACAGGGTTTTCAATATTCAAAAACATATTTTTAAATAATTTATCCTCTTTTTTGAATAATTACATTAATTTTTTCTTTTTTTACAAAATCAGGGCAGAGTTTCTGCTTCCTTATGTTTCAGACATTCAGACACATCAGCGCTGCCTGAAAACAGCACTGTAAATTTTCAAAAATATATTTTAACAAAAGCTTGACTTCCTGTTTCTGCCATGATAATATATAGAAGTATTCCGAATATACAAATTGTGCTCACATATTTTTGTAAGTCATTTGCTATTGAATGAGTTACAAAAATATGTGAGTTTTTTGCGTGTGGTCTGTGAATATAATAAAATTTAGGAGGTACTCGTTATGATGAACGGTACTGTAAAATGGTTTAACTCTGATAAAGGCTTTGGTTTCATTACTCCTGCTGACGGCAGCGAAGATGTATTTGTACATTTTTCCGCTATCGTAAGCGACGGCTTCAAAACTCTTGAAGAAGGTCAACCTGTAACATTTGATACAGAAGCTGATCCGAAAAACAGCCGCAGAATGCGCGCTGCTAACGTTCGCGTAGCTTAATCTAAACCATAAAAGCCTGCTCTTTTTGAGCAGGCTTTTTTTATTTGCACTACTAAACACCCTTATCGAACCTGGTGAGGGCACATACCATTGTGGTATCGTTTGAATGCTTAATGAAGTTTTTACGAATTTAGCACTCATACATACCCTTGTGGTATAATAACAACATCATATACCAGCACTGAAGGAGAATCTCCATGAGCCGTACACCCTTCGTTCCTGCTGAGCTTTTAAGCAAGCTCTGGCGGGCTGTAATCGAATTTGATATGCTGCAGGCAGGTGACAGGATCCTGATCGGACTTTCCGGCGGGAAGGACAGTATGTTTTTGACTGCCGCACTGGCCGAGATCCAAAAATATGCCCCTGTGCCGTTTGACTTGGCCTGTTATACTGTTGACGCAATGTTCTCACCTGCTTTTCCCAAAGCAGAGCTGGAAGCTTTCTGCGGATACTATGGTCTGAAACATTACAGCGAAAAGGTCGATGTCAACTCTGCCTGGCAGAATAAAGGCAATACGCCCTGCTTCACCTGTGCTTATTTCCGCCGTGCCGCTACCAACCGTACGGCACTGGAGCTTGGTTTTAACAAAGTGGCCCTGGCCCACCACCACGATGATGCCGTAGAGACCTTTTTGATGAACGTGCTCACCTCCGGTCAGCTGCGTACCTTTTTACCGGTCACACCACTGTCCAGAACAGGTCTGACCGTACTGAGGCCGCTGCTGTATTACCGCGAAGCAGAAATCATCGACATGGTCAGGCAGCTTGACCTGCAGCCTCTGCGTAATCCCTGTCCTTACGACGGTCATACCAAACGCCAGGATATCAAAGAGCATATCCGCGAACTGGAAAAGCGCAGCCCTGAAGTCTACGACCATCTGGCCGCCGCTATGCGCAATGCTCCCAATCAGGAGCTGTGGCCGGAACAGCTGAGTCAAAAACAGCTGGCCGATAAATTCCATAACTTTTGGCGTCAGAAAAGTAATTAAAATAATCCGACTTAAGCTGCTGTCTGTGTTATCATTAAGACAGCAACAGTGATATTTGTATTTATCTGACGTTATATAAAAGGAGGAATCTTTATGGATTTCCAGGAAATGTTTTTCAGTTTTGACGGCCGCCTGAACCGTAAGCCCTATATCCTGCGCTTTTTACTGCGTAATGCCATCATCTGGTGTCTGGGCTATCTGATCGGCAGTCTGTTTGCGCCAGACGGAACGATGTTCCAGATACTGGCCTTTGCTTTGACCTTTATCGCCGCGCTCAGCTGCCTGTCGCTTTACGTCAGACGTCTGCATGACCTTGACCACGGCTCGCTCATGGTATTGCTGGCCTTCATTCCGCTGATCAGCTTTTTCTTTGCTGTCTACCTGATGTTCTTTCGCGGCACGATCGGTCCTAACAGCTACGGACCCGATCCGCTGGCTGACGGGCGCGGTATCGACGCTTGGTAAACAATGATATAAAATAAAAAGACGCAGCCTGAGCTGCGTCTTTTTTTATGCTGTTTTTCCGGCCGCAATACTGCGGGCCAGGCTGTTGATACTGTCCGTCAGTCTGTCCAGTCTGCCTTCCATGCGCACCAGCAGATACCACGACAGGACCATTGGGAAACCATAATTAGCGACCTGGGGCAGCAGTGTTTCCATATCCATCTTATGCTAAAACATTGACTTCCGTAGTGCGCACACGGGCTTCAACAGCTTCAGTCAGACCGATACCGTCCGCTGCAAAAATATCGGCAGCAATGACTGTCTCCATCGCTGTTTTTGCTTCGTCAGCAGTAACATCATCGCGGGGATCGGTCACGCTGAAAACTTTTTTGCTGCCATCGGATTTTTTAAATACCAATTGTAAAACTTTTTCCATTCATTCCAGCTCCTTTCTAATAAATATACGTTCTGTACCTGTGCCCGCTTTTATTGAGCAAGCTCGGCTTTTTCAGTCACAACAACGCCCATCAGTTCATGACTGATAAGAGTGCCAAGAGCAGCAGCAGCCTGCATGATAGCCGCAGGTTCTGCTTCTGGACGTACGCCGGCATAATTATGACCTTTAGTTTTTGCAGCCCCCTGACTGTTGACGCCGTCTTCAACATTCAGTGTCAGGGTCTGTTTGGTAACAGTTTTAGTGATCGCCATTTCTTTCACCTCCTTTGTCTTAAAATTTCGCTGAGATACCACAAGGCTTTACCACGGATAACATACCCGCCCGGTTTCAGAACGCTGTCCAGCGGCAGGTCAGGCAGATACCACAGATCCCAGCGCAGCTGCGGATCGCCGCTGTGCGGTCCGTAACCGTCAAACAAGGCCGCTTCGCAATGAGTCGTCACTGTCAGGACATTGATCTCCAACTCCAGACAGGCCGTCAATACCGCAACGGCTTTGGCCAGTGTTTCTATCTGCACTACTGTCGGCGGCTCGCCGCCAAAATCAGTATCCCGGCCGCTGCAGGCCTGCGCCTCGGAAGCGCAGCACAGCGCGATGCCGATACTGCCCGTATTACGGTGCCAGGTATGCTCCTTCACTTCTGTAAATGTTTTGCAAGTCAGATACATCTCACCGCCGGGGCCGATGTTCAGGTGATAATCATCATAAACATCTTCGTAGTGACCTGCCGTCCAGTGCAGATAAAGCCTGCTGATCCTGCCCTTAGCCTGCATGGCCAAAGCAGCCAGCTCACGGTTTGTAACAGTTTGCGGATTGACAACGATCATTTTTTCACGACCTTTCAGCCCTGTAGTCGCAGCCGCTGCAAAAAAACGGAACCGTGCCAAAGATCCCGGCCTCAGTTCCGCTTTCAAGTGCCGTCGCTGACTAAAGGTGTGACGATTCTTTTCTTGCTCTCTCTTTTTCTTGTTTTTCTCTCTCCTTCTTTTCTGGCGCTCTTAAAAACCTCCTTTGATTTGGGTTTTATCCTTTTATATAACACCTTATTTATACCGCTTTTATCATTTGACTTTGTTGGTATTTGTTTTATTAAAATTAATATTATATAATAAATATATATAATGTTTTACTCTTTAAAACAACAGGTATCAACAAACCATAACCTGGGAAAGCTGGTTTCTTAATGGATCACCTGCGCTCAATTTTCCAAAAGAACAAAAATCTGCTCGTTTTCTGCTGCTGCCTGTTCTTGCTGCTTTACCCTTTCAGCGCCGCTGCCACTGGCATGCGCCCTCATCCCATCAGGGTCGGCTACACCGACAGCCCCGGTTTTATCGAAAAAACCGCAGCCGGAACCGTCGACGGATACGGCGTTGCATATCTCAACGAAATCTCGCACTATACAGGCTGGCGTTATGAATATGTTTATGCCACCTGGCAGGAATGTCTGGAGCTTTTAGCCAAAGGCGAGCTTGATCTTTTAGGCATGGCCCAGTACACGCCTGAGCGTGCCGCCAGCTACGAATTTGCCTCGCTGCCCAGCGGCGTCGAATACATGGTCATGTACGTGCGCAATGACGATAACGAAGTTTACTATAACGATTACCAGAACTTCAACGGTCTGCGGATCGGCGTTCTCAAGGGTAACTTCCAGACAGAAATTTTAAGCGATGTTGCCCGTAAAAATACATTTACCTATCAGCCTGTACTTTTTGATTCCAGCAAAGCTATGGTCGAAGCGCTGCAAAATAAACAGATCGATGCCGTAGTTACCGGCAGCATGCCCTTATATAAAGATCTGCGGTTAGTGGCCCGCTTTCAGGCCGACCCGATCTATTTTATTACGACTAAAGGCAATAAAGCCGTCCTGCAGCGCCTAAACGATGCTTTAATGAACATTCACGCCAATACGCCTGAATTTGAAAATACGACTTATGCCACCTATTACGAACAAAGCTCCCTGCTGACGCAGCCGCTGCTTACCAAAAAAGAACGAGACTTCCTGGCGCACCGCGGGCCGATCACCATCGGTTTTCTCCCTAACGACGAACCGCTTTCAGCATTCAGTTCCGAAACTAATCTGCCGGCAGGTATCCTGCCCGGAATAGCCAAAGAGCTGGGACGCTTATCCGGTGCCCAGGTCATTTTAAAGCTGCTGCCGGCCGGTGCCCGCCTGGACCAGAGCCTGCAGAAAGAAGGTTTTGACCTGATCGCCGGGATCACGGATTACGAGCCTTACCGAAACAACATTTCTATCCGGCTTTCCAAGCCCTTCTTTCAGGGGCGCGTTATGGCTGTCGCCAATAAAAATAATTTTATCGACATCACCAAACCCCAGAAGGTAGCTTTGCCATTTAATTATATTGCCTATAAAAATCTCATTTTAAATACCTATCCCCATTTTTCCATTATCAATAAAGCCAATACCAGAGACTGCCTGATGGCAGTAGCGGACGGAGAGGCCGACATTGCTCTGCAGAACAGCCATATCATCAGCTATCATCTGCAAAATCCCCGCTTTACCGATTTAAAGATTTTATCTTTATTTAATTTCCCCGATAATCTCTGTCTGGCAGCAGCTAATAATGCCGACGGCAACCAGCTGCTGACTATTTTCAACAAATGTATCGACACGCTGAATCCAAAAACGCTGGATAACATAGTGATGTACGAGACCGTACAATCGCCTTACCAGCCTTTACTGTCTGATCTGGCCTATAAATACAACTATCTGATCGCTGCTTTGCTGGCCGTGCTGATCATTCTTTTTACCGCCTGGCTTTATTTCACTTTGCAGCGGCAAAAATATCTGGAACTGCTGGAAGCTAAAAATCTGGAGCTGGAAACTGCTGCCAAACAGGCGCTGGCCGCCAGTGAAGCTAAAAGCAGCTTTCTGTCGCGAATGAGCCACGAAATCCGTACGCCGCTCAACGCCATCCTGGGCTTTACCAGACTGGCCCTGCAGCCGGAAAAACAAAGCCGCCGCAATGAATATCTGCAGAAAATCAGCTATTCGTCCGAGCTGCTTTTAGGTATCGTCAACGATGTTCTCGATATGTCCGCGATCGAAAACCAAAAACTCAAGCTGGACAATTCTCCCTTTAAACTTTCTCAAGTACTGCGTGAACTCCAGGGCCTTTACAGCATCCAATGCCGCGAAAAAAATATCAGTTTCAACCTGAACAGCGAAGCCTTCAAACACGATATCCTGCTCGGCGACAGCCTGCGTCTTCAGCAGATTTTAAGCAATCTGCTGTCAAACGCCGTCAAATTCACTGCCGCAGGCGGACAGATCACGCTTGACATCACTCAGCATCAGGCCGACAGCGCTGATCAGACTGTCCTGACAATGGTCGTTACAGATACCGGCTGCGGTATGTCGGAACAAATGCTCGCTCAGGTCTTCCAGCCCTTTGAGCAGGAAGACGGCAGCACCGCCAGAAAATACGGCGGCAGCGGCCTTGGACTTTCTATCGTCAAATATTTAGTTGAATTGATGGGCGGCAGCATCAGCGTCAACAGTGCCAAAGGGAAAGGCAGTACGTTCACCGTACAGCTGACACTGCCTTACGCCGAAGAACTTGCTGAAAAAGACAGCACAACGGCTGAACAAAACCTGCATGGTCTGCATCTGCTGCTGGCTGAAGATAATCCTCTCAATCAGGAGCTGTGTCTGGAGCTTTTAAAAAGCCGCGGCATCAGCAGCGACTGCGCCGTCAACGGCAAAGAAGCACTGGAACTGTTTACAAACAGCGCCCCCGGCACCTATGCTCTGATCCTGATGGATATTCAGATGCCGGTCCTGGACGGTTATCAGACGACGCAGGCGATCCGCAGCAGTACGCACCCGCAGGCACAGACGATCCCGATCATCTCGCTTTCGGCAGATGCTTTTACAGAAGATATCAGACGCGCTTACGCCAGCGGCATGAACGACCATGTCAGTAAACCCATCGTTCCTGAAGAGTTATTTGCTGCGATCACCCGCGTCCTTAAAACACTTAACTAAAAAGAAAACGCTCAGAGCCTAAGCCCTGAGCGTTTTTATTTTTAAACAGCACTACCTCAATAAGTCAGCACTTCGTTGCCGGTTTCCGTAATCAGCACCGTATATTCCCACTGAGCACTCATGCCGCCGTCCTGAGTATAAACAGTCCAGTCATTGCCGGCATCAACATAAACCTCGCGCTTCCCGGTATTGATCATCGGCTCGATCGTAAAGATCATGCCCGGTACCAGCAGCATTCCTGTCTTGCGTTTGCCCACATGGCAGATGAAAGGTTCCTCATGGAAATCGATACCCACACCATGACCGCCGAATTCAGTGACGACAGAATAACCATGCTTATGAGCAAAACCGGACACGGCTGCGCCGATATCGCCGACAAAGCTCCACGGCTGTGCTGCCTCAAGCCCGCGGCGCAGGCACTCTTTAGTGATCGCTACCAGATCCTGTTTCTTTTTATCGACTTTGCCGATCATAAACATTCTGGAAGCATCGGCATAGTAGCCGTTATAAATAGTTGAAACATCGACATTAACGATATCGCCGCTTTTCAAAACGTCCTGTGCCGACGGTATTCCGTGGCAAACCTGATCGTTGATCGAGGTACAGACACTTTTAGGAAATCCGCAGAAATTGAGCGGTGCCGGGATTGCACCATGACTAACGGTATATTCGTGTACGATAGTATTGATCTCTTCCGTTGTCATGCCTGTTTTGATATTTTTTTCTACTTCGTCCAAAACTGCCGTATTGATCTTACAGGCCTCTCGAATACCTGCGATCTGTTCCGGCGTTTTGATCATCTCCCGGTCAGGCACTTCGTGACCGGCCTTGCGGTACAATTCGATTTTAGCGTCTATTTCGCTGTGACAGTCGGCATAAGCTTTGCCGCTGCCGCACCAGCATAAATCAGTTGTCATAACTTCACTCCTCTTCCATAAAGAACTATAACCATTATCACAGACGTGCCCTGCTTCCTGCCTGCTGTAAACTGTAAGAGCAGGCTGTTTGTGACTGCAGGTCAGCATCAGGCGAGATCATTGCCGCACCTGCAGCTTAAATTCCCGTCGCTTTACGATATTGTCATTATACCATATCCATCTAATTTTCTCATATCAAATTCAGGTATTTTATGATAAAATAAACTTAGTTTTTTGCGAAAGGAAGTAACCTCTGACAATGGAAGCACTTTATTCTAATTTTTTCGATTACATCCTGCACTTTGACCGCTACCTGCCTCTCGTCATGGAGCAATACGGTCACTGGATCTACGCGATCCTCTTTACGATCGTTTTCTGCGAGACCGGACTTGTTGTGACTCCCTTTCTGCCCGGCGATTCACTGCTTTTTGCCTGCGGCGCCCTGGCAGCTACAGCAGGCGGCCTTGACCTGACGACGCTCGTGATCATCTTTCTGGTTTCCGCAATTTTAGGTGACGCCTGCAATTACATGATCGGCGAAGAATTCGGGCACCGGATCCTGCGGAATTATCCGAAACTCATCAAACCACAGCATATCCAGAAGGCTGAAGCCTTTTATGCCAAACATGGCCATAAAGCGATCTTCCTGGCCCGCTTTGCCCCTATCGTCCGTACGCTGGCGCCTTTCGTAGCCGGCATCGGCAGTATGCATTACCGTACTTTTGCTATCTATAATGTGACCGGTGCTGTGACCTGGGTCTTTTTATTCGTCGGCGGCGGTTATCTGTTCGGCAATATGCCCTGGGTCAAAAACAATTTTTCCCATGTTACGCTGGGCATCATTATTTTCTCCCTGCTGCCGATTTTTTACGAAACACACCTTAAAGGCTGGCTGGCCAAACGGAAAAACAAGTAAAGGAAGTGGCGCGTTATGTATTATTTTACCAGCGACTACACAGAAGGCTGCACTCCTGAAATACTGGAAGCACTGGCAGCAACTAATTTTGAACAGACCGGCGGTTACGGGATCGACCCATACTGTGAAACAGCAGCCCTGCTGATCAAAAAAGAATGCGGCCGCAGCGATATCGACGTACATTTTATGACAGGCGGCACGCAAACCAACCTGACGATCATCTGCGCAGCACTGCGCCCCTTCCACGGCGTTTACGGTACTGTACAGAGCCATATCAACACGCACGAAGCCGGCGCGATCGAACGAACCGGCCATAAGGTAATCGACCTGCCGACATCTGACGGCAAAATCACAGCTGCCATAATCAGACAGCAGCACGAGCTGTATTTAGGCGACCCCAGCCGCGAACATCTGGTCCAGCCCAAAATGGTCTATATCTCACAGCCGACAGAGATCGGTTCCCTGTACCACAAAGAAGAGCTGGAAGCGCTGTATGCCGTCTGCCGGCATTACGGACTTTATCTTTTTATCGACGGGGCCCGTCTGGGCTACGGCCTGACAGCTCCTGACAATGACCTGACACTGGCGGATATCACAAACAACTGCGATGTCTTCTGCATCGGCGGCACCAAATGCGGCGCGCTTTTTGGCGAAGCGGCAGTTATCATCAATCCGGCTCTAAAAGACGATTTCCGCACGATCATGAAGCAGGGCGGCGCTGTACTGGCCAAAGGACGCCTGCTGGGCCTGCAATTTGAAACTCTTTTTACAGACGGACTTTATTATAAGATCTGCCGTCATGGCGTTGAACTGGCTCTGCAGATCAAAGTAGCTGTCCAGGAACGCGGCCTGGGCTTTGTGACCGATTCCACAACAAACCAGCAGTTCATCATTTTCCCACAGGCAATGTACGACGAACTGAGTAAACAGTTTGCCCTTGCACCCTGGGAATACATGGACGACGGCAGGATCGCCGCCCGTATCTGCACCAGCTGGGCCACAGACCCAACTCAGGTCGACAGACTCTGCAACATGATCAAAGCACTTTAAGACAAGCTTATAAACAAAATGACCCGTACGGATTTTATCGTACGGGTCATTTTTTATTCGCTTTCCGCAGCGGTTATCTGCGACATGAACGGTTCATTTTCCAGCTCTTTACTGTAAATGACACAATTATTTTTGCCACGCTTTTTCGCCTCATACAAAGCCTTATCTGCTTTATATAAAAGCACTGCATCATCTGTACCATCTACGGGATAAAACGATACGCCTACGGATATCGACAGCGGCACCCGGACATCAGCTTCAAGTCCCAGTTTTTCGATGCCTGCTCTCAGCTCATCCGCTTTCATCAGCGGCAGACGGCTATCCTTGATGTTACGCATAATGATCAGAAACTCATCGCCGCCGATGCGGCAGACGATGTCGTCGATCCGGAACTGCTTGCTGATCTCATTGGCGATCCGGCAGAGAACCTCGTCACCGAACAAATGCCCATGCCTGTCGTTGACCATCTTAAAATTATCAACATCCAGGAACATGACCGCAGCCTTTTCCTTCTGCGGTTCGCAGAGCATCTGCTGCAGCAGGCGCTCGCCATAAGCCCTGTTGCCAAGCTTGGTCAAAGCATCACTCTCAGCCTGCCTTTTCCAAAGTCCGATCTCACGTTTCATTTTATCGATACTGACCATCCTGCCCACGATACTGAGCATGACGCCATAATTTTCTTTATCCCAGATCGAATTTATATGGATCCTGTACCATTTTTCTTCGCCGAACTTATTGATCAGCCGGACATCTTTAACATAACCGCTGTTCTCTTCTGTCAATGCCTTGGTCAGCTCCGCCAGCTGCTGCAGATCCTCCTGTAAAATAGGCATACTGCTGTAAATGGCCTCTTTTGCGTTTGTGACAACACATTCACCGCCAAAAATATTTTTATATTCATCCGAGAAAATGATCAGGTCTTTTTCAAGATCATAGTCAAAAATTATATCGCCGCTCATGGCAAACAGCGCCTTCTGTTTTTCGCGTTCTATTTCCAGCAAACGCGCAACGCGGCTGTTTTTATCCATATCACAGCTATAGCATTTTTTACCGCTGAATTTCTCGGTATTGGGATGCTGATAGTGATACACTACCGCCGGCAGCCCGTCGTCTGACTGTAAAATTTCCGGCAGCCCCGGAGCGATTTTCAGAAAGCACTGCAGAAGATCGGGGCTGAATGCGCCGCATTCGCCTTTTTCAATCATTTGCACCGATTCTTCATGGGTAAAAGCACCTTTATAACAGCGGACACTGGTCAAAGCGTCATAACAGTCGGCCAGCGACACGATCTGCGCATAAATAGGTATCTCTTTGCCGATCAGTCCGTCAGGATAACCGCTGCCGTCCCATTTCTCATGGTGCCAGCGGCAAATATTGTAATGATAGCGGTACTGCTCTTTATTCTGCTTCAGACTGTCGATACTTTCCAGAATCTCACAGCCGTACAGCGTATGCTCCTTCATAATTGCAAATTCTTCTGCCGTCAGCCGACCGGGTTTATTCAGGATATAGTCCGGGATCGCGATCTTGCCTATGTCATGCAGTGCCGCCGCCATCGAAATATCCTCGATGGTCTTATCGCTCATTTTATATTCGGCATTCTGCCGTCCCAGCTCCTTCAGCATGATCTTGGTCAGCTGACGGATACGCTGGACGTGCTGTCCTGATTCGCAGTCGCGGAATTCAACGATCGTACTCAGGGTATCGATCATAGCCACGTTGAAATTACGCAGCTGTTCGTTCTGTTTTTCGATTTTCGTCATCTGTTCCTGGACCAGCTTTTCCAGTTTATAACGATAACGGTACAATTCGATGATATTATTAACGCGCTGGCAAATATTATCTGGGTTGAACGGTTTTAAAACGACATCAACCACACCCAGACGAAAGCCTTTGGAAATAGCATCGTTGGACGATTCGGCCGTGATCAGAAAAATAGGCGTTTTCTCAGTCAGGCCTTTGCCGTTCATAATTTCCAGAGCTTCCAACCCGTCCATGATCGGCATCACGATATCCATCAGCACGATCGCTATTTCCTCGTGATACTGCTCCATCAGATCTACAGCCGTTTTACCGTTATCTGCTTCCAGTATTTCATAGTCACCGGCAAAAAGCTCACACAGGATCGCCCGGTTAAGCTCAACGTCATCGACTATCAGGATTTTATCTTTCTGCCTCTCCAAGCCTGTCTGCCTCCTTTTGCGGTTACTTATATCACAGATTGCAAGCAACTGTAAAATTCATAATCATCACAATTCTATATGTTCTATTATATTATTTTTTTGTATTTTACACAATAAAAACTTCTTTTTATAAATAAAAGATCACTATTCCTTCAATAATTGCTGCAGCTGCAGTACCTTCTGCCGCCAGTCATCGCTGTACGCTCCGCCGCCCTGAGCAAAATGCTGCGACCCGCCGCCCCTGCCGCCAAACAGCTCGCCTGCCTTTCTGCAAAGACTGCGGCAATCAGCCTGCGTCTGTTCCCCGCTTCCCAAAACGAAATTGATCCGCTCCCCGGATCTGTACACGACCGCAGCTACAGTACGCCCGTCTGCCAGCAGTTTATTCAGCAGCAGTCTGGCATCGGCGGCGCTGCAATCCTCCTGTGCCGCCGCGACATATTTAGTGCCGCCCTCATCAACAGCAGCCTGCGCTAAAAGCTGCGGCGCTAAAAATTCATATAATTTAGCGGTCTGTGCTTTTAACCGTTCATTCAGTTCCGTTACTTCTTCCTGCAGCTTCCTCAGTCCCTGCGGTACGCCCTCCGGCTTCATGGAAAGCAGGCGCCCGGCCTGCCAGACGTATTCATTTTTGCGGCGTGCGTCTTCCAGTGCCCAGCGCCCGCATAAAAACTCTACTCTGATCCCATCCTTATGTTTATCAAAACGATTGATCCGGATCAGACCGATCATACCTGTACGTAACGGATGCGTACCGCAGCAGGTACAAATATCCCCGTCTGCCACCGTCACGATCCTCAGCGTGCCTGTCAGCTTTTCATTTTTCTTACGCATCACTAGCGCTGACAGCTCCGTATGCGGCAAATAACTGACCGTGATCGGCTTATCCTCCCAGATCTGGCTGTTGGCATAATCCTCGGCCTGCTCCAGCTCAGCCGCTGTCAATTCTTTATCCAGGTCAATAGTCACCAAACGTTCGCCCATATGAAAACCAATATTATTAGCTCCGAACAGCTTCCAGACCGCATGCGAAAGAATATGCTCGCCGGCATGCTGCTGCATATGGTCCAGCCGGGCCTGCCAGTCCAGCACCGCTTCGACCTGCACCCCAACCGGCAAAGGCCGCTCACAATAATGCACTACTTCGCTGCCGCGCTGCGCAGCATAAGTCATCTTCACGCCGCCCAGCGTTCCGCGGTCACTCAGCTGACCACCGCCCTCCGGAAAAAATACCGTCCTGTCCAGAACCACGGCATACCCGCGTTTATCTTCTGCACAGCTCAGCACCGTTGCCAGGCAACTTTTCAGCATCGAATCCTGTTCATACAATTTTTCTGTCATCTTAAAAACCCCTCGTCAATAAAATTTATATTTTTATTATAACACTGCCGCCGGCAACGGTTAAGCAATATCAGCCGCAGTTTTCTTCAGCATTTAATTTATGTTATAATGTGAACACAAAATCAAACTATCATAATACACTCAAAGGAGCAGGCAATGTATAAATATATCCTTTTCGACCTTGACGGCACCCTTACCGACTCGGCACCCGGCATCATCCGCTGCGTGCAGTATGCCCTGGAAAAATGCGGCAAAGGCACCTGCCCCGACCGCGAGCTGCTGCCATTTATCGGCCCGCCGCTGACAGAATCCTTCCAGAAAATCTGCGGCATGACTGCCGCAGAAGCAAATACGGCCCTTGAATATTACCGCGAGCGCTTCGCACGCGTCGGTATGTACGAAAACTCCGTCTACGACGGTATTCCCGAATTACTGCAAAACCTGCGGCAGGCAGGCAAGACCCTTGCCGTAGCCACCAGCAAGCCGCAGCTTTACGCAGAAAAAATCCTGGAACACTTTGGCCTCGCCGCTCACTTCTCAACAATAGCAGGCCCCGGGTTCAACGGCGAGCTGCCAACCAAAGCCGACGTGATCAGCGAAGTGCTGCAGCGGCTGCACCTTACCGCTGCTGATAAGAACGCCGCCGTTATGCTGGGCGACCGCGAGCACGACGCTATCGGCGCACAGCAAAATAAAATCGCCATCATCGGCGCAGGCTACGGTTACAGTTCCCCGGGCGAACTGAGTGCCGCCGGTGTCAGACAAATCGTTTCTGCTCCACAGGATTTTGCAGACTTTTTATTATGATTTATTTTTAAAGCAGTTACATCGATCATGATGTGGCTGCTTTTTTATTTTCCTCTGCGCCTTGAACTTTTCGCAGAACCATTGACATATAACGCTTCACACTGCATAGATAAAATTGATTTTTCAGACTATTATATATCATCAACTTATTGAGAACAGCTATGTTTTTTAACAAATTAATTTTAGCATAAATTATTACTTGTAATATAAAAAGTTAAATGTTATAATTCTATCTGACTTCAAAATTGAATACTTTATGATAATCAGGTGCATTATTGCCTAACAGAGAAATCGGTGCAATGCCGATGCGGTCCCGCCGCTGTAATGCCGAGCAAACCTCAAAACGTCACTGGGAAACTGGGAAGACGAGGTACGCGATGAAGCAGAGCCAGAAGAACTGCCTGATTATAGCCCATTACGATCCTGCGAAAGACAGGAATGGAGCGTTACAAGAGCTTTTTACGCTTTTCTGTCTTTATGCGCAGAAAAGCGTTTTTTATTTTGCTTTTATTTTTCTGGCACGCGAAACCCGGTCAGCTCGGTCAGAAAAACTAAAGATATAAAAATTATTTGACGAGGTGTTTAAAAGATGGATGGGAAGAAAAAAATCTGGGCAACGGCCGTCTTATGCGCTGTTGCCAGCGTTGGCTTTGTAGTACCCGCTGGCGCCGAAGAAACCATGACGCATGATTTGGACAAGTCATCGTCGAAGCCGACAGAAACACTCTGCCGGGGGGATTTGTAGCCAACAACGACAGAGTTGGCATTTTGGGCAATATCAAAGCAATCGATGTTCCTTTTACACAAAAAAAATATACTGAAAAAACTATTATGACCTTTTATGACCCCAATCAGCCTTTAAACGGTACTTTGGCTAATACCCCTTCTATTCGTATCGGCAGTACTTCTCCCATGTATACAGATTTCAGTATGCGCGGCGTCAATATGAATGCTTCTCATTACTACATCAACGGTATTCCCAATATGTTCAACCAGACCCGCAGCATCCCGGCATATATCCTCAGCAGCGTCGATATAGTCTCCGGCCCTAACACCGTGCTTAACGGCGCTACCTTTTCCAACAACGGTACTAATGGCACCGATGCGCCGGCAGGACTGCTGAACGGTACAACCAAACGCGCTGCTGCAGACCCTGTCACCCGCTATACACAGCGTTTTTCCGGACGCAGTACCTGGACCGAAGACCTTGATCTAGGCCGCCGCTTTGGTAAAAACAATGAATGGGGCATCAGAGTCAACGCCCATAATGAAGACGGCGGCCTTTCCATAAAAGGTGCCGATGTACGTGATAAAAGTATTTATATCAACTTAGATCATCAGGACGCTAAAAGTATGACTAATATTTTCGGCGGTTATTATGACTGGAAGGTAAATGGAGGCCAGCGCTGGCTCAGCGCCAGCGGTGTTACCAAAGGCAATCTGGCAGAAGCCCCGAACGGTAAAACAGACCTCAGTTTTGACGGTCAGACCAAATATAATCACGGCATGCTGTTTACCTTAAACCATATCCAAAAATTCAGCGATAAATGGAGCGGCTTCATCAACGGTGGCTACGGGCATTATTCCGAGCATAAAAACGATCCCAACAGTGGTTCACTGACTCTCGGTGACAACGGCAAGCTCTCCGGTAAATTCCGCGACTATGTCTCCGACAGTAAAAGCAGTTACTGGCAGGTCGGCGTTTCTAACAAGGCCGCCATCGGTAATGTAAAAAATGACTTGTCTTTTGCCGTTGATTATTTCATGTATAAAAGTAAAGCCGTCAATTCCGGCAGTGCTGCAGGGCAGGCCACTATCGGCGGTGATCTGTGGAATGGCATTCATATTATCGGAACTCCAATCGCTGCTGCTGACATCGATTCTGTTGGCTACAGCAAAGAATATGCTTATGCAGCAACCCTGGCCGACCGTTTTGAATTTGGCAAAGCTTCGTTATATGCAGCACTGCAATACCGCGATACCGAAACTGAAAGTGCTTCCGGCGCCAAAGTCAGCAAAGATTCCCTTAATCCTACCTTTGCTATCGCTTATAAGCCTGTCGAAAATTTATCAGTATATGCCAGCTACGCCCAATCCTATACCAAACCGGTAGAGGTAAGTAAGTCTTACGATAATGCCGGTGAAATTTTTAAACCTATCAAAAACAAACAAACTGAGGTCGGCATCAAATACCGCGGCGGCGAAATTTTACACAGTTTGGCCTTCTTCGAATTAAATCAGGGCAGCTATATCAAAGAAGATAATCCCGGCGGTAAAATAGGAGAAATCTACACGCAAAACGGCGAAAATAAATTCAAAGGCGTCGAATACTCTCTGACCGGTAAAGTTGCTCCTAAATGGAATGTTATGGGAGGCCTGATGTACCTTGACGGTAAACGTGAAAAGCTTGCTAAAGGCAGTGAGCATCTCGAAGGCCGTTATGCTACCGGTACTCCTAAATGGAACGCCGTTGTGGCTACGGAATACGAAGCGGACCAGAATAATTCCGCTATTTTCCGTATGAACTACGTCGGCAAGTCCCACGTTAACGATAATGGCGTTATGGCCCCCGATTATATGACCTTCGATTTAGGTTATAAACATAAAACCAAAATCAATTCCACACCTGTTACTTTGACTGCTATGTGCTATAACGTTTTAGGCAAAGATTACTGGATCTCCCGCGGTACCTCCGTAGCTCTCGGCGCGCCGCGCACAATGATGCTGTCAGCGCAGTTCGATATTTAGCAGACAGCCACACTGCTTTTAGGAGTTAAGTCCAGGTATACCATCAGCGTGCATACCTGGAAAATTTATTAATAAAATTATGAGGTGTTTACCAATGATAAATAAGCACAAGAAATTTTTAACAGCGGCTGTTTTCTGCGCTATTGCCAGCACTGGTTTTGTTCTGACGGCCAGTGCTGAGGAAACCATGACGCACGACCTGGACGAAGTCGTTGTCGAAGCTGATAAAGACGCCCTGCCTGGCAGTTATGTAAAAACCAAAGGCAGTATCGGCATTTTAGGCGAAAAAAGCGTCCTGGACGTGCCTTTCAGCAATATGAACATCACTCAAAAAACCATTGAGACTTTCGGCGGCCCCAATCAACCTTTACAAAGCATTTTAGCAAATAACCCGGCTGTGCGTATTCAAGGCACGACTTTACACAATGATTTTTCTATCCGCGGCATCAAAGGCAACGGTACCAGTTCCTACCTAAACGGTATCCCCGGTCTAATGACTCAATTTGCCGCCCCTACCTTTATGATCGGCGACATTCAATTTATTTCCGGCCCTAACAGCGGCATTACCGGTATTCCCAGCACCTATGAAACCACGGCAGCCGGCGGTATAGTTAATTTTGTCTCCAAAAAAGCAACAGAGGCACCGCTTACACGTTACCGCCAAACTTTTTCAGGCAAAGGGTCTTTTGGTGAATACCTGGATGTCAGCCGTCGTTTCGGCAAAGACAAAGAATGGGGCGTACGTATCAATACGGAATTACTGAATGGCAACACGGCAATCAACAGCAATGATATGGAAGCCCAGGGTATTTTTGCCAACATCGACCACCGTGATAAAAAAAGCAACACCAATTTACTTGTTGGCTACCGGCATTTAAATATCGAAGGCGGCGCACGCTGGTTCTCATTAAAAGCAGCCGCGATCGGCAAAGAGATCACCAAAGTACCAAGCGCTCCTGAAGCAAGCAAAAATTACGGTTTTGATGGATTGGCCAAAGAATCAGAAGGATACATCATTGCTTTAAATCATGAACAAAAAATGAATGCCGACTGGAAATGGTTTCTGAACGCCGGCATGAACAGCAACAAACTGCAAAGAAACATCATCGGCGCCAGCAGTAATTTCGTTATCATCAATGACAAAGGCGATGTCAGTAATAATTTAATGTCCACACAAACTGTTACCAAAAACTACTATGCCCAGCTCGGTATCAACGGCAATATCAAAACCGGCGAGGTCAATCACGATCTGACTTTGGCCTTTGACAAAGCCTGGCACAGTATCGAAGGCGCCAAAAACATGTATAACAATGGCAATATGGGCAGTGTCAGCGGCAATATTTACAGCGGCCTGCAAGGCAACAATGTCTGGTATCCCTCAATAGAAACCGGTTTGAGCAGTAAAGATCAGTATTGGGGTATCTCTTTAGCTGACACTGTAAAATATAAAAAAGCCCAGCTTTTACTGGGCGTTCACAAGCATAATGCTTCGGTCGACAGCTATAATAAAATTACCGGACGAGTAACTCAAACCGTTGGCAGCGATGCTTTATGCCCCACTTATGGTTTTGTTTATCAGCCCGATGAGCATACTTCTTTGTATGCCAGTCATTCTGAAAATTTTGATAAGGGCACTATTGTTGCCAGCAAATATGCTAATGCCGGTGAAGTCTTGAATCCTGCCAAAACCAAACAAAATGAAATCGGCTTTAAATATGCCAATGCCGGCTTCCTTACCAGCTTAGGTATTTTTAACATCAAGCAAGCCAACAACATCGAAGTCTACAAAGGCAGCACGTATTTGCAGCAGGACGGCGAACAGGAATACCAGGGGATAGAATTGTCTGTGAATGGTAAACTCGCCGATAAGTGGAATTTCATGGGCGGTCTGATGTATTTGGATGCCACCCAAAACAAAACCCAAAACGGCACTAACGACGGTAAAACTGTCAATGGTGCGGCCAAATGGAATGCTGTGGCCGTACTGGAATATAATCCGGATGAAAAATTCAGTATTGTCGGACGGGCAATGTACACCGGTAAAGCCGATATTTATAATGAACAGCTGCAGACCCCTTCTTATATGACTTACGACTTGGGTGTCAATTATAAAACTGCTTTCAACAAAACTCCTGTTACCTTGACTGCAATGTGCTACAACCTTACTGATAAAAACTACTGGACTGCCTATGGTAATAATCTGATCTTATCCAGCCCGCGTACCCTGATGCTGTCCGCAACCTTCGACATTTAATTTTCACTTCCATTATCAAAGAGGGTATGTATGCCCTCTTTGATTTTGTAATAGCAGGAGGCAGTTACCGCTATGCTTAAATTCACCGATATCGACTTCAACGCAGTCTGGCAGGAAACCTTTGGCTGGAACGCTGCCGGCGATACCGACAACCGCAAATTCAATGACCAGGCAGAAAATGATTTTTGGGTCCGGCTGGCGCCGCGATATACACAGGAATATAATCTCAATCACGATACCAGCCTAATTGCCGATAAACTGGCCGGCCTTCTGGGCAGGAATAAAACCATCTTGGAAATAGGCTGCGGCAGCGGTAATTTCACTTTGCTGATGGCACAATATTCTCAGCAGATCCTCGGTCTTGATTTTTCACCTGCCATGCTGGCTGTGCTTGAAGAGAGGCGGCTTGCCGAAGGTATCGGCAATATTCGCACGCAGACAGGCAAATGGGAAGATTTTACAACTGACGCTGTATTCGACTACATCGTCAGTGTCAATTCACTCTACCGTATCCGCGACATAAAAAGCGCTTTATTGAAAATGCACGCTTACAGTACCCAGGGCTTTATCATCGTCAGAACTATCCAGCGGCCGTTCTTTTACAGCCTTTATCAGAAAAACGGCGTGTCCTGCCCTGAATGTCTTGATTATCAGCTGCTGCCGCTGCTTTTATGGCGGCTTGGTCTGCAGGCCAACGTAGAATTTCTAACTTACCCCAAAAAGAAGTATTTCCTCGACTTGGCTGATGTAAGTCAGGAAATGCAGGCTGATTTGACTGCGCAAATCTTTCATGAGCAGCAGGCAAAGCTTTTGCAGGCCTTTACCGGACAGGCAGCTTTTACAGACGGACGATATACGATCAGCCAGCCGCGCACTACTGTTATTATTTCTGTAAAAAAATAAATCTGGGATGAAAATATGAAACATTTTTATAAGCCCCTGTTACTGCTGCTTACGACAGCCGTGCTTTTGCTTGGCGGCTGCGGCGTGCAGCAAACTACCTCAGAACAGGAAAAAAATATCACAGCTGAAAACAGCGCCGTTGTTTTAGCTGCCGGCAGACATTTGGCCCCAGGCGAAAAAGACGGTTACTATTGCAGCAAGATTTTAGGCGTTTGGGAACCACTGATCACCAAAGATGAAAACGGCCTGCCCAAACCCTGCCTGGCCACAAGCTGGGAGATGAAGGACGGCGGCAAAGAATGGATCTTCCATCTGCGCCGGGACGTACAGTTCCACAACGGCAGCCCTTTTAATGCCGATGCCGTTATCAAAAACTTTGAGCGGATGAAATTAGGCGTCAAACGTTCCTCTTTTTATGGTCTGGATATCAAAACCTTTTATCCGTCGCTGATTCGTTACGAAAAAATCGACGATTACACCTTAAAATTCCTTTTTGCCGAGCCCAACGTCAACCAGCTGTATAAAATGATCGACTTCGGCAGCCCTGTCTATGCCCCGGAATGCTTTGCTCCCGACGGCAATTTTCAGGGCTTCGCTATAGGTACAGGGCCTTATAAGATCACTGAAAACGTACTGAACAAATATGTCCGCCTTACCCGCAGCGATACTTATTACGGCACTAAAGCAAAGGTGCCCGAGATCGTAGTCAGGAATATTCCTAATCCCGACGTCCGTTATGCGGCCTTAAAGGCCGGCGAAATTTTAGGAGTTCTGGACATCAACGCCATTCCGCCCTTTTTGGCTGAGGAGATCAAACAGGATGACCGTTTTGCAATATCGACCAATAAATCGACGATGATCCGCTTTTTGGCCCTGAACGGCAGCAGATTTCCTTTTAATGATGTACGTATGCGTCAGGCCGTCAGCCTGGCGATCGACAGAAAAGATCTGGTCCAGGCATTATATTTAAACTATGCCGAACCAACTGCCAATCTTTTGAACTACACCAGCCCTTATTATAAAGACTATCCGGTAGAATATGACCCCGAAAAGGCGCGAAAACTGGCCCGTGAAGTGTTAGGCGGACAACGCTGCGAAGTGGTCTACTGCATCAACGGCGGCGAACCGCTGCAGAAAGGCGAAGCAGAACTGATCTCATACTGGCTGCAAAGCATTGGCCTCGATGTGACGATCCAATCGCTGGAATATGCCACCATGGCCCGGCAGATGCGCCGAGGCGACTATGACATTGCCCGCGTACAGCAGGGCTTGCCTAACGGCGACCCCTACAGTATTTTTTATACTTTTATGATGCCGGACGGCAGCCGCAATAAGATCAGCTGCCTGGCTTACCAAAATCATGAGGTCGCAGCTTTACTACAGGAGGCCAAGCATTGCACAGATGAAAGTAAACGCCGTGCCATTTATGATCGGTTGCAGCTTATTTCCATCGAAGAACAGCCTGTAGTACCGTTATTCAATGACCGCAGCATCGTTGCTTACAGCAAACGTTTAAAAAATTATGAAGCGCTGGTTTACGGCGTTAATTTAGCAGAAATTGAGTTGATAGACTGATGATTAGTTATTGCTGTAAAAGAATCCTGACTGCTGTGCCCGTATTGCTGGGCATCAGCCTGCTGGCTTTTATACTGGGCGTCTTATCACCCGGCGATCCGGCTGAATTTGTCCTGAATCAGGACGGATTATATGCCCCCAGCGAAGAACAGCTCGAAGCGATGCGCGAAGAACTTGGTTTGAATAAACCACTGTGGCTGCGCTACGGTCTGTGGCTGATGGGAGTTCTGCAGGGCGATCTTGGCAGCAGCTATATCACCGGCCGCGACATTGCCGCCGAGATCGCGCAGCGCCTGCCTGTGACGCTGGAGCTGGCTGTACTCGCGCTGCTGATGGCAGGTGTGGGCGGTATCTTTTTAGGCAGCATCTGCGCAGTTTACCGCGGCAGCTTTTTTGATAACTTCTTCAAAAACCTTACTAATGTCATGCTCTCGATTCCCGGTTTCTGGCTGGCTTTGATCCTGATCCTTATTTTCAGCGAACAGCTGCGCTGGCTTCCCACCAGCGGTACGGGCAGCCTGAAATATTTCCTGCTGCCGGCTTTCGTTCTGGCTTTTGCCACCATGTCCACTGTCTGCCGCTTTATGCGCGGCGCACTGCTGACAGAATTTGGCCGTCAGTATTTTCTGGTCGCCAAAGTACGTGGCATCAATAAATTCAACCTGCTCACACGCTATGCCCTGCCTAATGCCATTATCCCCGTCATCGCTCTGCTGGGCAATTATTTTGCCAGCGTTCTGGGCGGTTCTGTAATAGCCGAAAGCATTTTTGCTATCCCCGGTATCAGCAGCATGGCACTGGAAGCCATCCGCTACCGTGACTATCCGGTGCTGCAGGCTTATGTTCTGGTCAGCGGCTGTACGCTGATCCTGGTGATGGTAACTGTCGATCTGCTGATCGCTTATCTCAATCCCAAGGTAAAGCTGGGTGAGCGGTCATGAAAAAATCAAACCTGCAATTTTACTGTGCGGCCAGTGTGCTGCTGCTCATTATCGGCGCCAGTATCCTGGCACCGTTCCTGGTTACACACAATCCCTTTGAACCCGATATGGCAAACCGTCTGCAGCCGCCCTCCTGGCAGCATTTTTTTGGTACTGACGCTCTGGGACGCGATATGTTCAGCCGCATTCTTTACGGTGGCCGTGCTTCGATCCTGCTTTCACTGGCTTCGGCAATTCTGTCGCTTGGTGTCGGCCTGGTAATCGGTCTCTTCTGCGGCTTTTACGGCGGCAAATTGGATATGCTGTGCACTGTCTCCAGCAACATTTTCCAAGGCATTCCGGGCAGCTGCTTTATGATCGCCATTGCCGGCATTTTCGGTCCCAGCATCAAAAGTCTGGTACTGGCGCTGGTCATTACCTCCTGGGCTGGCTTTTCCCGTATCGTGCGCGCTGAAGTCATGCAGCTTAAAGAAGAACCTTTCATCGAAGGTCTGCGCTGTCTAGGATGCAGTGACAGTCGGCTGCTGCTGCATCACATCATTCCCAATATTGTCAACAAGCTGCTTATTCTGTTCACTATCCGCGTTGGACGCGGGATTCTGTCCATTGCCGGACTCAGCTTCCTTGGCCTGGGCGTTCAGCCGCCGACTCCCGACTGGAGCGTGATGGTCAGCGATGCTGTTTTGTATTACCGCAGTTCACCGCATCTGATTTTGATACCCGGAGCCTGCATCTTTTTTCTGATCTACGCTATCAATAATCTGGGCGAATTTATGCGTGACAAACTGGATGTACGCTTTAATGAGGTGCGTAAATGGTAACTTTAAACTCTGCAGCACTTGATCTGGTGCTGCATCAGCTTTACGTGCACTTTCCTGTCCCCGGTGGACTGGTTCGGGCCGTTGACGGTGTTGACATCTGCTTCCGTCACCAACAAATCACCGGTATCATCGGAGAAAGCGGCTGCGGCAAATCCGTTTTGGGGCAGGCTATTTTAGGCATTCTGCCCGATTATGTCGCTCGCAGCGGCAATATTTTCTACCGCAGTACAGATATTCTGGCAGACAACACTTCCCTGCCCGGTTTTTACGGACAGCAAATCGCCCTGATACCTCAAAATCCCGGCGACTCGCTCAACCCGCTGCGCACAATAGGCAGGCAATTCGGCGATATCCTGCAGACTGCCGGACTCAATGATAAAACCAACCAGCGCAAGCGACAGCTGCTGACCTTTTTCGGATTACCGGATGCAGAGCGCGTACTCGCCGCTTATCCGCATGAGCTTTCGGGCGGCATGCTGCAGCGCGTATTATGCGCGATGAGTATTTGCTGCTCGCCCCTGTGGCTTCTGGCCGACGAACCTACCAAAGGACTGGACGAAACAGCCTGCGGCGTTGTTTATGAAAATCTGCAGAAAATAAAAACCAGCCAGTCACTGGGTATGCTCATCATCACCCACGACTTACAGCTGGCACGTTCTATCTGCGCCGACATCGCCGTTATGTATGCCGGCCAGATCGTCGAATACGGTCCCCAAGTCCTTACCGGCCCACGCCATCCATATACCCAGGCTTTCTTGGCAGCACTGCCGGAAAACGGCTTTCAGCCGCTGCCTGGCCTGCCGCCATTACCGCAGAATCATTTGCCCGGCTGTCGGTTTGCGCCGCGCTGCCCCAGCTGTCAAAAACGCTGTCTGCAGGAAGTCCCGCCTGTCTATGACAGCGGCACCGCGAAAGTGAGGTGCTTCCTCTATGCTTGAAGCTGTCGAAGTTTCTAAAAAATATTGGGACCGCAGCAGCGGCAGGCAATACGATGTTTTACAAAGCTGCAGTCTGCAGATCGCTGCCGGAGAAGCAGTCGGTCTGATGGGACCCAGCGGCTGCGGCAAAAGTACTCTGGCACGTGTATTGCTGCGGCTTCTGCCGACAGACAGCGGCCGAATCATCTTTCAGACGCAGGACGTGACTCAGCTGTCTCAGAAACAGCTGAAACCCTTTCGCCAGCAAGTACAGTTCATATCGCAGCGTCCTGAAAGCTTTTTTGATCCGCTGCTGAAATTGGGCGCCAGCCTGCGTGAACCGCTGCATATCTTTGATCTGCCTGACAGCAGCGAGATTATCGAAGCCGCACTGGCCACAGTCAAACTGTCACCTGCCCTGCTGGACCGTTATCCGCATCAGGTCAGCGGCGGCGAAGTACAGCGCCTGAGTATCGCCCGTGCGCTTTTGCTTAAACCGAAACTGCTTATCCTGGACGAGCCGACATCAATGCTGGATATCTCCGTCCAGGCACAGATCCTACAGCTTTTAAAAAATATTCGCCGGCAGGAACAGATGGCGTTCCTCTTTATCTCCCATGACAAAGCCGTAATCAATTATATGTGCGACCGCCAGCTATATATGCAGGAAGGCAGGATCACCTGACAAAAAAACACCCAACGCTATGCGTTGGGTGTTTTACTTTAATAAGAACATCAGTACCGCTTCTCCTGCCGTTACAGCCATTGTCCCAGTACTTCCTGCAGCCGTTCGATACTGACCGGCTTGCTCAGATGCTCGTTCATCCCGGCATTGAGCGCCATCTTGATATCTGAAGAAAATGCGTCAGCCGTCATTGCCACAATTGGTATCTGCCGCGCATCTTCACGCGCCAGCCTGCGAATCTCCCTGGTTGCTTCATAACCGTTCATAACAGGCATCCGCACATCCATCAATATCATTTCATAATGACCGGGCGCAGATGCATTAAACATTTCCACTGCCCGCCGGCCATTTTCAGCACCCTCGCAGACTAACCCCAGGCTTTGCAGAAACTCCAGAGCGATCTCCATATTCAGGTCATTATCTTCAACTATCAGGACCCGGTGTCCCGAAAAATCGCTCCTGCCCGCAGGCTTTACTGCCGGCAGCGGTTTTACTGCATCATCGCCCAGCCAGCGCAGCGGCAGCGTTAAGGTAAACTTTGCGCCGCCTTCCGGCCTGTTGGCGGCTTCGATAGTGCCGGCCATCAAATTTGTCAGGTTCTTGCAGATTGCCAGCCCCAGTCCAGTCCCCTCGATTTTACTTGTACGGCTGTCTTCACCGCGTTCAAACATATCAAAAATTTTCGGCAGCAGTTCTTCCGACAGCCCCGGACCGTTATCGCTGACAGTAAAAACATACTGCGAACGCTGCGGGATCACTGCGGAAAGCTCCTGCAGCCCCAAAACGATTTCTCCACCTTCCGGAGTATATTTGACCGCATTACCTAAAACATTAAGCAAAATCTGCTTGAGATGCGTACTGTCAGTCAGAACCTCCGCATGTTTCAGCTCTTCAAGCTCCAGCCGCAGATTTTGCATTTTTTTACCGGCCATCGGGCGGATGATATTTAGTACATCCTCCAGCAGCTGCGGCAGGCTCAGCTCATCATCTGTTAAAATAACTTTACCGCTTTCGATCTTCGACATACTTAAAATACTGTTGATCAGCTCCAGCAAATGGGCGGAGCTGCTGCCAATTTTATTAAGACAGTCCAGCGTTTTGACTTTATTCTCAATATTCTGCCTGGCGATAGTCGTCATTCCGATGATCGCATTCATGGGCGTACGGATATCATGGCTCATCTGCGACAAAAAAGCGCTTTTCGCCTCATTAGCAGTATGCGCCGCCACCAAAGCTTCCTTCAATTCCTGCTGCTGTTCCATCTCACGGCGGCGCTCATCATCAATAAAACGCGCCACCAGGACCGCCTGTTGTTTTTTCGAACCGCTGTAATCCGGCAGATATGAAACCATCAGACTGATCCATTTATAGACCCCGCCGTTTTTGCGACGCAGCTCCATTTCCAGCTTATCACCGGTTTTAGTCAAAACCCGGCGCATCTCCCGTAAATTAAAACGCTGCCTGAATTTATGCCAGTCCTCGCGCGGTACTACATCTCTGGTATAGGCCAGAAATTCCTCACACGTGCCGTTATACGGATAGTCCACGCATTTTTGCCCGGTCAGCTCAACAAAATGATAAGTACCTGCGTCCAGATCAAAATGCACTACGGCATAATAAATATCGCCCAGCACATGATTGATCTCATAATTAAGGCTTTCGACCAGCTGCTTTTCCTGCTGCATCCGTTTCCAGGCGTCGATATCGCGCATCGTACCCACAACGCGTACCGGCAGTCCCTGTTCATAAACAGTCGTTGCCTGCACTAAATACCACTTGTTGTCTATCTGTTCGTCAATATAACGGCGCATCCTGACCTCCAGGGCTTCTTCGCTGCGTTCACCGCGCAGCAGGCTCAGCCACACCTCCCGGTCCAGAGGATCAACAAGACTTTCTTTTATGACTGCGGAAAGATAATCCGGGATATAACTGCGCCGTGTTTTTTCCTGAGAATTTTCAGCCGCTACATTGCTCCAGGAATGCATCACCTGCGATCTGATATCATATTCAAACAACAGATCTATACTGGTTTCCATCGCTACCCGGTAACGTTCTTTCTCCTCGTACAGCTGCCGTTCCATATCCCGGCGCTGGGTAACGTCGCGCATAAAACAGCCGCAGTAACCGTACATCGGCTGATAGCAGTCGACCGAGAGATATTTTTTGAGATTCTCGTTATAATCCTCGACATTCTGGTTCAGCCCTTCCAACGCTGTTTTAGTATAGATGTTCAGCCATTTGGCGCCGTTATCGCCCCAAATATCGCTGAAAGACATTCCCAAAAGATAATTTTTGCCGTCGATACCCAAAAAGGAAGCACAGGCGCTGTTGGCATAAACAAAGATAAAATCCTGCGGCAGACCGCTTGCATCGGCCTCTGTCCGCAGCACATATACAGGCAGCGGCAGCTTGTCAAACTGCATCATCATGCCCCGCTGCATCGCGGCAAAATCTTTGTTGAATTGTTCTAATAAAAGCTTCTTTTCCAAGCTTTCTCACCCTTCCGCGGCCGGAGCCAAGGTTATCTTACAGCATGCCCGTACAAAAACCTGTCGACGATCAGATCCGCCAGCTCAGCATCGGTAAATTCAGGCTGACCCACATAGTGCAGCACTGACATCGTCACCCCGCCGAATAAATGGTGTGCCGTGATCGTCGGCTGCCCCTGCTTCATAAAGCCGGTGTCCATGCCTTCGCTGATGATCGTCACCAGACATAAGACCTGCTCCCTGATCAGATTGCGGTACCGCAGAATACGGTTATATTCAGCTTCAGACAGCGTATCGCCGTACAAAGAACTCATTTCCCAGGAACCATCGTTTAAAAATACCGGATGAAAGCCGCGCTGATTACCGCTCACCTCGTACCATAAAATCCGATACAGATCCTTATTGTCCCGCAGAAACGGCAGCAACGCCAGCATATAGCTTCTGATTTTTTCGCTGGTGCTTTTACCCGAGGCAACTACCTCCTGCAGACATTGCAGGAAAGGCTCGATCTTACTGGCGACCAGCGTATAAAATAAGTTATCCTTATTGCCGAAATATTTATAGACCGTGCCCTTACCTGTATCCGCAAGCGCAATGATCTCATCTAAAGTCGCCTGCACATAGCCGCGGCGGCTGAAAACTTCCTCTGCTGCCAGCAGTATTCTCTGATCTTTAGGTAAGGTTTTGTCTATTTCGCGCATAAATCAAACTTCCTTTCAATAAATATTTCTATTTCTCCATTATTATATATTATTATAAGTTTTTTAGACAAACTTTACAAATTTATCTTTCCAAACTTCACTTTGTTTCATCAAAAAATTTTGCTATTTTATTTTTTCACAATTTTAGGGCTTTATATCGCCGATGCTTTCCTATATAATAGAGTTGAAATCACAGAAAACTATTATTTATTTTTTCTAATTATTTTTGTTCCGCTTAAGGCGGATAGTTTTTGAGAAAGAAGGAGGTCGCGATTATGAGTCTGAAGGTCCATACAAATCGCTGCAAAGG